>Ga0302046_10001048_pt1 | contig 26314 bp, 18 predicted proteins | sample RVTome_11_FD_200261 | JGI IMG/M metagenome (GOLD analysis project Ga0302046, IMG submission 200261) | Soil microbial communities from uranium-contaminated site in the Upper Colorado River Basin, Wyoming, United States - RVT147D111 (version 2) ... | reverse complement strand
AGGCGTCGTCGATGCGGCGGCGGTAGCGTGCTGCTTCGGCGTCGGCGACGTCGCGTTGGGTGCTGGACGCCACAACCAGCGTGTAGCCGCCCTGCGCCCGGTCGATAGGGCCGTCGGAGGAAGTCGCAGCGGCCGAGGAAGGCTCTCCTTGTTGATCGGGAGGCGTCGGCGTGTCGTTGGCGGTCTCTTCGGCAGTCGGCGTGTTTTCCGCAACGGATTCCGGTGTATCCGTCGCCGTCGTGTCGGCGCCGGAGGCGGCTTGCCGGGGGGCGTCCCCCGGAGGCGTATCGACCGCCGCCGTCGTGGGGGCGTCGTTCGAGGGAGGCGTATCTGACGCGTCAAACACGCTGTAGAGCACGCCGCCGATCACGATGACAGTGATGAGGGCCAGGAGCCAGGGCCATGCCGGCGGCCGTCTCTTTTCCGGGTCTACAGCGGTTTCTCGTGCTATGCGCGAAGGCTGCGGGGGTAAGTCTCCGGAAAGATCGACGGTTGCTTCTGCCGGGACGTCTTCTTGCTCTGCTTCCTTCTCTTCCTCGTTCAGAATGGCGTGGAGGTCTTCCCTGGACCACATAGAGCCGGGAGGCGCCCATTCCGCCGTCTCGTCCGTAGCAAAGACCGCCGCAGGGAGGGTGGCGTCTTCAGAGACCGCATCCTCCTCCGGGGCGTCCTCATCGTGTTGCCCTTCGGCCGGGTCGGGATCCGCCTCGGCGACGACGTCTTCTTCATCGCCCTCCGGTGGATCGGCTTCGGCGTCTTCGGTCGTTGCGTCTACCTCTACTACGTCCGGTATCGATTCGTCGATGACCGGGTCTTCTACGGGGATGTCTTCCCCGTCGCCGTGGTGTTTGTCCAGCAGCGAGACCGCAGGAGCATCGTCCGTCTCGGCGAAGGGTTCCTCTCGTTCTTCGAGCGCATCTTCGTCCATCACCGGTTCATCTTCGCCAACAGGTTCCGCTTCAAGCAACGGCTCTTCTCCGGCGACGGGGGCTTCGTCAACGAGAGGTTTCTCCGCTGCGACGGGTTCCTCGCCGAGGGCAGGCTCCTCGGCAAGCAGGGCCTCTTCAGGCGCGCCCGAAGAGGCCTCAGGCTCGTCCATCGTGTGGTATTGTAACCCGGCGGCGGCGGTCTCGATCGCTTCCATCTCTGCGTCCGGCTCTTCGAACTCCGGAGACAGGGTCAACGAGACGGTTGCGAGGCCGGCATAGCGGTGGTTGACGGCTTCGGCCAGGGCCGCGTCGGGTTCAAACGTCAGGATATCCTTCGTGCGCTGGAAGACGCCCAGACCGGGCACCCGAACACGACCGTCCCGAGCACTTTGCTTTTTGATGAGCTGCGCGAGGGTCCGAAGCACCCGGTCCGTCTGCTCGGGCTGAATATCAAGTCGATCGGCGACACGCGCTATGACCGAATCAGGCATGCGGTTGGATGGGCTAAGGCGTGCGGGCCGATGCACGCGTCGGTGGCAAGTACTATTAGTTTTCTTCGTGCGGGGCGAAGACGATCTCGTTGCAGGGAGGCCGCATCACAACCTCGCCGGTGGACAGTTCTTCGGCTGAGCTGGGCCTGTATTCGACCCGGAAGGTACCCAGCTCCGGAATGGAAGCCTCTTCACCGTGCACGAGTGCCTCGCGAACGACCTCGACCAGGGCGGTTACAGCTTCATCTCTTGTTATTTTCGCCATCGCCGATACGGGTGGACGGGCAGGGGGGGCATCAACACGCAACGTAGCGGCGGACGCTACGCGGCACGGATGCATGGTGTTAAGATATAGTAAGCGTTAGCCTTTGTAAAGGTTGCTGAAACGCGAAAAAAAGCGCCCGGGTGCCCGTGGAAGGGAGACGAACTGGCGTTCCGGGCCGCTACCAGCTTACCCGCATGCCGATGCCGATGACGACCGGAGGCTCGGGGTACTGTAGCCATCGTGCATTGTCGTTCCCGCCGATGTTCTCGACGCGTCCGACGGCGCTGAGCAGGTTTGTGAATCGGTAGGAAGCCTCAACGTCAAGATCGAGATAGGCACCCACCTGGCGCGACCGGGCGCGGTCGATGTAGCGCTTGTTTTCGTAGTGGCCGGTGAGCTGGATCAAGCCGCGGCTTTGCTGGAAGGAGTACGACAGCGTGGCTTCACCCGCGACGGGTGCGAAGTAGGGAATGTCGGTGTCCTCGTCGGGCAGCCGACCGTCGCGGTAGGAGGCTCCCAGCATCGCATGCAGGCCGCCCGGCAGCACGACCGACACACTGCCGCCCAGGTGGCGTATCTCGGCCGTTCCGTAGCGGAGCGCGGAAAAGCCGCTGCTGTAAACGCCCGAGGCGGATTCTTCGAAGAACAGGTATTGCGGCATTCTCTGAAAACCACCTCGCGCGGCGACCTGGACCGGCCCTACGAAAAGACTCGCACCGGCTTCGGCATCGATCGAGCGCAGCGTGGGCCTGAGTTCCGGTTGCAGTTCGATGTAGGGATTGGTGCGGAAGACGTCGGCCACGGCGTTGGCTTCGACGCCGGGGCGGTTATGGGCGTAAAGGCGTACGCCGGATACGGGCAGAAATTCGAGGCGGACGTCCGGGGAGAGGTACCCGATGCGAAGGGTTTCCGTGGTGCCGTCGCGGGGTTGGGCGGTATCGCTGAAAGCACCCAGGAAACGTGCCCCCAGGCTGAGGAGGAGCGTGTTATTGACCTCTAGCCGCAGCCCCCCGCCGGCGTCGACGGCGGCATAGGATCCCTGGTCGTCAGCCAGGCTCGCCGTAGACGCAGTGCCGTCGATCCACAGGTCGCCCGATGGGATCGGGACGACGAGGTCGGCGTCTGCGCCGAAGCGTTGCTCAGAGCGTTCCACCCGTTCATCGGGCGTCGGTTCTTCGGTAGCCAGGATGGTTTCGTAGCGGGTAGCGCTGTAATGGAGGTCGAGCCGGGCTTCTACCGGCGCGCTGTTGAGGGTGGACAGACTGACCGTACCGGTGCCTCCGTTTCCTTCCCGCTTCGGCTGGGGCAGGAAAGGGGTGAGGCCGCCGCTCGTCACCGGCCCGGCGCCGAAGAGGTCGTACGACTCCACGAAGCCGCTCAGCGTGAAGCCGGCGGCCCATTGTGCGCCGGAGGTGTGGACGCCGGCCAGCCCTTCCAACGCGTCAAACGGCGTGGTTACGTCCGGGAGGTCGGCAAAAGGCGCAAAGCCGTCGCTGCCCCGGTAGTCGGCCTGGAGCAGAAACGAAGCCTGCCGGGATAGGGGCGCCTGAAGGCGGCCCTGCACGCCCCGGCTGAAGTACCGGCCCACGGTCGATTCGATCAGGCCGCGCGCCGGAGGATAGGCCGCCCCCAACGCCGAGGGTGGTTGCGGGCGTCGCAGCGGACTCGCCGGCAGGTCGGCGCTCGACTGTTTGTAGGTCTCGGCGAACGGCTGGCGGCCTGCCGGGGGACGCGGCACGCGCGGCGGAGGGTTGAATCCGATGAGCGGCTGCCGTTGCAGCGAGGGTAGCGAGATTTCGAGCTGCCCGCGAATTTCGACTTCGCGCGGCGCGATGTTCGGCAGCGCGGTGCGGCTCGTATCCACCTGAGCCGCCGCACGCCCCGGCAAGGCAAGTAGGAGCAAGGCGGTGAGAGGGAGCCATCTATGGATACGCGTGACGATCATGCGGTACCTTACCGTTTGTGGCGTGTTTGGGGTGCTCTGCGTATTGCGTCAACGGGGCGGGTATGAAGGTTCACGTGCTTCCTCGAACCCTAGAGGGATGCTTTCTCGCGTGTCGCTTCCTGGGCGTAGGACGTGCCGCCGTACTCTTCGATGATACGGTCGTAGAGCTGGGAGGCGTCGCCGGTACGTCCCAGGCTGCGGAAGGCGCGTGCCTGGAGCAGGTACCCCTGGGCCATCCAGTCCGGGAAGCCGGCGTAGAGCACGGGCATCCGGCTTAACTCTTCGAGGGCGCCTCGGGCGTCACCTACGCGGAGCAGCAGGTTGCCGAGGTAGTACAGGGCTTCTGCGCCGGACTCCTCGCGGCTCCGGTCGATCACGCGGCGATAGTACTGGAGGGCATCGCCCGTACGTCCTTGCTCGTCGTACACGCGGGCCAGGCCCAGCATGGCCGGGATGGATTCCTGGGCATCCGGTGCGGCTTCTACGGCGTCGCGCAGCAACGTCTCGGCTTCGGGGCTGCGACCGAGGCCGAGGAGGGCCTGCCCCTGCCCGTAGCGCGCTTCGGCGGCCAGGAGGGCGTCGCCGGTTCCCATCTGTTCCATCTGGCGAAAGACGTCCAGGGCTTCCTGATGCCGGTCTTGCTCCAGGTAGAGGCGGCCCAGTTGCCGGGCGGCGTCGGGCCCTCGGTTGCTCCGTCCGTGCGACTCGATGACACGGTTGAAGGCTGATTCCGCATCCGCTACTTGCCCTTGACCCGCATAGATCATTCCCATGTAAAAGTAGGCGTCCGGCAGCACGGCCGCATCGCCGTAGGTGCGTACGAAGGTACGTAGATCCGCCAGGGCCTCGGCCGTCCGTCCGCTCTGGTATTTGACCTCGGCCTGCCGGAAACGCAACTCGGCGACAATGGGCGAGTCGGGATAGCGAGCCGCAAAATCGTCGATGAGTTCATTCGCCCGGTCCTCGTCGTTCAGGGCGATGAGGGCGTATTGAATGCCGGCGGCGGCGTCACCGACGAAGGGGCTGCTGGCATACCGTTCCAGCACGTGCGTGTAGGCCGTAACCGCTTCTTCGAGCCGGCCGTCGTTGAACAGGGCATCGCCGATGCCGTACTGGGCTTTGGCGGCCAGCGGATCGGTTGGATAGAGCCGGATAAGCGTTTCATATTCGGTGATGGCCTGGTCGTAATCCTGGCTTTGGAAATACAGGTAGCCGAGGGTGTACTGGGCTTCTTCGCGCCAGTTGCTGTCGGGTTGCCGCGTGAGCAGGTCGCGGAAGGCGCTGATCGCTTCAAAGGCATCGCCGGCGTTGCTGAACGCCTGACCGACCTGATAGAGCGCATAATCCTCGCCGTCGTCGGCGACGGTCTGGTAGAGACGGATGGCCTCGCCGTAGCGTTTGAGGGCGTAGTAGCTGTCGGCCAGCCGGAGCCGGGCGTCGGTAAGGTAGGGAACGCCCGCGTCTTCGCGGTAGGAATCGACAAACGTTCGGAAGGCACGAATGGCCTCCTGGTAGCGCGCCTGTTTGAAGTACGTCCAGCCCAGGGCATAGTGAGAGGCGTCCACGTAGGGTCCGTCGTCGAAGTCCTTCAGGTACTGGGTAAAGCGGTTCGTGGCGCGGTCGTATTGTCCGAGTTGGTAGTAGCTCTCGGCGGCCCAGAAGAGGGCTTCGCCGGCCTTGGGCGCGGTCGGGTTTTGCTGGTAGAGGTCGAGGAAGGCCGGGGCGGACGCGGCGAAGTTTTCGGCCCGGTAGAGCAGCCAGGCTTTCTGGAAGATGACTTCTTCCTTCAGGGCCTGGGGCGCCGCGTCGAGCGCAACGGCCCGGTCGAAGTCGCGGTAGGCCGTGTCGAAATCGTTGAGGGCGATGGCCGTGTAGCCGCGTTGCCGGAGCGTTTCACCGATGCGTTCGGAGGACGCGTAGTCCTGCAGGAGTCGGCTGAAGGTCGCGTTGGCTTCCTGCCACATCCGCAACTCGTACTCCGCCATCCCTTTCTCGTAGAGGGCGTGATCGGAGAGGCGCCCCCGGGGCCAGCGGTCGGCGACGGAGGCGAAGAGGCCGAGGGCTTCCCGTTTTTGATCGGCCAGGTAGCGGTTGACGGCTTCGTAGTAGGTGGCCTGCATCGCCAGGTCGTCGTCGTGCCCGGCGGCGGCCTGCGCCAGGTGGTCGGCCGCCCACTGGTGGACGCCTTCGTGGTAGTAGTTCCAGCCCAGGCCGTAGAGTGCGCGTCGGTAGTAAGGGCTCTGGGGATTCTCTTCCGTAATCTTGCGGTAGTTGACGATGGCGTTCTGGCTGTCGCGGAGCTGGTTGTAAGCCTCGGCCATCAGGAACGTCGCTCGCTCACGGGCACCGGGATCGAGCTGAGGCATCCGCCGCTGGATCTCCGCCACCACGCGCCCGTAATCGTCCAACTCGTAGTAGATCTCGGCCAGGGCCAGCCCGAGGTTGCGCGCATAGGGCGAGTCCGGGTAGCGCGCTCCCAGCAGTTCGAACGCCCGTGCGGCTTCGTCATATTCTTCCTGCTCGACGTGGGTGAAGGCGATGGCGTAGAGGGCGATGGGTGCGGTCTCGGTATAGCGATAGGTATCCGCCGCCTGCTGGAAATAGCGGATGGCCTGGTCGGTGCGGCCCAGGTGCTGCGCCGATTCGCCCATCCAGTAGAGCGACTTGGCACCGACTTCGGCAGGCGGGTCGTCCGCCAGCACAGACGAGAGCGTCTCGATGGCCCGTTCGTAGTTTTGCGTCTCGTAAAAATACTGGCCGAGGGCCAGGCTGGCCTGGAAAGCCAGCGGATGCGCCGGGTAGCGGTGGCGAAACTGGGTGAAGAGGGTCACGGACTGTTCCACGTGGCCTGCCGCCAGCGAGGCTTCGGCCTGGTAATAGAGCGCTTCGGCCGCGTTGACGTGGTCCGGGTACGTCTTCCGGAAGGTTTTGAAACGAGCGATGGCCTGCTCGTAAAATTCGTCGGCGTAGAGCTTGTAGGCCTCGGAGAAAACCCGCTCGGGGCTTTCGGCCGTGCGCTGGGCCCGAGCGGGCCCGGCGAGCAAGGTCAACGCAGCTACGAGGAAGCAGGCAACAGCGAGGAGGGAATCCGAAAAACGATGTAGCACGGTCATACCCGCAGAGAAAGCGAGGGGAGCGTCGAGGCAACTAGCTAGTGAAGATCTAAACGCAGGCGAACCACTTTGGCTCCGAAGGGGTTACAACGTCACCCTCTATACGTAAATTATGGGCGCAGGGTAACACCTCCGGCCAATGTATGGACGATTTGCGGAACGTCGTTCGTATCCTCCGTAACAAATATATAACGTCCCGGGAGGCCCTTATGGCAAAGAAGCAAGCGATGGAAGCCGACGCGGTGCCCGCTACCGCAGCGACGGAAGCCGGCGAGGGCGCGGGTTCGCCGGATCCTATCGAGCAACTCCAGGCCGTGGCCTCGGAAAGCTTCGAGAAGCTGGCCGAGGCCGCCGCGCAACTCGCCGACCAGGCCCGCGACGTGTATGCGACGAGCGAGGATTTCGTGCGTCGGAACCCCGGCAGTTATGTGCTCGGGGCTTTTGCCCTGGGCTGTCTGCTGGGCGCGCTTCTCGGACGGGACTGAACCCCTAACCCGGATGGGATCTATGGCCACCCATGCAGAGCCTGCTGCGCCTGACGAAGCCTATCGGCCGGATGCCGATGCCATGGAGCCGAAGGGCCTCTCTTCCGGATCTCCGGACGACGGCGTCAGCCTGGAGGCCGTGCTGAACTGGGTGAACGAGAACCAGACCCTCGCGATGCTGGGTGCGTTCGCCCTGGGTGTTTTCGTCGGCGTGCTGATGCGAGACTAGTATCGTTATTGTCTTCGAGGCGCCCTGCTTCCGGTAAAGGACACGTTTCGCTCGTGTGGTTTTCGTGCAGGTCGCATCGTATACCCCCTTAGACCTGAACAGGTATTAACACCGAATACGCCTTTCATCTTTAGACCTGAGATAGTATGGCAAAACCCAAAAAGGCCCCACAGGAATCCGCTGAGCCGGAAAAGACCCTCGGGAAGGAAGCGGCTCAGGAGCCGACGAACGGAACCCCTCCTGAGGAAGCCCCCTCGGAGGAGGCCGCCGGCGGTGAAGGACAGGACGCGGTTCGGGAAAAGACGGACGAGATCGCGGCCACCTACGAACGTGCCAAGCACGAGTTGAATGAGGCCGTGGCGAAGCTGCGCGACGAGCTTGCAAGGCTGGACCTTGAGAAGGCCCGTCAACGGGCCCGCACCTGGGTCGAAGAGAACCCGACCCTGGCGGTCATGCTGGCGCTGGGCGCCGGCGTCGTCGTTGGGCGTATCGTGTCCGAGGCGTTGAAGCCGGCCCCGCCGCCGCCGCTATCCGCACGCCTCAAGATGCAGGGGCAGGCGCTGGCGTCACAGGCCCGGCATTACGCGCACGATATGGGCGATGTGGTGTCTGAGCGCGCTGCTGAGATAGGCGACGTGCTCGGGCGGCGGGCCCGGGAGTTGGGCGAGGACGTCACGCGCCGGACGAAGGAGTTGGGCGAGGACCTCACGCGCCGCGCAGCCAGTGCGGTCGCCGAAGCCTCGGAGCAGGCTACAGGCTGGGGCGAAACCGTGAAGGAGCGCTCCGGCCCGGCGATGCGTGCCTTGCAGGAGGCCGGCGAAGACGTTGCCGGCGCCGCCAGAACCCGGGTCGGTTCCAGCCGCGACGTCTTCGACACCCTGGTCAATGCCGCCAAAACCGTAACGGCCGCCGTGGTCGTCAAGAAAGTGACGGACTGGCTCCGCCGTCCGCGGTGATTCATTGACGGGTCGCCTACCCCGATGCTTGCCTCGGAAAGCAGCCGCTTCCTTCGACGGATACCTCGGCGTGTGCTCCCAGGAGGGTCGTTGCGTGAATTTCTATTTTGTGTTTAAGGGTGCGTGCGGGTTTGAGATATCTTTACGCCCGTACGATAACCTGTGAACACAGTACCTCTTAAACACAAAAGCACGGATCGTTGAGCATACTTGCGATAGGCACCGTTGCCTTCGACGCCATCGAAACGCCCTTCAAGTCGACCGGGCAGGTGTTGGGCGGCAGCGCTACCTACATCACCCTGGCCGCCCGGTATTTCTCTCCGTCGGTTCGTCTCGTGGCCGTCGTAGGCGGGGACTTCCCGGACGCCTATGTGGAGACCCTGCGCAGCAACGGCGTCGATCTGGAGGGGCTGGCCGTTGACCCCGACGGCAAGACGTTTGCCTGGGGCGGGCGGTACCATTACGATCTCAACCAGCGCGATACGCTGTTCACGCATCTCAACGTGCTGGAAACCTTTCAGCCGGTCGTCCCGGCTTCGTACCGCGACAGCCGCATCGTATGCCTGGGCAACCTCGACCCTACGACGCAGCGCCAGGTGCTCGACCAGGTGGATCGCCCTGAGATGGTCGTGTGCGATACGATGAATTTCTGGATCGAGCACACGCCCGAGAGTCTCCGCGAGACGCTCAAGCGGATCGACTGCCTCATCATCAACGACTCCGAGGCGCGCGAACTGGCCGAGGAGCCCAACCTGATCGTCGCCGCCCGGCGGATCCGTGCGATGGGGCCGGATATCCTGGTCATCAAGAAAGGCGAGCATGGTGCCATGCTCTTCATGGACGATGAGATTTTCGTCGCGCCGGCCTATCCGCTCGAAGATATTCAGGATCCGACCGGCGCCGGCGATGCGTTCATGGGCGGTTTTGTTGGCTACCTGGATCGCACGCAGACCCTCGATGCAACCTGCCTCAAGCGGGCGGTGATCTATGGCTCTGCGATGGCCTCGTTCTCCGTCGAACGCTTCGGCCCGGAGCGGTTGCTGGACCTGACGGATGAAGCCATCTACACGCGGCTGCAAGCCTTCTACCACCTCTCGTCGATACCTTCCCTGGTGTCGTTCGACGGGATTTCCTCCTGAGCCGGGGCATTTTTTCATGCCCCGTTATCTTTAGCCGTGTTTCTTCGTATACCATTTGCTTGATCGTTTTTCCTCTCCTTCGCTCGTTCCGTAGATCGTTCGAAGATGGCTGTAGGTAGGACCCTCGGTGTACTGCTCGCCGTAGCGGGTTTGGCGCTGGCTTCCGGGTGTACATCGAACGAAGCAAACAAATCAGGGCAACGGGCGGTGTCCGTCGTGACGGAGGCAACGCCGCGCTATGTAGGTGACGAAGCGTGTGCCGATTGCCATGAAGACCTCTATCGCTCGTACCAGCGTACGGGGATGGGGCGTTCCGTTTCCCGCTTCGATCCCGGCACGGCACCGGAGCGATTCGAGGGCCGTCCACCCGTCTACGACCCGCGAAACGACCTGTATTACGCTGCTTTCGTGCGGGGCGATACGCTCTTTCAGCGTGAATGGCGGACGGACGAGCAGGGCCGTGTCGTCTACGAACGTACGCATCCGGCTGCGTGGGTGATCGGTTCGGGCACGGCGACGCGGTCGTATCTGATGAACGTCAACGGCCATCTTACCCAGCTGCCGCTGACGTGGTATGTGGAGAAGGCGCGGTGGGACCTCAGCCCCGGTTATGAGCAGGAAAACCAGCGCTTTAACCGGCCGATCTCGCCGGAATGCATGACGTGCCACAACGGGTTACCGGGCTATAGCGCGTATACGCAGGGTCATTATACCGAGGTGCCGGAGGGCATCACCTGCGAACGGTGCCACGGGCCCGGTGGCGCACACCTCGAAGCCCGGCTTGCCGGCGTGGCGCCGGCCGATACGGCAGCCGATGGTACCATCGTCAATGCCGCCCACCTCGGTAGGTCCCTCCAACTCGCCATTTGCCAGCAGTGCCATCTGACGGGCTTCACAGTCTTCAAGCCGGGTGAAGACGTGACCACCTACCTGCCGGGGACGCCCCTGGCTGCTCACCGATCCGTCTTTGCGCTCGAAGAGGAGCGTAACGATCCGGAGCGTTTCGGCATTGCCTCGCACGCCGAACGGCTGGCGCAAAGCCGCTGCTATACGCAAAGCGCTATGACGTGCACGACGTGCCACGATCCCCATCGCCCGGTGGCTGGACTGGATACCGATCATTTCAACCAGGTATGCCAGGGTTGCCATACACCGGCGGCGCATGGGCAGGCAGTGTTGTGCAGCCGGGAAGAGGCCGGGGGGCCGGATGAGGCCATGCAGGGCAACTGCGTCGGATGTCACATCCAGAAGAGCGGCACGAGCGACATCCCGCACGTCACCTTCACCGACCACTGGATCCGTCGCATCTTGCCGCCCGCCCGCAGCCCCGAAGACATCCAGCGGATCCTCGTACGGCCGGTGCCGCTGGCCCTGACGCGGATGACGGAGGCGGGCGCCGACGAAGCGGAAGCCGACCTGGAAGAGGCCCTTGCCTATTTCGCGCTGTACGACACCCAGCACCGGTTACCGGCCTACCTGCCGCAGATCGTTCGGCTGGTACGCCGGGGGCTGGCCGGCGGTGCCGACCGCGCAGAGGCCCGCCTCACGCTGGGGCAGGCGCTCATCGAGATGGATTCGCTGGTGGAGGCCCGAGAAGTGCTCCAGGCGGGAGTCCGGCGCTATCCGGAACATGCACGGCTGTGGTACTGGCTGGGCGACGTCACGTTGCAGACCGGAGCCGCCGCCGACGCCGTGGCGCAGCTACAACAGGCCGTGGCGATCCAGCCGGCGTTTACCGAGGCACGGTTCAAGCTCGCCGAAGCCTACGAAGCGGCGGGCGACTCGGAAGCGGCGGCAAATGCCTACGAAGGCGTCCTCGCATCCGACTCGGTACATCATCCGGAAGCATGGAACAACCTGGGTTTTCTTCTTTTGCAGCGGAAGCGCTTTCAGGAGGCCGACTCCCTCTTCGAACGGGCGCTGGCGCTCGATCCCGACTTCGTCGTCGCGCTCACCAACCTGGGCGCGGTGCGGCTGATGGAACAGAACGTCGAGGCAGCGATTCCGTTGTTTGAACGCGCCGTCGGCCTCGACCCGGACAACGTAGCGGCCCTGGGGAACCTGGGCCTGATCCACGCGCAACAAGGGCGCTATGCCCAGGCCCGTGCGATGCTGCGGCGCGTCCTCCAGGTACATCCCGGTGATGCACGTGCCCGGGCTGCCCTGGACCAGATCGAGCAACGGATGAGCGGTTCGTAGGGTAGCTCATGATGGAGATCCATAGAGATTGTCCGAAAGACACGGTATCCGGGGTTAAAGCCAGGGTGGTTGAGTGGCTTCTTGAAGGCATTCGAAAGGCAACTCCTTGGACGCACGCAGCATGCACGGGCATCGTCGTATTCGCGATAGCCGTCGGTGCGTGCGGCACCCCGGAGGCCGGCAGTACGGCAGCCGTTCCGGCGCGCCTGGAGATCGACCTGGACCGTTCCGACCCGGAGCGACTGCTGCGCTATTATTTCGGGGGCTATGCCGCGCCGGAGGGCGGGGATCCGTTCCAGGCCGGGGTGCTCGTCCGTGACGGCGACCGCTACTCCGTCGACGTCGAGGCGCTGGAGGCCAAGCATCCGGGCACGGGATCGACGCTGCGCGAAGCCGCCGGTGACCGGCACCTTACCTGGGATGAACTGGCGGCATTTCTCAACGCTACCTTTTATGCGGTACGCAACCTGCCACCTACGCTCGATGCATTCCAGGCCGAGGTGCCGTATCTCGATGGCGACGAAGCCTGGTTTCACGTTGAACTCGACGGGGTGATGAGTACGGCGCGGCGCCATGCCTACGTAGCCGAGGACGCCCTGCGCGAGACGCTGCGCCATTATCACCAGAACGAAGAAAAGCTCCTCTATCCCGCCGGCACTGCCATCATCGGCGAGCACCGCCTTGACGGCGAATGCGTCGAGACCACGGTCCTGCGCAAGCGGAACGACGGCTTCTGGGACTTTTTTACCTATGGTCCGGATGGTATGCTGGCTGCGCAAACGCAAGCCCTTCCCCGGGCGCTCAAGACGCCGACGCAATGTGTGGGGTGCCACTTCGGCGCCAAGCTCTTTGAACCCGAACGCAGCTTTCCCGGAGAAGCCCTGCCGGGGCCCCACGGTCCCCGCGCCTTTTACGTCGACGAAAGCCTCCGGGACGAGGAGGTCGTTGTTTTCTTTGACGAGCACCGCAAGCGAAGCGACACGGTCCTCGGCATCTACAACACCCTGTTTGTAGCGCGGCTCCGGGCGGAGCGCCGCGCCGGTCGCCTTTCCGACGAAGATGCCCAACTCCTGGCCGGGCTTGGACTCTAGGCCGCGGGATTCTATCTTACCCGGGCCGTGAAGGCCCGTATACGGCCTTCACGGTGTCGCGCTCCTGTCTCGTCCGTGGGGGGAAAGCATGTCATCCAGCAGGGTACGCCTCGTCAACGCCGTCTTCTACGCCCATCACGGCGTGATGCAGGAAGAACATCGCATCGGCGGTCGGTACGAAGTCGATGTGTCGATGGATCTGAACTTCGAGGAAGCGGCGCGAGAAGACGATCTGAACAAGACGGTGGATTATGAGCGGGTCTATCGCCTCGTCCAGGAACTCGTAACGAATAACCGTTTCTATTTGATCGAACGGCTTGCCTATCTCATCGGGCAAAAAGTGCTGGGCGTGTACGACTTTGTGGACGGGGTCGAAGTCACGGTGCGGAAACCCAACCCGCCGGTGGGCGGCACCTGCGACAGCGCCGAGGCCGTCTACCGCACCGCTCGTTGAAAGCCGCTTTCTGCGTGGCTGTGCCGGGGTTTCCGCGCACACTTCAAGGCCCCGGTTTCGGTCCATAGGCGTTAAAAGGCCAGCAGATCCGGGAAATGATCGCGCAGCAGGTGGTAGAGCCTGTGGAGCGGCAAGCCCATCACATTATAAAAGTCTCCCTCGATACGCGCCACGAACACGGTGCTCAGGTCGCCCTGGATTCCATAGGCGCCGGCTTTGTCCATCGCGGCTCCGGAGGCGACGTATGCGTCGATTTCCGCATCACTGAGTGCGGCGAAGGTGACGCGGGTGGCTTCGGAGGCCGTGATGCGGCGGTTGCTGGCCGGGTGAAAAAGCGCCAGCCCGGTAAAGACGGTGTGGGTATCGTCGCTGAGCCGCCGGAGCATGTGCCGGGCTTCCGGCTCGTCGCGCGGCTTGCCGAGCACGGTGTCTTCGTGGACGACGATGGTGTCTGCCGCCAGCGTCAGCGCCGACGGGCTGCGCCGGCTGACGGGTTCGGCCTTCTCCCACGCCAGGTGCCGCACAATGGCCTCCGGCGGCCCTTCATCCGGAATCTTTTCCGCGTAAGGGCTGGGTTCCACGCGAAAGCGGAGCCCAAGTTGTTCAAGGAGTCGCCTTCTGCGGGGTGACTGAGAAGCCAGGATCAAGTCGGTCCGAAGCTGCATACCGGCCGGGGTAACTGCTGGGTAGCCCTAACGCTGTTTCAAGCACGCAGAACGGTACATCCCGGCCTTGGTTTCCGCGTTCGTCAACCCGGGAGGGCTTTGATGTTTTCGGGCGCATCGAGGGCTTGCCAGTAGCGCCAGCCCGTGACGATGAACGTCCAGCCGATGAGCGTGAGTGAAAGGACGAGGGCCAGCCAGCCCAGCCAGTTGCCGAAGCGGGAATAGAACGTACGGTCCTTGAAGATCGGCACCGCAGCCAGGCGAGCCGTCGATTCGTGCACCTCGGCGCGGAAGATGATGGACCCGTCGGGAGCCAGCAATGCGGTGCCGCCCGAGGCGGCCACCTGCACGATGCTGCGGCGCGTCTCAATCGCGCGGAGCCGCAAGTAATTAAGGTGCTGCCGATAGCCGGGTGTATCGCCCCACCATCCGTCGAGGGTCAAGACGGCGAGGAAGTCGGCCTGCTGACCAGGATACCGACGTACGTAGTTGCTCAGGAGCAGCTCGAAGTCCATCAGCACGCCGACGCGGATGTCGTCGAAAGCGAGGGGACGCTGGTAGGCGCCACGTATGAACTGAGAGCGGAGGGGAGGGGGGAGCCAGGGCGATTGCTTGGATATCGGGACGCGGGGCCGGTACGGCAACGGGTAGACCTGGTCGTAATGTTGCGGTTCCGCAAGGGGACGGAACAGTACCGCGCGGTTGTAGAAGCGTCCCGAACGAGAGGCTACATTATCCGGGACGAGGGCGCCGGTGAGCAGGGCCACTTCCTGCTGTTCGGTCCACGCCTGCAGCTGTTCGTTGACGAACTGCTGGCGAGAGGCCGAGGCCGGTGCCGGAAGCGCCATCTCGGGCCAGATCATGAAGATCGGCGGTGCGTTCATCGACGCGATGAGCGAGTCGGACAGGGCAATCATGCGGCTGATCCTCGGGCCGCCGAAGCGCTCCGTCCAGGTGGCTTCGGTCATGGCAGGCTGGACGAGGCCGACGGTGACGAAGTTGTCGGTCTGGCCGAGGTGGGTGGTGCGCCAGAGGCCGCCGCCCACGGCGAGGCCGACGAGGAGGATGGCTGCCAGCGAAGCCTGAAGGCGTACTTTAAAGCGCTTGGCCGTGTAGTAGCCGAACGCAAGGCCGTTCAAAAGCAGCACCCAGAGCGAGAGCCCGGCTACCCCCGTCACTTCGGCGAACTGGTTGATTGGGACCGCGCCTCCCTGGGTATAGCCCAGGACGGGCCACGGAAAGGCCATATACTCGAAGGCCAGCTCTACGGCCAGGTAGAACACGGTGAACACGGCGAAGCCGACGAGGCGCCCGCGCTTGCGGCGGTAGGGCAGTGAGGCGACGAAGGGGAACGTGAAGACGGCCGGCACCAGCAGCAGGCTGCCGAAAGCGAGCAGCGTGGTTTTGCCGAGCACGTGGAGCTTGGAAAACGTATGCAGGAGCGGCCAGAAAAAAGCCACGGCATAGGCGATGAGAAACGCCGTGTAAATCTCGGCCGTAAACTGGATCAGCTTCTGGGTCTTGAGGGGTTGCGTGCGGTCCCAGAGCAACAGCAACGGGACCAGGGCAACCCAGGCCAACCACCAGAGCGGCAGCGGGACGTGGCTCAGGCCGATGGCCAGGCCGCCGAGCAGAACCAGCATGGACGATACGAAGACCTGATGCTTCGCATCCGGGCTCTGCACATGTTTGCGATCGAAGAGTAGCTCTTTCATTTGACACCGGCTGATTCACGACCTAATTTGGATCCCGTCCCCATTTGTGCCACCGTCGATTGAGTCTATGACTGTCCTCGCGATCTGCAACCATAAGGGCGGTACTGGTAAAACAACATCGGCGATTCACTTCGCAGCGGCGCTCGGCTTGAGTGGCTACCGCACCCTGGTCATCGACCTGGATCCCCAGAGCTTTCTCACCCGAACACTCGGCCTTGGAGAGCCGGAGGTGGCCGCCTCGTCCCTGATGCTTTTCCGCTCCGATGCCAGCTTGCGTGACCTCGAAAAGGTGCAGCTTCAAGGATTCGACGTGCTACCCGCCTCCAGCGTCCTGACGAATCACATGCGGCGTCTCAACAAGCCGACCGATGTGTTATGGATTAAAGAGGCCGTGGCGCATACGATAGACTACGACGTGATTCTGCTCGATACAGCCGCCGCCGTCACCGTCTACAGCCTGAACGCCCTCGTAGCTTGTCAGCACGTGGTCATCCCGGTAACGCCTGAATACCAGCCCATCGTCGGCGCCGAGCAGACCTATCAAACGGCGATGATGGTGCGTTCCAAGTTGAACCCGGATCTACAACTCCCGTCTTTTTTGTTTACGCAGGTCGACGCGCGCAAACGCGCTCACCACAGATATCGGCAGTATTTGCGAAAACGTTATAGCGAGCGGGTCATGAGCACGGTCATTCGTACCAGTGCAGCGCTTGCGACGGCCTACCAGGACGGCACGACGGTGTTCGAGAACGACCCGTACTCGCGCGGCGCGCGCGATTATGCCAACGCGACCGACGAGTTGATTCGCCGCCTCGGCCTGTCGCCGCCACCCGTTCGGGAGAGGGTGCCTGTCGCTCAGGTGGCTACCCCGGAGCAGGCTTCCTGACGCAGGGCTATGACCACACCGCAACACGCCCGTAAGCCGGTGATCGGCCTGATACTCTGGGGGCTGGCCGCTGTGGGGCTCCTGGGCGGGTTGATGCGCCCGATGGCGGGCCTGGCACCGCCGGGCACGCTCTTCGACCCCCTCGATGGGCTCTATCGGACCGCGCGTACGGCCGAGCACCCGTCATCCGGCATCGCAACCCTGCCCGCGCTCGACGGCACCGTCACTCTAGAGCGGGACGAACGCGGGGTGCCGCACATCTTCGCCGGCACCGACCGAGACGCCATCATGGCGCTGGGTTACGTGGTCGCGCAGGATCGCCTCTTTCAACTCGATTTCCTGCCGAAAGTAGCTGCCGGGCGGCTCTCCGAGATCTTCGGCGCCGGCTCCGTGGAGACGGATCGCTTTCTCCGGCGGACCGGCATGGAATGGGGCGTGCAGAAGAACGTCGCCCGTATCGTTCAAGAAGGCGGGCTCGAATACGACCTCCTCCGGTGGTTTATCGCCGGGGCCAATGCCTACATCGACGCGCTGGCCGTAGAAGACCTGCCTTTCGAGTTTCGGCTTTTCGACTATCAGCCCGAACGCCTCACGCCCGCCCATGCGGTGCGGCTGATGCAGTACTTTGCCTACGACCTTACGTACCGATCCGATGCCGCCTCCTACGGCACGTTGCAGCAGCGGCTCGGGGCGGAGGCGTTCGCCCGGCTCTTTCCGCGCCGTGTGCCGTTGGCCGTACCCATCATTCCGGAGCCGGGGCGCGGTGTTTCGCGGCGTACTCCGGCTGCGACGGCCGAAGGGGCGCCTCGGCCGGGGGACGGCCCGCCGCCCGTGCGCGGGATGACGGCCGTTCAGCAACGCGCCCTGGGCACCTGGGCCGAGGGCTTCGTGGACGGCAAGGGATCCAACAACTGGGTCGTAGCGGGTTCGCGCTCGGCGACGGGGGCACCCCTCCTGGCCGGAGATATGCACCTGAGCCTGACGCTGCCGGCAATCTGGTATGAGACGCACCTCGTCACGCCGTCCATGAATACCTACGGGGTGACCACGCCCGGGACGCCCTTGCCTATCGAAGCCTTCAACGAGGACGTCGCCTGGGCGTTTACCAACACCGGGGCCGACGTCATCGACCACTATGCCCTCGAACTCGACGAGACCCGCCTGCGCTATCGGTTCGAGGACGGCTGGCGGGCGCTGGACGCGGTGCCCGATACGATCCGTGTCAAAGGGCAGGCGCCCCTCGTGGATACGCTTTATTACGCCCACTGGGGGCCGGTCGTGTTCGACGGAGAGGAAGCCGTAGCGACGCGCTGGGTGGCGCACGAGCCGAGCCGGACGCTGCTGGCGCTCTGGGGCATGAATCATGCCCGTAACCTCGACGACTTCGAGGCGGCGCTGCGCCAGTGGGATACGCCCATGCAGAACATCGTCTATGCCGACGTAGCGGGCAACATTGCGATTCGTTCGACGGGGTATCTGCCCATCCGTCGAGGCGGGCACGGCGTAGGGCTCCTCGACGGCTCGACGCGGGCATTCGAATGGATCGGCCGGGTCCCCTTTGAGGACCTGCCGCACGCCCTCAACCCGGCGCAAGGATTCCTCACCTCTACCAACCAGCAGCCGGCCGACGCGACCTATCCCTATTATCTCGGCCACGACTGGCGCTCCGTCTATCGATCCGTACGCATCGACACGTTGCTGCGGGGACGGAAGGACCATACCGTCGCTGATTTCAAACGCTACCAGGCCGATGTCCACGCCGTGCAGCGCGACCTGTTCGTGCCGATGCTCGATACGCTGCAAGGGCTTTCGTCCTGGGCGGACTCCCTGCGGGGCTTGCTGACGGCCTGGCCGGGCGAGACGACCGTAGACCGCGCCGAGCCGCTCATCCTTGACGAATTTTTGCGGGCCCTCGACGTGCTGGCCTGGGATGAACCTGTTTTTCAGGGTGTACGCCGCCCTGACGAAGCCGTCCTCTTTCAGATGCTCCGGGACGAGCCGGATGACCGGTGGCTCGACGTGCAGGCTACCGACGAACGCGAGCGCGCCGCCGGGTTGATGCGCCTCGCCCTGGAGGCCGCCGCCGATACGCTCCGCGTGCGATACGGCCGGGACGTCGAGGCCTGGCGCTGGGGCGATCATCATACCGTAGTGTTCCGGCACATGACGTTGACGCCCGCGCTCCGGGCGCTCTGGCGTGGACCGCAACCGTATCCGGGCTTTGCCGAGACGCTCTCCCCGGCGGCCGGGCGCCTGACCACCCACAGCGCGAGCTGGCGCGTCGTCGTCGACTTCTCCCGGGTGCCGCCCGTCGGCTACGGGGTCTACCCCGGCGGCCAGAGCGGGCATCCGTTCAGTGCGTTCTACGATCTGCACGTGCCGGCGTACGTACAGTTCGAGCATTACCCCCTGTCGAAACCCGGCGCGCCCGGTGAACTGACCCCGGCGGTCGTCTCGTCGCGCTTAACGTTGCACCCCTAGATCACCACGGGTGCACGACAATTTGCACGACGTACGGCCGAGAGCACCCCAAACCGCCCCCTTGAGCGGGCTGTCGCGCAGCGACTGGGGGTGTTACCTATGGGTTGTACACCCTCCGGCCCTGCGGGCCACCTCCCTCAAGGCAGGTGTGTAGGGGGCAACACATGAACCGGTGCACTTTGTCGTACACCCGATCACCACGGCAGCCGTGAGGCGAGGACAGGGATGCGTAAAACGTGAAACGTAAAACGTGAGGGTGCTGCGCTACGGCGTTTCCATGGGCTACCTCACGGTTCACGTTTTACGTTTCGTAACCCTTCGAAGGGCTTCCGACGCGTAATCCAGCGTAATCCTCGATCCCCATTCCAACCCCCGCTATCATGGCCCGCAACACCGAACAACACTTCTCGTCGCGCCTCGGGCTCCTGCTGAGCGTGCTCGGCATCGCCGTCGGTACAGGCAACATCTGGCGGTTTCCGCGTATCGCTGCCCAGAGCAGCGGGGACGCCGGGGCCGGCGCGTTTCTCTTTGCCTGGGTCGTGTTCCTGCTGGTGTGGAGCATCCCGCTGATCATCGCCGAGTATGCCATGGGGCGTAAAGGTCGGATGGGCGTCGTCGGCACGTTCGTGAAGATCGCCGGGGAAAAGTTTGCCTGGATGGGGGCGTTCGTCGGCTTCGTGGCGACGGCCATCATGTTTTACTATTCCGTCGTAGCGGGCTGGTGTGTCTACTATTTCTTCAAGATGCTGGGCGGGTCCTTGCCCCTGACGACGGAGGCGGCCCAGGGGGTGTGGGACGGTTTTCAGGGCGGCGGCTTACCGGTCGCTTTCCACGCGCTGGCGATGGGCCTGGGTGCGCTGGCCGTGTGGAAAGGCGTGCGTTCCATCGAGCAGGTCAACAAAGTGCTGATCCCGACGTTGCTTCTCATCGTGCTGATCGCTCTGGGGCGGGCCCTGACGCTCGACGGCGCCTGGGAGGGTGTGCGCTTTCTCTTTACGCCGGACTGGGCGACGCTGGCGCGCCCGCGCGTCTGGCTGGAGGCGCTGACGCAGAATGCCTGGGATACGGGCGCAGGGTGGGGGCTCATCCTTACCTATGGCGCCTACATGCAGAGCAAGCACGGCGTCGTGAAAAACGCCGTCATCACCGGGGTGGGCAACAACACGGTGTCGATGCTCGCCGCCATCATCATCTTCGGCACCGTCTTCGCCGTCCTCGGCGCGGAGATGTCGAAGCCGGAGGTGCTGGCCGTGATGAAAACCAGCGGGCCGGCGGCCACCGGCCTGACGTTCATCTGGATGCCGCAACTCTTCGCCAAGATGCCCGCCGGGGGTGTCTTCGCCGTGCTCTTCTTTCTGGGCCTATCCTTTGCCGCGTTCAGCTCGCTCATCGCCATGATCGAACTCGCCACCCGCATCGTCGTCGATTTCGGTGTGGTGCGGCGTTATGCCATCGCCGGGGTATGCGGCGCCGGCTTTGCGCTGGGGATACCTTCCGCCATCAACCTCGGATTCTTTGAAAACCAGGACTTCGTCTGGGGAGTAGCCCTGATGATTTCGGGTGCGTTCGTTGCGTTCGCCGTCATCCGGTACGGAGCTTCCCGGTTCCGTACGGAGGCTATCGACGGCCTGGCGGGCGAGGCCAACGACTGGAAGGCGGGTTCACCGTGGGAAGTCGTGATGGTTTACGTGATTCCCCTTCTGGCCGTCGTCCTGCTCGGCTGGTGGTTCTACCTTTCGGCCACCGTGTACGCGCCCGACACCTGGTACGACCCGGCCGATCCGTTCAGCGTCATGACGTGCCTCGCGCAATGGGGCCTCATGCTCATCCTCTTCGTCCTGCTGAACCGGTGGATGGTGCGGCGCAGCATGGGGTGAATCGATAGACCTGACCTGCGTTTGAAGCGGAAACGGCCCGGCACGCCGGCCGGACCCATTCTTTGCGCCGGCCCCCTGCCCGGGGCATGCTTCCTGACGGGGGGCGTTTCCCGGCTTTATGAGGTGACATGATTGCTTAAGCTCGGTGTTTTTCGGTCGATGCTTCGATTGCTGGAAGAAACCTCCTGCCGACAGGGTGCAACGGTGTAGATTCCTTGAGGGCTCCCCAACTCCATTCACGTACGATCATGAAGCGCAGGATTGCCGAACCCTTCGGCATGACAAATGGTCTGCTCCTCGTATTGGTCTTAGCATTAGCGACCTCGTATGTCCACCCGTACCTGGATGCGGTCGTCCGCACCCCGGCTGCCGGCGGTGTCTCTAGGGTGGATGCCTCCGGTCCTGTTGGTGTTTCTTCGTCCCGTGTAAGCGTACCCGTGCAGGCCGTTTCCTTCCCGGTCACCTATGCCGGGGCCCTGCAAGAAGCCGCGCAGCCCACTGAGCCGGCCGAAGGCACCTGGTTCGTCGTTTTCCTGATCCTGGCCTGCGGATTCGTGGTGGTGGGTCTGTTTCTCACCTGGCGGATGTGGAAGGGAGCGCGCCGTGAACGGGCCCTGTTCGAGGAAAGCCCGGAACCCCTCGTCGTGACCGACTTTCGGTGGAAGGTCGCCGATGCCAACAGGGCTGCGTGCGATCTGTTCGGCTATTCGAGTGAGCAGATCAAAGCGTTCACGCTCAACACGATGATCGAGACGCAATCGACGCTGGAGCCGTCCATCATCGAGTCCACGATCGATTCCGGCAAGGCCCTCTCGTTCGAGGTGACCGTCAAGCACGACCAGACCGATCCTATCGAATTGGCCGCTACGACGCGGAAGGTACGCGTCATGGGCGAGTCGTTCCTGCTGACGGCTTTTCATGAGATCACGCGGCACAAGGACGAACAACGCCTCTTCAAGACGTTTCACCGGCAGCTCGTAGAAGACCTGCCCATCGAAGTCGTCGTCATGGCGCCGCAGGGGCAGTACCTCTACGTGAACCCGAAGGCGATTCCCGGCAAGGACCTGCGCGAGTTTTTGATCGGAGAGACCGACGTCGAGTATTGCCAGGAGATGGGGTATCACCCCGAGGTGGCCCTCCGCAGGCGTTCGCATCGCCGCCGCGCCGTCAGCACGAAATCGACCGTCAGCTTCGAAGAAGTGTTGCCTGCCAAAGACAACTCGATGCGGACGTTCACGCGTCTTTTCAACCCCGTCATCGACCGCAAAGGCAACGTATCGGCCGTCATCGCCTACGGCGTCGACATGACCGAGTTGAAGATGTACCAGGATCAGATGGCCGAGGTGAAAGCCGAGGCGGAGCGGGTCTCCGAACTCAAAGAGGCCTTCCTGGCGAACATCAGCCACGAGTTTCGCACGCCGCTGACGGGCATCCTGGGTTTTGCCCAGCTCTTGCAGGAGGACGTCGATCCCGAGCAGCGCGAATTCGTCGACATCGTCCTGCGCAACGGGCGCCGCCTCATGGCTACGCTCAACTCCATGGTGGACCTCTCCAAGCTGCATTCCAACTACCTGGAGATGAACCATGAAGTGTTCAACATGGTCGATGAGGTCAAGCAGGTGGCGCAGTCGCTCTCCGCGATGGCCCAGGATAAGGGTCTGTACCTGCGCCTGCGGGCGACGCGGCCGGAGGTGCTGGTCCGGCTGGACCGGTCGCACCTGTATCGCGTCCTGGAGCACCTGATCGGCAACGCCATCAAATTCACCCACACCGGCGGCGTGATCGTCGAGATTCACTGCGATCCCGAGTCCGTTCACGTCCGCGTGATGGACACGGGCATCGGCATCAGGAATGAATTCCTGCCGTTCCTTTTCGAAGAGTTCAACCAGGAAAGCAGCGGCCTCTCTCGGGATTACGAAGGCACGGGCATCGGCCTGTCCGTCGTCAAGCGGCTGATCGACCTGATGGACGGCGAGATCAGCGTCGACAGCGAGAAGGGTGAGGGCAGTGTGTTCACGCTTACGTTCCCGGCCGCCTTCCCGCAGCACCGCGACGGCGCCCGCAACCGGGTCCTCGTAGCCGACGAAAACGAAGAGGTCCACACCCTCATCGAGTACGTCCTCTCGCCCTACTTCGACATCGAATACACGTCCGATTACCTGGCCGCCGTGCAGCGCGCCCAGGAAATCCAGTACGACGTCGTGCTGCTGGATACCGACCTGGCCGATCTCGGCTCGGCGGCCGAGGCCCTGGCGCCTATCCGGGGTCTGAAAGGCTATGACAAGGTGCCCGTCGTCGCGCTCGACCCGCATCCGGTGCACGGCGGCGAGGTCCATTTTCTCTCCGTCGGGTACGATGAATGCCTGCAAAAACCGCTCGACAAGCGGTTGCTGCTCGAGACGATGGGCAACGTGCTCTCGAGAAACAGAATACCACGCAAGAAGCGCGTGCGTCCCTGATCGAGAAACGATATCTTTGGGCGGGCTGCCTGATCACATCGCACCGCACGTTCATGGATATCCGTCACGTCCTTTTTTCGGGATTGTTGTTGGGCCTCGTCGTTTCTGCCCGGGCGCAACCGATTGACCTGGGTTTTTTGCAGACCCGGGCCGAAGCAACCGACTACCGGGAGACAACCCGGTATGAGGAGGTGGTTGCGTTTACCGACGTCGTCGCCAGCGCCTCGCCGAAGCTGTTCAAGACGGACTTCGGGTACACCAACGAAGGGCGGGCCTTGCCGCTGGTCGTCTTCGGCGACGTGCAAGGCGCTAGCCCGGAGGCCGTCCTGGCCTCGGGCAAGACGCGCGTCTTCATACAGGCCAACATCCACGCCGGCGAGGTATGCGGCAAAGAGGCGGCCTTGATGCTGCTCCGGGCCCTGGCCGCCGGTCAGCACGCCGCCTGGGCCGATTCCCTGGTGCTGCTCGTCGCTCCGATCTACAACGCGGACGGCAACGAGCGGGTGAATCTGAACAACCGGCGCGGACAGAACGGGCCGATCGGGGGGATGGGGCAGCGGCCCAACGCGCAAGACTATGACCTCAACCGCGATCACATGAAGCTGGACTCGCCCGAGGCCCGGTCGCTGGTGCGCCTGTTCAGCGAGTACGATCCCCATGTGATCCTTGATCTCCATACGACGAACGGGACGCGGCACGCCTATCATCTGACCTATTCGCCGCCCCTGCATCCCAACACGCCGGCGGCCATCGATGCATTCCTGCGGCAGGAATGGTTGCCTGCCGTCACGGAGCGTATCGAGGCGACGTACGGATGGGCGTATTATTACTACGGCAACGTGCCCGGCCCCAATGCACAGGGGGAGCGGGCCTGGTATACGTTCGACCATCGTCCACGCTTCAACAACAACTACGCCGGGCTGCGCAATCGTTTCGGGATCCTCAGCGAAGCGTATGCCTATGCCACGTTCGAAGAGCGCGTTCTGGCAACCTTCTATTTCGTCGAGGAAATCCTTGATTTTGCGGCCGGGCACGCCGGGGCCATTCGCGGCATCACCGAGGACGCCGACGCGGCATCGCTCGCAGGGCGCGAGCTGGCCGTACAGGCGGAGCCGGCGCGTTCCCCGAAACCCGTTGAGATCCTGATGGGCGAGGTCGAGTCGATCACCCATCCCTACAGCGGAGAGACCTATTTGCAGCGCCTGGACGTGCGGCGTCCGGAACGGATGTACGAGTACGGCAGCTTCGCGCCGACAGAGACGGCTACGGCGCCGCGCGCCTACCTGATACCCCCCGATCAGTCCACGGCCCTAGATCGCCTCGATGCCCATGGCATCCGGTACGACGTGCTTGAGGCGGGCACCGAGCTCCAGGTCGAACGCTTCCGCATCGACTCGGTGCAGGTTGCGGAGCGTGCGTACCAGGGCCATCAGGCGCAGACGTTGTACGGCGCCTATGAGGCGGCCCACCTTACCCTGCCTACCGGCACCGTCCAGGTCTCGGTCGACCAGCCCCTGGGCCGGTTGGCGTTCTCCCTGCTCGAACCCCGTTCCGACGACGGACTCGTTGCCTGGCACTTGATTACGCCGGTAGACGACGCGTTTTATCCCGTCGTGCGTATTCCCGCGACGCCATAACCGCATCCGAGGGGAAACTCGCCTCGGCAGGAACGGGTATTACGAAAGACGGCTTTCGTACGAACAAACCCCTGTCCATCGAATCCATCCAGGAATCCGTCCGGCTTGGCAAGGATCTTGCGGATCAAGGACGTAGCAGCGCTCTTTGTCTCGATGGACGTAGAGGACGCCATGCGGGAAATCAAGGTATTTTGGCCCGAACAGGGCTGTTCAGCCGCATCGTATCGCCGGGATCGAAGCGATCATGCCCGTATGCCGGGTATGGAGACCATCGAGCCCGGGGTTGTACCGGCCCTTTTCCTGTACACCGGGCCGGGCGGTCCCGCCGATCTGCGGTAGCGAAATCCCGCCAGGGAGGGTGTCCTTCAGACCCGGGTGCGTTACGCCTTGCCATCCTACTCATGTAAAGGCCGAAACCATGCCGAAACGCTCGCGCTATAGATTGTTCAGCCTGGGAACCGTGTTGCTCCTATTGAGCGCGCCACAGGCGATAGCCCAGCCCAAAGAACTCCCGCTGGGATCTCCTTTACCTATGCAAGACCTGGCCGTCCAGCTCGTAGACGGTAGCCAGACGACGATCGGGGCTCTTGTCGGAAACGCCGGCACGGTCATGCTTTTCTGGAGCAACAACTGCCAGTGGACCGACGGCTACACCGACCGGGTGACGGCGTTGCAGCGACAATACACGCCGCAGGGCATCCGCTTCGTGCTGATCAACGCCAACGACCCGAACGAATTTCCGCAAGAGGCGGCATCGGTGGGGGCGGAGAAGCAGCATCCGATGCCCTATGTGATGGACGTCGGTGCGAAGTTTGCCGAGAGCGTCGGGGCCTTTCGTACCCCGCATGTATTTGTCTTTGACGGCGACAAGACGCTGGTCTACACCGGCGGCATCGACGACAGCCCGGCCGACCCGAACAACGTGCAGCATACCTACCTGAAGGACGTCGTCGATGCGCTGGCGCAGGGCACGGCCGTTGAGCCGCTGGCGACGAAGGCCTTCGGATGCCGCATCAAGTTTTAGCAGGCCGGCCGGTGCGCTCCGTGCCGCCTCTTTCCAGATCCGTTATTGCAATTCAAAAAAATCGTACAGGCGGTCGCAGCGGTTGCCGGAGCCTGGCAAGACCCGGACCACCCGCCCCGTGCCGAGGCAACGGAACGGACCCTGAGCGCTCCTAATCGCTTCACGGAGGAAGCCATCGCCTTTGCCGTCAATCAGCAGATGAGCCTGTTGACCGAGGCGGCGCTGTACGCATGGATCGGTGATCGGCAGGCCGCCCCGCCTCGCGTCGTCGGCG
>Ga0302046_10001047_pt1 | contig 26319 bp, 22 predicted proteins | sample RVTome_11_FD_200261 | JGI IMG/M metagenome (GOLD analysis project Ga0302046, IMG submission 200261) | Soil microbial communities from uranium-contaminated site in the Upper Colorado River Basin, Wyoming, United States - RVT147D111 (version 2) ... | reverse complement strand
ACCGAGAACCTGGCCGCCTTCGGCGTCGCGGTGGCGGTCGCCTTCATCGTCGAATCGCCGGTGATCATGCTGCTGAGCGGCTCGACGGCGCTGGTCAGGGACCGCTCCAGCTACGTGGCCCTACGGCGCTTCGCGCAGATCCTCAATGCCGCCCTCACCGTGGTCATGCTGTTGCTGCTGGTGCCGCCGGTCTACGAGACCATGACCGGCACCCTCCTGAACCTGCCCCGCGACGTGGCGGAGCTGACCCGCGGGGCGCTGATCCTGCTGCTCCCCTGGCCGGGAGCGATCGGCTACCGGCGCTTCCTGCAGGGGACGCTGGTGCGCCACAACATGACCCGCCGGGTCGCTTACGGGACCGTGGTGCGGCTGACCTTCATGGCCGTCGGCGGGCTGCTGGGCGCCTTCGTTCTGGAGCTGCCCGGCGCCTGGGTCGGCGCCCTCGGTCTGACCGCCGGGGTCGTCGCCGAGGCGCTCGCCAGCCGGGCGATGGCCCGCGGCATCGTCGCCGACCTGCTCGCCGGGCGGCGCGAGCGCGCCGGCTCCGAGATCCTCACCCAGACGGCGATCGCCAGCTTCTACTTTCCCCTCGCCACCATGTCGATCCTGGCGATGGCGCTGCACCCGCTGGTGACGTTCTTTCTGGGCCGCAGCCGGATGGCCATCGAGTCGCTCGCCGTCTGGCCGGTGGTCCTGGGCCTGGCGTTCTTGTTCCGCAGCCTCGGGCTCTCCTACCAGGAGGTGACGATCGCGCTGATGGGCGAGCGCGGCGAGCACTACGAGAAGCTGCGCAACTTCGCCGCCGTCCTCGCCGTCGCGGTCTCCGGCGGCCTGGCGCTGATCGCCTTCACGCCGCTGGCGATGGTCTGGTTCCGCTCGGTGTCCGGCCTACCCGTCGAGCTCGCCGAGCTGGCGCTGCTGCCGATCCGGATCGCGGCGCTGCTGCCGGCGCTCACCGTGCTGATGGCGTTCCAGCGCGCCCTGCTGGTGAGCGCCCGCCTCACCCGTCCCCTGACGGCGGCCACCGTCGTGGAGCTAGGCGCCATCGCCGCGGTTCTGTCGCTGGGCATCTTCGGGCTCGAGCTGATCGGCGTGGTGGCGGCGATCGCCGCGGTGACCATCGGCCGGATCGCCGGCAATGCGTTCCTGGTCGGCCCCTGCGTGGCGGCGGTCGCCCGCCTGCGGCGCGATCGCGCGACGAGCCCGGCGCCGGCGGCGACCTGAGCGCCGGCACGCGATCCTCTCGACGGTCGCGGTGAGCGCCTGAAGACCCCGCAGGTCTCGGGATGACAACCTGATGTTGATGGCCCACTCGGTGATGGAGTGGAAATGCCCTTCCGGGCCGCTATCGGGGTTGAGCTCGCCAGCGCGGTCCCCTATCAGCGACGTCCGCCAGGCCCGTTGTCCCAGTCCTGCACGCTGGAGATGTTTGGCATCCCCCAGCTCTCGCCGCTCCAACCGCCGAAGCCCTCCATGCGGAACGCCCAGAAGCCGGTCGTCATGTCGCTGCTGACGATCAGGCCGTCGGCGTTGCGGACGTCCACGCCGAACGAGCCGTTGCACATCTCGCAACGAACGACGCTCGGCGGGCCGAGATAGGTGTCGTAGTAGCCCAGCGTCACCGGGCTCTCGGGGTCCATGAGGCTGAACACCTGGAAGCCGTCGAGGTAGCCGGAGACGAACACGTAGGGCCAGCGCACCTCGTGGTTGTGCACCAGGAAGCGCCAGTCGGCGGTCCACGCCGAGATCGGCGAGCGGATGTTGGTGACCTCGCCGTCGAGCGCCGGCTTCAGGTCGAAGATACGCAGCGGCGCGTGCTGGTACTCGGCCTCGGCGACAACGTAGCGGCCGTCCGGGCTGGGCGTGAAGGTGTGCCCCCACGACACCCCGGAGATGCCGGTGAGCGTAACGATCACCGCGGGGTTCTCCAGATCGGTGACGTCGAACACGTAGTAGCCGCCGGTGCCGCCGCCGTAGAAACGGTCCTGCTCGGTGTCCACGTGGTAGCCCGCGTACAGGTCGTGGTAGCTGCCGCCGCCGCCGCTGAAGTCGCCGGGCAGCGGTACGGTGGCGACCAGCGCCTCGTCGACGCGCCCTTCGACCACGTAGCCGAGATCGTAGACGTGCGCCATCGGGCCGGAGACGGTGCTGAACAGCAGCACCCTATCGTTGCTGTGCTTGTAGATGAAGATGTTGTGGAATCCACCCGGCCGCTCCGGCTCGCGAATGCGCGCGACCTCGCGCACGGCGTCCGGGTCGGGAAGACCGGTGACGTCGAGCACCACCGCACCCATGTCGCTATCGGGCCCACCCCGGCCGAACTGCAGCGACTGCACGACGTAGTAACGGCCGTCCCACTTGAAGTACTTGACGTCCATGCCGCCGGTGCCGGCGTGCAGATCCTGGTTCTCGATCCGCCAGCGATAGATCACCTCGGGCCTGGTCTCGTCGTGCAGGTCGATGATGTCCATGCCCTTGTCGCCCTCCTCGCCGTACACCATGCGGGCGACGTAGACATACGGCCGCGACAGCTCCTGCTCGATCTCGATGTCGGCGACGTTGAGCCGTGGCCCGAGCGGCAGGTGGGAGACGACCGTGATGTTGTCGCTGCCGCGCTTCTCGGGTGTCCACTGCTGGGCGGCGCCGCTGGCCGCGGCCAGCAGCAGGGCGGCGGCCAGGGCAAACGTTGCCGTGAAGGTTGTCACTCGCTGGTCTTTCATTGATCTCGCCTCGGTTGCTGGTCTGATAGCCGAGGCGAAGCTACCGCCTGAACGCGTCGGTACGCAAGAAGCCTTTGCCGTGGACCGCGGCGGGCGGCCCGAGCTGCGACGCCAGGCATTCGCCCTCGTGCCCGTCGCGCGCGCACCGTTGTGACGCTCAGGCGGCGGCGTGGCGTGACGGGTGCAGCCAGATCAGATCGACCGCGGCGGCGATGCCGGCGGCGAGGCCGGCGAAGTAGATCCCCGCGGGGAAGTCGACCGGCACCCCCTGCTGGAGGACCAGCGAGTGGTTGGCGAGAAACGCTGCGAGGAGCAGGGTCAGGGAGAGGACGGCGAGCGCCCAGTGCCACCAGCGGACGCTCCCGAGGGCGCCGCGCTCGCTGCGCACGTAGAGCGGCACGCCGAACGCCACCAGCAGCGCGGCGATCAGGGCCGCCGTCCACACCGGGCCGGTCCATACCCCCGGAATCAGGAACAGCACGTCCCAGGTGCCCAGGCTCGCCGGCCAACCGAGCGCGATCCAGAGGCCGAGGTAGTAGACCAGGTCCCAGACGCCGAAGGCGAGCGCGAAGAGGCCGAATCGCCCCCAGCCCGTGCGCGCCCCGAGGACGCCGACGGCGGCCAGCATCACCAAGGTCGACGCTTCGCGGGCCAGCTCGATAACGGCGAGGTCGGGACGCAGCAACCGCAATGGAAAGTCGAATCCCTGCGGATACAGCAGCTCGCGAAGGTAGACGACGACCGCCGCCTCGAGCCATCCGAAAGCGATCCCGAAGGCAACGACCGCGGCGATGGCGCGAGCGGACGCACCCGAGCGGGGCCCGCCGGTCAGGTCGGCCGCTGCGTCGTGATCGTCCAACCGCCCTCAGACCTCGATCTTGTCACGGTTGCCCTCACCCCGCCGGGTGCGGGCGAACTCCTGCAGCTTGCGGCGGGCGGCGTCGAAGGCGGCGTGGATCGAGGCCGTCAGCTCGCTCTCCTTCTGGCGGTCGATGGTGATCTCGCTGCCAGGGACCCCCAGATGGATGCGCACGGTATAGGGGGCGCCGGCGCGATGGTGATTGCCGGGGCCCTCGATGACGACGCGGCAACTGGTCAGCCGATCGTAGAAGCGCTCCAACTTGCGGGCCTTCTGCTGGATGAGGGCTTCATCGTTCTGATTGAGCGTCACGTGGTGGCCGGTAATCTCCAGTGGAACCTGCACTGAGCTTCTCCTTTTGCCGCGGTCAGCTCGGGCCGGCGGCCGTCGGGCGGCTGTCGCCGGCCAGCCTCTTCCGCAGCCTTGGTCGTCGCGCTCACCACAACCATCAACGTCCCCATGGGACGAAGTGCTTACCTTGAGGATAGTATTCGCGGCGTTGGATGTCAGACTCTTTCGGGATCCTCCGCGGGTGGCCCGACCACCGGCGGAAACGGGCCCGCGGTGCTGTTGGCTCGGGCGAAGGGGCCGCCGCGGCGCCCTGGCTCGGGCGAAGGGGCCGCCAAGACCCGCCAAAGGAGATTACGCGCATGAATCGGAGCCGTTGCACCCGCTGCTGCGCCACGATCGTTTTCTTCGCGCTGGTGGCGGCTGCCATGAGCGGCGCGACCGCCATGAGCGGCGCGACCGCCATGGCCGGCGCGACCGCTGCGACCGGCGCGCCGGCGAGCCCCGTCGCCTCCGTCGACGACTATCCTCGCGACTGGGACGTCGACATCGTCCACTATGCGTTTCGCCTGGCGCTCAGCGACGCGACCGACCGGATCGACGGCGAGGCCGACGTCACCGTGCGCTTCGCCGCCGACGGCGTCCGCGAGGTCGGTCTCGATCTGGTGGGCGAGACCGCCGGCGCCGGGATGAGCGTCGGCTCGGTGAGCCGCGACGGCGCGGCCGTCTCCTACACGCATGCCGGCGACCGCCTGATCATCACGCTGGCGTCGCCGTCGCTCGCTCAGGAGCGGCGGACGTACCGAGTCGCCTACGGCGGCGTCCCGCGAGACGGCCTGATCATCGGCGAGAACATGTTCGGCGATCGCACGTTCTTCGGCGACAACTGGCCGGACCGCGCCCGCCACTGGCTGCCTTCGGTGGACCACGTCTCGGACAAGGCCACGGTCGAGTGGGTGGTAACCGCGCCCAACCACTACCAGGTCATCGGCAACGGCGAGCTGCGCGAGCACACCGACCTGCCCGACGGCATGCGCCGCACCCACTGGAGCTCCACCGTGCCGCCGCCGACCTGCAGCGGGTCATGGAGGAGGCCTCCGGAGATGGATGCCCGCCCAGAAGGCCTCGTCGCCGATCTGCCGCTGCTGGAAGGGAGCTGGAGCCATGACCCCGCCGGCGGTGAGCTGACCGTGACGATCCGCCAGGCGCAGCCGACGGGCACGGTGTTCCGCTTCCCGCTCGACATCGGAATCACCACCGCCACCGGCGAAACGGTCGTCGAGACCATCGAGATCGACGACCGCGAGGAAACGGTGCGGCTGTCGATCGAGGCGGCGCCCGCGGCCTTGAGCCTCGACCCCGACACCTGGCTGCTCTTCGAGGGCGAGCTGACGCGGCGCTGATCGACAAGGCATTGACGCTGTTCGATAAAGCGTCGGACGCCGAACGAGCGATCCGTTGGCGCCGAGGGAAGCTCCGGCGCTCGACGCGGTGAGCGCCCTTGCAGCCCACGTCTCGCCCGTGGATCCGCTGGCTACTTCGCCGCGGCGTTTCCGGGCGCCAGCTTTTCCATCAGGGCCGCGAAGACGTCGGCGGCGGCCTCGAAGTCCTCGGCGCGGATCAGCTCGGCGAGACGGTCGACATCGTCGTCCAGCCCGGCGGGCCAGCTTCGCGCCGTGACCTCGCGCATGACGAGCTGGCACTGCTTCGGCTTGCGGTCGCGCAGATGCTGGCGCAGCCCCTCGAGGTAGCTGCGCAGCACGTTCGGGTCCGAGAGGTGAGCGTCGGCGGCGGCGGGTCGGATCACCAGCTCGGCGCCGTCTTCGAGTCGTTCGATGGTATCGAGCAACTCGGCGAGCGAAGCGGTGAGCTCGGTGAGCGTCTCGGAGCCGTCCGGCTGGCGGCGGACCAGGGAACCCTCGAGCCCTTCGGCGGCGGCGCGGACGCGAACGGCCCCGATCACGCCGGCGCTGTTCTTGATGGCGTGCAAGAGTAGGTGGGCGAGGTCGACGTTACCCTTCTCGACCGCCCCGGAGATCTTGTTCGCTGCCCCCTGGTAATCGTTGCGGAACTTCCTCAAGAGGCTCTTGTAGAGCTCGACGTTGCCGCCGACCTCATCGAGCCCCGCCCTCGTATCAAGTCCCGGCAACACCGCCGGCCGCCGCGAGGTCTCCGGGCCCGCGCCCTGCTTGCCGGCGACCTGGCGCGCCGCTTGCCGCGCCGCCTCCAGGTCGGGGTCGACGCCCCACCCCGCGCCCTCGCGCTCGTCGTCGAGCCCGGTGATCGACTGGCGCTCCCGTTGCGGCACCGGGCCGCCGAGATCGTCCTCCGGTTCCTCGTCGCTCATCTCGACCACGGCCCCCGCGTTGTCGAGAAAACCGGGCAAGGCGATGTCGTCGGGCCCCTTGGCCTCGGCCTCCCGGTCCGCCGCCTGGGTTTGTTCGAGAATCTCCTCGAGGCCAACGGCGCGCGGTAGCCCACGATCGCCCTCTCCCACCTCTTCCGCGCCCTCCTCCGTCTCATCTGCGTCCGGCGCGCCGGTGGCGGCAAGCTCCTTGCCGGACGGCGCCGCCGCGCCGGGGACGCGGCGGCCCCCCTCCAGGGTTGCGTCGGGGTCGTAGCGGGGAGAGCCGATGTCGATCGTCGCGTCGGGATCGTAACCCCGGCCCGGTCGGCGTCCGGCATCCTCGGCGGCCTCCTCGGCGCGCCGCCGGGCGTTCTCGACCTCCTCGTTCGCCTCGTCGAGCTGGCGGCGGGCGCTGTCGAGCTCTTCGTTCGCCTCTTCGAGCTGGCGCCGGGCGTTGTCGAGCTTTTCGTTCGCCTCCTCGAGCTGACGCCGGGCGCTCTCGGTCTCCTCGTTCGCCGCCTCGAGTTGGCGGCGGGCGTCGTCGCGCTCGGCTTGCTTCGTGTCGCGCTGCTCGCGAGCTTCGACGGCCGCGGCCTCCGCCTCGTCGCCGGTCTTGCGCGCTTCCTCGACAGCGGCCTCGAGCTCGCCGAGCTGGCTCTTCGTACGGTCGAGCTCCGCTTGCAGCTCGCCGACCCGGCCGCGCGCCGTCTCGGCGGCGAGCGACAGCTCGTCGATCTGCTCGCGCAGGTCGGTCTCTCGGATGCGGGCCTCCTCGACCTCGCGCTTCGCCGCCTCCAGCTGCGCGGCGGCGCCCTCCGACTCGCGACGCGCGACCTCGAGGTCGGCCGTCAGACCTGCCACCGTCCGCGAAGCCGAGACGATCGCCGCGAGCTGCCTGGCCCTGGCCACGTCGGTGTCGGCCCAGCTCCGCTCCTCACCCGCCGATTGCAGCGACACGAACCCGGTCAGCGTTCCCCCGCGGGTTAATGGAACCAGCAACGCGGCCTTCACGTCGCCGCTCGCGTAGAGGCGCTTCTCGCTCGCCGCCTCGCGCGGCAGCTCGGCGGCCCCCGAGATCTGCACGGTCTCCCCGGCGCTGAGGGTCGAATAGGCCCAGGGCAGCTCCGAGATCGAGATACCGCGGCTTTCCCGTGCCGCCGCCGCGACACCGTCGGCCTGCCAGGATTCCTGCACGTAGAAAGTGCGCGCCGCCTCGTCGTAATCGTTGAGGACCACGCGATCCACCGCCAGTTGCTCGCCGAAGGACGCCAATGCCTTGCGTATCGCGCCGCCGCCGGGGGCGTCGAGCAGCCGCTTGGCGCTCTGCGCCAGGAGGGCGGCGAAGGCGATCTCCCCCTCGGCGGTCGCGCCCTCGTCCCGGCCGCCGCCGAGCGGGCGGCAGATCGCCTCGACCCCTCGACGCTCGCCGCCGTCGCCAACCCTAGCAATCTGCACGACCTCGAACGGCGCCTCGCCGAACGTGACCCGGCTGACGACGCACTCCGCCTTGCCTTCCAGCAGGCGAGCGTTCGCCTCCCGGAGTTGTTCGCGAGTCGCCTCGTCGAGCAGCCGCTCGAACGCCGCGTCGGCGTCGGTCGGGTCGATGCCGAAGCGATCGGCGAACGTCGCCTCGACGGCGTCGATCTCGCCGTTACCGTCGAACGAGACGATGAACGCGTCGGCGCGGAGCGCCTCGAGCACCTTTTCGAAACGCCGCAGCAGACCTGCTTCCCCGCTCGTCGCCCGGCCCAACTCGCGCTCGACGCCCTCCAGCGCCGAGCGCAGCTCGCCCACGACGCGCAGCGCGGCGCCATCGACGCCCTTCGGGTCCCTGGGTCGATCCGACATGCGAGGTTTGTTTTCCGCGGGGCTTCACCGGCGCCGGATGACGCCGGATGGGATCTCGTGGGGAAGGCGGCAGCTATCGCGGCACGGTACCCCGCTGCCCAGCGAAAAGCCACCCGGAAATTCGCCGCTCCAAACCCCGGTCAACCCGCACCGGGGGCCGCCAAAACCGCCTTTCGCCCTGCCCGTGCACCCCCACGGAAATAGAATATTCGACAAGGAGCGAGCGGGCGAAGGAAGGGCTGTCAATCGACGCACTCGCCCAGCGCGCGATCGGGGCGGGGGTCTCGCCGACCGAAGGCGCTCGCCAACCATCGTCGCTCGAGCACTTGCGCTGCCTACTACGCACCCAGCAGCGTGCGCACCAGGTTGCCGATCATGAAGCCCGTGTAGTTGCCGATCGCGTAGCCGAGCAGGCCGACGGCGATCCCCGGCAGCATCGCCGCGGTATAGCCGCGCGCCCCCGCCAGCGCCATGGCGGATGCCGGGCCGCCGACGTTGGCCTGCGAGGCAACCGCCAGCGTCGAGGCCTCGATGCCCAGCAGCCTCCCGACGCCGAAGATCACCACGCCGTGCACGGCCACCGTGGCGGCGGCGAACCAGAACACCGCGGGACCGACGGCGAAGATGTTGGCGATCACCGACTGGGCGCCGTTGGCGGCAAGAAAGAGGTGCAGCAGGTAGTTGCCCCACATGGCGCTCCCGGAGAGCCGCTTGACCGCCGGCACCTGGGCGACGATGAGCACCAGGGTGGTCAGCAACAGGACCTCGGGCACGGGCCAGGCGCGCGCCAGGATACCGGCGAACCAGACGAGGCCGATGCCGAGCGTCACCAGCGCCGCCGCCTCGGTAAGCGAGACCGGCGTGACCGTGCTGGACAGGCTGTCGCGCAGGTCGGCGGAGATGCCGGCGACGCCGACCGCGGCGCCCGGGTCGTCGTCGAGATCGACCTCCGGCTCGGCGCCGACCTCGCGCGGGGTCGCCTTCAGCCGGCCCTCCGCCGGCTCCCCCCGCCTCGCCATCAGCACCGGTATCGACAGGCAGGCGATCAGCCAGATGGCGGTCACCGCCACGTCGGCGGCGACCGCGGCCGAGAACATGTCGCTGCTGGTATCGAAGGCGCGGGCCAGGGCGGCGAAGTTGACGCCGCCGCCCGTGTAGGTGCCGGTGAACTGGCCGGCGAGCTTCCAGGTCTCGGGGCCGACGACGCCGCTGAGGGCCAGCGCCGCGGCGGTCGCCCCCAGGGCCGTGCCGACGGCGCCGATCAGAAACGCCACCAGCATCTGCGGGCCGGCGCTGAGCACCGAGCGCACGTCGACGGTCAGCAGGATCAGCACGATCGCGACGCTCACCCCGGTGCCGGCAAGGAAGTCGTAGGTCGGCGAGGTCCCGGGCAGCAGGCCGGCGTTCGACAGCACCATGCTCAGCAAGATCGCCACCAGCGCCGAGCCCAGGGCGCGGAACATCTTGAACTGCTGGTCGAGCTGCACCGCCACGTACACGACGCCCGCCAGCACCACGAGGACCGCGACCGGATCATTGATCATGGGGGCCTACTCTATACTGATCTCGTGGACAGCCACGTGGGACGGTACTGGCACGAGATCGACGACGGTCGCGTGCAGTGCGACATCTGCCCGCGCTACTGCCGCCTGCGCGACGGCCAGCGCGGCCACTGCTTCGTGCGCGCCAACGAGGGCGGCGCCGTGGTGCTGACCAGCTACGGCCGCTCGAGCGGCTTCTGCGTCGATCCGATCGAGAAGAAGCCGCTCAACCACTTCCTGCCGGGCACGCCGGTGCTCTCGTTCGGAACCGCCGGCTGCAACCTCGGCTGCCGCTTCTGCCAGAACTGGGACATCAGCAAGTCGCGGGAGCTCGACACCCTCGCCGACGAGGCCTCGCCGGCGGCGATCGCCCATGCCGCCAAGCGCGCCGGCTGCCGCTCGGTCGCCTTCACCTACAACGACCCGGTGATCTTCCACGAGTACGCCGTCGACGTCGCCCAGGCCTGCCGCGCCGAGGGCATCAAGACCGTGGCGGTCACCGCCGGCTACGTCTGCGCCGAGCCGCGGGCCGAATTCTACCGCCACATGGACGCGGCCAACGTCGACCTCAAGGCGTTCACCGAGGAGTTCTACGAGAAGGTGACGCTGGCCGAGCTCGCCCCGGTGCTCGAGACCCTCGTGTACCTGAAGCACGCGACCGACGTCTGGTTCGAGATCACCACGCTGCTGATCCCCGGCCTCAACGACTCCGACGCCGAGCTCGACGCGATGACCCGCTGGGTGGCCGGCAAGCTCGGCCCCGACGTCCCGATGCACTTCACCGCCTTCCATCCCGACTACAAGATGCGCGACCGGCCGCCGACGCCGCCGGCGACGCTCGCCCGCGCCCGCCGCATCGCCCTCGCCAACGGCATCCGCTACGCCTACACCGGCAACGTCCACGACGAGGAGGGCGGCAGCACCTACTGCCACGCCTGCGGCGCCCGCCTCATCGGCCGCGACTGGTACACGCTGACGGCCTGGAACCTGGCGCCGCCCGAAGAGGTCGGAAGCAACGGCCAGGCCGGCAAGCGCCGCCACGCCTGGCGCTGCGCCCGTTGCGGCACCAGCTGCGCCGGCGTCTTCGAACCGCGCCCGGGAACCTGGGGCGCCCGGCGGCTGCCGCTACGGATCGCGTCGTAGCGCGGTGCATCGCCCTCTCCAGAGGGCGATCAGGGAGCCGGGAGCCGAGCTAGCGCTAAACGCTACCCGACGTAGTAGCGGGGCGGGATCCAGGCGAACTTGCGGGTGTCGGCGGGGCGCTGTGGGGCCGGGGCCGGCTCGGGCTCGGGGAGCGGGCGCTCCGCACGGGTCGGGACGGAAGTCTCGACGACGTCGCGCGCCGCCGCCACGATGTCGTGCTCGGTCAGGATGGTGGCCTCCTCGAGCGCCAGCGACTGGGCGATGCCGGGGACGTTCTTCTGGCCGATGGCCCGGGTGGGGATGCCGGGGAACTCCTCCACCACGTGGCCCTGGATCGTGCGCACGAAGCCGGCAAACGGCCGGTCCTCGGCGGCGGCCACCAGCCGCCCGGTCTTGCCGACACTCTCGTAGATCGCCTCAAGGTCGGGGGGCACCAACGTCCGCAGGTCGATGACCTCGGCCTCGATGCCGTCGTCGGCGAGCCGGCCGGCGGCGTCGAGCGCCTTCCAGACGGCGCGGCCCCAGGCGACGATCGTCAGGTCGCCGCCGGCGCGGCGGATCGCCGCCTTGCCGAGTGGTACCCGTAGGCTCGGATCGATGTCGGGGATCTCGCCGCGCATCACCGACTTCCTGAGCGCAGCAATACCCTCGGCGTCGGTGGGCTCGCCCGGGAACGCCGGCCCGAGCATCTGGCGGTAGGCGAACTTGGGCTCCAGGCAAATCACCGAGCCGCCGTACTCGGCGGCGGTCAGGAGCAGCCCGTAGACGTCGTAGCTGGTCACCGGCATCAGCACCACCAGGCCGGGGACCGGCGTCAGGTAGCTGTCGACGCTCATCGAGTGGTACACGGCGCCACCGCCGAACGGGTCCACTGGCATGCGCAGGATCACCGACGCCTTGGTGGTGCCCTGCGAGCTCCAGTACAGGTTGCCCATGTACACCATCCAGTGGAAGGCGTTGAGCGAGTAGTCGGCGAACTGGATCTCCGGCATCGCCACCATGTCGTCGTGCATGCCGCAGCCGACCGCGGTGCCGACGATCATCGGCTCGTTGAGCGGCGCGTCGATGATCCGGCCCGGATGGCGGGCCTTGAGGCCGGCGGTCGCCGTCATGACCCCGCCCAGCCGCGCCACGTCCTGGCCCCAGACCACGCCGTTGTAGTTCTCGATGACGTTGGAGAGCGCCGCGCGGATGGCGCCGGCGTAGCTGATCGCGGTCTGCCCGCCGACCTGCCGCTCGCTGACCTCGGGGAACGGCGGGTAGATGTGCTCGTAGATCGACTCGGGCTCCGGGTCCGGCTCCTGGCGCACCTGCGCGATGATCGCCTTGATCTCGTCGATCTGCTCGCCCATGACCCGGCCCGGCTCGTGGTGGGCGAAGTAGTCGCGCCCCTCGCCCTTGATCCGCTTGACGATGTCGTCGGGCTCGAACACCCCTTGCTCGACCAGCACCTTGCCGAACTCCAGCAACGGGTCCTTCTGGGTGAGGTCGAAGCTCGGATCGGCGGCCGAGGAATGGGCGTTGAGGCGCGGCAGGTTGTCGACCAGCATCAGAAACGGCTTCTGCCGCTCGCGGACGTAGCGGGCGGCCTTGACCGTCGTGCGGTAGACGTCCCAGAAGTCGCTGCCGTCGCACTCGTCGTACTCGAAGGCGAAGGCCTTGGCGTAGGCCCTCAGGCTCTTGATGCCGTGGCCTTCCTCCGGCGTGGTGCTGATCGCCACCCTATTGTTTGTGATCATGATGATCAGCGGCAACTGCCAGACGCTGCCGGCGTTCATGGCGTCGTGCAGATCGCCCTCGGCGGTGGTGCCGTCGCCGATGACGCTGAGCACCACCGCGTCGTCGATCCCCTTGAGCTTGAAGCCCTTGGCGTAGCCGGCCGCCTTGTCGAGCTGCATGCCGACCGCGCTCTGCACCGGCAGGATGCCGATGTCGCGGCGCTCGTAATGGTTGACCATCTGGCGGCCGCCGGTCATCGGGTCGGTGGCCTTGGAGAACTGCTGGCGGACGAGGTCGAGGGTGAAGTCGTGGTAGCCGTGCAGATGGCACCACATCGTCGCCAGGCAGGCGTTCCGGTAGTGCAGGATCATGCCGAAGTGGTCGACGTCGACCACCTTGGAGAGCGCCAGCGCGCAGCTCGCGCCGTGGATCTCCTCGCCCGGGCCCCAGATCGAGAACTTGACCTCGCCGCGGCTCACCAGGCGGACGAAGTACTCCTCCATCGTCCGCGAGCGGCAGGCGATGCGGTAGGCGTCGCGCAGCTCGTCGGCGGTGGGGTCGTCGACGCCGGCGGCGGCCGCAGGCTCGACGAGGTCGATCTCGGTTTCGAGATCTGCGTCAGGTTCGGCCTGCTGGACGTCTACTTGCTCGTCGGCGTGCTGCACTTACGCTCCCTGCTCGAAACCGTGCAGCCGGGGGCTCGAGCCGGATCGGCGAGCCCACGACCAGTCACCGGGCTGCGTACCCGGGAATTGTACCAAAGACGGCACCGGATCACCGAAGCCTCTGCGGGCCGGCTCGCCTGTATTTCTCGTCCGCGACGCCGTAGACACTGGCCTCTGCGCACCTGCGGTAAGAACGGCGATGCAGGACGGCCGTCGACCCGGCTTCCTGCTTTCCCTAGAATGGCAGTCTCCGCCAGATCGTCCGACAACGCCGGGAGGCAAGATCGTGAAAGCCCGATTCATCGCCCTGCTCTTCCCGTTGGCCGCCGCTGCGGCGGCCGGCGCCGCCCTGGCCATCGGCGGCTGCGCCCCCGGCCCGAGCGCCGGCGCCGCCGACACGATCCTGATCAACGGCGCCGTGTACACGGTCGACGAGGCGCGGCCCTGGGCCGAGGCGGTCGCCATCGAGGACGAGACGATCCTGGCGGTGGGCGGCAACGACGAGATCCGGGCGCTGGCCGGCCCCGACACCCGCGTCATCGACCTCGGCGGCGCCTTCGTGAGCCCGGGCTTCAACGACGGGCACGTCCACGTCGGCTCCACCGGGGCGCTGCTGATCGGCGTCAACCTCCTCGAGGTCCACGAGGCGGCCGCGTTCCAGGAAGCGATCCGCGGCGCCACCGGGCGCTTGCCGGCCGGCGGCTGGATCACCGGCGGCTCGTGGGGGGCCTACGAGCAGTGGGCGGCCGGATCGGCCGGCGAGCAGGCGACCGCCGCCGTCGCCGAGCCCTTCACGCCGCACCGCGACATGATCGACCCGTTCACCGGCGAGCACCCGGTACTCGTCTCGAAGTTCGACCGCAGCATGCATCTCGCCAACAGCCTGGCGCTGCAGCTCGCCGGCGTCGACGAGAGCACGCCCGACCCCGAGGGCGGCGAGTTCGTCCGCGACGCCGACGGCCGGCTGACCGGCGTGCTGCGCGGCCGCGCCATCAACGTCGTGCGGGAGGCGCAAGCGCCGAAGAGCTTCGAGCAGCTCATGCTCGAGTTCGAGCAGGTGCAGAAGGAGGCCCGCGAGGGCGGCATCACGACGATCCAGGACCTGACCTCGGCGCAGCAGTTGCGCGTCTACCAGCAGACGCGCGCCAACGGCGATCTCACCGTACGCGTCATGCTGCGCCCGACGCTGTTCGAGGTCGAGAACGTCGCGGCGCTGGGTCTGACCACCGGCTTCGGCGACGACTGGCTGAAGCTGGTCGGTTACAAGGCCTGGGTGGACGGCATCATGGGCGCGTCGAGCGCCCTGTTCTTCTCCGATTACGACCACATGCCGGGCAACCCCGGCAGCCTGCGCGACATCATGTTCCCAGAGGGCCGGGAGGGCTGGGGGATGTCGATGACCGCCGGCCAGGCCTACACGGACGCGCCGCCCGGCAACCTCGAGCGGCTGCTGGATGCCGCCGTCGATACCGGCGTGCCCGCCCACGTCCACGCGATCGGCGACAAGGGCAACCGGATCGTCCTCGACGTCTATGAAAAAGTGCTCACGGAGCACGACATGGTCGATTCCGACCACCGCTGGCGGGTTATCCACGCCCAGGTCGCGCATCCCGACGACTTCGCCCGCTTCGGCGAGCTCAACCTGGTTGCCGAGGTCAACCCGTACCACGTCTCCGACGACATGCGCTGGATGGAGGAGCGGATCGGCAAGGAGCGCAACCTCGGCGCCTACGCCTTCCGCACGCTGAAAGAGAGCGGCGCCGTCCTCGTCTTCGGCTCCGACAGCCCCGGCACCAACGCCGCCCGTTACTTCCTGAGCCCGATCTACGGCCTCTACGCCGCGGTCTCGCGCCAGACGCTCACCGGCGAGCCCGCCGATGGCTGGTACCCGGAGCAGCGGCTGACCATCGAGGAGGCGATCGAGGCCTACACCAAGAACCCCGCCTGGGCCTGCTTCGAGGAGGACATCAAGGGGACGCTGACGCCCGGCAAGCTCGCCGACATCGCCGTCTTCGACACCAACCTGGTCGAGGCCGGCCACGACGACCCCGCGCGGCTGCTCGAGGCCAAGGTGCTCTACACGATCGTCGGCGGCCTGATCGTCTACGAGGGCGATTAGCGCCGCCGTCCCGGTCGCGGACGATTCCACGCCAACGCTCGTTGTGTTTTTTGCGTTTATGCCCTATGCTTTCTGCATGACGATGGCGGCCCTCGACGATCCGATGCTGTCGACTGGAGCGGCGGCCGAATTGCTCGGCGTGTCGCGCCAGCACGTCGTGGATCTGTGCAATCGAGGTCTGCTCGACCATGTGATGGTCGGCAGCCACCGTCGAATTCGCCGGTCGGCCGTTCTCGCGATGCTGCCCGCGCCGCCTCGACGGGAAGTCGAACGGCTGTCGTGGCTCCATGGGGCAGTGGCCGGACGCATGATGCTCGACCCGGAGCGTGTGATCAGCAAGGCGCGAGCCAATCTCACCAGGCTGGAGAGCATTCACCGGCGTGGAGCCGCCGCGGCGGTGCTCGCCGAGTGGCGGCAGGTCCTCGAGCGCGGTGTCGACGCGGCCTTCGAGGCGTTGACCTCGCGCTCGCCGCGAGCGGCGGAGCTGCGTCAGAGCTCTCCCTTCGCCGGCGTCCTGTCGGAGGCGGAGCGGCGACGGGTGCTCGAAGCCTTTCGTGAGCATTGGCGGTCGGAGCATCAGTAGTGAAACGTGCCCAGCTCGAGCACGTGCTGCGCGCTTCTTCGACGATCGCCAACGAGCGCGACATCCTCGTGATCGGGAGCCAGTCGGTGCTCGGCGCGATACCCGAGGATCGCCTGCCCGATGAGGCCGTGGCTTCGATCGAGGTCGACATCGCGTTTCTGGACGACACCGATGATCTCAAGGCGGACCTGGTCGATGGCGCAATCGGGGAGTTGTCGGCGTTCCACGAAACGTACGGGTACTACGCGCAGGGAGTCAGCGTCACGACGGCCGTGCTGCCGCCGGGCTGGCGCGAGCGGCTAGTATCGGTCGAGAGTCCGAATACCGCGCCAGGGCGTGGGCTGTGCCTCGAGCCCCATGACTGCGTCGCGGCGAAGCTGGTCGCCGGCAGGCGCAAGGATGTCGTCTTCGCCGACGTGCTGATTCGAGCCGGTCTCGTCTCGGTCGCCACCTTGACCGAGCGAGTCGACGCGCTTGTCGACGTGCATCCCGCGACGCTCGACCGCATCCGCCGGCTGCTGGCTCGCTACCAGTAGTCGTTGAGCCCGGGCTCCTCGGCGCGCCGCAGAGCTGGTGCTGCACGTCACGCCGCGCCCGGCCATCCGCCACGCCAACGCCGGCTCCGTCCTCGGTGGCGGGCTCAATAGCGCCTTCCATCAGGGAAGCGGCGGCCCGGGCGGCTGGTGGATTCTCCACGAGCCGGAGCTTCACCTTGCAGAGGACGTCGTGGTGCCCGACCAGGCCGGCTGGCGCCGGGAGCATATTCCGCGTCTGCCCGACGAGGCGTACCTCGCGCTCGCACCCGACTGGGTGTGCGAGATCCTCTCGCCGAGCACGGAGCGGATCGACCGGCTGAAGAAGCTGAGGATCTATGCCCGCGAGGCCATCTCGCACGCCTGGCTCGTGAATCCCGACGCGCGTACGCTGGAGGTGTTCCGGCTCGACGGCGGGCACTGGATGCTGCTGGCGACGCACGGTGAGGAAGAGGTCGTTCGTGCCGAGCCCTTTGAGGCCATCGAGATCGAGCTGGGACGACTCTGGGCGATGGAATGACGACTGCACGACTCGTCATCTGACACGTATGTTCCCTGGCTGGTGAACGCCTTCGCCGCCGTGGTACAAAGCCGCCATCACTCGACAGCGACCCGCCTGGCGGCGCTCGACGCTGCCGTCACCGCCGCCATGATGAGAATCTGCCGACAACACCATCCGATGGAGGGAAGCACATGTCCTGCAAGCGATCGACGATCGTGGTTTCCGGCCTGATGCTGGTCTCACTGCTGGCGGCAACCGCCGGCTCCGCCTTCCAGGGGCGCGGCCCGCAGCGTCCACGCGAGGACGAGGGATTCCAGTTCGACACCAAGCGGTCGCCGGTGATCGGCCACCGCGGCGTGGTCGCCACCAGCCAGCCGTTGGCGGCCAACGCCGGCCTCGACATCCTCAAGAAGGGGGGCAACGCCATCGACGCCGCGGTAGCGACCGCCGCCGTCCTGACGGTTACCGAGCCGATGAGCACGGCGCTGGGCGGCGACGCCTTCGTGATGATCTGGCTGGAGCAGGAAAAGAAGCTCGTCGGCCTCAACGCCAGCGGCCGGGCCGCCTACGGGATGACCCTCGACGCGGTCATGGAGCGGCTCGCCAAGCACGAGATGGACGGCCTCGGCGGCATCTACTCGGTCACGGTGCCGGGCGCCGTCGACGGCTGGTTCGAGGCCCTCGAAACCTACGGGACGATGAGCATGGCGGAGGTGCTGGAGCCCGCCATCTACTACGCCGAGAACGGCTTCCACGTCAGCAAGATCATCGCCAACGCCTGGCAGGGCGGCGCCCGGCGGCTGCAGCGCGAGCCCTCCGCGGCGGCCACCTGGCTGGTCGACGGCGAGCGCGCCCCGCGCCACGGCGAGCTGTTCGTCAACCCGCACCTGGCCGCGACGCTGCGCAAGCTCGCCACCGGCGGCCGCGACGAGTTCTACCGCGGCTCGATCGCCCGCCAGATCGTCGAGTACTCCAACTCTCACGACGGCTTCCTGACCATGCAGGACTTCGAGGAGCACAGCTCGACCTGGGTGGAGCCGATCTCGACGAACTACAAGAACTACACGCTCTACGAGATGCCCCCCAACGGCCAGGGGATCGCCGCGATCGAGATGATCAGCGTCCTGAAGAACGCCGGCATGCAGGGGCTGGGCCACAACTCGGCGGAGTACCTGCACAACTTCATCGAGGCCAAGAAGCTCGCCTACGCCGACCTGCGGCAGTGGCTGGCCGACCCCGAGCGCGAGGTGCTGCCGGTCGAGACGTTGATCTCCGACGAGTACGGGCAGCGGCAGTTCGCCCGCATCGTTCCGGGGCAGGCGCAGGAGCGCGTCGACTCGGGCCTGCCGCCGGAGGGCGACACGGTCCTGCTCCAGGTGATGGACAAGGACCACAACGCGGTCTCGTTCATCTACTCCATCTACTCAGGCTTCGGCTCGGGGCTGGTGGTGCCGGAGACGGGGATCACGCTGCAGAACCGGGGGGCGCTGTTCTCGCTCCAGGAGGGGCACGTCAACGTGATCGAGCCGCACAAGCGCCCCTACCACACGATCATCCCGGCGATGGCGTTCAAGGACGGCGAGTTCTTCATGACCTTCGGGGTGATGGGCGGCGCCGTGCAGCCGCAGCAGCACGTGCAGGTCTTCCTGAACGTGGTCGACTTCGGGATGGACATGCAGATGGCGGTGGAGGTGCCGCGCGTCAACCACGGTTCGGGATTGAGCGTGACCGCGGAGCCGGGGATCCCCGAGGCGGTGCTGGCGCAGCTCGAGGCCTGGGGCCACCAGATCCGCCGGCGCGACACGATCGGCGGGGTCGGCGGCGCCCAGGGGATCATCTTCGATCGGGCGACCGGCGCGATGATGGGCGGCTCGACGCCGCACAAGGACGGGCAGGCGGTCGCGTACTAGCCCGCAACCACTACCCACGCCGCCCCGATCAACAGGGTCACGCCCGCGAGCCGCGCGGACTCGATCAGCGACGGTTGTGGCGGCGCCCGGTCAGCGCACCGGCCCGTGCGGCGTCATGTGCAGCATCGTCAGGTGCGAGTGAGCGTTGGCGGAGTCGAGGGCGATCGGCTCCTCGGCATGCACGGCGCCGCTGGCGTACTCGGCCTCGGTGTACTCGAAGCCGTGCGGCAGCGAGACGCGCACCCGGTGCTCGGCGCCGGTGATGGGGTTGACGATCGGCGTGACCTTGGCGTCGACGACGCCGTCAACGGCGAAGCGGCCGCGCCGCGCCTCGATGTCGGCCTCGAACTCGATCGGCAGGAACTGAGGCTCGTGCACGGTCGCGAAGGTGCCGGCGAAGACGTTGAAGATCGTCGCCCCGGGCTCGGTCTCCTCGCCCGATAGGATGCTGAGCACCGCCTGGCGCTGGTCCTCGTCGGCGCTCTCGTCGACGACGATGAAGGCCTCGCCGTTGCCCTCGTGGATCGGCCCCGGCCACGCCAGCATCGTTACCCAGGTCACGCGGTCGAGCGAGACGGCGCCGAAGTGGCCCTCGTCGATGCGCATCGCCACGGCGGCGCGGCAGTGGCCGCGCGTGGGCAGCGCGTTGAACTGACAGGGGCAACCCCAGTCGCAGTTACAGGTATTGATCTGAGGTCCGCGGATGCTCCAATCGACGTAGGCCATGGGGTGTCGTCCTCAGCTGCTTGCACGCGGAACATGCCGAGCCTGGAAACGAAGCAGGCTTCGGCTGGTCTTGCCGCGCCCGCCGGCGCCGATTCTAGCAGAGCCTCCCGGGCTGCCAGTCGCGCGTCGTAAAAGCCCCGAACGATGCCGGGATCTCCACCCTCTGCGGGCCCGGCTCGCTCTGATCGGCCGAGCAGAAAAACAGGTGTCGGGCACTCCGCCCGCTCACGCAGACCGTAGCTCCTTTTTGACTCGTTCTGCCAAATACAACTTGAGGAGCGATTGGTAGGGTACATCCCGCTTGTTCGCAAGGAGTTTGAGCTCCTCCAACAACGACTCCGGAAGGCGAACCGAGATCGTCTTCGTGGAAGGCTTCAGGTTGGCGAGGGTGACGCGCTCGGCTTGGGACCAGTCCACATACTCCGACGAGTCGTGCTCGGACCAGAACTCACGCTCCTGTTCTTCGCTCTCGAACTCAGGAATCTTCTTCAGCTTCGGCACGGGCAAATACCCTCCTCTCGAAGGACGTTGGAGGCGCGCAGTCGGACGACGTGGAGCGTCGAACGAGTTCCGCCCTTCGGTTCGCCGCACGCTGCTGGTCCGTGTGACCCACCCACAGCGCGCGCGCAGATCCGCACCCCCTGGGCTCGACGCGCTCCACCGAAATCCCGCGTTCCACCAGCCAGGCCACCACCGTTCGCGCTCGCTCCAGCGAAAGGTAAACGCCGTCGGTCTCCTGCGCATCGGCGAACCCCTTGACCAACAGTGTCAGCGTGGTATCGCGCTGGAGCTCGGCAAGCACCGCCCTCAGCGCCGGCTCCGATTCTGACGTGATGCTGGCGCGCTGCGCCTCGAAACGGATCCCTCCACCGCGAAAGGCGACGGTCGTGAGTGCCAGTTGCTGACGGCGCAGAAGCTCTGCTCCGAAGGCAGCGTCGTGATCGATGCGCGGCACGTCATCCGCAACGCGCGGCGGAAATTCCCAGAAGATCGCGACATCGATGTTCTGCTCGATGGTGCCGGTGGAAAGGCGCATGCCGGCGCCAGATGCCGCGTCCGTGCGGCCGAGCCAGGTATCGCGCACCGGTGCTGCCATCAGGGATGGCCACACCCCCAACCGGTCGAGCACGTGCGCGGCCATATCGCCCCGATCCAGTGCCAACGCAACGAGCGTTTGGTCGGGAAAGCGGCGGTCCAGAAGGTGAATGAGGCTCTCCGGAATCATGACCTGACGGCTGAGGTGCGCGCCGCCAATCCAGAGAAGACCGCGCCGTCCCCGCTTCATCACGTGCTCTTCCACGGCCCAGGCGAAATGAGCGTCACGCCAGTCGTTCATGTCTTCGTCAGCAGGACCGCGCACCACCGTCCAATCGATCGGCGGATCCCCGAGAATGACTCGTACTCCTTCACCGGCCGGCAACGTGGCATTCAACGCCCTGACGTCCCTGAGCATGCCTTCGTACACAGGAGCCGTCCATATGCCGGTGACGATCGTCGTGTTCTCCCAGACCTGCTTCAGCTCATCGTACGGAACGGGTTCGCCGGCGACGTAGCGGTCGGCCACGTCCTGATAGCGAGCATTGCCGAACTCGACGACGATATCGTCGACAGTGGTGGCAAACCTCGGATGCCGCAGGAGTGCACCGATGAACTCGCCGGTGCCGGCGGCCCCGTGGCTCGGCTCGCTGAATGCAACGAGCGGGAATTGCTGAAATGCGTCAACGAGGTAGTCTGCGGCGGGCGCGAGTCGAAGCTCGGCGACGTCCTCAGAGGCGGGATTCTGACGAGCGCATGCCAACGCAGCCATGGCGGCCACCAGAGCAACGGCAACACCAGTTCTCATGTGACTCTGCGCGCGCACGACGCTCGGCAGTGCCTGCGGCAGGTTACGCAGTTTCGAACTTGCGGTTGTCTGTGGGCGCAGCCAGCTCAACTACGTTTCGTCCGTCCGTTGACCAGCGGGGGCCTCATGGGTTTCTGGCGCGTCATCCAGCTTCTGCAGAGCTTGCGTTACATCGTCGACGACGATCGGCAGATCTTCGCGGATCGAACGAGAGCCCATCGATGAACTCGATGGCCTTACCGGCAGCGTCCAGGATGTCATCCAAGTAGACCCTGGGATCGCGCTCCAGGGTCATGCGGCGACGGACTCGGCCAGGATTCGGTCTCGGAGCCTCGGCTTGAGCGCGGATTCCATCACGAGATCGACGGAGCGATCCAGCAGCGCCGATAGGTGGCGCTCCAGACGTACGTATTCGAACAGCCCCGGCGGCTCACCGCGGAACTGTACGAGGAGATCGACATCACTGGATGCTTCCGCGTCGCCCCGGGCGACGGAACCGAAGACAGCCAGAGATTCGACGCCGAAGTCCTGCTCCAGCTCAGGCATGGCTTCCCGTAGGATGCTTCGAACGCGAGATAGGGTCGTGTCGCTCATGTCGGAATTCTCCCAGATGCGGTCATCTTCTGCGAGGGGTGTCCGGCCTCCCGGGACCTTTCACGGCCCGCCAGCGGCCGATCAGGCGCCGCCGTCGGCCGCGCGGCCGTCGCTAAGCGCGCGGATCAGATCCTCCGTGTGCCGCAGCGCGACGCCTCCGGCATTGAGCGTGTGATTCTGCTCGGCCACGATCTCTTCGGCCGAGCGATCCCCCGTCGGCCATGTGCTGTGAGCGTCTTCCGCAAGGCAGACGGAGTAACCCAGCTCGAGCGCGGCGCGACAGGTCGCGGCAACGCAGTGCTCGGACTGGATTCCGGTGACGATGAGAGACCCGACGCCCAGCTTCTGCAAGACCGCATGCAGCTCGGTGGCCTCGAACGCGCTGGCGAAGCGCTTGCGGACGACGGGCTCTCCGGCATCGGGAGCGACCGGCGCGTAGATCGGCCAGCCAGGCCCGCCTTCTTCCAGGGCCTCCCCGGCGGCCGCACAGTGCTGAACGTGGATGATGGGGACGCGAGATCGGCGCGCTGCCTCCAGCAAGGCGCCGGCGTTGTCGAGCAGGCGCTCCGCCGCGTACGCCGGCGGGATCTGCTTGCCGTCGAACACGGCATTCTGCAGATCGATGATCAGCAGTGCCTGCTCTACGTCCGCCCGTTGACCACCGCCGACCCTATCGGTGTGGGGACGCTCAGCTCTCGTCTTCCATGACATCTTGGAGTTGTGCTGTGTCGACGTATTGCTGGAACTTCGTGATCTTGCCGCCCCCAAAAGTCCAGACGTGGCAGAACTGGCAGTCCAGCGCCTTACCGGACGCTGCGTGCTTGGCGACATAACGCCCCTCTACGGTGACCACGGCGCCGGCGTCGTGGAATCGCTCCGGTTGCACGGTGAAGCTACTCCAGTCCTCGCCCATCTTCGTGAACAGATTGCTGACGACCGCCTCGGGACCGATCCACCCGTCGCCCATGGGCTGGTAAGGACTCCCTTCGGCCTCATGCCACCGGACTGCCGGGTCCAGCAGCCCCAGGACCGTTGGCATGTCGCCACGGCCGAAAGCCTCGTAAAGGCCTTTTATCGCGTCCGCATTGCTCATTGTTCCTCCATCTCATTCACGATACCGGTTCGCCTACGTTCGTAGCAGGCTCGTCGCGCCGCGCGACATCGGTGAGGATCAGGGTCGCCATCGTCATCCTACGATTCGGTGCAGCAATTCGCCGGGGGAAATTTCAGCAGGACGAGTGCGCGTCGTCGACGATCACCGCGAAGCGCTGGCGCCTTCTGTGTCATGGGGCGAAACCTACCATAGGTGCCATTCCGCCATAGCGGATCCTTTCAGCGAGCGCAGCGCTCGAAGAACATCGGATCGATCCCGGGCATTGGCGCGCGCCCAGCGTTGCTCTTCCTCGGTCAGGTCGCCAAGCCATGAATACAGGTGATGCATCTCGGCCTCGAGCTCCGACAGTGACGGCGGTGGGTGAGCAAGATGTCCGATCTGCTCGTCGTCCCACCGCGCGCGAGGCGAGAACCACGCGTCGGGCTCAAACGGCCGAGGAGCGAGCGCTTCCTGCCAGGCCGGTCCAAGACCGTGGTTGTCTACCCAGACTTTCAGCATGGCCAACGAGCGCACCAGTTGGGTTGAAAACTCGAAATGTGGCGCCGTGGTGGCGGCCCACACGAGGTCCGAAGCATCGCGGGCGGTGGCGATTCGAGTCAAACGCGCGATCTTCTCGGCGAGGATCTCCTCGAGACGAACCACAACGAGCGGTGGGAGCTCGAACCCGTACCGGCGGTGCGTGTCGTGCGGCACGAACGGCCGCCTCTCGGGGACGAGCCAGCAAGGAGGGCCGATGTCGATCTTGATGCTGATCGTCGGGTCCGCGAACGAGCTGGTCACGCGCACCTGCCAGCGCCCTCTGGATTCCGACGGCTCGAAGCGAAACGGCCCGATTTCGGTGCCCACTTCCGTCGCCACGAGCTCCGCGAGCGCAGTCCGGTCTACTGTGGGCTCGGTAACGGCGAAATCGAGATCCGTCGAAAAGCGCCCCTGGGCACCCGCGTACAGCTTGCGCAGCGCCGTACCGCCCTTGAAGACGAGCAGGTCGCCGATCACCTCGCGCTCCACGAGATGTGCCAGCAGGAAATCCTCGGCGATGTCGAGGACGGCGATGTCGAGACCGATGTTCGACCCGGCAGGCGCGTGCCGCGCGACGTAGCCGGGCGTGAGGGTGTGGTTTGCGCCGATCATCTGTCTCCTTCCAGCTCCCTCGGATTGATCGGCAGGACCGTGTCGGCAGCGTTCCAGCGAGCATCGTGCCGGAGCAACTTGGCCCTCGGCCCGAACCAAACTTTCCCGGCCGGCTCGATCGCGAGTTGCTTGGCAAGCTTGGGAGCAACGCCCGACGTGAGATACGCCAGTCGTACATGGGTGGCGTGCGGCCGGTCTTGCAGCTCTCGAGCCAGTTCCTCCAGCGTGCTGCCGTCGACGAGTGCCGGTAGTTGATCGAGGGCAACGGACCAGCTGCGCACGTCCGTCGGCCGATGGACAAGGTGCACGAGTACGCTCGCCGGACGCTCGACCGGGGCACCGCGTACCTCGATCGGCGCAAGGCGAGGTGCAAAGCGAACAACACGGTAGCTACGCCGGAGAGCGGAGGGCACGTCCGCACCGGGCGGGACGGCGACCTCGTGGCGATCCGGTGCCCGCTCGGCGAGATCCAGGCACCAGAGTGCCGAGCCTAGCGCAAGCGTGGCGCCCACGTCGTTGCCGGTCGCGAGCAGAGCCCGCAGCGTCAGGAACGGGTCTCCACCGCCGATCGGTCCGGCCCTGTCCGCGGGAGCGAACTCCCAGACACCGCGGACTCCTGTGGGCAGGAGCCACCCGAGGCGCGCTAGCCGGTGGGCGATGATCTTGGCAGGCGTGCGAATCCCCGCCTCCCGGGCGACGCGCGAGATCTCGTCCAGCGTCACGATGGAAGCCTGCTCCAGCTCGAGGTGTTCGAGCACCGGAGCGAATGACAGCGCGATCGTCCGCGCGGTGGTGGGCATGGATCTCTCGTGCAGTCGTGTCAGTACATGACTTAAAGTTACTGATTCAGTAACTATTAGCTAGTTTATGACACTAGTGTAAAGGAGCTAATGCGTGAGCGTCAAGACCCCCGACGCTGTCGGAGTCGGTCGCGATATCGGCAATGATCTCGTCGAGCGCCTTCTGCGCCGACTCCGCCCAGACTACCCGGCGCGCCCGAGTAGCCACTTTTGCCGGAGCTCCGACGCGACGTGCTCATGAGGGATGACGCGACCATCTGCTTCGTCGGCCTCTCCGCGCGCCACCGCCTGCAGCACGTAGAGGTGATACTGCACGTCCTCAAAGCTGCAATCGTCAGGCAGTCGATCCAGAAGCTCCCGCACGTTGTCCTTGGTCGTCATCGCTTCGTTCCTCCGCAGATGTGGACGGTCATCACGATGACGATGCGCCTGAATCCTGCGACCGTGCGGCTGCCGCTGAGCGTCGTGCCATGGCGTTCCTACCTGCGCTCGCGATAACAAGGACGCCAGCTATTATCGAACGGAAGCCAACCGGCATCCACTCGCTGCTCCAGGTCGCCCAGCGGCCTCCGGGGTTCTTCTCGACCACGTGGCCTTGCGGTTGTGGCGATCGCCGGGCCAGTAACACTCGTAGTCCGGGTACGGGCGGCAGCGACGCGGCCGCGTCTTCTCGATCTGATCAGCACGTCAGCCACCGTCGCGACCTCCGCCGTCTGGGTCGGGCTGCCACGGCCCACCGGCGGGCCAGCGTCGATCGAAAGCCCCGCCGTCGCGCGCCGCATCCAACGCGGGCTGGGCGAATCGGCGGATACGTGCAACGACCTCCAGGAAGTCCGTCACGGTGACTTCAAGTCGGTTCTTGCGCAGAAACGTGCGCCAGCGCGTAGCCTGGAGCGGCTCGCTCGCGAAATCGTCGGCTAGGCCCTCCACCGGTTCCGGCGGTATGCGCCTTTCCCTCCGGGCAAAAGTGCGCCGGATCGCTTCGGCGAGCGTCGCACCATCGAAGGCCAGCGTCCGCGGTAGCTGCAGCAAATCGTAGTAGTCCTTCGTTCGGCTGTTGGCCCTGCCCAGCACGACCATGGCCTCGAGCTTTTCAGCAACGGTCGTGTACGGCGTGTAGGCACGAAGGCTGGCGATAGGGAGGTCGAGAAACGCATCGGGGGCAAACTCTACGGGTGGAGGGAACACGTGATCACCGAACCCGACGTCCACCTGGTACCTGACGTGTGTGCGACCGAGGTAACCATCGAACTTGGCCCTCAATCCCAGGGGTGCCGATTTCTCGCGAATCGGTCGGATCGCGATCGATGCGTCTTCGTAGTCGATCCCGTCCA
>Ga0302046_10001046_pt1 | contig 26324 bp, 20 predicted proteins | sample RVTome_11_FD_200261 | JGI IMG/M metagenome (GOLD analysis project Ga0302046, IMG submission 200261) | Soil microbial communities from uranium-contaminated site in the Upper Colorado River Basin, Wyoming, United States - RVT147D111 (version 2) ... | reverse complement strand
CGGGATGTCCGGTACATCCCATTCGATGGAGGCGGCGAAGCGATGACCACCATGCTGGGTGGTTTCGTCAATGTCTTCTCCGGTGAAGCGTCGGAGATGATGGGCCAACTCGAGGCAGGGGCTATCAAAATCATCACCGTACTTTCTCCCGAGCGCCTGGGTGGCGATTTGAACCACATTCCAACCGCCCGCGAAGCGGGCTTTGACGTCGAGTGGATCACATGGCGAGGTTTCTACGCGCCCAGGGATATACCGGACTCCGCGTACAATCGATGGGTTGAGACCTTTACGGCGCTCGCACAATCCGAAGCATGGGAACAGGCTCGTCGCATGAATCGACTCGAACCGTTCTTCCTGGCGGGTGAACCGTTCACCGACTTTGTCTCGACTCAGGTCGAAGATTTCCGGGCAATCTCCCGCGACCTCGGTATTCTGCGTTGAACAGCGATCGGCTCGTTGGCGCAGCGACTCTCGTCGTTGCCATCGCCGTGGCATTCGAGGCGCGAACGTTTCGCGTATCGTTCTACACAGATCCGTTGGGGGCGCGTGGTCTGCCGTTTATTGCCGCATCGTTGCTGGGTATAGGCGCGTTGCTACTCACTCTCGAGCCGAGGGCAAACATCCCGTCGCCAGGTGCAGCGGTACTCCGACGAGGTGCTGCGGTTGCGATCTGCCTGGTTCTCTACTCGGTGGCCCTCCCGTTTTTCGGATTTCTCCTGTCGACGATAACCGCACTTTCTGTGTTGTCCGTGATCTTCGGCGGCCCTCCCATCCGCAGCATCGCCCTCGCAGCCGTTTACACGGGAACGCTGTACGTCCTGTTCGCCTTTGTGCTTGGCCTCCCATTGCCAATTGGGAATCTGTTCGTGCGAGGATCGTAGTTGGAAGCCCTGGGTCTGCTGGCGGAGGGTTTCAGGATTGCACTCGATCCCCTCAACATCCTCCTCGTGTTCGCCGGCGTGTTTGTCGGAACGGTCGTGGGCATGCTGCCCGGCATCGGTCCGATCAATGCCATCGCCATCCTGATTCCGATCACATTCAGTGTCGGCATGCCGGCCGCATCAGCCATCATTCTGCTCGTTGGGATCTATTACGGGTCCCAATTCGGCAATTCCATCAGTACGATTCTCCTCAACGTACCCGGGACCGCATCCTCGGTGGTCACGGCGATCGACGGATATCAAATGACCAGGCAGGGTCGCGCGGGGCCGGCACTGGCGATTTCCGCGATCGCATCGTTTGTCGGTGGAACCCTTTCGATCCTTGGCCTCGTGCTGTTTGCGCCGTTACTCGCAACCTGGGCGATCCGGTTCGGCCCCGCCGAGTACTTCGCCCTGATGTTCTTCGCATTTACCGCCCTGGCAAGCGTGGCGGGGAACAGTCGGCCCAAAGCCCTCATCGCCGTTGGTATCGGTCTCTTCCTGGCCTCCGTGGGGATCGACCCAAACAGCGCGGTGCCACGGTTCACGTTCGGTCAGCTCAAACTGCTCGATGGTATGGATTTCATCGTCGTGACGATCGGCCTGTTTGCAATCAGCGAGGTGCTCGTCGCCCTGGAAGACACCGAGCGGGGTCAGACGGTTTCAGGATCCCTGGGCCGTGTCGCAATCGGTTTCCACGAAATTCTGAAATGCGGTTGGACGATGATTCGCGGCAGCATCGTCGGATTTCTTGTTGGCGTGCTTCCCGGTGCCGGCGGGACGATCGCCAGTTTTCTTGCATACTCGACTGAACAACGCATCGTCGACAAGACCGGGTCATTCGGGAAAGGGGATATCCGCGGCGTCGCGGCTCCCGAAGCGGCCAACAATGCCGCTGCGAACGGCGCCATGATTCCGCTACTGACTCTTGGTGTTCCAGGGAGCGGAACGACCGCGGTTTTGCTCGGTGCGTTACTCGGTCTCAACATCACACCCGGTCCGTTGCTGATCGAGAACAACCCGGAAGTATTCTGGGGGCTTGCCGCTTCCATGTACGTTGGGAACATCTTCCTCCTGCTATTGAACCTGCCCCTGGTTGGACTGTTCGTTCGCGTCCTGATGGTTCCGCGTTGGTTTCTCTTTCCCGCGGTCACGGCCCTGAGCTTCGTCGCCGTGTACGCTGTCAATCAGAGCACCTTTGATCTCGTTCTCATGACGACCTTTGGTGTACTCGGGTACGGACTGCGGAAGGTGGATATCCCGCTCGCCCCCATCATCCTGGGCCTCGTGCTGGGGCCATTGATGGAAAGAAACATTCGGCGAGCCCTGTTGTTGAGCGACGGCGATTGGGGCGTCCTGTTCTCGAGCCCGCTCGCGATTCTCTTCTGGATGCTGGCCGCCCTGAGTGTGTTGATTCCGATGGGGATGAGAAAGATCAGGAAACCGATCTGATCAGCGCGTCCATCCTTGTGGTCGGGTTCCGTCCGCTGCTGATACGCCGCAAGAATGCCACGTAGCGCATCACCACTCCATCGATGCCGGATCACAAACCTCAGATCGCACACCACAGATTCAGATCTGAGCCCTCGTAACTGGGGACCGCGCCCCGACCAGGCTGTCAGCTGACCGCTGGACACTGGCTCAAAACGGAAACCCCATCCGCATATAGAACCCTCGCTGCTCACGGCTCTGTGCAAGCGCGAGGCTCAGAGTTGCCGCGCGATCGACGAACGCAAACCATATCCCACCCCCGCCGCCCGCGTGCCACCGGGACGACGATTCAGCCTCGAGAAACACACGTCCGACATCGGCCAGGCCGAATATACCGAATTCCCCCGGGAGCAGGATGCGGTATCTCGTGAGGAACAATCGAAGTTCGGCGTTGCCGAAGACTGCGGCGTCTCCGGCAAAGCGTTGCTCGGCGAACCCTCGCAGGTTTTCTGCACCGCTGAGGTATGCGGCGTCGTAATACGGATATCTTCCCCACAGACGCTTTCCACCGACCCGGAGCGCCAGAGTTGGACGAAGTGGAAAGGCGACCGCGGTCAAGTAGGTGCGCGCCTCAACGGACACACCTGTGTATTCGATATCGGGCGTGTTCGCGCCGCGATAGCCGAAGGCATCGAAAGAAAGGTACACACCGCGGTGTGTCGCAGCCTTGTCATCGCGCGTGTCGAGAAGGAAGCTGACCTGCGCCCCAATCTGACTCAACGGTTGGGAACCGCGGGGACGATCCGTATCGACCAGATTGCCGTTGCCAAGCGCAGTTTTTGCGTACTTGAAGTGTACAGCGACGCCGACACTCAGGACAGGCGAGAAGTGCCACATGAGACCTGGTTCGACCGTGAGTTCCTGGAGTGAGACGTCGAAGAATGCGTCAGGCTGGTTGATCTCCGTTTCGTTTCCGAAGCCGTGGAATCTGATCTTCTCTATACCCGAATACCGAAACCGGATCCGTGCACCGGCATCGTCCAGGATGCCACGGAAGTCTCCTTCGTACTCGGCGCGGAACCGACCGGCACCTGACGCATATCCAAACTTATACGTTTGCAGGGATTTGAATGGAACACGCCGGAAGCCGTACGCTATCCGCTGAGCACCACCCCCGAAGAACCAACCGAGGTGCGGTTGATAGCTCGTCCACGGGAGCATGGCCCACCGACCGCCCCAATCCCGAAAGGGCAAGGCCAGATCCTGCGGAACAGCTTCCGGGGTCGAGTCACCACACGCGCCTGCGGGGAAAGGTCCGCGTTCCTCGGCTGCGACCTCGGGCGGTCGGAAGCGCCGTCGATCAAATGATGCCGCAAGGCCCCGCTCGAAGCTGTTTGCACCGCGCGCATCATAAAACTTCGTCCGAACGTCTCCACCGGTGCGGGACGAGTCGACAAACGTATCGTCGCCTCCACCGCCAATAATGCGGACAAGCACCCTCGAGGCTCCCGTTCCACGAAGAACGGCAACGTCGTCACCGCCATGCAGGTATAAACGTACTTCCCTGGATTCGACGTCCGAGAATGTGCGATCAAAGTGTGGAGTTCGTTCCGGACCCTGGTCGTCTCTTCGGAGGTAAACCCGCATCCGGACGCTGTCGTCATCGATTCGATCGATCTCAGCCAGTTCGTCCTGGTCCGTGACGTGGACATCCACATATGCGGCCAGTATCTCGTAAAATTCGTCCGCGGCCTCCCGGAGGCCTTCCCTCCGCTGTTGCAACGCGGCGGTCAACATGGGCCCTTCGGTCGCATAGATCTCGCGTGGCAGCCGCCGGACCGCGTCAGCGATGATACGATCCGTCAGGTGCTTCTGTACTTCGATGACCACCGAATCCCAGTCGCTTCTCGAGAGACCGACAAGGAAGCGTCGGTCCAGCGCACGCCCCGTCCACGTCAATCCAAAGATGCTGCCGTACTCTCCGCGGAAACTCACCAGTTCGGGAATGTAGAGACGCGCGATGTCCAGGATGACACCATCCAGCCTTGAAAATGCCTGATCGCGATCGCGCGGAATGGGTCGCCAAGTGAAGCCATCCGCATCGGGAAAACGGGCCCAGCGCCACTGATCGTAGTGACGGTCCCAATCACCCACAAAGATGTCCATCAACCGGGCACGGAGGAACCCGAGAGCGTCGACACGATCAGCCGGCGAATCTTCGATGTCGTCCCACACATCATCCGTGCCACTGATATCGCCCGAACCGGCGAAGCCCGGCCCGCCGTTCGGCCCCTCTTCCGGTCTCTCCTCGATGAGACCTAACAACCCGGCGTAGCCCGCCTGAAACTGGCCGAGTGCCTGGTCGTTAGGCATGAGCGCGAGCCGCGGCGTGGCGTGCAGCACACCCGTGGCCTCGAGCAGTGAGGGCACCACAAGCGCACCGGCTGGATGATGTGAGCTGATCTGATCCTGAAGGACGTCGGCAACGAAAGTCTCCCGAAGCATCACCGGGAGTTTGGCCGTTGGGTCTTTATCAACCGACCGAAAGACGAACTCGGCACCTGTGTCGTTCCGTAAACGCAACGACATCGTCTGGTACCCGCCGCCACGGCAGATCGGGATGATGCCTCCCTCGAAGTCGCTCAACTTCAGCACCGGAACGACGAGTTCCCGCGTCCACAGTTCACGATAGTGGTCGCCGAAAAAGAACCGGTGCAGCCAGCCGGCGTCATAGTGGGGTCCGGGAACGACGCGTTCCGTCCCAGCCATCCACGTCGAATCGGTTTGACCAGCCAGGGAGGTTGGAATGAGCAGAAACGACAGCGTGCGAACGACCCGGCCGGAGTTCATGAAACCCCGTGCACTACATCCGACTCTTGGCGGAGCCGCCCTACGAGGTGGCCGCGCACGACCACGGTAGTAGGTTTTCCAACGCACTTTGCACCGGTGGAGCTCGATGTTATCGTACGCGCCGACACCTTCTGCGGGTTGCGTTCTGCCCTCCTTGGCAACGGCGTCAACCAATGTAACGGCAGGCCGCGCTCCTGCATAAGTCGTTCATAGACCTTGAAAGGGGTTCAAATCGCCAAGCTGCTGGTTCACGCCGCCCTTGGGTGTTTCTCCGTCAGGCAAATCCTGAGGATCAGTGGCCTTCTGTCCCTCGCACCGCTCTCGCTTGCATCGCAGAACGTCAGGCCGGAGGGCGCCTCGATTCGCGCGGAACACCTGGCCGCCGCTGCGGGGGGCGCCCTCCTGCTGTCGCTACTCGATCAACCCGTTCAGCGGTTCGTCCAGGACCATCGCACTCAATTCGGCGATCACATAGCCCGGGGATTCCGCGAACTGGGGGAGGTGGGCGTCCTTTTGCCCGGCACCATTGGAGTCCTTGCCGCAGGAACAGTGACGGGTCATCCGGAGCTGGAACGAAGTGGCGGGCGACTGTTCGTATCGGTCGGCGTGGCGAGCGTTGTCACCGTGGCGCTGAAGCTCATCGTTGGACGCGAACGACCCATGGATCCGGACAGCTCGAGCGCCTGGCGATTCTCTCCCCTTGCCGGCCTGTTCGGCAACGCCTTCCCGTCCGGTCATTCCGCATTGGCCTTCGCGCTCGCCACAACGCTGGCCGACATCTCCACCTCCAATGTGGTGCGAGCGTTGCTGTATAGCGCCGCAGGGGGAACCGCATGGTCACGCGTCAACGACAATCGTCACTGGTTCAGTGACGTAGTGTTCGGATCACTCGTTGGCGTGGCCGCCTCGAAGCTGACCACGGGTCGATGGACGATTCTCGGGATTGAGACGCCCGACTATCTGGCGATCGAAACCGAAGATCGGGCAGACGCTCTCGAACTTGCTCTGAGTGCCGCGGCGGGGATCGGTGTGTTCCAGCTTGCCAAACTGACCACCGCATCCGAGTTGGCATTCAGGCCACACGTCACGCGGCTCGAGAATGAGGCCTGGGCGTTAGGCGTCAGCTTGGCGTTTTGACCAGCCCCCGTGCGCCGCTGGTGCGGGATCAGCGCACCGCACGCGCACGACTTGCGCAGAGCATCCCTAGTCCGCCCTCAAAACCACGATGGGATCGACCTTCGTGGCACGCAAAGCCGGGACCAGGCAGGCCATTGCAGCAACTGCGAACAGCAGGACGGGAACCACCGAAAAGGTCCAGATGTCGGTCGAGCTGACACCGAACAGGATTGAACTCATCAGCTTGGTGAGAAGAAATGCTCCAGCTGTCCCGACGATCAGACCAACACCCGCCACGACGAGTCCTTGACGCAATACCAGTTTCATCACGGCCCCGGCCTGCGCGCCCAGGGCCATCCGGATTCCCATTTCTTGCATCCGCTCGGCAACCGTGTAGGACATCACACCGTAGGTGCCGATGGATGCCAGGGCGAGAGCCACCACACCAAAGGTAAGCAACAGCAACGTGAGAAATCTGGGGCGAGCCACCGAATCGAACAACACGCGATCCATCGGCTGCAGATCGGCCACCGGGAGGTTCGCATCCAGCGACCAGACGGCTTCCCGAACGGTTCGGGCCAGCGACGCGGGAGGGACGGACGTGCGAACCACAAAGTTCATCGTCTGCGGCGCAAAGCCAAGCTGCGCGGCCACCTGTGGGTAGTAGAAGTACAGCTCCGTGCCGGTCTCCCGATCCATACCCTGTTGTTTGACGTCCCTGACCACTCCAACGATCGTGATCCACGGATTGTCGTCACCGGCGGGTCGGACTCTTCTGCCGATTGGGCTTTCCCCGGGCCAGAAGGTGCGTGCCATCGTCTCGTTCACCAGACCAACCGGTATCGAACCCTGCAGATCCTGTGGGCCAAATCCACGCCCCTCAGCGATCGGAATATCCATCGTCTCCAGGTAGCGGTCCGCCACAAACTGCCAGAAGTCCACGTTGTGCGGTGGACCGTCGGGAATCTCCTCGAGCCCTTCGAACCGCATCGTATTTGCGTTGAGACGACGGTCGGGGGGAAGGCCGCTCATTGCGGAAGCGGAGACGACACCGGGAAGACTCACCAGACGATCGCGAATCTGATCAATGAACACCGAGCGGTTTTCGGGTTGTGGATACGTGGACGACGGCATGAACAACTCAAACGAGAGAAGGTCATCGACGTGGAACCCTGGATCGACTTCCTGCAACGCGGCAAAGCTTCGCAACATCAATCCGGCGCCAATGACCAGAACAACTGCCAGCGCCAGCTCCGAGACGACCAGGGCTCTCCGCACCAACAACCTGGCTCCACCCGCCGTGGACCGTTGAGTACCCTCTCGAAGACCACTGCTCAGATCCTTCACTGTCAGATGGAGAAGCGGCGCGAGACCAAAAACCAGGCCGGCCACAACGGAAACAGCAAGTGTGAACACCAGGACGGACGCGTCCAGCGAAATCTCGCTCGCTCGGGGAATGCTGTCCGGGTTGGTTGCGAGCAAGGTGTTGACTCCAACCGCACCGAGCACAAAACCCAACAGACCACCCATGAGGGACAGGACGACACTCTCGGTTAGAAACTGCTTGGCCAGCCGGCCACGACCCGCGCCCAGGGCGGTCCGAACCGCAATCTCCTTCTGTCTTGCTTCCGCCTTGGCCAGAAGGAGATTCCCAACATTGGCACATGCGATCAACAAGACAAAGCCTACTGCCCCGAGGAGGACAAAAAGCGCCGGTCGAACATCGCCGACGACTTCTTCCTGCATATCCTGAAGGCCGATGGGATGACCCTCGGGCCGGGGTGAGTGTCCGGCACCTTCTTGTTCCCAACGCGTCAGCAGGGTCGTGATCTCTGACCGGGCGCGATCGATCGATACTCCGGGTTTCAACCGCCCAACGGCATAGAGGAAATGATTTGATCGTGGACGCGGATTTACGGGATCCAGTTGCAGCGGAACCCAAACCTCCACGTTGCTGTCGCGAACGTCGAACTTGGGCGGCATCACGCCGATGACCGTCCGCGTGACGCCGTCGACTTCGTACGCCTGTCCCACAACATTGTCCACACCACCGAACGCTCGTTGCCACAGCTCATAAGAGAGCACGACCGTCGGCTCCGCCTGCGGCACGTCATCCTCCAAACCGAAGACGCGGCCCACTCTGGCTGGAACACCCAGCACGCCAAAGAGCTCCGCCGTGGCCATGCCAGCCGACACACGTATCGGTGCTTCACCGCCTGTGATGCTGACCTCCCCCGTGTTATAGGCACCGATGTCCAGGAACGACTCATTCCACTCCTGCAACTCACGATACTCCGGTGCGGACATCCAGAACTGATCGAATCCCAGGCTCGGAAAGCCGCTGGTAATGAATACGAGTTGGCCCGGGTCCTGATAGCCAAGAGGCTTCAAGATGACCCCGTTGACGACACTGAAAATGGCGCTGTTGGCCCCGATACCCAGGGCCAGCGTGAGCACGGCGACACCGGTCACTACCGGCGCACGCAGGAGAGTTCGAAGAGCAAAGCGGATATCCTGAAGAACGGTCTGCACAATGAATCTCCGGGCCGGGAGGTGATCTCTAGGTTTGATGTCCGAAACATCCACTTTCGTTGTACCGGACGATCGAATCCATTTGCCGGTTTCTTCCGCCACCTCCACCAGAACCCGCGGGCCCCAACGATCGAAACCTGGGCACCTCGAGCACCGTATGGGATCCAACTCTACTTTGTAAAGTTCAGTATGACCAAGGGACAATTCCTGGGCGAGTTCGAACAAATCACGCTGCTGGCTGTGGCGCGCCTGAGGGCTGAGGCCTACGGTGGGACCATCCGCCGGGAAATTCAGGAGAGGACGGGACGCAGACCGTCCATCGGTGCCATGTACTCCACCCTCGATCGTCTCACGGAGAAGGGTTACCTCCGGGCAACCGACGGTCCGCGTGAACCCGGACGTGGCGGGAGACCCAAGAGATTCTTTGTGCTGAAGCGGGCGGGGATCTTGGCCCTGCTCCACACCCGCCGAATGACCGAGACCATGTGGGAGGGTGTCGAATTAGGAGAAGGATCCCGTTGAACCAGCCACCCCCTCCCCGATTCGCGAGGTGGCTCATGGCCGTCTGCGCCGATCCAGCAGACCGGGACATCATCGTGGGCGACGCCCACGAGGAGTTTCTCAATCAGACTCACGCATCGCCATGGAAGGCACGTTGGTGGTACCGCTGCGAGTCCGTTCGCTCGATGGTTCCAAGCGTCCGGTCCCGACTCCGCCAGCAACGACGCCGAAGACGCACAACCCCTGAAGGAGGCCGTTTCATGCACGACGTCTGGTACGATCTCCGCTACACCACGCGCATCATCCGCAAGAACCGGGCGTTTTCGTCCGTCGTCGTGTTTACACTGGCGCTCGGAATTGGTGCGAACACGCTCGTCTATTCGATGGTAGACGGTGTCGTCCTGAATCCGTTTCCGTATCCCGAACCGGACCGTCTGGTAGGTATCGGGTCGGAGTGGCCACGGTTGTCCGAGGAACTCAACTTCTGGGAAACTTTGTCTCCCGCCGAATACCGCGACGTGAAAGACCAGTCGGCCACACTCGAAGATGTCGTGATGTGGGACATGGGATTTCGATCTGTATCGACCGCCGGCGAAGGAGGGGAGTCCCTGTTCTCCGGATTCTGGTTTGACAACGTCTTCCCGACATTAGCCATGCGACCAGCGGCGGGCCGCGGCTTTTCCGCCGAGGAACTCGAACGGGGTGATCCGGTTGCGGTCGTGAGCTTCCGGTACTGGCAATCCAGGCTGGCTGGCGACCCCGACGCAATTGGCCGAGCGCTTCACGTTGAAGGAGAACCATACACACTCATCGGCGTTATGCCGCGCGATGCCATGATCTATGCAATGGACCTCTGGATTCCGATGGGCGTGAGTCCCGACCGGTTCCCGCGGGGCCGTCGGGCCATGCAGATATTGGCACGCATCAAAGCCCCGTACACGCTCGAGGAGGTCAACGCTGAGTTGGAGGCCATCTCGGGTCGTATCGAACAGGAGTACGGAGCCGAGTTCACCGAATACGTTGATTGGCGGATGCAGGCAATGACCTGGACCGATGTGAACGTTCGACTCGTGCGGCCCGCAGCGCTCGCCATGATGGCCGCGGTCGGGTTCGTCCTTCTCATTGCATGCGCAAACATCGCGAGCCTGATGCTCGCACGCACGGCTTCCCGACGAAAGGAGTTCGCGGTTCGCCGCGCGCTTGGTGCTGGCAGGGGGCGCATTCTGCGCCAGCTCCTTACCGAAAGTGTCGTACTTTCCGGCATCGGCGGAGTGATCGGCGTCGGAATGACATTCGCGGCGGCGCCCTTGATGTTGGCCGCGATACCGGACAATCTGCCAATTGTCCTGGGTTTCAGTGTAAATGGTCGAGCGTTGGCATTTACCGCTGCGGTTACCGTCCTCGCTGGCATCATCCTGGGGCTGGCGCCCGCATTGCAGGGATCTCGTGACTCCAGACGGGACACCGTCGAAATTGAACGCAGCTCCACGACGGCTGGAGCCAAGCACCACCGCCTGCAGCAAGTCTTCGTGGCGGCTGAGTTTGCCGTGGCGCTGGTGCTGCTGGTTCAGGCAGGCCTGATGACGCGCAGTTTCATCAGGATGCAGGCGGTTGACGCGGGATTCGACACGGACAACATCCTGACGATGCGGATCACGCTCCCGCGCAGTCAGTATTCCAGCGAGAACTCCATCCACACGTTCTTTGACCAGCTCGCCGAACGACTCAACGGGCTTCCTGCAGTCAGGAGTGCTGGGGTGGGATCGCAATTCCCACCCATAACGTTTGCACGCCGTTCGTTCGCCATCGAGGGCCGGGTGTATCAGTCGGACGACGAGCTTCCCAACGCCTACTTCACGATGGTCGATGACCGGTATCACGAGGCACTCGGCATTCCTCTGGTACGAGGTCGCATGCCCTCGCCCCAGGACACGAGGAACACTCCGATTGTGGCCGTCATCAACGAGGCGGCTGCCCGCCGGTTCTTTCCCAACGAAGATCCCATTGGACGCCGGCTCAGAACGGGAACCGGAGACAGCACTCGTCCGTTTGTGGAGGTCGTCGGTGTCGTGGCGTCGGTCAGTAACCGTGGTCCGGATGTTGACCCCCAGCCGGAGCTCTACGCAAGCATCCGCCAGGTACTCGGCGTGACCAACCAGCTCTTTCTGGTTATTCGGGCGGAGCGCGATGCCCCGAATCTGCTTGCCAGCGTGCAGCAGGAGGTGGCCGCCCTCGATCCTGATCAGCCGGTGTACGCGGTCCGCACGGTGAGTGAGGCGTTTGCAACGCTTGCGGCACCACGCCGGGCCGGCGCCCTGACCCTTTCCGCCTTTGGCGCATTCGCCTTGCTGCTGGCGGCCACCGGCATCTACTCGGTGGTCTCGTATGGTGTGTCTGAACGTACGCGCGAAATCGGACTCAGAATGGCCATTGGTGCATCGGGCCCCGCGGTCCGGCGTCTCATCGTACGCCAGGCAATGCTCCCCGTCGTAGTCGGCGGACTGACCGGACTCGTTGCCGCCTTGGCAGCGGGACGTGCCGTCTCACATTTCCTGTTCGAAACCAGCGGAACCGACGTCCTAACGGTCGCAACCGTGACCGTTGTTCTGGCAGGATTCGCGGCGATCGCCAGTTACGTTCCCGCACGACGTGCCAGTGGTCTCAGCCCGACGGTTGCCCTTCGCGAGTAAATATCGGGTTCGCGCGGTCGCGGTTACGACGAACGAAAACGGCTCCTAACACCGCGCGCGGTGCAAGGAACCGGGATTCCTGGAGCGCCCTGCTTCCATACACGCCGAATTGTCAATCCTTCGACGTTGACCTACATTCGTCGGTGCTGGCGTGATTGTAGATCAGGAGTACTCCGAAAGTGCGCACCTCGAATGTCACCAGAGTGCTGGGATTGGGTTGGAGCGTTCTGATGGTCTCCGGCACTTCTGCAGGGGCGCAGACAGTACGCACAACAACCCAAACGATCCCCGGAACGGACATCTCATTCACGCTGAGCCGCATTCCGGAGGGCGCGTTCACGATCGGGAGCCCCGAGAGTGAGATTGGTCGTGAACCGGACGAGGGGCCTCAGCGCGTTGTGTCGTTGGAAGCGTACTGGATCACAGTCTACGAAGTTACTCATAGTCAGTTCGCCATTTTTCGATATCGACAACTCGACAGCGGCATCGCCGCGGCGGAAGCGGCGTTCGATGTCGACGCGGTGACCCGACCCACTCCCCCATACGAAGATCCGGCGCACAGCATGGGTCAGGGTGATCATCCGGCCACGGGAATGACCCAGTGGGCGGCACTTCAATACGCCCGCTGGTTGTCCCTCAAGACAGGGCGGCTGTTCAGGTTGCCCACGGAAGCAGAATGGGAATATGCTTGCCGCGCCGACACAAACGAGCCCTATCCCAGAACTGACCCCGCGCACCTCCTCAATGACGTTGCGTGGTATGCCTCGAACAGCGGTAGTGTTTTCCACCCGGTTGGACAGAAGCTCCCGAATGCCTGGGGGCTCCATGATATGTCAGGCAACGCGGCCGAGTGGACCCTGGACCAATACGAGGGACGAGCGTACGAATCCTGGATCGGCGACGCGGCCCACATGCCATGGCGGCGGCCGACCCGTGAGCATCCAAGGACAGTTCGTGGCGGCGCCTTCAACGATGAATCAGCGCACGTCCGGTGCGCCTATCGTGAGGCGTCGACACTTCAATGGAAACGCCGCGATCCACAGCTGCCCCAGAGCCGATGGTGGAACACGGATTCCCCACATGTCGGATTCCGGCTGGTTACCCCGGATCGACCTTACAGGATGGCCGAAATCGAAGCCTACTGGGAAGAGCTATTGGGCTCGAACTGAAGGCCCCGGCGCCGTATCTTTGCGACGGGAAGCCCATTCGATCATCCAAGACAGGGTCACTATCATGAAACGACATACCTCCGGGTCAGGTGCCATCGATCGACGTGATTTCGTCAAGACGTCCGCCGCTACGCTTGGGGTCACCGCCGTGGGCGCCCGAGCCGGGAGGCGGTCGTATCCGCAGGGCGAGACAATTCGCGTTGGTTTGATTGGCTGTGGCGGGCGAGGGACGGGCGCCGCCGTCCAGGCGTTGAATGCCAGGCCAAACGTCAGGCTCGTTGCCATGGCGGACGCCTTCGAGGATCGTCTGACAGCCAGCCATAAAACGATCATGAACGGCGAACGGGATGACAGACGCGATTTGACGGGTCAGATCGATGTGCCGGCGGAGCGACGTTTTGTCGGCTTCGATGCATACCAGAGCGTCCTCCCCCTCGTTGATGTTGTGATCCTGACGACCCCACCCGCGTTCCGGCCGAGCCATTTCGAAGCCGCCGTCGCTGCGGGCAAGCAGGTGTTCATGGAAAAACCGGTTGCCACTGACGCACCGGGGATCCGCAAGGTGCTCGCCACCGCAGACGAGGCCAGGCGGAAGCGCCTCAACGTCGTTGTCGGTCTGCAGCGTCGCTACGAAACGGTTTACCGGGAATGGGTCGATCGCCTGCACGCAGGGATGATCGGTGACATCGTGATGGGCCGAGTCTACTGGAACAGCGCAGGTGTCTGGGTACGGGAGCGCGAAGCCGGACAGACTGAAATGGAATACCAGATGCGCAACTGGTACTACTTCACGTGGCTCTGCGGCGACCATATCGTCGAGCAACACATACACAACATCGACGTCGCCAACTGGGTGAAGCGGGGGCACCCCATCCGGGCGCAGGGACAAGGCGGACGCCTTGTACGCACCGGCATCGACCACGGCGAAATCTTTGATCATCATTTCGTAGAATTCGAATACGAAGACGGAAGTCGGGTGCTCAGCCAGTGTCGGCACATGCCCAACTGTTGGAATCAGGTGTCAGAGGCGTTTCACGGAACGAACGGCGCCGCTCCGCGCCCCGGAGTTATTCTCTCGAGTTCGGGGCATACCCTTTTTGAACACAACAACGAAGACGCCCCGAATCCATATCAGGTCGAGCACGATGAGCTTTTCGAGGCAGTAGACAACGGCGAATACAAGTTCGCAGATACGGAGATCGGCGCGACAGCCACAATGACGGCCATTCTTGGACGGATGGCAACTTACTCCGGCCGTGTCATCGAATGGGACGAGGCCATCAATTCGAATCTCAGTCTCATGCCGAAGCGTTTGGCGTGGGATGCCCCACCACCCGTCCTTCCCGACGACCACGGTCGATATCCCATTCCCACGCCGGGGATCACACGAGCCCTGTGACCCTCGAGCATCACAAGTCACCCAACGTCGACTTCAAGAAACCGGAATGGTTACCATGAAACGCAGATCCTTTCTCAGGAATTCACTCGCGGTTGGAGCCGCCGCCGGGACGATCGTCGGCCCTGCGCGCCTGCGTGCATGGGACCGTCAGCAGCGGAACCCGTTCACGATGAACTTTGCACCGCACTTCGGCATGTTTACCACGCACGCCGGTGATGACCTGATTGCACAACTCCAGTTCATGGCCGATGAAGGATTCCGCGCGCTCGAGGACAACGGTATGAGGGAGCGAAGCACTCGCATTCAGGAACAGATCGCAAGCGAAATGGCTCGGCTCGATATGCGGATGGGAGTCTTCGTCGCACATACCATTTCATGGCGCGAACCTTCCATTGCCAGCGACCGCGAAGATGCCCGCGAACAGTTCGTCGGCGAAATACGAGCCTCAGTTGACGTGGCGCAACGAGTGAACGCGACGTGGATGACAGTCGTGCCCGGTCATGTTGACCCGCGGCTGAGCATGGGATATCAGACCGCGAACGTCGTGGAGGCCCTCCGCCGCGCGGCCGATATTCTCGAACCCCACGGTCTGGTCATGGTACTGGAGCCACTCAACTTCAGGAACCATCCAGGCCTTTTTCTCACCGGCATCCCCCAGGCGTTCCAAATCTGTCGGGCCGTCAACAGTCCTTCATGCAAGATTCTGGACGATTTGTACCATCAGCAGATCCAGGAGGGTAACCTCATCCCGAACCTGGCAAGCGCGTGGAACGAAATCGCCTACTTCCAGATCGGCGACAACCCGGGGCGCAACGAGCCGACCACCGGAGAGATCAATTATCTGAATGTGTTCAAGCACATTCACGACGGCGGATACCGCGGCATCATGGGGATGGAGCATGGAAACTCCCAACCCGGCAGGACGGGAGAAAGGGCCGTCATCGACGCATATCGCAGCATAGATCCGGCATAGTCGTGCCGAGCGCCATGCCGGTCAAGCGTCGCAACCGACCACACATCGGCAACATCCCGGACTTGCATGGTATTCGGCTTCAGTGATAGCTTTCGCGCGGTTAAACCAGGGTAGCCGGAGCGTAGTCAGACTCCCCTTCCCCCTACTCACGGTCCCGTCTTCATGACTGCTTCAGACAGTACAGTTCAGTCCCGTCCCTCCGCCGCATCACGAACCCCCGATGAGCGGCGGTTCGTATCGAACGAGGACGCCTCCTGCCGCATGTTCAGGCAGGATTGGATGGAACGCTTGAGTCACGTGGCTCCGTGGGTTCCTCATGTCCTGTATACCCCCGTCATAGTCGGCGCCGTGGCAATCGGTATCTCCCGCAGCGGGGTCCTCGCGACACTGGGGTTCTTTGCCGGTGGCGTGTTGCTTTGGACGCTCGTCGAATACGCGATCCATCGGTTCATTTTTCATCCCCCCCAATGGATAGAAGACGACACGCGCCGCATCGTCGATGGCCTCGGTAGCCAGCAGCCGGTCATGCCAGCGTTACCCACCTGGAGGCACAAGTTCTACTTCCTGGTACATGGCGTGCATCACGACTATCCCAACGACACGACAAGGCTCGTCATGCCACCCAGCGTGAGCATTCCGCTGGCCGTCATGTTCTTTTTCTTCTTCCGATCGGTGATGGGGCTTGCCGCGCCCGGATGGTTTGCGGGCTTTGTGACTGGCTATCTGATCTACGATTCGGTGCACTATTTGACCCATGCCGGACCCATGCGCCTTGCGCTGGCGCGAGCCCTGAAACGACGTCATTTCATGCACCACTACACCGACTCCACCAGGAATTTCGGCGTTAGTTCGTCTTTGTGGGATATTGTACTGGGAACGTCGGCACGCAAGCAGTAAGAATCGCCTGCCGCGTCTTCGAAAACGGGCGCGCCGCCGCCATTGCCGTTGTATTTCCCGGGTGATTGACCCGTGGCGACGGCGCGCTACCTCAACGAACGTGAGACCGGATCGCTCTCCTGCCGGATGCTCGTGTCAAGGCCCAACAGTTTTGCGTTAAAAGACACGAACAACCCCGGCAATCCAACTTCGGTCCCGCACTTTCAACACCCCCAATATGCCCTCCGTGTGTGTCTCAAGAGTTATTTAAAAATTAAGACTTCTTTATGAAAGCAGGCCGGGCGGAGGGGGAGACTGTCGGCCCGAGTCCCGGGCCGACAGTTGAATGGCGATGCGTATCAATTGCGGCTGCCGCCACCCCCGATCGGGTCGCCCGGTGCCAGGGGGAGGGGCGCCCCCGGAATGGTGCTCTCGAGCCGATTCTCCCAGCGGCGAATATCCGACAGGACCAGACGCTGATGCGGGGACAGTTGGGTAATTCCCTCGAGTCGATTCGCAAGCGCATGGATACGATCTGAGAGAATGGCGCGTACCTCGGCGGAATTGTCTTCACTGCCTGCCTGGGTCATCATCTGATCGACGACTACGCGCTGCACGGCGTGCAGCACCCGCATCCGATACTCGTTCGTGGGCATCGATGCGTCCCACGTCACCTGAACGAGCCGATCGACGACCTCCTCCAGGTTGGGATAGTCACCCATACTGCCAAAGAGCACGATGCGACCCATTCGCTCGGGATAGAGCAGATTCTCTACGGTAAAGCCCGCTGACGATTCCGCCGCCCCGATTGGGTCAAAGAGCAGACCCGTGTGCCCATCGAAGAGGACGCCTTCGTTTCGGCGATAGGCAGGTGGCGGTATCATCTCCACGATTCGTTCGGGAAGGGTCAGGAAATCCACCGCCAGGGTCGATAGGACGGCCTCGAGGGCACGCCGTTGCTCGGCGGCCGGCACGATGGTGTAGGGCGTCTGTCCATCGCCGCGCATGGCATTGCGATAGTCCGCGCCCCCCAGGCTCTGCACGGCGGCCGTGAGTTGGAATCGGTGATGCATGTAGAGCGGGAACAGGACGGCCTCGAGCGTCGACATCGGCTCGCCACGACGAATCACTTCGGGCCCGAACCGCTGCAGACCGAGCCGGCGGACGTTGATCTCATATTCGAGGTGATCCACGAGGTTTGCGCCGTTGTCCCACACTGAGGCGAACTGGTGTCCCGCGCCACGGAAGTTGTTGTTCGTGTGCCCCATGTACAGGAGTCCACGGTCCAGGACTTCCTCGGTAATCTCTCCAAGGGCTTCACGCTCATTCGTCCCGTCCGGAAAATCTCCGTAGAGCCAGCGTACGGAGAGCTTGTCGTACTCGCCTATCCGCTGCACGTATGCGTTGGAGAGCGTCAAATCGTCGCCTTGTATTTCGATCAGGGGCGCCGGGTAGTCCATCACACTCTCACGGTCGAGTGCACTCGTGAGATAGTTGTGGGGGAAGCCGAGCGTGTGACCGATCTCGTGCGCCGTGAGTTGGCGCCATCGGGCAAGGGCCATCTCGGTGCCATCACCATCCTGGGCGACTCGAGCAAGGTACTCGAAGTCCGGGGCTTCAGAGAGGCCGCACGCCTCGTAGTACATGCCTTGATCCTGCGGAAACGGAGGCACCGCACCTTCGGCCAGCAAATAGTCCTTTCGCAAGCGAAGACTTCCCATGTTCACGTTGCCTTTGACGATCTCACCGGTACGCGGATCGACAACCGATCCACCATAGGAGTATCCCAAAGTCCGACGATGCGTGTAGTGGATCATGTTGTAACGGACGTCGTTGGGATCGGCCCCCTCCGGGAGGACTTCGACACGAAACGCGTTGATGTACCCCGCTGCTTCAAACGCCTCATTCCACCAACGCGCGCCTTCCAGCGTTGCGCTCAGAATTGGTTCTGGTATGCCCCGGTCGACGTAGTAGATGATTGGTTCCACCGGTTCAGACCGTGCCGCGTCTGGATTTCGCTTCTCCAACCGATGACGGGCCACCCAGTGGATCGCCAGATTCGTATCGATGGGTGATGCAAAGTCCAGGATTGTCGGACCATTCGCACCGACGCGCGGATCCATCACCCGGGGCTGATACCCGTCCTCCGGAAGCTTTACAAACGAATGGTGTTCACGCAGCGTGACCGCTTCCCCGCTGGCCGCGACACCGCTCACGAGTTGCCCCGGGTTTTCGCTCGTGAATGTCAGGATGGTTTCAACTTCTGTGTTCTCCGGGAAGGACCTGGTGTTCTCGAGGTAGAAGGCGCTCCGTGATTCGTCCAGCGCGAAGTTGCCCTGTCCGGACTGCCGCATCTGCCTCGCGGCACCACGTGCATCGCGCAGGAGGAAATCGGTCGCATCGACCAGGACCGCCTCGCCCGTCTGGGCGATGATCTCGAACCCCCAATGCACGGACGGAGCGAACGCGTCCCGGGCCGCGCGGGCGACATCGGGATCGTCGCTACGCGCCTGATAGCGATAGTTGGGTTCCCACAACAGGACTTTCGGCCCGAAGCGTCGGGGTTCCAGCAGCCACGTGCCACGGAGCTGCCCTCGGTCGATGTTCACGGGATTGCTGCCTAACCCTGAACCCATGGAGACCTGATAGATGAACCCTTCGAAGTCATTGATCTCCCAATACATCTTCCCCGTGTCTTCCTCCCAGTAGAGATCGAGGAACCCTTCGAGTTTCTCCATCCCCTCCGTGCGCTCAGAGATGGCGGGGAGTTCCTGGGCGCCGGCGGGCGGGGCGGCGGGGTCGACCAGGATCCCGCCGAGTGAGAGAAGGAGTACGAAAAGACCCGGTCCGCCCGCAGTCGGCACCGGCAGTGTGCGCGATCGCGTCATCGTTTTTGCCTCGTTTGTTGTGGTAGTACATGAGCATACGGTCCCTGAAGATGAACCTTCTGCACGCGAAAAGCGATTGGAGGGCGACGAGGTTCTATAATCGACGATCCATCCGAGGGTCCCAGCCGGCATCAGTGGATTGGGGAGACTCCACATTGACCGTGTCTGCCACGATGAAGAGGGGCCGTCGTTTCACCTCGTCGTAGATCCGGCCAACGTATTCGCCCAGTATGCCGATCGTGATCAACTGTATTCCGCCAAGAAACAGGATGACCACGACAAGAGACGCCCAACCAGCGATGTCGATGCCCCACCCGAGGCGCAGCACGATGACCCAGGCGGCAAATACGAAGGCACCTGCCGAGACCACGAAACCCGTTCTCGTGGCCAACTTCAGTGGCGCGTACGAAAACGAAACCAGCCCATCCATCGCCAGGCCCCTGAGCTTGGTGAACGTGTATTTGGAGGCACCGGCAACGCGGGCCCCTCGATCCACCTCGACACCCACCTGACGCAGACCAACCCAGGCTCTCAGCCCGCGGAGAAAGCGGCTCCGCTCTGGCATCTGACGCAGCATGGACACGACCCGCCGATCCATCAGCCCGAAATCGCCGCTATCGAGCGGAACCCGGACCTCGGACAGCCAACCGAGTGCGCGATAGAACAGCCAATACGCCGTGCGCTTCAACCATCCCTCCGGCCGCTTTCGCCGAACGGCGTACACCACCTCGAACCCTTCCAGCCACCGGGCCACGAACAGCGGTATCGCCTCAGGTGGGTCTTGCAAATCTCCGTCCATGATGATGACGGCGTCTCCCGCTGCGTACACGAGTCCTGCGGATATCGCAGCCTGGTGCCCGAAGTTTCGAGACAGACGAACCAACTTGAAACGGGAATCCTCGGTGGCGTGGCTTCTGCACAGCTGGACGGTCTGATCCTGACTTCCGTCATCCACGTACAGAACCTCGATCTTCACATCGAGTTGCGCCGCAACATCCTTCAGGCGGGCAAAGAGTTGCGGCAGCCCCGACTCTTCGTTGTATACCGGTACGACGATCGAAACCAGCATCGTTTCCGGCGCGGGACGCTCAGCCATCGGTCGTACCGAACTGCCCCATCAAAAGCAGTGAGCTTCCGAAGGGAGGTTTCATGGACGATGGTAGCATCTGCTCGCTCCGGGACAATCCGTACAGCAACCGATTGATCATCATGGGTGGGACGGTGGGAACGGACGCCGAACTCACTCCTGCAACACGTTCCTTCAAACGCACGACCAGCTTTGCTGGTGCGACCCAATGAAAGAAGTATTCCATATGAAGGACCTTCACCGCCGCGGCGTGCATGAGTTTCTTCAATGTTCCCCGCGTGTAGCGGACGTGATGGTGGTTGAGATCGTCATGTGATGTCCAGAGACTGGAAAACGCTGGTACCGTGACGAAGAGGTTGGCGTTGGGGCTCGCAAGGGAACGTACCCTCTCGAGCGCGCTCAACGGGTCTTCGATGTGTTCGAGGACATCGAACATGGTGACCAGGGAGAATACGACGGGAGGCTCGTACGTCGCGTCAAACGGACCCACGTGAATCTGGTGGCGATGCGGCCCGTCCTCGCTCACGAGACGCCGGTCCGCTTCGATCCCATGGACACACGTTCCGAACTGCTCGAGACAGTCAAACGTGAGCCCGTTGCCACATCCTATGTCGAGGATGCCTTCCCAACCCGAGTCCGGAGCGAATCGCTCCAGCACAAGGGCGATCAGCCTCTCCCGCGCCCGCCACCACCAGTGGCGGCGGTACAAATCCTCGTACGCGATTCCGTAGTCAGGATCCACACACCCCCTTTTCGACCTCAGCGGTGCCAAGATACGATCGACGAGTGGGATCCGATACGCCGGCCGGCCCACGGATCGGCGACACGATCAACGGCGTTCAATGGGCAGGAAGAGCAGCAGCTGATGCGGCAGCCGTACATCAACCGGGGCATACGCGTCGAACAGGGCTTCTCGAAAGGCGGCAACGCTCCAGAAGTTCCAACCACCCTGCCAGTCCCCGATGAACCGGGGTTCCGGCCTCCCGGCTGCAAGAACATTCTGGTGGACGAGCACGGCGCCAATGCGCTGGGATCGAAGGTCGGCGGTTATCCGTTCAGCCGGCAGCAATTTGTCCCACGCCGCCAGCGCACTGAACGTGAAGTCGTCATTCAGGTAATACGTCCGCCTGGGCTCAAAGAGGAGCACGTACGGTGACGGCGCCAGAACGGCGCGATTCATCGGATCCTCGGGTAGTTCGATCGTTCGCGGACCGTTGAGTTGGGTCGCCTTGTATTCGGAAAAGGCCTCGAGCGGAGGGACAACGAGCGTTGCTGCCCAGACAATGCAAGCGGTTAAGGCGCAGACCGCGGTCATGTGGCAGCGCCAGCTCTTCCTTTCCAGGCACGCAAGACCGGCAGATCCGGCCACACACAAGGCAGCCACCGGTTCAATGTAGTAATTGACGTTCGAGCCAGGTTTCCCGATGGTCAGGATGAGTATCACCATTGAGGTTCCGGCATACAACAACAACGTTCGGTGTGTGAAATCGCGGAGAACCCAGGGAACCAGAGCCAGCAACGCCAGGCCGAGTGGAACTGGATTGCTCAAAAACAGATCGAGGGCCATCGCCGCGCCAAGGTGCAAAAAGATCTCGTCCGCCAATGAACGGACCGTGGCGTCGAAGAACCCGCCGTCGGTCGTCCAGTTGAGGCTGAGAAACACGACGAGGATCGGAACGACTGTGGCAATCCCAAGCACGAACGCCCGCCTGACGCGACGCTCGGCTAACTCGGTCAGGACGACGGCAGCTGGTGCGGCAATGACGGATTGCTTTGTCAAACCGGTCATGATGAATGGCACCACGCACCACAAGTAGGCGAGTCCCGGGCGCTCCTTGAAACGCAAATACAGCCACAATCCCAGAAACGCGAATGCCAGGGCGGGGAAATCGACTCGTGCCACACCAACCCAACGGGAAACGGGAATCGGCATGAGGAGACAAAGTGAAAAGACAGAGGCGGCAAGACGTCCGACACCAACCAGTCGCGCGATCTTGAAGGTACAGAACATGACCACGCCCAGAGCAACGAGTGCCACGATCCGGCCAGGGGCGTACGTCGCATCCTGCATGAGCCATGCAGTGCCTCGCCACATTACATGGAAGAGGGGAGGATAGGGTGTGATGATCAGGCGCGTATCGGGATCGGCGAAGTCAGGTGGATACATCACGGACCATCCGTCTCGCGACGCATCGACACTCAGGAGAGCCGCACCCTCGAGGTATTCGTGCATCACACGAGTATCCGCAAAACTCTGAACAACGATTGATCCAACGTGAAACGCGATGAAAACGGAACAGAGGGCGGCGACGATCAAGAACGCGAGCGGAAGACGTGGCACGACCTGGCGCCCCAACCTCCGCAAATCGGCGGCGTCCGCCCCCGGCTCAGTCCATGGTGGATCGTTGGTCGAAGTGGGGTGATTTGCTGACATCCACCCTTACGGTAGCGCCGTCATCATCCCCAACGCAAACCGCCGTCGAGACCTCCGCCCCCGCGCCGCGCGCTCGGAACCGCCGCGCTTGCGCCGATCCCAACCGTCAGAATGATCAGGGCCGTAATAGTAAAGGTCGGCGCCCGACGAAAGCCGCGGAATGCAAAGCGCGCATCCTTGAAGACACCGCTGAACCGGACGACGACATTGGTCTGCGTGAAATCACTCCGTGCTTGCATGTCGTTCCCCAGTCGTGATGCGGTGATGGTGAAGATCCTGGTCGAACGCTCCTTCAGTCCCTGAACCAGTGCCTCGATGACAGCCCGACATCCGGCCCAGGTGCCGGCCTCATTACAGTACTGCTCGAAGGTCTCGGTCATGTGGACGGCAAAACGCCGGCGAAACTCAGCCGGAAACGAAAGGAGCGCCAGACGATAGAGCCCGATCACCATCGGTCTCATGATTCCGCCTCTGCCCTTCGTTTCACGAGGTGACGCAACCGGGCGGCCTCGACCAGGGACGCGAGTCGGTCCGCTTCGGCCTCAGCAACTGCCTTCCCGAAATCCGTAATGGCGAACGTTCGCCTGCGGGATTCGCCGCCGTCCGCATCACCGATTTCCTCGATCAACCCCTGGTCGAGCAGGTGCTGAAGCCGACGGTACAGCGCACCGGGCAGGAGGATCATGCGGCCGCCAGTGTTCTGCGCCAGGTCCTTCATGAGCGCATAGCCGTGGCGAGGCCCGTCAATGAGAAGCAGGAGGATGTGAAAGGCGTCAGGCTTGAGCGGGATGTGGTCGTCCGGGTTCATCGAAACTCCCTTTCGTGTCGCGCATACTCACAAAAAGTATTCACATTATGTGATTAGTCAACATGGGCCCGAGCAACTGTGGCCGGCGGTGCATTCCGGGTGCACTTCGCACCCAACGTTTCCCGAGCCCAGCGTATCTCTGTTACCAACGGAGGGTACTGACCGAGGCTATGATTGAGACCGTGCGGGATCTCAAGCCATACCGTCATCAGCCGGCTGACCCGGACGGCGAGGACGTAGCACTGGCACGCCGGGGCGACATCGCCGCCTTCGAGCGGCTCTATCACAACCACGTCCCGAGGATCAACAGCGTTGCGGAGTGGATGCTCGGTACCCGGGACACGGATGACGTGCTCCAGGACATCTTTGTACGGGCATGGGAACGTCTCGCCACGTTTCGCGGGGAGGCGATGTTCGGGACGTGGCTTCGCCAGCTGGCCATCAATGTCATCCTTCGTTTCCGCGAGCGGTCTCGAAAACAGCATGAGCGTTTTCTGACCGATGACGCGGCACTCCAGTCCGCGGAGGCACCGGACACCTTCCATCTCTACACGGACATCGAGGTCGCGGTGGGCAAGCTCCCACCCCGATCGCGGGACGTCTTCATTCTACACGACGTCGAAGGGTACAAACATCATGAGATCGCCGAGATGTTAGGCATATCCGCCAACACCTCGCGTTGGCAATTGCACGAGGCGCGTGCGCGACTGCGCGGCTTCTTTGCATGACGGAGAACACGATGCGTAACGACGATATTCAGGAACTTTCTGCTTATATCGATGGTGAACTCGACGGCGCCGAGCGCGAGAGGGTCGAGGCCGCACTAGCTGAATCTGACGAGCTGCGTGACGAATTGGAACGACTCCGAGCCGTACGTAGCTGGGCGAGGAGCTTTCCCGGACGCAAGCCCCGGCAGGACGTGTGGACGTCCATCGAAGACAGCATTGCCGTTGAGGAGACGTCTGGGCACGTCATGGCGCGCCGTGCCGATGGACGTCACGTCGGCTGGCGTCGATTCATGGCATTCATCCCGTTCTACTCACAGGAGGACGGCTGGTCAAATGGTGCAAAGCGGACGGCCATCTTCGGCCTGGCGGGCATTGCCGTCGCGGGCATGGGTCGATCCCTTTACCAGGAACAGCGCGCCGACCTCTATGAAGAAAAGAGCCGGGTCAAGGACGAACAGCTGGTCCGCGCTGATGCCGAAGCGACCTGGAGGCAAGCAGCCACGAGTCTGCGGGGCCAGATCGGTCGCAGGTATTCGGTTCGCTGCCCTCGAGACGGCGTGCCCGGAGCAGTCTGGGGATCGGGGATATATGCGGATGACTCGTCGATCTGCACGGCCGCCGTGCACGCGGGCCTGATCGACCTTGACCGCGGCGGCCCGGTGCAGGTCGAGATCCGCCCGGGTCAACGCCAATACGCGGGGACAAATCGGAACGGAGTGTCTTCGCACGACTACGGTGCATACCCCGGCAGCTTTGCATTCGTACCGGCTCATGCAGCACCGCAATTCAACTTCGATTTCTCGTACAACTTCCAATTCTCGCCGGAGTCATCGGCGCATGGCATTGCGTGGGACGACGATGCACGACAACTACGCGGGCTGGAAGGCACACACCACCCCTTCCGATGCCCCGGTGACGGCGCGCTAGGCCACGTGTGGGGTTCCGGTCCCTACACGGACGACTCATCGATTTGCACGGCGGCTGTCCACGCGGGTCTGATCACGCCGGCCGAAGGTGGCCCGGTCACGATTGCCGTCGGCGGCAAGCATCCGCGGTTCGTCGGCACCGAACTGAACGGGGTGGAGACGCTGAACTACGGATCCTGGGAGGGCAGCTATTCCTTTGTCACTGACGCCGAACGTCTGCCCGGCCAACCCACAGCGGAGCCGATTCGCTGGAGGGAGAGCGCCACGGAGATGCGCGGTTGGAATGGATTCCAGGTCACGTTCCTGTGTCCGCGCAACGGGGACCCGTCGGCAGTCTGGGGCTCGGAGCCGTATACCGATGATTCGTCCATCTGCACCGCCGCGGTTCACGCCGGCGTCATAACGCTCGAAGCGGGCGGCGACGTCACAATCGAGATCGTGCCCGGACGAGAATCGTATGAGGGCGCGCCTCGCAACGGTGTCGAATCTCGGAACTACGGAAAGTGGTCGGGCAGTTTTCGCTTTGTACGTTGATGCCCCGTGGCCTTGTCGCGGGAGCCAGCCCATCTCATTCCGGTTGGAGGACTTCGACGGGATCGACGGCTGAGATCCGGCGCGCGGGCAGATAGCTCGCCACCCATCCCGTCACCAGAAGACCGACCGCGGCGAGCAGAAACGAAATGGGATCGTGTGGGGCAATGCCAAAGACAAGACTCGAAGCGCTCCGCATTACCAACGCCGCGAGTGCTACGCCGAACACGATGCCGGCAAGGACCGACGTACTCATGGTACCGATCCCCACGGATGCTCTCGCCCACCGAGTTTGTGGGTAGGAAGCGCCGGAGAAGCCAGTCTGCGAACCGCGGCGGGTATGGCGGCTCCGGCCAACTCACTCCAGCACTTCCGCGACCTGACTCCAGAGACCGAGCAGCGTCCGGCGCGACGCGCGTAGCATGGCAATCCCCTGCTTCGTGACCCGGAAGCGGCGGCGAACGT
>Ga0302046_10001045_pt1 | contig 26347 bp, 28 predicted proteins | sample RVTome_11_FD_200261 | JGI IMG/M metagenome (GOLD analysis project Ga0302046, IMG submission 200261) | Soil microbial communities from uranium-contaminated site in the Upper Colorado River Basin, Wyoming, United States - RVT147D111 (version 2) ... | reverse complement strand
TGATCGAGACCAACGACTTCGCCACCAAGCGGGACGCCTACTACCAGAGCAAGAACTGGGAGGAGGCGCGCTTCGACGAGCAGACCGAGTCCGACGCCGTGATGGACGACATCGAGGCGCTGTTCTCGGTGGACGGGGTCTCGCGCGAGCAGCTGCGCTTCGTGCCCGACGAGCACGGCGGCGCGGTGGCCGGCCAGCTCGTGGTGCTCGACCCGGACCGCGACACGGGCGAGATCGAACGCATCGACTGCACGCGCTTCGGCTCGGGCGCCTACTCGATCCCGAGCACCGTGGAGCACCTGTCCTTCGAGACCGACGCCGAGTTCGTGCTGGTGATCGAGACGGGCGGCGTCTTCCAGCGGCTGCAGAGCCACAAGTTCTGGCAGACGTCAAACTGTATTCTGGTGTCTATGGCCGGCGTGCCCACGCGCGCCACGCGGCGCTTCGTGCGCAAGCTCTCCGACGAGTGCAAGCTGCCCGTCTACGCGTTCGTGGACTGCGACCCCTACGGGATCAGCAACATCTACCGCACGCTCAAGGTGGGCTCGGGCAACGCGGCGCACCTCTCGCAGTTCTTCTGCGTGCCCCAGGCGCGCTACCTGGGGGTCACGCCCCAGGACATCGTCGACTACCAGCTGCCCACCCACCCGCTTCTGGACGTGGACGTGAAGCGCGCCAAGGACGCCTTGAAGAACGACCCGTTCTTCAAGGAGCACAAGGAGTGGCGCAAGGCCATCGAGGCGCTGCTCGCCATGGGCGTGCGCGCTGAGCAGCAGGCCCTGGCCAAGTGGGGCCTCAACTACGTGATCGAGGAGTACCTCCCGCGCAAGCTCGAGCACCCCGAGCGGTTCCTGCCCTAGTCGGGCTTTCGCTAACCTCCGCCGGCTCTGGAGGCTCCCGATGAAGGGCATCATCCTGGCCGGCGGGTCGGGGACGCGGCTGCACCCGATCACGCGCGCGGCCAGCAAGCAGCTGCTGCCGGTCTACGACAAGCCCATGGTCTACTACCCGGTCTCCACGCTGATGCTGGCCGGCATCCGCGACCTGCTCCTGATCAGCACGCCGGCCGACCTGCCGGGCTTCCAGCGCCTGTTCGGCGACGGCTCGCAGCTGGGCGTGTCCTTCCGCTACGCCCAGCAGCCCGCGCCCGAGGGCATCGCCCAGGCCTTCGTGATCGGCGCGGACTTCGTCGGCCGCGAGCGCGTGGCGCTCGCCCTGGGCGACAACGTCTTCCACGGCCACGGCCTGCCGGAGAAGCTCGAGAGCGCCGCGGCGCGCACGCGCGGCGCCACCGTGTTCGGCTACTGGGTGAGCGACCCGGAGCGCTACGGCGTGGTGGAGTTCGACGCGGGCGGGCGAGCGGTCTCCATCGAGGAGAAGCCCGCGGTCCCCCGCTCGCACTGGGCCGTCACCGGCCTCTACTTCTACGACGAGCGGGTGGTGGAGGTGGCGCGCAGCCTGCGGCCTTCGGCGCGCGGCGAGCTCGAGATCACCGACGTGAACAAGCGCTACCTCGAGTGGGGCGAGCTCCACGTGGAGCGCCTGGGACGCGGCTACGCCTGGCTCGACATGGGGACCCACGAGTCCCTCATGCAGGCTGCGAGCTTCATCCACTCGATCCAGGCGCGACAGGGCCTCCAGGTGGCCTGCCTGGAGGAGATCGCCTTCCGCAAGGGCTACATCGACCGCGAGGCCCTGCTGCGCCAGGCGCACGCCCTCAAGCAGAACGCCTACGGCCAGTACCTGCAGCGCGTCGCCGAGGAGAGCTAGGGCGTGCCGCGCTTCCTGCGCCAGGCGCTGCACGACGTGATCCTGGTCGAGCCCGACCTGCACCGCGACGCCCGCGGCTTCTTCCTGGAGTGCTGGCAGGCGGAGCGCTGGCGCGAGGGCGGGATCGCGGGGCCCTTCGTCCAGGACAACCACTCGCGCTCGAGCCGCGGCACGCTGCGCGGTCTGCACGCCCAGCTCCGCAACCCCCAGGGCAAGCTGGTGCGCTGCGTGGAAGGCGAAGTCTGGGACGTGGCCGTGGACATCCGCCCCGACTCCCCCACCTTCGGCCGCTGGACGGGAGCCCAGCTCTCGGCGTCGAACTTCCGGCAGCTCTGGGTGCCGCCCGGCTTCGCCCACGGCTTCTGCGTGGTTTCGGAGCACGCCCAGTTCGAGTACAAGTGCACGGCGCTCTACGCGCCGGGCGACGAGGTCACGCTGGCCTGGAACGACCCGGCACTGGCCATCCCCTGGCCCGTGGACGAACCGATCCTGTCCGAGAAGGACCGCCGCGGGCTCTCGCTCGCGGAGCTGCGGGAGCGCGTGGCGCGCGCGGGGCCCTCCCCGACGTGAGGATCCTCGTCACCGGATCGAACGGCCAGCTCGGGCGCGCCCTGGCCGGCGCGCTCGCGGAGCACGAGCTCGTGCTCCGCGACCTGCCCGAGATCGACATCGCCGAACCCGACTCGGTGGCGGCGGAGTTGCGCGCATCGTCCCCCGACTGGGTGATCAACGCCGCCGCCTACACCGACGTGGACGGCGCCGAGCGCGACGCCGCGGCCGCCGAGCGCGGCAACGTCACCGGCCCGCAAGTGCTGGCCGAGGCCACGGCGGCCCGCGGGCTGCCGCTGGTCCACGTCTCCACCGACTACGTGTTCGATGGCGAGGCCCGGCGCCCGTACCTGGAGAGCGACGCGCCCGGTCCACGCACGACCTACGGACGCAGCAAGCTCGCCGGCGAGCGCGCGGTGGCGCTCGCCAACCCGCGCCACTTCGTGGTGCGCACGGCGTGGCTCTACTCCACGGGCGGACGCAACTTCGCGCTCACCATGCTGGCCGCAGCAGGGCGCGGCGAGGTTCGCGTGGTGGACGACCAGACCGGCTCGCCCACCTACGCGCCACACCTGGCCGCGGGCATCGCGCGCCTGCTCGGGCGCCGGGACCACGGCACCTTCCACATGGCGGGCGCCGGCCAGACCACCTGGTTCGGCCTCACGCGCGCGCTCTACGACGCGCTCGACATCGCGTGCAGGGTCGTGCCCTGCACCACTGACGAGTTCCCGCGGCCCGCGCCGCGCCCGCGCTACTCTGCGCTGGCCTCGGCGCGCGAGCCGGCCCTCCAGCTGCCGCCCTGGGAGCAGGGCGTGCGCGACTTCGCCGCGGACCTGCGCGCGGCGCGAAAGGACCCGGCATGAACGTGGAGGGCAAGGCGGCGCTCGTGACCGGCGGAGGTACGGGCGTGGGCCGCGCCACGGCGCTGGCGCTGGCCAGGCTCGGCTGCTCGGTGACGGTGAACTACAGGCGCTCCCAGGACGAGGCCGAGCGCACCGCCGCCGACGCGCGGGCGCTCGGCGTGCGTGCCGTGGCCGTGCAGGCCGACGTGGCCCGCGACGCCGACTGCCGCCGCCTGGTGGAGACGACCGTGCGCGAGCTCGGACGCCTCGACGTGCTGGTCCAGAGCGCGGGGGTCACGAGCTTCATCCCCCACGCGAACCTCGACGGCGTGAAGGACGAGGACTGGGAGCGGATCCTGGGCGTCAACGTGAGGGGCGTCTTCCAGTGCGCGCGCGCGGCCCGTGCGCCCATGGAGGCGGCCGGCGCGGGCGCCATCGTGAACGTCTCGAGCGTGGCCGGCATCGCCGGAGTGGGCAGCTCGATCCCCTACTGCGCCTCCAAGGCCGCCGTGAACAGCCTGACCATCACGCTGGCGCGCAGCCTGGCGCCGCGGATCCGCGTGAACGCCGTGGCGCCGGGCTTCGTCACGGGCCGCTGGCTGGCCGAGGGCCTGGGCGAAGCCGGCTACCAGGCGGTGAAGAAGGCCATGGAAGCCAAGGCGCCGCTCGGCCGGGTGTGCGAGCCCGAGGACGTGGCGGACGCGATCGTGTCGCTCGTCACGGGCTCGGCGCTGATCACGGGCCAGGTCGTCCCCGTCGAGGGCGGCATGCTGATCGCGGGCTAGCGCCGATGGCCGACGCGCGCCGCTCGCTGGCCACGGCCCTGGTCCTGGCCCTCGTCCTGGGCGGCTGCGCCGCGGCGCGCGCGCCGCGGCCGCTGCCCGAGACTCACACGCTGTTCCCGGGCACGCGCGTGTCGCTCGCGCTGCCCGAGGGCTTCCGCCACGATCCCGGGCTCGGCGCCTTCGAGAGCGCCGACCGCCAGGGCGCCATCTTCGCGAGCGAGCTGCCCGGCTCGGTCTACTCGACCCTGCGCTCCTTCTCGGCCGAGGCGTTCCAGCGCAGCGGCATGCGCCTGCACGGCCACGAGCGCGTGCGCGTGGACGGCTGGCCCGCGCGCCTCTATCGCGCCAGCCAGGCCGCACGCGGCGCCGAGCTGGCGCGCTGGGTGCTCGTGTTCGGGGACTCGTCGACCTCGGTGGTGCTGACGGCGGTGGCGCCCGAAGAGGCCCGGCCCGCGCTCGAGGCGCCCCTGCTCGCGGCCCTGCGCTCGGTGCAGTGGCACCGCCAGGGCGCGGCGGCCGGTGCGCCCTAGAAGTCGTCCTCGAGCTCCCAGTCGTCGTCTTCCTCGGAGGCTGCCTTCTGCACGGTGAAGGGCGCGCCGCAGTAGCTGCAGACGACGGTGTCACCGTGGCGCTCGTCGCCTGCGAACAAGAGGTCGGCGTCGCAGACGGGGCAGGAGATCTCGCGGGCCATGCGCCCGGTTTCGGCCGGAGCCGGGCGCGTCTTGAGGGCCGCGACGCCCGCTCCCGCTCAGGGCAGGGAAGCGAAGGCCACGACCGTGTCGAAGCCGGTCGTGGAGCGCCGCCCGCGCCGGGGCTCGAGCAGGAGCGCCTCGACGCCGGCCTCCGCCTCGAGCAGCGCGAAGGCGCGCGCGGCGGGCAGCACCAGCACGGCCTTGCTCCAGGCTTCGGCCTCGGCGCCGCTCGGCGCCACCACGACGGCGCCCGCGGCGCGGTCCAGGGGCTCTCCGCTGCGCGGGTCGATCACGTGCCCGAGGCGGCGGCCGGCCACCTCCGCCGACTCGCCGAAGCTCTCCGAGACCGAAAGCGAGGCGTCGCGCAGGCTCGCGACGCCCGCAAAGCCGCCGCGCGGGTCCCGCACCAGCACGCGCCAGGCGGGCGCGTCCTCGGGCGCGCCGAGGGCGAGCAGGCTGCTCTGGCCGAAGCTCAAGAGCGCGCGCTCGATGCCGTGCCGCGCCAGGACCTCACCCAGACGATCGAGCGCCCAGCCCTTGGCGAAACCCCCGAGATCCACGGACATGCCCGACCGGGCCAAGCGAGCCTGGAGGCCGTCGAGCTCGATGCCCGCGAAGCCCACGCGCGCGCGCGCCGCGTCCAGCCGCTCGGGCGCGGGCAAGCGCCCGGCTTCGCGCGCCTCGCGCCACAGCGCCACGAGCGGGCCCACCGTGGGATCGAAGGCGCCCTCGCTGCGGCGCGCCAGCGCCGCGGCATCGGCCAGGATGCGCGCCAACCCGGGGGGCACGAAACGCGGCGCGCCGCCGGCCGCGCGGTTCAGCTCCGCGAGCGCGCTGTCCGGCTGCCAGTGGTTGACGAGAGCGTCGAGCGCCCGCGCCTCGGCGAAGCAGGCCTCGAGCGCGGCGCGCGCGCGCGCCGCGTCCTCGGAAACCACGGCGATCTCGAGCACGGTGCCCATCGCCGGCCGTCCATCCCGCAGCGTCTCCGCCCGGGCCGGCCCCAGCGCCACCGCGCAGCAGGCGGCGGCCAGCAGGAGCGGGCGGCGGCTCAGGGGACCGGCTCGTCGGGGTCGTCGAACGCGCCGGTTGGGAACGGCTCGCCCGACGCGTAGCTCTCCGAGCTGCCCGCGAACACCGCCCACAGCGACACCCCCACCAGCACCGCGAGGCTCGTCTGGAGCAGCAGGAAGCCCGCCACCTTCAGCCAGGCGAAGCCCGGGGACGCGAAGCGCACGAGCCAACCGGCTCCCTCGTCCAGCAGGGCCGAGGCGAAGGGTACGACGATCAGCCAGGCCTTGAGTCCGTTGCGCACCGGCACGAACAGCATCAGGTGGGTCAGGACGAGCAGCAGCATGCCCATGGCGAACAGGTGGAAGTGCGAGACCTCGAGAAGCCCCTGGTAGCTCCGTGGCGAGAGGAAGCGCTCCTCGTTGCCCAGGTAGTACTCGACCACCGACGCCGCCGAGAGGCTCATCTTGCTGAAGTAGAGCAGCGCGTTGGTCACCCACAGGCCGATCACGTAGATCGCGTAGAGCACCACGATGGTCTGGAGCAGGCGGTTCCGGCTCCACTCGCCCGTGACGACGAAGCGCACCTAGTCCCTTCCTCCCTGGACGAGCACCCGGTACAAGGCGAGCGCGCGCCGCACGCTGCCCGTCACCGCGCGCGCCGAGAGCGTCGAGCCGGCGATGCCGTGGATGGCTCCGCCCAGGTGGAGCCCGGGCTCGAGCCGGCGGCGCTCGAACTGCGCGAGCCAGCGCTCCGGGGGCCGGTACTCCTCGGGCTCGTAGAAGGCCAGCACGCGCAGCGAGCGCACCTCGCCCTCGGGCGTCAGCACGACCAGGAAGGCCTCGGGCAGCGTGCGCACGGTATGGACGTCGATGAACGCATGGCCCTGCACGCCGCTCTCGCCGTGGGCCGTGTAGAGCTTCACGATCCGGCTCTCCAGGCGCTCCCGGGCCAGCGACTCGACGGCGCGCGCCTGCTCGTCGCTCAGCGCGACCGAGCGCTCCTCCACGCGCTCCGCCTCGGGGAAGGCCCACGCCAGCGCCTCCTGGCGGCTCAGGTAGACCTTCCCCGAGGCGGGTGTCGCCAGGCCCGTCGCCAGGGCGAGGGCGAGGGCCAGGCGCGCGCGCCGGCTAGAAGGCAAAGCCCATGCCCACCGCCACCTCGTCGGGCCGCTCGCCCTCGTGGGGGTCGAAGTTCCGGTACTCGAGCTTCAGCACCACGTTCGGATGCGGATGGAACTGGAGCCCGGGCGTGTAGAGCCAGTAGGTGTTGTTGCGGTTCGCCACGAAGCCGTCGGGGATCTCGCGCTGGGTGTCCACGTACTCGACCCGGAAGAACGGCGCGAGCTTCTTCTCGAAGCCCTCGAAGAACAGCGACCAGACGTCGTAGGCCACCTCGGCGTAGGCGCCGAACATGGCGCCGGCGATGGGCCGGTTCGCCGCCCGCCCGAGCGAGACGTTCAGGTCGCCGGCGTTGGAGACGTCCGAGTACGCCGCCAGCGCGCGCGCGTGGAACGGGCCGTTCTGGTACTGGAGGTGGACCTCGCCGATCCACAGGCTGGTCTCGGCCACGTCGACGCCGCCCACCTTGAAGTCCTGGTCGGCCTCGCCCAGGTAGAACGAGCCGCCGAGCAGGAAGCCCTCCAGCCAGTCCGGACGCCAGTCCAGGCGCACCACTCCGCCCCAGTCCTCGGCCAGGGCGCGGTTGCCGTTCTGGCGGCCGCCGCGGATCCCCGCGTCGCTGAACTGCGAGGCGTTGAAGCCGGTGACCGCGTACACGCGGTACTCGAGCTCCTCGGTCAGGTTGCCGAAGATCCCGGCGCCGTTCTCGCGCCAGGTGCTGGGCAGGATGGTCTGCTCCACGTTCGGGCGCTGCACGCCGTAGAAGAACGGCGGCTCGTGGATCTCGTTGATGAAGCCCATGGGCACGAGCAGCAGGCCCGCGCGCGCGTTCACCTTCTCGTGGAGGAGGAAGTCCAGCGTGGCGAACTCCACCGAGATGCTGCCAGCCCCTCCTCCGTTGTTCATGTTCGAGGACGTGCCATGCTCGAACTCGATCTCGGAGTTGAAGACGATCTTCTCGGTGAACTTGTAGCCGAAGTAGAGCACGAGGCGCAGGAAGTCGGCGCGATCGAGGTCACCGCTGTCCTTGTCGTCCACGAACGTGCGGTAGTTGCCCTCGCCGTAGCCACCGATGGAGAGCCCCCGCTGTATGCCGTAGATCTTCGAGGCGGCGGGGCCGAGGCCGTAGCTGCTCACTAGCTCGGCCTCCTCGGGCACCGCCACCTGCTCGCGCAGCCGCGCGAGCTCGTCCACCACGGTGGCGAGCGTGCTCTCGAGATTGGCGATGCGGTCGTCCCGCGCGCGGATCGCGTCGGACGCCTCGGTCGGCTCCGCGGTCGCGGGCACCGCTCCCAGCAGGGACAGGATCATCGGAACGGAAGAAAGAATGGCCAGCTTCCTCGCCACCGGGGTCTCCTCTCCTCCCGCGCCGCACGGGCGCGGGTAGGACAGGGCTCGGGGCTCGGGGCCGCTGGCCGCGGGTTTCGCGTTCGGATCACGCCGCGCTCCCGACGGAGGTCTCGCGGACCGCCGCAGGGACGCCGGCGTCGACGTCGGTGGGTGCCTCGAAGCCGTCGCGGGCGCTCCAGGGGACCAGCAGGGTCCGCTTGCAGCGCCGGCAACGGAGCTCGACGCCTTCGCTCACGATGCGCGCGACCAGGCTCCCGCATCGGCAGCGGCAATCGTGGTCGCCTCTGCGGGTTCGGGAACGCCCGGAGTGCGCGCAGGCTTCGCTGGGGGCCACGGAGGCTCTCCTGGCTGATGTGAATTGAAAGTGACTTTCAATTTCGCCGCGCAGCTTACGCGGGTGCCGAAGCCGTGTCAACGACCGGTTCGGGCTGGGAATCGCGTGGAGACTCGGCGAGTTGGGTCCGAGGGGCTCAGCGCCCTGACACCCGCTCCCCGAGCGGCAGGATCTGCCCGTCCAGGCCCGCCGGTACAGGAATGCCCAGGTGGACCGCCAGGCTGGGCGCCAGGTCGACGGTCGAGGCACGGCCCGCCACGCGCCCCGGCGCGATCCCGGGGCCTTGGAAGACCAGCGGCACCGCGCGATCCGGCAGGTAGGGCGAGCCGTGGTTGGTGCCCGTGGGGTAGGTGGTGAAGAGGCAGCCGGGATCGGGCTGGATCTCGAAGTCGCCGCCGCGCTCCTCGTCCCAGGAGTTGCGGTACAGCTCGGCAAACGGCGCCGGCCCCCGGCCCTCGCGCATCTCGTCGGCCGTCCACACGTGGCGCAGGCCCCGCTGGTCGGACAGGAAGCGGCGCGACGCCTTCACCACGTCATCCACCTTCACGTCGCGTTCGGCCGCGTTGGAGCGGCTCACGGTGAAGCGGTAGCCCGAGCGCTGCACCCAGTCGCCGTCCGAGGGGCCGAAGAGGGCTTCGAGGTGCTCGTTCAAGCGGATGGCCAGGGCCCGCGAGTCGGCGCGTCCGCCGGGGATCGGGCACTCGCTGCGGCCGGTCTCGGCCAGCCACTCCGGGATCGGCGTGACGCCGTGGTCCGAAGACAGGACGATCCACAGGCGATCGTCGTCCACCTCGTCCTCCACCTCGTCCAGGAACTCGTCGAGCCAGTCGTCGATTCGGCGCAGGGCATCCTGGGCCTCGCGGCTCTCGGGCCCGTAGAGATGGCCCACGAAGTCGAGGCTCGACAGCGAGACCGCGAGCACGTCCAGGTGGCCGCGCCTGCCGAGCTTCTGCCGCTCCACCATCTCCAGGGCGAAGCGCAGCACCACCTCGTCGCCCCAGGGCGACCAGATCATGCCCTGGGTGTCGGCGACCGGATCGCCGCCGCGCACCGGGTGGGGGCTCGTGCGCTCGAACCGCGGCGATTCGGCCGGATAGTCGTCGATGCGTTGGCCGCTCTCGGGCTTCACGGGGTAGGTCCAGTGCGCGGGCAGCTCGGAGAAGAACTCGTCGCGATTGAACTCCTCGACCCAGCGCGGGATCGAGTCCATGTACCAGCGGCTCGTGGTGAAGCCCTTGCCCTGGACCTGGTCGATCCACCAGGCGGCGTCGGGGTGCTGCCCGCCCAGCATGATGGCCGCCCGGTCCTTCCCCGAGACGACCTGCACCAGGGCATCGGGGTCCACCTGCTGGAGCCAGTCCCCCAGCGCCGTCACGCGCAGCCAGCGCGGCGAGCGGCCGCCGTCGCCCGCGAACGCGGCGGCCTCGGGACGCGGGTCATCCACGCAGTAGCTCGTCTCCCCCGAGTCGCGCAGCACGAACACGTTGCCCAGCACGCCGGCCGGCCCCGGGTGGTGACCGGTCAGCAGCACTGCGTGCCCCGGGCAGGTCTCGGTGTGGGCGTGGTCCACCAGCGCGTCGGGATAGACGCGGCCCTTGCGGGCCAGCCAGCCGAGGCCGCCGCCGAACGCGGGGTCGAGCTCGTCGGCCCGCATCTGATCCACCACGATCACGAGCACCAGGCCCTCCGGAAGCGAGACCCCGGGCCGCGAGGAGGGCCCTCCGCCGGGCGCGCAGGCGACCAGCAAGGCGAGGCACGCGGCAAGCAGGCGCTGGATCACGAGTGCTCGGGTCCTCGGCCCTTCTAGTCGCGACGGCAGCTCGAACAGTGCCCGTAGAGCTCGTGGCGGTGACGCAGGATCCTGAAACCGTAGCGTTCGGCGATCTGGTTCTGGGCCGCCTCGATCATGTCACACTCGAACTCGATGATCTTCCCGCACTTGGTGCACACCAGATGATCGTGGTGCTCGTGCTCGATCTCGTAGCGCGTGACGCCGTCCTCGAAGTGGCGCTCGATGGCGAGGCCGGCATCGCACAGCAGCTTCAGCGTGCGGTAGACGGTCGTGTACCCGATGTTGGGGTGCATGGAACGCACGTTCTGGAAGAGCTCCTCGCCCGTCACGTGGCCCGAGGCCGCCAGGAACGCCTCGAGGATGGCCTCGCGCTGCTTGGTGTGCTTGAGATGATGGTCTTCCAGATAGCGGGCCAGGGCCTGCCGTTCGACCTCGTGCGACATCTCGGCCCACCGTAATCGAGGGTTCAGAGCCGCGCCAGCAGCTCCTCCGCCTCGAATGCAACGTCGTCGTCGCGGTCTTGCGCGAGCACGCGCAGCCGGCTCTTCACGCTGCGCGAGACCTCCAGGCTGCCGGCGCGCTGACCCGCGGCCAGCGCCTGCAGGGCGGCGATCACGATCTCGCGATCCTCGGCGTCGAGGAAGAGGGAGAGGAGACCCACGTCCTCGGGCATCCCCACGGCGGCGCGGTAGGCGCGGCAGGCGGCGCCCAGCTCGGGCGTCCCGTGGGCGTCGCGAACGGCCTTGGCCAGCGACTCGCCCGCGACGCCGCCCTTCGCGTCGCTGAACAGCTTGCCCACCTCCTTCAGGTAGGCCGTCGTCGCCTCGCGGGAGCGCACCTCTGCCGCCCCGCCCCGGGGGCGGCGGGTCTCGCTGCCGCCGCCGCTGCGGCGCTCGCGGCGCAGCCGGTCGAGCTCGCTGAAGGAGAGCTTCTCGCGGTCGTCACGGCCCATCGCGGGCCTCCGGCGGCCGCAGGCGTCCCGCCTCGGCCGCTTGCAGGTTGTGCTGCGCGGCGCGGTTGTCGCAATCCAGGGCCACGGCCCGGCGGAAGGCCGCCATCGCCTGCTCGTCGCGTCCGGCCCGGGCATAGGCCAGGCCCAGGTGGTTGTGGACCTCCGAGGCCTCGGGCAGCAGCGCGGCCGCCGCCTCGAGATCGGCCACGGCGCGCGCCGGGTCGCCCGTGTCCAGCGCGCGCGTGCCGCTCGAGTACAGGCGCGCACCCCGCAGCGAGCCGCAGCCCGAGCAAGCCAGGGAAATCAGCAGGACCGCGACCAGGATCGGACGCATCGGGGATCGGCTCCGTGACCCTGAGACTACCCGGTTGTCAGGGCACGGGCAGGATGGTACTCCTGTGGGCCTCGCTGGAGCAGTCCGATGAAAAATCCCTCGCATCGCATGCGCGCGTTGCGCGCCCGAACGATCTTCCCCCGCGTCCGTCCCTGATCCAGACGGAGCCCGGTGCTTCACCCGGAGGCCACGGACGCGACGGCGCCCGTGGCCTCCGGCGTTTCGAGGGACTGGAGCTTCGTCGTGACCCAGCTGGATCCGACCCGCAGGCAACCCGCTGCACTCGAGCCCGCTGCGTTCGAAGCGGCCGCCGCGCCCGACCAGGGATCGGACGCCGCCCATCCGCGCGGCGGCGTCCGCGAGCTCGTGCTGCTCGCCTATCCGGTGGTGCTCACGCACCTGTCCGGCTCGGCCATGCACGTGGTGGACTCGATCATGGTGGGACGGCTCGGCGCCACCGAGCTGGCGGCGGTCGGCTACGGCGGCATCTGGCTCTGGACGGCGCTCACGCTCTTCATCGGCACGGCCACGGGGGTACAGACCTTCGTCTCCCAGGCCGACGGCGCGGGCGACCACCACCTGTGCGGCCGCTGGACCTGGCAGGGCTTCTACGCGGTGGCGCCCATCACGGTGCTCGGCGTGGTCGTGTTCGTCAGCGTGTTCCCGTCGCTGCTCGCCCTGCTCGGCCCCTCGGACGGCCTGCGCGAGCACGCGCTGGCCTACGTGGAGTGGCGAGCGCTCGGCTGTCTCGGGCTCGGCACCTTCATGGTCCTGTCGTCGTTCTTCCGGGGGATCGGCGACACGCGCACGCCGCTGCTGGCATCGCTGCTGGCCACCAGCCTGAACGTGGTGGCGGACTACGCCCTGATCTTCGGCAAGCTCGGCTTCCCGGCCTGGGGCGTCGCGGGCGCCGGCGCCGCCACCGCCCTGGCCGAGTGCACCGGGGCCGCCGTGCTGTGGTTCGCCTACCGGCGGCGGAAGTTCGCGCGCTTCGCCACGGGCCCGGTGGCGCCGTCGCGGATCGACATGGCGCGCTTCCTGCGCACCAGCATGCCCATCGGCGGCCAGTGGTTCATCGAGATGTCCTCGTTCGCGTTGTTCTCGACCCTCGTGGCCCTGATGGGCGACGCCTCCATGGCCGCGAGCCAGGCGCTGATCGCGCTGCTCTCGCTCTCGTTCATGCAGGCCGTGGGGATCGGGATCGCGGCGGCGACGCTGGTGGGGCGCTACGTGGGCGCCCAGGACCCGCCCTCGGCCGAACGGACCCACCGCCACGCGCTCGCGCTCGGCTGCCTGCTGGCCACGGGCGTGGCGCTGCTGCTGCTCTCGGCGCCCGAGCTGCTGATCCGGCTGTTCACGAGCGACCCCGACGTCATCCGCCTGGGCGCTCCGCTCGTGCGACTGGGCGCCCTGGTGCAGGTCTTCGACGCGCTGAACATCATCGCCAGCGGCTCGCTGCGCGGCGCCGGCGACACGCGCTGGCCCTTCGCGGCGCAGTCGCTGGTGGCCTGGTGCGTCTCGCTGCCGCTGGCCTGGGTCGGGGGCGTGTGGCTCGGCCACGGCGTGCTGGGCGCGTGGGCGGCCCTGGCGGTGGGCATGAGCGTGCTGACCGTGGTGCTGCTGTTGCGCTTCCGCAGCGGCGCCTGGAAGCACGTCCGGATCTAAAAGGCCGGCGGGTCCGGAAGCACCACGTTCGCGATCACGGGCAGGTGGTCCGAGGCCGTGCGCGAGGCTTCGGTGTCGTGCGACCAGACCCGGCTCAGGTGGGCGCCGCGGACGTAGATGCGGTCGAGCGCCAGCATGGGCTTGCTCGACGGGAAGGAGGCCGGCCACTTCAGGTTGTCGTGGGTGGCCAGTCCCGCGTCCAGGGCGCGGGTGGCCTGGCAGTTGCGCCAGGCGTTCATGTCGCCCATCAGGATGGCGGGGCCGGTCACGGCCAGCTCCGGATGGCCGAGCAGCGAGCCGACCTGGCGCCTGCGCGTGCGGTCCACCAGCGACAGGTGGGTCGCGATCACGGCGAAGCTGCCCATGGAGCCCGAGAAGCGCGCGGCCACCGCCGAGCGCCGCTCGATGCGCGAGTGCGAGATGTCGAGCGTGCTGGCGCTCTGGATCGGCCAGCGCGAGAGGATGGCGTTGCCCAGCTCGCCCATCTTGTGGCGCCGCGCCGCGGCGAACGCCACGTGCAGGCCCAGGCGGTCGGCCAGCGCCTCGAGCATGCCCTCGTGACCCTCCGGCCGCAGCACCTCCTGGAGCGCGATCACGTCGGCGCCGAGCTCCGAGAGCACGAACTCGGCCTGGCCGGGATCCGGGGTGCGCCGCCCGTTGCGTCCCATCCAGCGATGCACGTTGTAGGTTGCGACGACGATCTGGTGGGGCACGTCCGCGGATGACTCCAACAGCGTCATCGGCGCGCGCGGCGCGCGGACCAAGCACAAATAGGGGCTGCGCTCGGCGGCCCTGCGCACGGCGCGCTCGCGAGCGCGCTTGCGGCGGGCGTCCTTGCGCGCCTGCCTGCGCGCCCCCTTCCGGGCCGGGGCTCCGCCACCGTCCGGATCCGGGTCGCGGACGGGATCGGCCTGGAGGGAGCCGGGCTCGGAGGCGGCGCGGGGGCTTCGCAGCGGCAGGCGGACGCGGGAAGCGAAGCTCTGGGAGCGGGACACGCGCTGGGCAACTCCTCGGGGGGGCGGACGCAGGCGCGGAGGATAGCCCACACCTGGGTGCGAGCGGCGCGCCGAGGGACCTTTCTTCGTGGAAATCCAGAGGCAATTCCGACCCGAAGGAGGCGTCTCCGCGGCGTCGGGCGGGCTTGCACCCAAGCGGCTGCCTCGGCTTGCCGATACGCTCCTTCGCCATGGCGAAGCGAAGCCGCAGCCCGTTCGCGTCCCTGGCCGACGCGCCCGCCGTGCGCGAGGCCGCGGATGCGCTCATCCGCGCGGTGGCCGAGGAGTGGCGCGGGCGGGCCCTCGAGGCGCGCAGCTACGAGCGGGCCCTGCGCGAGATCGAGCGCCGGCGCGGCCGGCCCCTGATCTTCCCCATGCTGGCGGCCGGCCCGGGTCGCGGCGCTCGCGTCACGCTGGCCGACGGCACCAGCAAGCTCGACTTCGTGGGCGGGATCGGGGTCTACGGTTTCGGCCACTCGGACGCCGACCTGCTGACCACCGCCGTGGTGGCCGCAGCCGCCGACACCGCCTTCCAGGGTCACCTCGCCCCGGGCCCCGAGTACCTGCGCCTCTCGCGAGCGCTCCTGCGCCACGCCGGAAAGCGGATCCAGCACGTCTGGCTCTCGGTCTCGGGTGCCATGGCCAACGAGAACGCGCTGAAGATGATCCTCCAGAAGCACGCGCCGGCCGACCGGATCGTGGTCTTCGAGGGCGCCTTCGCCGGCCGCACGCTCGCGCTCTCCGAGCTCACCGACAAGCCCGCCTTCCGCCAGGGCATGCCGCTGCGCGGCAACGTCCTGCACGTCCCGTTCTGGAGCCCCGACGACGCGGCGGGCTCCACGGCGCGCAGCCTCGCCGCCCTGGACGCGCACCTCGCGCGCTACCCGGGCCAGGTGGCGGGCATGCTGTTCGAGCTGGTGCAGGGCGAGGGCGGCGTCCGGCCCGCGCCGCCCGAGTTCTTCCGTCCGCTGATGGAGCGCTGCCGCCAGAAGGACGTCGCGGTATGGGTGGACGAGGTCCAGACCTTCGCGCGCACGCCCGGCCTGTTCGCCTACCGCACGCTCGAGCTCGACGACCTGGTGGACGTGGTGACGGTGGGCAAGATCCTCCAGGGCAGCGCCGTGCTCTTCCGCCGCGCCTACAACCCGAAGCCAGGCCTCGTGGCGGGCACCTACGCGGGCGCCACCGTCGGCATGGCGGTGGGCGCGCGCATCCTCGAGCGCCTGGAGAGCGAGGGCTACCTGGGCCCCGATGGGCGCATCGCCGTGCTGGGCCGACGCGTGGAGCGCCGCTTCGGGATCCTGCGCGAGCGGCTCCCGGGCGCCGTGGGCCCGAGCTCCGGGATCGGCGCCATGCACGCGTTCGTGCCCTTCGACGGCAGCGCCGACGTGGTGCGCGACGTGCTGCGCGCGGCCTTCGACGAGGGTCTCATCGCGTTCAGCGCGGGCGCGAGCCCGACCCGCGTGCGCCTGCTCCTGCCCGTGAACGTGACCGACGAGGAGCTCGAGGCCGGCTTCACGGTGCTCGAGAAAGCCCTGGCGCGCGTGGGCGAAGCCCGGGGCCTGCGGTGCTGACCCTGCGCCGGAAGCCGCGATGCTGATCCTGCGCCCCGCGCGCCGCGACGATCTGGACGCCATCCTCGCCCTGGCGGAGGCGCTCGACACCCTGAACCTGCCGCGCGACCGCGAGTTCCTGGCCGAGCGCATCGCGCAGAGCGAGCGCTCCTTCGCCGGCGACCTCGCCGACTGGCGCGACGGCGTCTACGTGTTCGCCCTGGAGGATCTCGCCACGGGCCGCTGCATCGGCACGTCGCTGATCCTGGCCAAGGTGGGCCGCCCGGGCGCGCCCTACTACTGGCTCGAGGTCTCCACCGAGGAGCGACGCAGCGACGAGCTCGGCAAGCGCTTCGAGCACACGCGCCTCCAGCTCCGCTCCACCGAGGACGGCGCCACGGAGGTGGGCGGGCTCGTGCTCGAGCCGTCCTACCGCGGCCATCCCAGCAAGTGCGGCAAGGCGCTCTCGGTGGTGCGCTTCGCGTACATCGCGGCCCACCCCGACCGCTTCGAGCGTGAGGTGATCGCCGAGATGCTCTCGGTGTTCGACGCGCCCGGCCAGAACCGGCTCTGGGACGCCTTCGGCCGTCGCTTCACGGGGCTCAGCTACCGCGAGGCCGATCACCTCTCGGCCAAGAACCGCCGCTTCATCGCCGATCTCTTCCCGCGCGATCCGGTCTACGCGACGCTCTTCCCGGAGGACGTCCGCACCCAGATCGGCAAGGCCAACGCGCCGGCCGCGATCCGGATCCTCGAGAAGCTCGGCTTCCACCACCTGGGGCAGGTGGACCCCTTCGACGGCGGGCCCTACTACGGCGCGGCGCGCAACGCGATCCGCTCGCTTCGCGAACGGCGTGAGCTGGTGCTGCCCGCCGTACCGCGCGAGAGCGAGGATTGCGAGGGGCCGCTGGCGCTGCTCTCGGCCGAAGGCTCCGAGGGCTTCCGCGCCACGGTGGTGAGGCTCGACTACGACGGCTCGCCCTCGGTGCCCAAGGAGATGCGCAAGGCCCTGGGCGTGGCGGCCGGCGACCGCGTGAGCGTGACGCCGCTGCCGTGAGCGAGGTCCTGCGGAGCACCAACCCGGCGCGCCCCGACGACCTGGTCGGCGAGTTCCCGGTGGCCGACGCGGCCGCCGTGGCCGCCGCCGTGGCGCGGGCGCGCACGGCCTTCCCGGCCTGGCGCGACCTCGGCCTCGAGCGCCGCGCCGGGTGCCTGCACCGCTTCCGCGACCTCGTGGCGCAGCGCCAGGAGGACCTGGCGCGCCTGATCTCGCGCGAGGCCGGCAAGGCGATCTGGGAGGCGCGCGCCGAGGCGGCGCTGGTGCCGGCCAAGGTGGACGTGACGCTCGGCGCGGGCATGGCGCTCCTGGCGCCCATGGACGTGGGCGGCGGCGCGCGCGCGAGCTTCTTCCCGCGCGGCACGCTGGCCGTGCTGGGTCCGTTCAACTTCCCGGCGCACCTGCCGAGCGGTCACGTCGTGCCGGCGCTGGCCTGCGGCAACACGGTGGTGCTCAAGCCGAGCGACCAGACGCCGGCCGTGGGCGCTTGGCTCGCCGAACGTTGGCGCGAAGCGGGGCTGCCCGAGGGAGTGCTCGAGCTCGTCCAGGGCGGCGCCGAGACGGGCCGGGTGCTCTCCGCCTACCGCGGCGTGGACGGCGTGCTGTTCACGGGCTCCTGGCCCGTGGGCCGCGCCATCCAGGAGGCGAACCTGGACCAGCCGGGCAAGATCCTGGCCCTGGAGATGGGCGGCAAGAACGCCGTGGTGGTGCTGGCCGACGCGGACCTCGAGCTGGCCGTGGCGGAGACCGCGCTGTCCATCGCCGCCACCACCGGACAGCGCTGCACGTGCGCGAGCCGCGTCTTCGTGGAGACGCCGGTGCTGGAGGAGTTCGCCGAGCGGTTGGCCACGACGCTGGCCGGCCTGCGCGTGGGCGATCCGCTCGACGAGGGCACCTTCATGGGGCCGCTGATCTCGCAAGCAGCGTGGGAGCGGGTGGAGAAGCAGCGCACCGGCGCGCGCGACGCCGGCGGCGAGCGCATCGACTTCCGTGTGGACCTTCCGCCGCCCTTCACGGGCCCGGCGCTCGTGCGCTTCGAGAGCGTCCGCCAGGCGCACCCGTACCAGCGCGACGAGCTGTTCGCGCCCGAGGCGGCGCTCTACGGCGTGCCCGACCTCGAGGGCGCCATCGCGGCCGTGAACGACTCGGACTACGGGCTCGCGGCCAGCGTCTTCACCCGCGACCGCGAACGCTACGAGCGCTGCGTGGGCCGCATCCGCACCGGGATCCTCAACTGGAACCGGGGCACCATCGGCGCCAGCGGCAAGCTGCCCTTCGGCGGCATCGGCCGCAGCGGCAACGACCGGCCGGCGGGCGTCACCGCGAGCCTCTACTGCACGGTCCCCCAGGCCCACCTGGAGCAGGCGGGGGGACTCGATCCTGCGGCGCTGCCGCCGGGGTTCCCGCGGCCGTGAGCGGGCCGTGCCGGCGCACGGTCCTGATGGGCGACCCGACGCACTTCAGCGTCAAGGGCGGCGCCAACCCACACACGCGCACGCGCTGGGGCACGCGCCGCCGGGTGGATCGCGCCACCGCCATCCGCCAGTGGCGCGATCTCAAGGCCCTGCTCGCAGAGCTCGGCCTGCGCGTGCTCGTCGTCCCACCCGGCTCCGCGCAACCGGGTCTGGTCTACCCCGCCAACGCCGGCTTCCTGACCGACGTGGACGCGCACAAGCCCATCGCCGAGAAGACCTTCTACCTCTCGAACCTCCTGCCCACCCGCGCTGGCGAGCGCTGCCACTACGAGCGCGCGCTGCGCGAGGCGGGCTTCCGGACCGGCGAGATCGACCGGCAGTATCGTTTCGAGGGCGAGGCCGATTTCTTCCCTGCCGGCGACTTCTACCTTTTCACCCACGGTGGCATCGAGCGCCAGCGCTTCGTGCCGGCCATGAGCCTCCCACCCTGGCGGCGCGTCTACGGCTTCCGCACCGACGGGCGGCTGCTCGACGTGCTCGCGCCCCTGGTCGCGCCGCGCAGGACCCTGCGCCTCGAGCTCGTGCGCGAGGCCCACTACCACGGCGACACGGCCCTGTGCGCCTTCGGCCCGCGGCGCGAGCACCTGCTCGTCTACCGCGCGGCGCTCGCCCCCGCCGCCTTCGCGACCCTGCGCGAGCACCTGGGTGAGGCGCTCGTCGAGCTCGGCGAGGACGACGCCCGCCGCTACGCCGCCAACTCCTTCACGCTCTGCGAGGACGGCCACCCTTGCCTGGTGATGCCGGCCGGCGTCTCCGACCGCCTGCTCGCTCAGGTGCGCGAGCGCGGCGTGACCCCCGTCTGTGTGGACGTCTCCGAGTTCCTCAAGAAGGGCGGCGGCTCGGTCAAGTGCATGATCGGCGACCTCGGGCCGGTGGCGGGGGAGGACTTGCGGGGAGCGACCGGGGCGTGAGGGCTTTCCGGGCGGGCGCGTGAACAGATCGATTCCCCGAAGTCCATCGCTGGAGACCTCACGTTCCGGAGTTTCGCGGACGAGGCCTTGGCCCTGCCCGAGCCGGAAGCGGCGCTCTTCCTCGCGTGGGCATCGGGGCACCGGGTCTGGAGTCCGCTCTCGAACCTTCCGTCTTGGAACGAGAATCTCGAGAGTGTAGGATGGGTGCTCGTCGGAGGCGTTCACGATGCGACTCCCGTCCCCCCTCCCGGTCCTGCCCGCCCTGCTCCTGGCTCTCGTCCTCGCCCTGCCCGGGGTGGCCGGAGCCGAGGCCGCGTCACCGGACGACTCTCCGCGAGACTGCGAGAGCGACGTCTGCTTCCTCGACACCGGGATCGACCGCGCGGTGTCGCTGGCCTGGCTCGACCTCGAGCCGAGGCCACTGCCTCGCTGGATCCGCTACCTGCCGGAGCCCTGGCAGGAGTTCCTGCAGCGCCTCCACCAGCCGCGCGTCGACCGCACCATCACGCTGCTGGTCCGCAACCGTCGCGACCGCGCGCTCCGCGCCGAAGTTCGCCTGCATCCCTGGGGGCTGCGCCGGGAGGCGCGCCTGCCGGAGCTCGACGTGCTGCTGGGCCCGCGCGGTCACCGCAAGCTTCGCATTCCCATCGCTGCCCTCGGCTACGACCTCAGCCGCCCGCATTCCCTCGTGGCCCTCACGGCGTCGGTGCAGATCGATGCGCGGATCGGACACTCGTCCGATGCGCAGCAGGGACCGGTCCAGACCCTCTCCCCCACCCTCTACCTGCAGCGCAGCGACCCGCGCAGCGCGGCGCTGCGCCCGCTGTCGGAGGACCAGCTCGACGAGCTCGTGAACCGGCCCGCCCAGGCGGGCGCCATGAACCCGCTCTGCACCTTGACGATCCCCCCGCCCGACGACCCCGGGGTTCCCGAATCCTTCGAGGTCTTCCTCGACCCGGGCGGCGGCGACCCCGAGCCCGGCCAGGTCTTCACGGTGGACCCGCCCGCCGGAGAGGACGACATCAAGTTCTGCTTCGCGCTGCCCGTGCACACGGTCGATGCCGGGATCGGCGAGGACTTCGGCATCAACCCGGTCACCAACTACCCGGCGAGCTACGCGGAGGTGACGATCGTCTCGCTCCCACCGGGATCCCAGACCGTCGTCGACGCCGAGTACCTGGACGCCGACGGCTGCATCGAGTTCGAGCACGTGCAGCCCGCGGGCTATTCGGTGAAGCTCGCCGGGCGCGCCAGCGTGCCCAGCAGCAGTGACCCGACCCAGCGCAACCGGATCGAGGTCACCAAGGAGGACCTCAGCACGCCCGCCTGGTACTGGTGCTCCGACGAGGCCGTCGAGGAGGGCGATGTCCACTGGTTCTACGCCAGCCCGAACCGGCGAACCAACCTGCTGGCGCTCTCCACCTTCTCGCTCGTCCGCTTCAGCGACGGCTTCGGCAGCCAGATCATCTACGTGCAGGACCGGCCCTGCTCGAGCTCCCCCACCAACTCGTGCAACTCCGCCCCCGGGAGCGCCGTCCAGATCAATCCGGATCACAACCAATACCGCTACGCGATTGCCCACGAGATGGGGCACTTCGTGGTGCACCGCTTCATGGGCGGCCACCCGCTCCTGTGCGGTGCGTACACCGTGAACGCCGGCGGCGAGGCCTGCGAGTGGGATCTCTCCCACGCGCTCCACTCGAAGGAGCTCTCGGCCAGCGCGATCACCGAGGGGTTCGCCCAGTTCTATGCGACGGCGGTCTTCAACCGCCTCGACGAGCAGGATGGGTGGTTCCACTACTACAAGGACGACTACAAGGACGGCGCCGTCACCGTGGTCGACATGAACGACGATCTGGTGGGCGGGACCAGCGCCTACCTCGAGACGATCTGCGACGGACCCGTGGAGGGCTTCGGCGTGGAGCTCGACTGGGCGCGCCAGTTCTGGGACTACATGACCGATCCAGGCGTCAAGCCGACGCGCCTCCAGCTCCTCGAGCAGCTCGACATGGCCTACAACCAGGGGGGCTGGGACCTGGGCAACGCCGCCGAGCGCATGGGCGACGTCGTGACGACCCATGCCGCGGGCTCCTACGCCGACCGCTGGCACGACCTGGCCGTGGAGAACGGGGTGGATCCGTCCTTCGCCACCGATTGCGGCTGGTTCTGCCCCCTGGACTGCGGGGATCCCTGCACCGAGGCCTCGTGTCCCTGCAGCAGCTGCGCTCCTTGAGGCGCGCGCGGAGTTCGCAACCAGTTCCCAGCCCTCGAGGCACAGTGATCCGCGATCGGGCCGAGGCGAACCGTCTGCCCGACCCGGCGCGCCCGGCCTGACGGCTCTCCGACCGTCGCCGGCTACGCGCGGGACGGCTCTCGCCGGCCGCCTCACCTCATCGGACGCGCGCCCGAGCAGCCGCGAACAGCGCTCCCGCGAGCAGGAGCAGCGTGGGGCCCGGCTCGGGGACGACCTCCAGGTTGTCGAAGACGACGAACTGGGACTGCGCGGGGACGGCGAGGGACGTGAAGGCGTCCGCGTAGCCCAGGCTCACGAAGCCGGCGGTGGAGGCGGTGGTCGCGGCGATGATCGTCGTTCCGTCCAGGGAGTAGGTGACGCTCGCGCCAGCCACCACGTCGATGCGGAGGGTCGTCCACAGGTTCGTGGGGGAGCCGTTCGTCGCCGGATAGATCGACTGGTAGAGGCCGAGCCCGTTGTCGCTGCCGCCGGCCAGGTAGCTGGCATCGCCCGCATCGACGAGTCCCGACTCCTCGGTGAAGTGGCGGTAGTCGCTGCCGGAGCCGCCGTCGCCGTCCATGGCCAGGAAGGCGCCGCTGCCGGAGGTGGGGAGCCACGTGTTCAACGTGTTGCCGTCGCCACCGACGCCGACGTGGGCGTGCTCCGTCGTCCCGTTCCCGCCCGTCACGCCCAGGTAGAGGTCCACCCACAGTGTGAAGCTCCCTCCGACCGGCGTGTCGTGGAAGGCCGTAAAGGCGTCGAGGGCACCCGCGGTGTCGTTGACGGTCATGCGCAGCCCCGAGCGGTCGCCTGCGGCAGAGCGCGGCGCGAGCGGGATGGCGGCCGCCACGTAGTCGAACGCGAAGGTGACGGTGCCGTCGGGTGCGCCGTCGTCGACCACGGTGTAGTCGGCCGAGGAGTCCACCTCGAAGTCGTCCGCGATGATCGGCGCGGCGTGGGAAGCGTCGGCGACGAGGAGAGTCAGGAGGCCGGCGGCGAGGAGCGAGGGAGCCGAGGAGCGCATGGATGCACCTCCATGGGCAAACGCGATGCGAAGCCCCTCCCCTTTCCTGGGTGGTCGCCTGGCCGGAGGAGTGTCACGGTGGCGTGCACGCGCTGGCCTACGGGCTCACGTTGGTCACCGCCGACCGGGCATTCGAGCGGCTTCGGCTCACCCGGGGGAACTGGCTGGCCTGACCGGGGAGGGGCCGCATAGGGGCCGTCGGCCGGTCCCTCTCAGGGCCCGAGGCAGGTAAAGGTGACCGTGCGCGGGTTGAACCCGTGCGCAACCGAGCACTCCACGACCTTCGCCGGGTAGGGACGCGCCATGGATCCCGTCCCGAACCCTTCGTTCCCGTATTGGCAGCTCAGAAGCCCCCCGGGCACGAGGGTGCCGCCCACCAGCTGGAGCGTCTTCGGCGCCGACTCTCCATGACCACGATCCGTCCATCCCGGCGGCGGCAAGGTCTCCGAGACCGTGTACTTGGCCTGGACCGTCGGCGGGCAGGTGATGACGATGGTGTGCGCGTCGAGGTCGGCCTCGACACCCCGATGCCTTGCGCCGGGGTTGCGCGCGTCGGGATCGACGGCGGTCGCGGGCGCCGCGCTGAGGGCGGCCGCCACGGCGACGGCGCCGAGCGTGATGATCAGCCGAGGGTGCGGCATTGTCTCCACCGTTGGGTGCCGGTCGGCAACCGCAGACGAAGCGGGGAGTCCTGGCTGGCGTACCTCGACGGCCGCTACCGCTTCGACGACACTGGCAGAAGCTATCACCGGCGCCCCACCGGTGCACCGCCCGCGACCGGCGGGAACCATACCTGTGCGGCTGCCTCGCGCTCTCGAACTCGGGGCGTGAGGGCTTTCCGGGTCGATGGTTCCGCAGTCGCCCACGCGGCCGGGGCGGGGGGCCGTCCGAGCCGGGCCCCGCGTTCCCGGAACGGTCAGGCTCCGGTCAGGCTCGGGGCCGACACAAGGGCACGTCGGGGCCCACTGACCTCCAGGAGACCGTCGCCGGACGGTCGATCGGAGGCCCCATGCGCCGGACCGCCATGCCCATCCTCTTCGTGCTGCTCGTCTTGGTCCTTCCGCCCGCACCCGCGGCCTGGGCAGCCGGGATGCTCCCGGCGATGAGTCGGCTCGACGTGTTCTTCCAGATCGCAGGCGAGGTCTTCCCCGACAGCGACGACGAGGGTGTCGAGCCGAACGACGAGGGACACTTCGTCGCGTTCTTCTCGTGGGCCGCCCTCGCGCTCAGCGGCGGCCCGCTCAGACTCACGATCGACGGCGACCCGGATCCCACGCTCGACTACGTCCTCGAGCTCGAGAACCTCTCGGCCGTCTCCCAGTTCGTGACCTACACGCTGGTGATGCCGATCGTAGGGACCGGCGCGGGGAGCAGCACGCTCTCCTCGCTCGAACTCGAGATCACGAGCGACGGGCTGGGCGGCGCCGCCTTCGTGGTGCCGCTCACCTCGACCATCCAGCAGGCGCTCGTCTCCGAGGACGGCGTCACGTACACGTCGCTCGGCGTGGACGTCGGGCTCGGCACGCTGGCGCCCGGCGCCTCCTACTCCACCGGGCCCGTCGTCGGGCCCGCCCCCAACCCGGGGCTCGGGCCGCTGTTCACCTTCCTCGCCGTGACCGGCGGCTTCCAGATCTCGCCGGGCGAGCACGCGATCCTGACGGGCAACGTGACGCTGGTGCCCGAGCCGGGCGCCGCCGCGCTGCTGGCGATCGGGCTCCTCGCCCCGTGGCTCGGGCGAAGGCAGGCGACGCGTTGGTGGGGGCCTCATCCGCCCGAGGGCCTGCGGGAAGCGCCCTAGCAGCCTGCCAGCAGGACGCGGCGTTGGCGGAGGGCGAGGATCCCGATCCCGGGGGCCAGCAGCGCCAGGGCGCCGGGCTCGTGGATCACGACCGATGTGATGCGCATGGCATTGAAGGCCGCGGAGGTACCTTCGCGGAAGATGTCGATCACGATCTGGTTGGCGCCGTCGGCGGTCAGGCCGGAGAAGGTCAGCACGCTGCCGGCCAGCCAGCCGTCGCCCTGGGAGTTCCAGTCGTCATAGGTCGCCACGCCACCGCCGTGGGTGAGGGCGAAGTCCTGGTCTCGGTCGAGATCCCGGGAGACGATGAAGTCGACGGTGTAGGTGGCCGCCGGGTCGAGGCCCGAGAGGACGAACTGCGCGGTCTGGCTGCCGCCGTCGAAGAAGGGGTTGAAGAACGAGTAGTCGTTCGCGACCGAGGCCGGCGCCCACGAAGGCAGGGCGTTGGCGAAGTTCCAGCCGGGGCCCGCGCTGTCGTTGAACGTGGGCAACGTGATGCTGACGCCCGAGGCCGTCCCGTCGTCGAGGATCAGCGCTTGCGTGGTGCCGTCGTTGCCCGTGTGGAAGGTGTTCCAGCCGAAGCCGGCGGTGCCGTTGTCGTTGAAGTCGATCAGGATCGTGTCGGCCTGCGCCGCGTCGACGTTCAGCGCGAGTAGCACGGCAAGGGCCAGGGCCGCGAGCCGGACGAAGGTCGGTCGACTGCTCATGGGGAGAGGCTCGTGCAGGGTTCGTGCCAGCACTCCGTGCCCGATCACCGATGCGCAACTCGGTCGGCCGGAGGCCCTGCGAGCATCCTCTCCCGAAGCGATCCGTCTCGAAGCACCCGGCCGGGGCGGAGATCGTCCGCGAGGTGCCGAAGATCGTCACCGCAGATGGTCGTCCCGTGTCCATGCAGCGCCTGCTCGACCGGGGCGCATCCATTGCGGTCACGACCAGGATCTGGGTGTCCGGGCGTGCTTCGCGCGTCTCGTGGATCAGGACTCGGAGCCATGACCGATCAAGCGGGCTCGGTCTCCCGCGACCGGCGGGCGTACTTCCAGGCGTTCACGCCCCCGATGATGCCGATGACGCCCTCGCCTTTCACGACATGAGGTGCGCTCGACACGATCTGGAGCATGCCTCCGGTCCGGTACCACCGGAAGTGGACCAGGACGATGCCCAGGATCTGGAGCAGCAACGTCACGATGATGAGCGCCAGATAGATCTCGACCCCGTCGGCGGTCCCATCGACCAGCCGGCCGGGCGCCCGATCGACCAGGACGACGTGCGCCAACCCGACCAACTCGAACGTGTCCAGGCCCAGCATCCCGAACGCCCAACGCAGACCCGCTTCCCAGTTCACTCGCCCTCTCCTTCGACTCCGAAGCGGATGAAGACGCAGCCGCCGCCATCGTACTCGGGTGGGCGCCGAAACGCACCCAGACGCGCGGCGTACGGTCCGCACGCAGAGGGCGAGGGACGCGCGGCACCGGCGTATCGGCCGCCGCGGGACCTTCTGACACGCGGCGCCGCGACTGGGTCGGAGCCGCCGAAGCCGGCAGAGCCCGGGGGCTCTGGGGATCGATCCGGCCGCGGCCTGCGACGCGGTCGGCCGTCGGCGCCGGGTGTCTTGCGGACGCTCTCCGTCGCTAGCGCCGCGCCGGATCGTCGGGGCTCCGCGGCGTCTCCTGCGCCCGCGCCCTCGCCCGCTCCACCATGAACGCCACCGCCTCGTTCATGTGGACCGGCCTCAGGGAGACCTCCGGATGGGAGCGGGCCCACAGCCCGAACACCTCGTCCGCGAAGCCCTGACCAACGCCCTGGACCCCGCGGAAGTCGAGCACGACCTCCCGGAAGCGCTCGAGCCCGTGAAGCAGACGCCGGGCCTCCGAGCGGGAAACGAACCGGACCCCGATCTCGAACAGGCGAACCACGGCCCGGGTCTTCGAGAAGGCGTAGTCCTCGGTGTACTCGCGGAAGAGCGCCTCGAGGGAGCGGACGATCGCGAGGTCGACCTCCACCGACGCCAGGGTTCCGCGGCGGGGCGGGTCGACCGCTTCGACGGCCACGTCGCCTCGCCGGTTGTCGACGATCCAGGCCAGCCCACCGCTCTCGAGGCGGAACAGGT
>Ga0302046_10001044_pt1 | contig 26351 bp, 31 predicted proteins | sample RVTome_11_FD_200261 | JGI IMG/M metagenome (GOLD analysis project Ga0302046, IMG submission 200261) | Soil microbial communities from uranium-contaminated site in the Upper Colorado River Basin, Wyoming, United States - RVT147D111 (version 2) ... | reverse complement strand
CACTGGACCAGCTCTCGGGCCTTGTCGGGGGTGACTCCCTCTATCAGCTCGTAGTTGACCTGAACGGCAGGGGCGCCTCCGCAGGCTCCGATGCACTCGACATGCTCGACTGAGACGACCCCGTCATTGTCAGTCTCCCCGTGGGGCACTCCTGACTCGTCCTCGACCGCGTGGAGCACGTCGTCCCCGCCGAGCAGCATGCAGGAGATGGACGTGCAACAGGAGATCAGGTACTTGCCGGTCCTCTCCCGCTTGTACATCGTGTAGAAGCTGGCAACCGCCTGCACCTGGGCCGGGGTGATCCCGCACAAGTCGGCCACTTCTTCCATACCCTGGTTGGTGAGATACCCCTCCTCGACCATCGCCAGGTAGAGAAGGGGCATCACCGCGGACCGCTTCTCGGGATATCGCGAGATGATGTCGCGGGCGCGCTCCTGGGTCTCGTCACTCCAGCTACTCATGCCGCGTCCCAGAGGAATGTCACCGCTCTTGAAACCGATGACCGGCGATTGCATCGCCGAGTCATCGGTCGACGTCCCCCATCACCGGGTCCATCGACGCGATGGTCGCGACGGTGTCCGCCACCAGGCTGTCCGCCATGGCGATGGGCAGCGCCTGGAGGTTGTAGAACGACGGTGCCCGGGTGTGCATCCGATAGGCGCTGGCACCGCCATCGGAGACCAGGTAGCAGCCCAACTCCCCGCGTGGTGACTCCACTGCGACGTAGGTCTCGCCAGCCGGGACCTTGAACCCCTCGGTGAACAGTTTGAAGTGATGGATCAACGCCTCCATCGACTCGTCGATTCGTGCTCTCGGCGGCGGCGTGATCTTGGCGTCGTCGATGCGGTAGTCGCCTTTGGGCATCGCCTCCGTCACCTGCTCAACGATCTTCAGCGACTCATGGATCTCCTCGACCCGCACCCGATACCGGTCGTAGACGTCTCCGTTCTCGCCGACCGGCACGTCGAACTCATACTGTTCGATACCGGAGTAGGGGAACGCCTTGCGGATGTCCCAGTCGACCCCAGCAGCACGAAGCGCCGGCCCCGTGACGGAGAACGCAACCGCCTCCTCAGGCTGGATGATCCCGACACCTTGGGTTCGTGCCATCCAGATCGGGTTGTCCTTCAGCAGATCGTCGTACAGGCGGAGCCTGCCCGGGAGGTCGTCGAGAATGGCGGCGACGTCGTCCCGCCAACCAGGGTGGAGATCGGCGGCAACACCCCCGGGCCGGATGTAGTTGTGGTTCATGCGCAGCCCGGTGCTCTTCTCGAAGAAGGCGAGGATCGACTCACGCTCCCTGAACCCGTAGATCATCATCGAGACGGCTCCGATGTCCATCCCGTTGGTCGCCAGAGCGACCAGATGTGAAGAGACACGATTCAATTCGGTCATGAGAATTCGAATCGCCGCGGCTCTCGGCGGGACCACCACGTCGAGGAGGCGCTCGACGGCCAGGGAGTATGCGAGCTCTCCATGGAATGGGGCGAGGTAGTCCATGCGGGTGACGTTGGTCGGGCCCTGTGCGAACGTCAGCTGTTCGGCCGTTTTCTCCATCCCAGTGTGGAGATATCCGACGATGGGTTTGGATCGGCGGATCACCTCACCTTCGAGCTCGAGCTGGAGTCGCAGGACCCCATGGGTCGAGGGATGCTGTGGTCCCATGTTGATGACCGACCGCTCGTCCTCGGCAACCTCGTCGTCGAACAGGTAGTCATCGTCGATCACCCGACCGAACTGGTCAGCGAGCCTGGCCTCCGACTCATCCGGGCCGAACTCCTGTGCACCCTCGTCGGTCGGGCTGAACTGGGGCTCCTCCGTCCCGGCCACCCAGAGATCGACAGTCTTCTCGTCGGGCACTGCTCAGCTCACCTGGTGGGAGGTCTTGAACTGGACAGGGACTGATCCGACGCCGAAGTCCTTCCGAAGGGGATGGCCCTCCCAGTCGTCTGGCATGAGGATCCGGGTGAGGTCGGGGTGACCCTCGAAGCTGATGCCGAACATGTCGTAGACCTCGCGCTCGGCATAGTTGGCTCCCGGCCACAGAGGGGTGAGCGACGCCACCGTCGGGTCGTCCCTGCCGACCGTGGTGATCATCCGGAGCCGGGTTCTGTGCTCCATGGAGAGGAGATTGGCCACCACCTCGTATCTCTCAGGGCGCTGACGCATCCAGTCGACCGCGGTCACATCGACACACACCTCGAAGCCGCCGTCCTTGGCAGCAGCGGCGAAGAGGTACCACTCGTCGGGCGGCACCCGAGCCACGTCTTGACCATGGGATTCCTCCCAGGTGACCGCATCGAACTTGGTCGCGAGGTCATTCAGGAGAGTGTTCATGGCCGGACGATTTCCCCGGTCATGATCTTGTCGTGGAGGGTGAGAATCCCATGCATGAGGCTCTGTGGGCCCGGTGGACAACCCGGAACGTAGATGTCGACCGGCACGATCTGATCGACCCCCTGGACCAGCGCATAGTTGTTGAACATCCCGCCGGTGCTGGCGCACGCACCCATCGAGATCACCCATTTGGGCTCGGGCATCTGGTCATAGACCTGGCGGAGGACCGGGGCCATCTTCTGGCTGACCCGACCGGCCACGATCATCAGGTCTGCTTGTCTCGGCGACGCCCGGAAAACCTCCATCCCGAACCTCGCCAGGTCGTAATGTGCCGCACCCGTCGCCATCATCTCGATGGCGCAGCAAGCCAGCCCGAACGTGGCCGGGAACATCGATCTGGTGCGTGCCCAATTGGCCGCCCTCTCGACAGTGGTCATCAGCAGGTTGCCCGGGGGTGCCGTCGCCATCAGGCGGCTTCCCTCGTCTCTTCGGGTACGTAGCGGCCACGTCTCTTGACGTTCCAGTCGAGTGCCCCCCTCTTCCACACGTAGACCAGTGTCTCGATGACGAACAATGTGAAGATGAGGATCGCGGCAATCCCATACCATCCGAGTCGGTCCCAAATAGTCGCCCAGGCGAACAGGAAGATGATCTCGACGTCGAAAATGACGAAGAGCATCGCCACCAGATAGAACTTGACGGGGAACCTCTGCGATGGCTCGACTTCGGGCAGGATGCCGCATTCGTACGGCTCGAGCTTCTCCGGTGTCGGTCGGTTGGGGGCGAGCATTCGCGACAACAGCAGGGAAACGGCAACGAACCCACCCGCCAGGACGAGCATGACGAAAATAGGCGCATAGTCGGCCAGGGTCACGAGCCGAGAATAGGACGCTCGGAGCTTGTGAGGTAATTAACAAGCGCCCCGATCCACCCCCTCCGTTCTGTGTGGGTGAGCAACCGACACCGGTGGTTCACCGCCACGGAAGTGGATTCAAACCACCCGATCAGCAAGCTCACCCAGGTCGGCGACGATCAAATGGGGTGGTTCCGAAGGCAAACCCCAAGTGACCCCGGACCGAGCGACGAACGCGGCCTGGGCGCCGGCGTTCATGGCACCGGCGCAGTCCCAATCGTGAGATGCCACCAGCATCATCTGATCCATATCCAATCCCATTTGGTCGGCGGCATACCGGTAGGGCGTCGGATCGGGTTTGAAACGCCCGACCTCCTCCACGGAGATCACTCGCTCCAGGTAGTCACGGAGGCCGGCAGAGTCGACCTGAATGTTGGCCACATCGGTGCTCCCGTTGGTGAGTGCGATCATCCGCTGCCCCGACTCGGCGAGCCTGGAGAGTGCCGGCACGACGTCGGGGTGGGGTGGGGCGGTTGCCAACGGCTCCACGGCGACACGAGCCTCGTCCATCGTGATGTCGTGCCCAGCGCGCCCGGCGAGACCCTGCAGGGCCTCGGCCCCGATGACGTCGAACGGCCGATATTGATCGAGCGCGTTGGCCAGCAACGACCCATGGAGCATCCTGGCGAACCATTCTCCGAGCGACACGGCCCCCCCATAGGTCGCCTCGAATTGCCGGCGAAGCGGATGGAGGTTGAGCAGGGTCTCGTTGACGTCGAAGACGAGAAGCTCGACCATGCCCCTACTTGGTGGGGAGGGTGCGAACGATGGCGGCGAGCACGTCGTAGGTGCGTTCGCCCATTCCCTTCTCGTCCTCGTCGAGCAGATTGGCCATCACCTTCAACGTCCATTCCATCAGGGGGCGGTTGCGCATCCCGGTGTGAGCCACGGTCCGCATCACGGACGGGTAGCCAATCAACTTCACGAAGATCCGGGCCATCTTGTAATAGAGGCCGTACTCATCCTCGAGTCGCTGCGGATAGCGACGGAGAAGGCCTGGATCGTCAGCACCGATCGCCTGGCCCACATACTCGGCGGCCAGCCGACCTGTCTCATATGCGTAGGAGATTCCTTCGCCATTCCATGGATTGATCGCTCCCGCGGCGTCACCGATCGTCAACCAGTTCCCTCCCACCAATGGGCTCTTCGAGTAGGACATCGTGAGCTTGCCACCCATGGGCTTCGACAAGCGGCTCTCCTCGCTCAGCTCCCAGTAGTCGGGCGCCGAGGCCACGTAGTCGTTCATCATGTTGGTGGTGTTGACGTCCTTCCAATGACGGAACGTGGACAACAGCCCGACACCGACATTGACGGTCCCATCGCCCAAGGGGAACACCCATCCGTATCCAGGCATGGTGTTGCCGTTGGCATCTCGAAGGTCGAGCTGGCTCTCGAGGAAGGGATCGTCCGAGCGCGGCGAGCTGTAGTAGCCGCGGGCGGCCATTCCCATCGGATAATCGCGACGGCGCTCTGTCCCCAGCTCGCGTCCGAATCGGTTCATCGAGCCGTCGGCGATGATGGAGATGTCGGGTTTCATGGATTCGGTCGATCCCCCATTGACCAGGGAGACGGCGGTGAGCGTGCCCGCCTCGATCACCGGGGTGGCCGTCGTCTTCTCCCGGATGCGCACCCCCTCCTTCTCGGCCAGACGAGCCACCTGCTGGTCCAGGTCGAGCCTCCGGATCACGCCTCCCCAGTTGGGGAATCGGCTGTGCTCGGGCCAGGCCATCTCGATCATGAGGTCGTCACCCGCGTACGAGCGGAGACCGGTGATCCGGTGGAATTCCGGCACGTCGAAGTCGAAGCCCATGTCCTGGAGCTGCCGGATGGCCCGCGGGGTGAGACCGTCGCCGCAGGTCTTCTCCCGGGGATACTCCTTCTTCTCGACGAGGGTGACCTCATGACCGTCACGTGCCAACCAGTAGGCGGCCGCCGATCCTGCGGGCCCTCCACCGACGACGAGAACGGTCTTGGCTGGCATGGAGATCAGATCGTATAGGTCCGAGTTAGCAAGCCGAAAGCGCAGTTGTAACGTCGGCCGGCATGAGTGAGCTGTCCCGGGCGACTGTGTCCCGACTCCCCCGCTATCTGCGACGTCTCGACGACATCCGGGAGTACCAGTCGACGGTCAACTCCGACGAGCTCGCCGACGCCGCCGGAGTCAACTCGGCGAACGTGCGCCGGGACCTCTCCGACTTGGGATTTCACGGCACTCGCGGTGTCGGATATTCGGTGGCCGACCTCCGGGCGCGAATCCAGAGAGAGCTCGGAATCGATCGGCGCCGCAAAGTGGCGATCGTAGGTGCGGGGAACCTGGGCACAGCCCTCGCCCGGTACAGCGGGTTACATCAGCGTGGCTTCGACGTGGTGTCCATCTATGACGTCGATGCGAATCGGGTGGGCCAGGCAATCGGGGACCTCGTGGTGTCCAGAGCACAGGATTTGGAACGGGACTGCCGCGACGGGCTCTTCGACATGGCCATCCTCGCAGTCCCGGCCTCGTCGGCGCAGGCTGTGGCCGAGCGACTGGTCGGTGCCGGGGTGTCGTCCATCCTCAACTTCGCCCCGGTGCGGGTCATCGTCCCCGACGCGGTCCCGGTGCGTCAGGTCGATCTGTCGACCGAGCTGCAGATCCTGAGCTACTACGGCTAGACAGCGGCTAGCGGCTTAGCCGCTAGCCGAGTATTGGGTATTGGGTATTGGGTATTGGGTATCCCGATACTCGATACTCCAGGGAGCGAAGCTCCCGATACCCGATACGCAGCCGGCGGCTAGCCGCCGGCTTCCTTCGTCTCCTCGTATTGGTGGAGAGCGACGAGGAAGACCAGGAAGAGCACGAGCGACACCAGCAGATAGGTGATCGGGATGATCCGGATCTCGAACGCGTTGAGGCCCTCGATGTTGGCGGGCTTCGGCCCGCGCGGTGCGTAGATCACGAACAACAGCGACGTGATCGTCATCCAGCCGAAGATCCCGGCTCCCGTGACCAACACAGCGAGACGCTTGCCGAGGTTGGTGTGGTTGAACAGATAGATCGCCCCATAGAAGAGGGCGACTGACGCGAGGGTCAAGATGATCCCCGTGACGAACAGGTTCGCCGAGAGCAGCGATCTGAAGAGCTCTCTGAAGAACATCTCTCTACTCCATCCCTGTCAGATTTCCTGTGCGCAGATACTTGGTCAACAGCACGATGTCGTCCTCAGAGAGGATCGCCCCGAAGGCAGGCATGCGCCCCGAGCCGAAGCCGTTGAGCCCGTATGGCGTCTGTGGCTCCGAGCCCTTGATCAAGAAGTCGACGAAGAGGTCGGTCTCCTCCTCGTCCTCAGGGGGCTGACCAAACTGCACGACCGGGCGGCCGTCCCACAGCGCAGGACCGAACCCGCCCGAGCCGGCCTCCTGGGTGAAGGCGACTCCGGCGCTGAAACCGGACGTGTGACAGCGTGCGCAGTTGGCGTTGAACAGCAACACCGCCCGCTCCGCCTCTTCGGTGCTGACACCCATCTCCCCGGCGATGGCTGCGATGTCGTACTCCCAGGCTCTCTGTTCCTGGGCCATCAAGAGGAAGTCCAGACCGGCCTCCTCCTTTGGCTGGATCCGGTCACGGTTCTCGACCGTGACCCCTAGGTTGATGGCCGTCGTCTCCAGGCCGCCAACCATGGTGCCCGCGGTGCGTGTGTCCCGGACGCCGCTCACCGACTCGGGATTGGTGGGGTCCAGGTTGACGATGGTCACTTCGGTGGGCACGGTCAGCTGGCTGGCCTCGGCGAAGAGGCCGGAGATCATGCCCTCACCGGCGTCCGAGATGCCATCACCGTCGGTGTCGGGATTCTCGTCGGTGATCTGATCCGCCTCGATGGCGGCCAGAATCGACGCGAGGCTCGGTTCGAGGATGGGATCGTCTTCGATGCCAGCCTCCAACTGGTCGAGACCGGCATCCACCAGATCGGCATCTGCTGTCGCCGGGTCCAGGGTCACTCGATCGACGACTACGAAGTGGTCGTACACCTGGGCGCTGATCGCGGACAGTTGCGACTCGGCCGTGTCCGACAATCCGTCATCGTCGGTGTCGAGACCCTCGTCCGCCTTCTCGAGTATGTCGGCCGCCATGTCTGCCAGTGGTCTGACGAACTCGTGGTCGCTTTCGGCTTGGTCGATCTCTTTCAGCACCTGTCGCTGGTTGATGATGGCCGCGGTGACCGAGGCGTCGGCACCTTCCAGCCTCGCCCGCTGCGTGCTCAGCGCTTGTGGCGTCTCGTCAACCGCATCCTGCTGAGGGATCTGGATCGACTCTAAATAGGCGACCACGTCGAGGACTTGCTTCTCGTTGAGCGGACCGCCACCTGGGAGGCCCCATGGCGGCATCGGCGTGTTTCCCCGACCGAAGGTGATCCAGAAGGTGAGCTCCTCTTTGTCGTAGCGATACAGGACATCGTTCAGAGATGGGGCTTCCCATGTGACGGTGACACCCGATCGCGGCTCGACGAAACCGGCTGAGCCGCCCGCGCCGAGAGGACCGTGACAGTTGAAGCAGGCGAACTCCTCGACGATGTGGGCCCCGCGCTCGACGGAGCCCTCGTGGAACTCGTCGACGAACCCTTCCTGACGGTTCTGCTCGCCGAGGTAGTACAAGGGCAACGAAACCGCGAGGAACCCGGCGAAGACTATCGCGGCTTTCTGTCCGCCCTCGAGACGACGTGTCTCCAGATGCTGGTCGTCGATACCGGGCTTGAGGTTCGGGGATATCTCCTCGCCTCCACCCCGATTGCGGAAGGCAGAGACCAGCATGATGCCGAGCCAGACGACGCCGGCAAGGACGGCGAGGACCGTTATGACATCGGTCACTAGGCAGGTTCCTCGCCCGCAGCGATAGCGCCGATGCAGCTCGGTCCCTGTGGGTAATTGACACTGGCGATCGGAGCGCGTGGCGTCTGGATGATCTGGCCCGTCCGGATGATGAAACGATCGCCGTCGCGGATCTCGACGACGAATCGATCGAGATTGCGAGGTGCCGGACCGGCGAAGTACTCGCCGACCGAGTTGTACTTCGAGCCGTGGCAGGGGCACTCGAACCCGATGGAGGTGGCACACCATGGCACTCGGCATCCGAGGTGGACGCAGCGTTGGAACAGCGCCATGAGACCCGCCGCCGCAACACTCTTGCCCTCGAACTGCTCAGACAGCGAATCGGGTGCAGGCACGACGTAAGCACGTGCCTCGGGGACGAACACCGGTACCACCGTGCCGGCGGCGGTGATGGTCTTGGCCGCTATGTCCTCCACGGCTCCAGCGTCGACGTCGGAACCGAAACCACCGGTGAGTTTGGGCCAGAAAAAGGCCAGGGAGTTGAGCGAGAAAAGCCCGAGGAAGGCAAAGAACGCCCCTCCCAAGGCACGATTGAAGAACTGTCGCCGGGTGACTCCTGACTCGTCCGTGCTGACCTCGACCACCCGCTGACGCTCGACGAGGGCCACCGCCGTGCTCACCGGCTCCGGCTCGGGCTCGAGCGCCGGCGCCTCGGCCTCTTCGACCACGGGCCCGGTTTCGGCCTCAGTGATCGCGGGCGAGAAGCCCACCCGGACTCCAACCATCGAGCGGTCGGCCTTCCGCGTCTCGTCCGAGACGCCTGCGGTTGGGTCGGGGCGGTCCGCTTTCGTGCGGCGAAACGCAATCGTGAATGCGCCGACCGCGCCCAGCACTGCGAACAGCGCAACGCCAACGAGGATCCAATCGGTGAAGCTCATTCGAAGTTCACCCAGTCCTTCAGGTCATCGAAGAAGACCCCATCGACCCACGGATATGACCAGTTGAACCCCTGACCGCGGAAGAGCACACCGAACATCGTGAGAGTCGCCGACCCGGCCAGGAAGATCGAGTACAGCAAGATGGCGAACTTGCGGTCGCTGGGCCTCGTCGATGGGTTCTTGTCCACGTACGGGATCATCATGAACCCGATCATCCCGATGAACAGGGGGACCATGACACCGGCGATCTGGGGGTCGAAGTAGCTGAGCAGCTCCTGGAGGCCGAGGAAGTACCAGGGAGCCTTGGATGGGTTTGGAGTCTGGTTGAAGTTGGCCGGATCGAGCAGCGGAGAGTGGATGATCACCGAAAGGACTACCAAGAAACCAGTGATGGCGAGCAGCGCGGCGAATTCCATCAGCATCAGATGTGGCCAGGTGTTCACCTTGTCGGTCGGCTCGGCCTTGACGGTCTGGATGGCGCGCGCCTTGACGACCGTGAGGAGACGCTGGGTGCGCACACCTTCCGGCACGCCTGTCGGTGGGACCGACGGGCGGGGGCTGACGACTGATGCGACCTTCCCGTTGCCCGACCCGTCCGGGGATGGCGTCTCGGTCCTCACCGGAGCCTGGGCTGGCTCTGACACCATCGCCGCCGCATCCTCCTCGGGGGGAGTGGCCTCGGTAGGTGGCGCCGGGGCTACGTCCTGGGTCGTGTCCGCCGTGATCTCAGGCGTCTCCGGAGGGGGGCCCGCGGGCGGGACCTCGTCGACCGGCTTCTCGGAAGCTTCCTCCTCATCGGGCGAGGATCCGGTGGCCGACTCGTATGCCTGTTCGACACGCTCCTGGGATGAGCGGGGCATCTGCTCGACGGCCGCAACCTCTACCGGAGGCCCTTCACCCTTCATTTCGGCGAGGACGTCTTCGACAGGGACACCAAGGGCTTTGGCCCTTGCTTCGGCTGATCGTTTCAGCAGGTCTTCTGGGATCTCAACCATTGGATCCTCCTAGAGCGGCCCCGAGATCCCGCCGTCCTTGCGGACCCGCCAGAAATGTATGGCCATGAATATCACGATGACGAAGGGAAAAGCCAGAACGTGCAGCACATAGAACCGCAGCAACGTCGCCCCGGTAACCTCGACACCGGCCAGGAGGGCGAACTTCACCTGATCGCCGATCACCGGTGAGAAGCCGGCCATGTTGGTTCCGACAGTGACGGCCCAAAGCGCCAACTGGTCCCATGGGAGCAGGTAGCCGGAGAAGGAGAGGAAGAGGGTCAGGAAAAGCAGGATCACCCCGACCACCCAGTTGAACTCGCGTGGCGGCTTGTAGGCGCCGTGATAGAAGACCCGGCTCATGTGCAGGAACACCGACAGGACCATGAGATGTGCTCCCCAGCGATGCATGTTCCGCACGAGTGAGCCGAATGCCACGTTTGTCGAGAGGGCCTCCATGTCGGCGTAGGCGATCTCGGCGGTGGGCGTGTAATAGAACATCAGGAAGATGCCGGTGACTGTCAGCAGGATGAAGAGGAAGAAGCTGAGTCCGCCCAGGCACAAGGTGTAGGACAACTTGACCCCGTGTCGCTTCACCTTCACCGGGTGCAGGTGATAGAGCACGTTGTTCATCACCACATACGAGCGGTTCCGGGGGCTGTCCGAGTACCCCTGCTTGAAAGGGGAGCCAGGCCGCATGATGGATTCGGCGACCTGTGAGCTCCATAGCTTCTCGGTACCTTCCTTGATGCGGTCCCTGAGACCGACCTTTCCGTTTCCGTTAGCCATCATCCCTTGCCCTACCAGCGCATCCCATAGGAGTAGCCGTTCTTGAAGTCACGCTGGCCGGTGTCGAAATCCCAGGGGCGCCGGTCGAGGCCCAATTCGGCTGCCTGGTCGGCGAGGGACCCCTCGAACTTGCCGAGCGAGATGACATTCGTGGGACAGCGATCGACACACAAGGCGCAGCGGGTGCACTCGTCTTCGTCGACGATGAAGAAGCCGTAGTTCTGCGTGTCATCGGCGGGATGATCGACGTTGACACCTTCGTCGATGGCGTCGAGCGACAGGTAGTGGATGCACTTCCAGGGGCAGATGTCGACGCATCCTTCGCAGAGGATGCATTCGGACTGGTCGATGTGGAGAAACTGCTTCGGCCGCAGCTTGTCGGTGAAATAGTCGCCCTCGACAAGGGCCAACTGGTAGTCGTCCCTGATCGGCGGGGTCTCGTCGATAACACCCCTGGGCATCAGCTCCCCTTCACCAGCGGGCGCCCATAGGGGGACTTCTTCTCGACTGAGGGCGCGCTCGCCGGGCGGCCGTCTTTCATCCTCTGGATCTGTATGGCCAGGATTCCCGCGAATCCGAGGAGCCCGAGGCTGTATCCCATCTGGATCGAGTCCTTGATGGCTGCATAGTTGATCGAGACGTCATTCCCGAGCACCAGCCATGGTGGGATGATGAGGGCGTCCCTCTGGCTGGACCAGTCGAGGTCGGTCTGGGCGAAGTTGAGCCACTCCGAGGGCACCATCCCGAAGTAGAACACCAGGGCGATGAAGGTGATGAAGGCGGCGACAGCTGCTCTGGCCCAGGTCATCGTCTGGTTGAGGACCCAGAGAAAAGTCGCTCCGATGAGGGTGAAGGTCGTCGCACCGAGGACGATGAGGTACCCGGCGGCCTTCCAGTAGATCCCGCGAGGCCACCAGTCGAGGTAGTCGACTACCACCGGCAGCGTGACGCCGTCGATCACTTCGGTCTTGGGGATCGACGACCAGTGGATCCAGATGACTCCGAGGACGATTCCCACAACACCCGCCGTCAGCAGTGCCCCGCCGATCATCTTGCGGCGTGAGTCACTCAGTTCTGCAAGCCGATACATCTTCTCACCGGGGTCGGGACGCTCGAGGGCGTTTGCCAATGCGTTTGTACCACACGTTGACACCGCTTCGAGAACCTGAGAAAGCATTGTGCACGTGCTGGAATCTAGCGATGGGATGAAACCGGGAAGTAGTTATGCTCCCGCCGACTCATTCCGCGCGAGGAAGACGTTTGGCCGTCACTCAGAATCCAGACATCAGGGCCCTGTTGGGCGGTGGGTCCGATGAGGACCGGCTGGCGGCAACCCATTTCATGGTCGGTGCGGCATTTCTCGCACTCGGCGGGGCTCTACAACTGGTTGGCCTCCTCGCCCTCCGCTTCGCCGGGCTGTTCCCCATCACCTTCGGTCGGCTCGAGCCAATGGCGAATCTGACCCTCATGATCGGCTTCGGAGCAATTTCACTGATCGGCGGCGTCTACTACGTGCTCCCCCGTCTCACCGGGGCCAGATTGTGGAACCCGCAACTGGCCTTGTACGCCCTGTTGGGAACTGCCGGGCTGGTGGTGGCCGGCCTGATCAGCCTGGCACTCGGTCTCGGCGACGGGACACAACCGTTCGGCCTCGGGTGGTTCATCGACGTCCCGCTTGCCTCGATGCTGTCGGTGCCAATGGTGGTCACCCTGAGAACCATTGGCCGGAGGGAGGAGAAGCACAGCTTCGTCACCCTCTGGTTCGTGATCGGCGGTGTGTTGTGGCTCCCACTGCTCTACATCGCCCATCTCGTCACCGAGCTGCCCTCGGTCTCCGCGGTGACGATGGCCTACGGAGAAGCCTTCCTCTCTGCCGGCTTCGTCACCATGTTCCTGATCACCGTCGGCACCGGTCTTGTCTACTACACGGTGGTGAAGGAGCTGGATGTGGCACTCGCCAGCCGGCAGCTGGCGGCGGTGGGGTTTTGGTCCCTTGGCTTTGCGGGTGTCTGGTGGGGGACGGCGCAGCTCATGTTCGGGCCGACGGCAGGGTGGGTCGCCGGGGTTTCCGCAGCACTGGGCCTTGCCTTCCCGCTGGGTGCGTTGGCCAACGCCGCCAATGTGTCCCTGACCCTCGAAGGGTCCTGGAGCGAGTTGAGCCGCCGACAGGGTGTCCTGTCTGGTGTCTACGGCCTGTACCTGGTGGTAGGGCTGGCCGTCGTGGCGGCCATGGCCGGCTTCAGATCGGTGGGCTCGATCGCTGCAAACACGTCTCTGTGGGAGGCCATCGAGCACGTGGCGATCGGCGGCGTCTCGGTGTTGCTGGTCGCAGGCATCAGCCTCGCCGCCCTTCCCCGCCTGGTTGGTCGCGATCTGGACAGCGTCGACAAGGCCAGGCGGTTCAACCAAATGACCGTCACCGGTGCGGTGGGCCTGGTCATCACGATGGGGGCCGCTGGGCTCATCAGCGGCTACTCATGGACCGGTGGCTCCAACAGTGGCTCATATGTCGATGCCGGAGAGGGCTGGGGCGCCGGAGCCGGCGGGTCGGTGGATGCACTCATGCTCATCGCTGTCTTCTTCGGCGTGATCCTGTTCCTGGGCCAATTGGGATACGTCGGCAGGGTCTTCGGCACAGTCGCTCGCGGACACGCGGTGCCACAAGAGGTCATGGTGACCAAGGAGCCGGCCGATGGCTGAGAATCTGTCTGCCGCCGCTTCCGCACTCGGATTGCCCGAGGCCCTGGTCGAACGTTCGGCGGCGGCCCGTGCCGCCGAGATCGGAGCTTCGGTAGACGACGTCCTCAATGAATGGGCCGGCGGAGAAGCCGCTTCCTCCTCCAGGGCGGAGGCCGAGACGGAGGGGGCAACCGTTTCCTCCCCCAGGAGCGAAGCGACGTTGGAGGAGGTGGATCGGCCGGAGGCCGAGACGGAGGGGACAACCGTTTCTCCCGCTCCAACCCCAGACTCTCCAGAGGTGGTCATCGAGGTTCCCTCCCAGCCGGCCGCGCCCGAGCTTCAACCGACCCCGGCCGGGCCTTTCAAGCCTCCGGTGCTGGTGGGAGCATCGGACAGCCCGAGGAGCATCATCCTGGGAGCACTCGGCCTCTTTCTCATAGTTGTGCTGGTCGGGCTGGTCGGCCCGTCGATCCCCGAGGACATCGCTGGGGCCCGCAGCTCCGCCCTCCCCCTCACCCCAGCAGCGGAGCATGGGCGCGACATCTATGCGACAGTCGGCTGTGCCTCCTGTCACACCCAGATGGTGCGACCGATCATCGCCGACGTGGGTCTAGGGCCCGTCACCCTCAACGATTCCAATCAGGTTCTCGGCGCGAGACGTTTCGGGCCCGACCTCTCCGATGTCGGCACGAGGATGACCGCCGACCAGATCGAGGCAGTCGTCGCCGGACTGGGAGAGCACCCCCCGCACAGCCTGAGCGGTGACGACATGAACGACCTCGTTGCGTATCTCGCCGAGTCCCGAACGTCCACGGTGACAGAGACGGGGGAGCCAGATCCGGAGGAAGACTCGTGAGCCTCAGCGCAGCTGCGGCGGCGATGGGTCTCCCCGAGGCCCTCGTTCAGCGCTCGGCCGAGGCCCGTGCCGCGGAGACCGGCGCCTCTGTGGACGAGATCCTCGCCGCATGGGCGGGTGGGGAGGCCCCTCCGGCTCCCGCCGGAGAGGCGGCGACGGAGGCAGCCGCACCAGCGGTCGAGGAATCAGCAGCGGAACCGACCACGACGGCGGAGCCGGTGGAGGAAGCACCCGTGGCGGCAGCGAGTGTGACTACCCCATCCGGGCCTGCGGCACCGCCCACCAGGGCCCGGGTGCCAGCCCAGGTCACCGCTGCCGAGGCAGCCGGATTACCCGAAGTGATCACGGTCCCCACAGCCGGCATCAGGGAGAGAACCAACTTCATGATTCCCAAGTGGCTCACTGCGGTGATGCTGGTCGCGCCTCTTTTCGCCCTGTTCGCTCTGGGCGGGGCCGCCACCGGAGCTTGTGGCGAGGGAACCGAGCTCCGGACCGACGTGATCACCGGTGAGATCGTCAACTGTGATGGATCGGAGTTCACCGGCAGTGGAGCCGGAGGTGGCGGCTCCGACTTCGTCGCCCTGGGTCAATCGATCTTCGCTGGCAGTGAAGTGACCGGAGTCAACTGCGCCGGCTGTCACGGCCCGGGCGGAGGCGGGACCTCGGCCGGGCCGGCCCTGACCGGGATCCTGACGACTTTCGGGTCGTGTGCTGACCACGAAGAGTGGGTGACATTGGGGACCCAGGGATTCCAATCCGCAGGGAGACCCACATACGGTGACACCGGCAAGGCGGTAGGTGGGTTCGGAACCATGCCCGCCTTCTCCTCGAGTCTCACAGAAGATCAGATCGCTGCGGTGGCCGCATTCGAGCGGGTGCGGTTCGGTGGCGCCGATCCCCAGGAGACACTCGTCGACTGTGGTCTCGCCGAGCCCGAGGGTGAGGGTGAGCCAGGCGAAGGCGAGGAAGGGGGCGAGCCGGTCGACACGACCACCCCTGAAGCAGTGTCCTCCGGCTAGCCCATCACCTCCCTCATCGCCCGACGTAGCTCCCGTGCGTCGATGAGTCCCTCACCCAGCACCTGGCCGGCGTCACCCAGCACAACGGGAATCCTCAATCCGTACCGGGCAGTGAGATCATCATCGGAGTCGATGTCGACCTCGACGACGTCGACTCTCAACCTTCTGGCCACACGTTGGACGACGGGTCGTGCCTCGTCACAAAGGTGACATCCATCTCGGGTCAAAAACTTCATCCAAGAAATCCTAAAGATCTCACTCTCCGTGGCCGATAAGCGGATTGCATGCAGGAAGGTGTGGTTCTTCCCCTCACACCTAGGGCACGTTCCCAGGTGTGAACGGATAGCCTCCCAGCCCGCCCCACGGTGAAGAACCGCCCTTCATGTAGTCGAGGCCCCCGTCACCATTCGGGGGCCTCGACATGTTTCCGACCCTTCTGAACCCCCCGCTATCTCCTCTGAACGGGTTGAGGCATACCATCACATCCGTGCGACCAGCGACCTCCATTGTGCTGCTGATATTGCTGGCGGCCATCGCCATCGCCGGGATCATCCAGCTGTTGATCCTCTTCGCCCCACCAAGCTGACTCGCACACCCTCGGCGAGATTCAAGTCCTCGTCCGCCCGGCCACCCCGAACCGCCAACGCCACCAGGCCCACCGAATCGACATGAATCAAGGGCTCACCCTCACCCACCTCTCCGTAGGCGGTGACCCAGGGAATCGTGTGCAGGGCGGACCCGACCTTGACGGTCACCTGAGATCCGTGAGCGATGCCGACCGAAGCGGCCTCTTCCGGCGAGATGTTCGTCTGCACATTCCCGAAAGCGTCGACCCACCATGCCTCACCACTGACGACACCGTTCTCGGTCTCGGTCAACGGCAGCAGAAGCGGCACCACCTCGTCACCGGTCAGCGAAGGGCCCAGGTCGGCGATGGCGACGTCACCCGCTGCCAGCAGTGCCGCCGCAGGAGCGAACACGTCACGTCCGTGGAACGTCTCCCCGGGTGACGGGATCATCGCTTCCGGATTCTCGATAGACACGAGCTGTGTGGCACCGCCGACCATAGCCACGGCCGGGGACAGCAGGCCATTGTCCGGGCCAACGAAGAAACCCCACGGCGTCTCGGCCGCTATGGCGCGTCGACCGGTCCCAACTCCGGGGTCGACGACGGCGAGACACACCCCCTCCGGCAGATACTGGATCGACCGGGTGAGAGCCAGAGCCGCAGCCTTGATGTTCCCGCGGGGGAACTCGTGCCCGACGTCGATCACTGCCGATTGGGGGGCCAGTTTGGCCAGCACACCATGCACCACGCCGACGAACTCGTCACGATGCCCGAAGTCGGAGATGAAGCTTATGGGCAATGACATGACTGACGCGACGGTAGACGGGCCAAGGACCCGACCGGCCCTGGACCTATATTGCAAGGGATGGCGGACCCGTCACACGAATCGCTCGCCAGGCAGGCAGCTGCTCCCGGGGTGACCATGCTCATCGGTGGCCTCGACACCGGCAAGACAACGATTGCGATCGACGCGGTGCGCCAAGCCCTGGTTAGCGGGCACCGACCGGTCCTAGTCGATGCCGACGTCGGCATCTCCACCGTCGGCCCGCCGGCATGTGTCGGGATGAAGATCTTCAGGGACGAATCCGACCTCGAGGACATGCAGACGCCGGATGCACTTCACTTCGTGGGGACCATCACACCGGCTCGCCTCGTCCTGCAACAGGTCGTGGCCACGGCAGTCATGGTCGAGCGGGCGCGAGCCCATGGGGACGTGATCATCGTCGACACCACGGCGGTGGCCTCCGGCGTATCAGGTGAGACGCTCAAGTATCACAAGACCGAGCTATGCCGCCCCGACCGGGTCATCGCACTCCAACGTGGCGAAGAGATGGAGCCAGTGGTGGGAATGCTCCGGCGCTTTCTCGGAGTCGACGTCGTTACCTCACCCACGGACCCGGCTCTCAACCCGATTCCGCCGGACGAGCGCGCCCGCCGTCGGGCTGCCGCATTCGCCCATGCCCTCCGCCCTCCGCTGGAGCGGTGGAAGGTGCGACCCACGGTGTTCGCACCGACATTGCCTGTGGGCCTCAACCTCGGCAGGTTGCACGAGGTCCTCGTGGGAGTCCAAGACTCGACCGGCGGTTGTTTGGGTCTCGGCATCCTTCAGGTCGAGGACGAAACGCTGCGAGTGATGACCAACGTGGGTGAAGGGATGACGGGGCTTCGTCTCGGCTCGATACGGATAGATCCCAAGACCTTCGAAGGAACGGTCATCAACCTTCGTGAACTGATGTTTGGGGTCTGAGTAGGTCGCCAGACCCCTAAGGAAGTCTCAAGGGAATTCCAGTTCGGGCCGATATCCGGCCCATGCTGGGAAGTAGGAAGTGGTTGTCGATCACCATGGTGGTCGCACTGCTCACAATTGGCGTCCCCGCCACTGTCGGTGCCGACTCAGGCACCGAGCAGGGGTTTCTCTCCGCCATCAACTCCTCCCGTTCGGCCGAGGGTCTCGCACCCCTGACCATGAACAGCAGCCTTCAATCTCACGCCAGGAAACACACCGCAGACATGATCGCGGCCGGATACATCTTTCATTCCACGAGCGAGGAGCTGAGGGCCGCCGGAGGAAGTGGCTGGTCGAAGATCGGTGAGAACGTGGGGAAGGGTGGCACGGTCTCCAGCCTGCACTCCGCGTTCATGGCATCGTCGGGCCACCGCAAGAACATCCTCGGTGACTACAACTACGTCGGCATCGGCACCGACACCAGCGGGGGGTACCTCTACGTAACGGTTGTGTTCATGAAGAAGGGCAGCACCGGAGGCGGCGGCAGCACCCCCACGACAGCCCCCAAGCCCACGACCACGACCACAAAGCCCAAGCCGACGACCACCACGACGACACTCCCCCCGACCACCACCACCACTCTCATAGTGGGCCCGGACAAGCCGGTGACCCCGGGCGAGTCCTGCTACTCGGCATCCCGCTGGTTCTGGATGTGCCACGACTGAGTAGTGGTCACGCAGAACGCCCCAGTGACCTTCCAATGTCTCCTCCGCACTTCCCCGAACGGACGTTTCACTGGCTTGCCTCTGGGGCGTCTGACTCCACGGAATGTACGCCGAATCTGGGGATCATTCAATGACCTCACATCCCCAGACGGTGAACATCAACGGTCTTCGACCAACATCGACTACTCCGCTACCGTCGTTTACCAACAGAAATCGGGGTTGTCCACAGGGTTTGTCCACATGGGTTTGTTCACAAGTTTCTAACCCGATTTTTCGCGACCTCCGAAGGCGGCGCGCACCATGGGCCTGAAGGCGACCTCGATCATGTCGTAGACCTCCCCGAGCACTCGGTCGAGCTCATCCAACGTCACCGACACCTCGGCCACCCGCCCACGAACCACGATTGCGCCCTCTCCATCCACAGCAAAGAAGCAGCGCCAGCCGGTCTGGTTCCTCACCAAGGCCTGGCGGTGAACCTCCGCCGGGGACTCCGGCGCGGGGAGCACATACGCCTCGAAGCTGACACTCCGCTCGCCGATGTCGAACCAGACCGTCGTCGCGTCGCGAGTCTGCTGGGTCATCCTCACGGCCCATCGGCCCTCGACCTCCTCGGCATAGACCACCGCCGACTCCTCGTCCTCCAGCCACAGCTGGATGCGCTCCTCGAGTGTCTCCCTCACGCGAGCTCGAGCCTCGTCTCGATCTGGCCGACCTCCCGGCCTCCACCGAGCACCGGGGGGGTCAGGAAAGCGGACAGTGCCTTTCGGGACGTCGCATTGAGCACACCAATCTGATCGAGAGCATTGGCAGCGACGGAGCTGGCGATCGTGTGGCTGCCGTCCCAGCTCTTGACGGCGAGACCCAGCCGGCCCTCCACTGCCACGCCCACACACCCGGCGGCGCCCCCCTTGGCCACACCTCCGATGGCGATGGCGATTTCGGTATCACCCGACCCGTTCACACCTACCAGGGCGGGATAGCGCTGCATCGCCGTGCGTACCTCCACCAGTCGATCGTCGTTTGCCAACCTCGAGAACAGAGTGGCCATCGCCAATGCACTTGTACGGAGCACAGGGGCGCCACACCCATCCACACCTACCGGCTCCACCTCGAAGTCGCCCGCCCCGCTCACGTACTGGATGACGGCCTGCTGGAGCGGGTGATCGGGTGAGAGATAGCTGTCCGTTGGCCACCCCTGAGCGACGCACGCACGCAAGAAGCCGGCATGCTTGCCCGAGCAGTTGTGCCAAAGGCTCCTCTTGGAGTGAGCACCGGACCGGACCAACGTCTCTGCCGCCTCGGCGCCGAGTGGCCAATCAGCGGGACAACGAAGAAAGGTCTCGTCGAGATCGGCCTTCCCGAGCATGGAGCGAACCAGTGCCACCTGGACGGGGAAGCCCCGATGGGAGGCACATGCCATCGCCAACTCCAGTTGGGACAACCCCGCACCCAGGGATTGAGACACGTACGCCTGGAAGGGCTTGGCGGCCGACCTCAGATAGAAGGGGCGGGTGATGTCACCGCTCGATGCAACGACCGCCCCACCTGCATCGACGACGCACACGACTCCATCATGGGTGGTCTCCCCCAGACCCGATCGGACCTGTTCGGCGAGCAAGCTCAGCTGCTTACCGGCGCCTCGTCCTGCTGGCTGCGGTATCGGGCGACGATCTCGTGCTGGAGCCGATCGATCACCTGATGCAACTGGTGACGCTGCTCGGAGAGAAGACCTTCGACCTCGGCCAGCCGCTCGATGGCATCGCCCAACTCCTCGTCGGTCAACTCGGGGAGGCTGGTGAGCACCCCGTCGTCCATGATCTTGTCGATCAGGCGCCTCCCGGTCACCGATGGAAGTGGTGGCATAGTGTCGATGTGCTTCAGGTTGGGCTCGCCCAAGACCAGCCCGCTGGCGAGGATCTCGGGGAGGGCCTCGAGGATGGTGCGTGACTCCTCACCGCTTCGACGTCGCGTCTCAAAGACCAGCAAGTCCATGCGGCCGTGGAGCAGCCGTCGGTAGTAGGAGATCTGTGTTTCCACGTCTTCGGCGGTGTCGCGGCGAGTGCGTATCTCGTCGAGCTCGAGGTTTGATAATCCCTCGAGGTACTCGGGCTCGAGGATGACGTCGATCCGTCGGCGCTTGTCTGTCACGCTGCCACGTTAATAACAGGCTGCCCGGACCGTGGGATAAGGATTCACCGGGGCCCCTCCGTTCGGACGGATCTCGAAGTGGAGATGTGGCGACGTCGCCCTGGCGTTCCCGGTGTTGCCGTTGTATCCGATCGTTTGCCTCTGGTCGACGTGCTGCCCGTTGGAGACGGCCCAGCCGTCGAGATGGGCGTAGTAATAGGTGTGCCCGGTATCGGCTCTCAGATAGATGACCTTGCCTCCGAGACTGTTGGAGGAGACGGTCACTCGGCCCGACTGGACGGCATACATCGGCTCTCCCCTCGCCGCGAACATGTCGACACCCTTGTGGGTCCTGCCACCCGGCCGTGGGAAGCCCCAGGAGTCGATGAATGAGGTCCGCCCGGGGGTGAACGGGCAGATGAAATGTCCCACCTGGACCGAGCCCGCCGCCCTCTGCGCCGCCAGCGCACGCAGCTGGGCCTGCTCCCGGTCGTACTGCGCCGTCAGGTCCTTGCACCTGCCGCTGAGTTTCGCATAGGCGGCCTGCTCCGCCTGCATGGCTTCTTCCTGCTGGCCGAGGAATTCGAGGGAGTCTGCCTCGGCTTGTTTCAGCTCACCGTGAACGACAGTGAGGTCTTCCTGGAAGCGGTTCAACTCGCCCTTTGCCGCGATGAGGTCGTTGATCGACTCCTGACCACCCAGGGTGACCGAGCTGAGGAACTCGGAGGTGGTCATGACCTCATCGACTGACGACGCGGAGAGGATGATGCCGGGGTTCTGGAACCCGCCCATCATGTACATCTGGACAGCCTGCTCCTCGAGCTGTTCCTGGACACGGGCGAGATCGTCGACGTGGGCATCGACCTGCTCGGTGATGCGGCCCTGTTTCACCTCGACCTGCTCGACCTCGTTGAGGGCGAGCTCGTAGCCGTAGGCCGCGTCTTCGAAGTCTCGTTGGGTGGCTCGATACTCGTCCAGCTGAGCTCGTGAGTCGGCACAAGCCGCATCGACTTGTGCTTGGGTGACGGCGTCCAAGGTTGCTGGGAAGAGAGATGCGACCAGCCCGGCCGTCCCCATGACGATCAGGACGCGGAGTGACGTCTTCCCGGAAGTCATGAGCCGGAGATGGTAACCAGACCCCGCGGTTTGCTGTAGCTACCCGTCACCTTGCTCGTCTAGAGGACCAGCCGGATCAGCGGGAAATAGATCGCCGCGGCCAACACCACTCCATCGAGGGAGGGAAGGAAGCCCGGCGGTTGTTGGGTCAATGCGACCGACCCGGTTCGCAGCATCGACGCCAACCCCTGTCCCGCAACCAGGGCGACCGACAGTCCGAGACCGACCAACAGGTAACCCACGACGTCGAGATCCCACAACGCCGCCGCTCCAACGGCTCCGATAACCGCCCCGATCGCAGTTACCGTGAACCTGTCGAGGAAAGGCAGGGCCGGCAGCCGCATGACGATGCTCCCTAAGGCCACCCCGGCGACCACCGCTACCAGGAAGACGTCGACTGCTCGCTCGTCCGGCGAGAACTCCGAGCGGCTCAGGATCATTGAAGCCGCTCCCAGCGCCGCCAGCAGGCTCACCAGGAGGGTGGGGCTGAAGGCCTCCACCTCCCGGTACTCACGGAAAGCTACGGCCCAGCCGAGTGCGACGGCCACGGCAACGGCCACCGACAAGCCATATCCGGTAGGACCGAGGATGTGGGCGCAAAGCACGGCGGCGGCGGCTGCGGTCACGACTGCATACGAGGCAAAATGCCTGGCGCGCATCCTGAAGACTCCGTTCAGGTCCATTGCCCACACCCCGGCGGCGGCGACGAGAGCTGCGGCCCAGATCTCCTGGCCGGCGAGATTGGCAATGATCGCCACGACGGCCACGGCCAGAGGAAGGAAGGCAGCGAAGTCTGCGGGAGCGAGTGACATCGGTTGACTGCCTCCGGAAACAGGTGGAAGCACCACCAACTCGTCGCCGGCCCCGAGGAGGTCTCCGGTGGCCGCTTCCGATCCGTTCACCCAGATCCTCGACGTCTCGAGACCCTTCTCGAACTCGGCGCCGAACCGCTGTTTGGCGTAGTCGAGCGCCTCGCCAACAGTGCCGGCGTCCACTTCGAGGCGCGAAATCCCCGCGATCTCACGCAGATTGGCGAACAGCCTCAAACTTGCCATGGCAACAGCGTAAAGCGTCCCGGGCGGCGGATGCGGGTTGCCGCCTACCCTCCCCGATGTGAGCGAGCCTGTGCTGGTGGCCGTCGATGTTCCCCTCGTGGGAGACGAGCGACACAAGAATTGGGCGAAGGTGGTCGACTCGGTGGACACATCCAGGTCGTCGGGGTGGGCATTCGATGGTGCCTTCGTTGCCGCGGGCGGTGTCCAGGACGTCCCCGCAGGGGCGGTGCTGTTGGTCTATGGGGAGCGTGGGTCGAGGGCTAACCCGCAGAGCAGTGCCCGGGTGTACACGGTGAACCCCGACGGGACCCTGAGCTTCGAGGCTGAGGCGAAGGGAAAGGCGTGGGCGAGGACCCTGCGTGATCCGATCGAGAGGCTGCTGGGTCTCGAGCGGAAGGCATTCGACCTCCGTCATGTCCCCGACGAGGCTCTCGCTGACGAACTGCGCTCCCGAGGGTGGCACGTCAAGCCCTAGCGGGGTACTAAGGAGTGACCGCCTCGATCGCCTGAATGACCGTCGCAGGGTCCTCGAGATGCGCCTGGAAGCTGTCCGACTCGAAGACCAGCACATCACTCGCCTGGACTCTGACAAACTCGACAGCGCCGGTGGCGGCCGCACCTCTCGCACTCCTGACGTAGGCGATCAGGGCGGGAATATCCCCCAGGTTGGACCCGGCGAGGGCCGCGGTGGGTGTCCGGCGGAACGCATTCAGTGACTGTGAGGTCCCCTGAATGCGGACCAGCGTGGCGCGGATGTCGCGCTGCACGACGGAGGGGCACCAGCCTCCCTCATCGCAATAAGGAGCCCACGCCGGCTCGGACAACCGACCGCCGGTCTCCCAGGTGTACGTCGCGACCGTCCCCACCCCTGGGAGCAAGGCAAAGCTCTCCTGAAGGGTTGGCGAGGCCTCGAAGTCGGTGTCGACCAGGACAACGCCTGCGATGAGATCGGGATAGACAAGGGCCACCTCGGCGGCCACCTCACCACCAAAACCCACCCCCAGAATGACCACCGGCTGGATGAAGTTCTGCCGAATCGCCTCGGCCACTCGGTCCGCCATCTCAGTGACCGTGTGCCCGGGGCCGGTCTCGGGCATTCGGTCGGACAGGCCGAAGCCGGGGAGGTCGATGCGCACCCGTCTGTACTCGTCGCCGATCGCGGTGGAGAGGTCGGCAGTCAAAAGGCTCCCGGACGCCTCGTCGTCATGGAGAAGGACGACGCCGCTCTGTCCCTGGCTGTCCTCGTACAGATTCAGTGCGATGCCCTCGACCTCGACGACGTTCCTCTCCAGGTCGACGAGACGCAATGTCTCGGTGACACCGATTCTCTGATTGATCACCGCCGAGTAGATGACGACGCCGGCGATACCGGCCAGGAGGACCAGGGTGAACACGCGCAGGACGGCCCGCGACGGCTGTTCTTCCTTCGGGGGCTCGCGGAGACCTGTCATCGGACCAGCACGATGTGCACGTGCCTTGGGCCATGAACCCCCAGATTGAGTTGCTGTTCGATGTCACCGGTCCTGCTCGGTCCGGTAATGATGACGAGATTGGTGGTCTTTGCCGCCGTTTCGGGGTTTTTGCTCGCCCAATGGGCCAGGGTCGTCGAGATGGTGTCGACGTCGATCAAAGCGACGTGAATCTCGGGCAGCAGCGATGCCAGCCTGGGGCGTCCCGGCCCGTGCTCGAGGACGAGACTTCCGCTCTCGGCTAGCCCGGCGGTGCTTCCGGTGACGCCAACATCGAGACTGGTGAAGGCCGATAGGTCGCGATCCTCGTGGGTCAGCCCGAACTCGAGACGTCGCAGACCCTGGGCGGTGAGGGCACCGGGAACCCCTGAGGCCGGGAGGCTGTCCCAACTGACGAATGTGCGGGCGCCATGCCCGGTGACTATCCCGGCGATGGTCACCGGGGCGCCGTGACGGCTCACCGGGCCATGGACCACGGCGTTGACAGCCTGAGCCCTGTTCCTGAACAGAGCAACCAGATCGGCGGGCGGGTAGTCGGGGAGCTCCGCCGGCACCGCCGGAGAACTCGGCAGCTCCGCAGTCATCGAAGCCCGGCCCACCCGGCTCAGGAAGGCCTCACGTTCCACGGTTCGACCTCCACCACTCCTGGAACGACTCCTTGGCGGGTTGGGGGAAGTCCCGGCTGGAGGTCCAGCCACGACCGGGACCGGGCATCCGTCTTATCCAACCCCTGACACTGATCAGCGCGGAGAGGCGATGTGCCCACTTCTTGGCCCTCGCCCATTTGGTCGGCACGGTGACGGTCCGGGCATAGCGGCTCATCCCCCTCTGTAGCCATCCAGGCAGCCGCCCTTCAGCAGCGGCGCGCTGGCGGAGTTTCAGCAGCATCGAGGGTATCTGTATCCGGACCGGGCAGACTTCCTCACAGGCGCCGCAGAGGGTCGAGGCGTATGGGAGCTCCCACCAGGGGTCCATGCCATGTAGGCCGGGCGTCACAATCGACCCGACCGGCCCCGAGTAGACCGTCCCGTAGGCGTGCCCACCCGCGGTGCGGTAGACGGGGCAGACATTGAGACAGGCTCCACACCGGATACAGGCGAGGATCTCGGCGGTGTCCCCGGAGAGTATGTCCGAGCGCCCATTGTCGATGATCACCACGTGGACTTCCTCGGGACCGTCGGGATCTTCCTCTTTGCGAGGTCCTGTCACCACGTTGGTGTACACCGAGAGCTTCTGACCCGTGGCCGACCGGGCCAGAGTCTCCAGGACAACCGCCGCGTCCTGCCAACGAGAGACGATTCGCTCCATCCCCATCAGTGCGATGTGGACACGTGGCGCAGTGGTGACCATCCGCCCGTTGCCCTCGTTGGTTACCAGGATCACCGAGCCCGACTCCGCCACTGCGAGGTTGACTCCGGAGATGCCGGCGTCGGCCTTCAGAAAAATGGGTCGGAGGTGCTCTCGTGCGATCCGGTTGAGCTCGAACGGGTCATCGGTGTACGGGACGCCGAGCTTCTCGGCGAACACCTCCCCGACGTCCTGACGAGTCATGTGGAGGACCGGGGCGATGATGTGCGAAGGCGAATCCTCGGCGAGCTGGACTATGAACTCGCCGAGATCGGTCTCGACGACCTCGATGCCTTCACTCTCCAGGTGATGGTTGACCTCGATCTCCTCGGAGACCATCGACTTCGACTTCACCACGAGCTTGGAGTCTGTCCTCTGGAGGATGTCGAGGACGATTCGGTTCGCTTCGGCCGCATCGTCGGCCCAGTGCACCTTTCCCCCGGCTGCCCCGACACGGTCGGCGAAGTGATCCAGGAGCCGGTCGAGATTGGAGAGCGCGTGAAGTCTGATGGCGCGGCTGCGGTCCCGCAGATGTTCCATGAGCGGGAATTCGTCGACGGCCTTCTCCCTTTTCTGATGGAGCGTCCGCATCCCGTGCTCGACCGCCATCGCCTTGGGGGTCCCCATCAGCGCCTCCGCTCGCCCGAGGAATGTCACCGGCTCGCTCACGAGTCGCCACCCATCAGCTCGGCGATGTGCTTGACCTCGATCTCGGAGCCGCGTCGTCGCAAGCCACCCTCTATGTGGATGAGGCATGACACGTCCGAGCCGACCACGGTGTCAGCCCCGGATTCCACTATCCGGTCGAGCTTCTCGTTCATGATCGCTGTGGAGACCGCGGGCATCTCCACCGAGAACAGCCCACCGAACCCACAACACTCCTTGTCGCCCT
>Ga0302046_10001043_pt1 | contig 26359 bp, 16 predicted proteins | sample RVTome_11_FD_200261 | JGI IMG/M metagenome (GOLD analysis project Ga0302046, IMG submission 200261) | Soil microbial communities from uranium-contaminated site in the Upper Colorado River Basin, Wyoming, United States - RVT147D111 (version 2) ... | reverse complement strand
AGAGCCGCGCGCCGAATCCGGCTACACCAAGGTGGCGTCCCCCGTTCCATGCTGTCATCCATGTCGGCCGTCCCTGCGGACTCGACCATGAAACGTGCTCATCATCACGGGATGGACCCTGGCCATTCGCCGTCGCCTCCGCGCCAAGTCCTGATCCCCCTCTGCGGCCCTCTGCGATGCTCTGCGCTCTCTGCGTTTAAAATCAGGCGTTCCCTTCCCACTTGCCTCAGCCAGCAAAGCCAGGCGATGGCCTAACGCTTTCATTTTTAACACAGAGAGCGCAGAGCAGCACGGAGGGCCACAGAGTTTGAGGGCGACACCATGCAGAGAATAAAGCAGCCCCGGCATGGAGCCGGGGCTGGGTGGAGATCTGTGTGTGGAATGCCTTTTGCCAAGCCTCAGCGACTCGACGCCTCGACGCCGATGGCATCGATCAGGAGCGAAAGGGAATGCAGATCCCACTCTTCCCCCCGGAGGGCGCCGGCGGCCGAGCCCCGCACCACGAGGGTGTCCCGGCCATCATAGCCGGCGCTGGTCAGGAGATCCCGGACCGCGTCCTCGGATCGATCCACCTGATCGTTGTAGAGCCCGCCATCCAGATTCAAGAAGACCACGACCGAAGGCACGCCGACCTGCCGCGCCAACAGGACGTGTTCGCGCGTTTGCGGCATGGGCCCGTCCGCGGCGGAGACAACCAGGATGGCACCGTCGGCATAGGCATCGGGGATCATGCGAAAGGCCGCCTCGGTGTCGGAAAAGTCCCGCACCCGAATCACCTCGTCGTTCGCGACGGTGAGGTCCAGGATCAGGGCATCGGTGGAGTCGGACCCAGTGCGGGTGGTGGTTTCGTAGGTGTGATACACGACCTGCGCGCCGGCAGCCTTGGCCAGGGCCAGGGTCAGCGTCGTCTTGCCATGGTCGATATGGCCTATGGTGCCGACATTGCAATGGGGTTTGGTGCGTTGAAAGACTTCCTTGGCGGCAAACACCTCCGTGGTGCAGGCAAGGGCGAGCAGGCAAATGAGGAACGGAATCGAGGTTTTCATGGTGGTGACGGGGTTCAAAGGTTGGTGTCGCACTCGGCAGGAGGGGGTTTGTTCCGTCCCGCCATGGAGTGCTTAAGGGGAGGGAAAGGAGCGTTACAGGTCGGATCCAAACACCATAGCGTCGGCGCGCGGCTCTCCGGAGCCGCAGCGAAACAGCCAGCCCACTTGGGCTCAGTCATGACGCTAACCGCTTCTGCGACCTGCTCAACCTCAGAACCAAAGTGGGCTCGATGATCCGCTGCGGCTCAGGAGAGCCGCGCGCCGCAGGAGTCAGGGCAGGAGGCCCCCCCTCAGTACCCCACCGCGCGCAGAAAGCCCCGGGTCCCCGGCGAAAGCCTCACCTCCACCTCCGACGAAACCGGGTTCGTCACGAGCAACGTGCCCCAGTGGATGAGGTTGGTCGAGATCTCGATGTGATGCAGCACACCCGGTGTCACGACCAGTGTCCATCCCACCTGCCCGCCTTCCAGTCGCCGCGCTTCCTGGAATGAGGAGGGAGCCGGGGGCACATCGGGTGTCCCTTCCCAGGTCAACGCCACCTGCCCTTGCGCCCCGCGAAAACCATCCACGACCACCCAATAGATTGTCCCCGCGTTCGCCTCGAACTGGACACGGCTCGTGAAGGTGCCCCCGTCCGGGTTGTCGTCGTTGGATGTCACCCGCGTCAGGGCATCGACCGCATTGCCGACATACACCGCAAGGACCGTGTCGAACGAGCTGCCCAGCGTGGAGAGGCTCATCACGCCGTCGGCCGGGGCGCTCCATTGCCACCAGACCGACGCGCCGCCGCTGTTGCCCGAATGGTTCGGTTCCCCCGCCTCCTTGGTGGCCTCGAGGTTGTCGGCTTCCAACGTTCCCCGCCAGCCGGACACCACCCCCGCCTGGGCAAAGGCGTCGTTGGCGGGAGGATGAATCTGCTGCAGGCGAAGGACCACGTCCCCCTGGCGCCCATCAAACCCATCCACCGCGATGTGGTATTGGGTATCGACGACCGCGGCCAGGATCAGGCGGCTGGTCCCCTGCAACACCCCGGGCTCATTGTCGTTGGCGACCACCTGGGTCAGGGCGGGCAACGCATCGCCCACATAGACGCCCAACAACGTGTTGAGTGGGCTCCCACCGGTGGTCAATTCAAAGAAGCCATCCTCGGGTGCCGTCCAGCGCCACCAGACCGACGCACCGCCTTCATTCCCTGCGTGGATGGGTTCCCCCGGCTCACGGGTGGCGCCGATGTTCGAGCCCATGGTCTGCCACACCAAACCAGAAACCGCCTCGGCGTTGGCAAACGCATCGTTCAAGGGTGGCGGCAACGCCCGGATGCCCAGGGCGATCGTCCCCTCCTCCATCTCCCATCCATCCACCACAATGCGATACAGCACGTTGGTCTCGGCAGTGAACCGCACGCGGCTGGCCAGGTTGGTCCCGGAAATGTCATTGTCGCCGGCCACCAGGACGAGGCTGGTCAGATCCGCCCCCTCATACACCGCAAGCAGCGTATTGAACGAACTGCCTTCCGTGCTGATCTCATACCCGCCGAAGGCGGGAGCGGACCATGTCCACCACACGGACCGCCCTCCTTCTTGAAAGGCATGTTCGGGTTCGCCCGGCTCGGCGGTGGCGACCGTGTTGTCGCCCGAGGTCGTCACATGGTTTCCTGCCAGTGGGATGGCACTGGCAAAGGCGTCGTTGGCCGGAGGCGGCAGCAGTTCGAGGCTGAGCTTGATGTTGCCGGTATCGCCCTGAAAGCCGTCCACCGCGATGTGATAGGACACCCCCGGGTGGGCGGTGAATCGAAGCAGGCTCGTCACGGTGGTGCCGCCGCCGGGTTCATCGTCATTGGAAGCCACGGCATGCAGGTCCCCGATGCCTTCGCCCTGATAAACTGCCAGCAACGTGTCCAACGAACTGCCGGACGTGCTGACCTCAATGACGGCGTTGCTGGGGGAGGTCCAGCTCCACCACACCGAGGCGCCCCCGAGGGCGCCGGCATGAAACGGTTCGCCGGCTTGCGAGGTCGCGCCCGCATTGCTGCCTGTGACATCCACATCGATCCCCGTCAGGATGATGGCACTGGTGAAGTCGTCGTTGAGGGGCGCGGACCACGCAGGCAGGAGGGAAGCCGCGCCGGCGAGGGCGAACAGCCACCGTGACAGGCAACACCAGGCGCGATGTGGAATACGACGCATCAGCCAATCCCCGTCCCCACGGACCGGGGCTTGCTCGGGAAGGGCCGCATCTTCGCATACCGGCGCTCGCCGCAAAGTTAAAAGGCCGTGACAAGTGTGAGCGGACACTGGCGAGCGGCTCTCCAGAGCCGCAGCGCGTGGGATCATCCCTGTGTGTGAGTACCAAACCGCCTGAAGGCGGGACCACAAACTCGCTCCGCGCATGCTCCGCTCGTGCGGGTGATCGAGATGTCTTGCCGGATCGGCGCAGGGAGGGCCACTTTACCACCCAAGGCTATCCAACCCGCTGCGGCTCTGGAGAGCCGCGCGCCGGACGCTCCGGCCCCACTCCAAGCTTGCCGGAACGGCCCGGCCCGAGGATGGTCCTGTTCGCCAATTGGTCGCGCCCCTATCCCGGCATGTGAATTGTCCCCGCTGCAACGCTGGTGTTGAAACGCAAGCCCGCTTCTGCGCCGCCTGCGGGGCCCCGCTCGCGTCGGAACAGGATCCCACCGTGCCGGCAACCCAGCCACCCCCTCTGACCCCTTCACCCTCCGGGCCTCATGGCCGTTTCAGTCCGGGCCAGGAATTCGCAGGCCGCTATCGGATCGTTTCCATGCTGGGCCGGGGCGGGATGGGCGAGGTGTATCGCGCCGACGACCTGCAGCTGGGCCAGTCGGTGGCACTCAAGTTTCTGCCGGCCAAAGTCGCCGCGGATCCCGTGGTGTTGGATCGTTTCCGCAGTGAGGTGCGTACCGCGCGCGGCGTCACCCATCCCAACGTCTGCCGCATCCACGACATTGGCGAGGACAAGGGACATGTCTTCCTCTCGATGGAGTATGTGGACGGCGAGGATCTGGCATCGGTGCTGAGCCGACTGGGGCGCCCGACGCAGGAGAAGGCGCTGCAGATCGCCCGGCAGATCTGCCTTGGGCTGGCCGCCATCCACGATGCAGGGGTGGTTCATCGCGATCTCAAGCCGGCCAACATCATGATCGACGGGCGCGGCAACGTGCGCCTCATGGACTTCGGCATCGCGGCCATCCAGGCGGACACCAAGGTAGTGGCCGAGATGGCCGGCACTCCGGGCTATATGGCGCCGGAAATCCTCAAGGGCGGCCAGGCTTCCGTTCGCAGCGATCTCTACGCGCTGGGCCTAGTGCTCTACGAGACCTATACGGGCAAGAAAGCCTACGAGGAGACCGACCTGCGCAAGTTGATGGACCGACCGGGCACCACCACGCCCTCGGCCCCTTCGTCATGGGTGGCGGACATGGACCCGCTGGCCGAACGCGCCATCCTGCATTGTCTGGAACCGGAACCCTCCCGACGTCCGGCTTCCGCCTACGCCCTGCTTGCCATGCTGCCCGGGGGCGACCCCCTGGCCGCGGCGCTGCAGGCAGGCCAGACGCCCTCACCGGAAATGGTGGCGGCCGCCCCGAGGACCAGAAGGCGCTCCGCTCCCGCACCGCCTCCCTGGCCCTGGGCGGAGTCATCACCGGGCTGATCGCCGTCTTCGTTTTGGCCCGCTCCACGTACCAGGTCAACCTGGAGGAGAAGGGCAAACATCCCGAAGTGCTGGCAGAAGCCGCGCGGGAACTCCTTCGGCAATGGGGTTACACGGATCCGGCGAACGACGTGGTCTATGGATTTGAAAGCACGACCGCGGAGATGGCGGGATTCTTCTACCGCCAGCGGGCGGCTCCGTGGGAACTGGTGGCCCAGGACTTCTACAGCGACTGGGGGCGACTGGGGCTGGGACGGGTCACGATGGACTCGCCCGCGATCGTGGCGCCGGGCGAGGTGGCGCTGCGGATGACGCGGGACGGGATGCTGACACACCTCCAGGCCGTGCCGGCCAAGGGGGCCGAAGGTGCCGCTCCGGAGGCGGATCCCGCGCCGTGGTCAGGATGGTTTCCTGAATCAATCATCGGCAGGATTTGGGAATGCCTCTTTGCCCTCCTCTTCCTGCTTCTGCTTCGCTTGGTGCTCCGCAAAACCGTGTTGGTCTGGATCGCCTATCTTCTCATCCTCACGCCCATGCTCCATTACTTGAGGGGGTTCCATCCTGTGCTGGGCTGGTTTGTGGCCGCGCTGCTGAACAGCCTGATCCTTTGGGTCATCCCGCGCTTTGGATTCCTGCCATACGTGGTCTGGGCGCTTGTCACCGAGTGCCTGCTCGTTCCCATCACCCATGACTTTTCGGCTTACTACGCCCCGTACGGCCTCTTCGGCCTCCTCCTCATCGCAGGCGTCGCCGTCTTTGGTTTCTACACCTCCCTCGGCGGGCGAAAGGGCCTCCGCCATGCCTTTTCTTCGCAGTCCGTTCAAAAGCGTCTGGAAGGCAAGTAGCCGCCGACGTCAGGAGGCGGATTTCGTGGTTCGATGGTTACCAGAAACCACCTCGTGACCTCGGCGGCTACTTCTTCAACGGGCTGTTAGGCTTCCTGACAACCACCTGGCTGGGGCCGGTCCGGCCGCACGCGACATTGCTGGATACCGCTCGTTGGCCGCTCCAGAGCCGCAGCGCCATTCCCCATTCCCTTTTCCGGGGTCCACACGCTATGCTGCCCCCATGCGCCTTCTCTCCCACCTCGGGTTCGCCGCGTTGGGTCTGGTGAATTCCCTGCCCGCAAGCGAGACCGCCGTCGAGCTGCCAGCAGGCGTCCAGGCAGTCTGGTCCGCCGATCTGGCCCACCGCGACACCACCCCCACCCGCGAACGTCTTTGCCTGAACGGTCTCTGGCGATGGCAACCCGGTGCCTCCTCCTCCGCCCAGCCACCCTCCAAATCATGGGGCTATTTCAAGGTGCCCGGCGCCTGGCCCGGCATCACCGACTACATGCAGAAAGATGCCCAAACCGTGTTCGCCCATCCGGACTGGGCGGAGACCAGGTTGGCCGGCATCACCACCGCTTGGTACGAACGTGACGTGGAAGTTCCCCAGTCATGGGAAGGACGCCGCATCGCGCTCTCCCTGGAATACCTCAACTCCATGGCCACAGTCTTCCTCGATGGAACGCGCCTGGGTGACATTCGTTTCCCGGGCGGCACCCTGGACCTGACCGAGGCCTGCCGCCCCGGCACCACCCACCGACTCTCGCTGCTCGTCGCCGCCCTGCCCCTCAGGGGGGTGCTCCTCTCCTACACCGATTCGGCGTCCGCACGCGAAGTCCAGGGACACGTCGCCCGACGCGGACTGTGCGGCGATGCGTTTCTTGTCGCGACTCCCACCGGGCCTGCCCTCGACGCCATGCACGTTGGGACTTCCGTGCAGCGCGGGGAATGCACCTTTGAAGCCACCGTCTCCGGACTCGGGGACACGCAACGCTGTCGGCTTCTCGCTCGCGCCACCCGGGACGGCATCCTGCAGCGCGAATTCACCAGTCCCCCCTTTGGCCGTCAAGACCTGCGCGAAGGCCGTTTCAGCTTCACCGCATCCTGGCGACCGGATCAGCTTTGGGACCTCCACACGCCCGGGAAGACCTTTGATGTTCAATTGACACTACTCGCGGAGAACGGCGCACCCCTGGACGTGGGCTGGGTCGAGCGGGTCGGTTTCCGTGAGTTCTGGATCGACGGCCGCGACTTTTACCTGAACGGAACACGGCTCCACCTCTCCGCACTCCCGCTTGACAACGCCCAGATCAGCGCCGCCCTGGCAACCTACGCAGCCGCCCGGGAAACCCTCCTTCGGCTCCGGGAATTCGGCATCAATTATGTCTATACGCACAACTACGGCTGCGAACCCGGCGCCCATCTTGGCTTTGAGGAAATCCTCCGCGCGGCCGACGACGTCGGCATGCTCGTGGGCTTCAGCCAGCCCCACTTCAGCCACTACGACTGGGAGGCCGCCGGCGCCGATACTCGCAACGGCTATGCCGAACACGCGGCCTTCTACACCCGGGCCGCCGGCAACCATCCCTCGGTGGTCATGTATGTCATGAGCCACAACGCCACTGGCTACGATGAGGACATGAACCCCGACCGCATCGACGGGCTCCACGACAGCCGCGACGTGTGGGCGCTGCGCAACGTGCGGATGGCGCGGCGCGCCGAGGCCATCGTGCAGGGACTGGATCCCGGGCGCATCGTGTATCACCACGCCTCCGGCAACCTCGGCGTCATGCACAACAGCAATTTCTATCCGAACTTCGCCCCCGTGCAAGAGCTGGACGACTGGTTCGAGCACTGGGCCACCCAGGGCGTCAAGCCCGCCTTCACCTGCGAATACGGCGCCCCGTTCACCTGGGACTGGACGATGTATCGCGGCTGGTACAAGGGCGAGAGGGAGTGGGGCAGCGCCAAGGTCCCCTGGGAATTCTGCATCGCAGAGTGGAACGCGCAGTTTCTGGGCGACACGGCTTATCGGATCAGCGAGACGGAAAAGCGCAACCTCCGCTGGGAGGCGCGTCAGTTCGAGGCGGACCGCACCTGGCATCGGTGGGATTACCCCAGTCCCGTCGGTTCGGACCGCTTCGACGAGCGCTACCCGATCCTGGCCCAATACATCCATGCCAATTGGCGCGCGTTCCGCACCTGGGGCTTGTCGGGTCTCTCGCCATGGGAGTATGGGCATTACTGGAAGCTTCGGCCGGGAACGGATCGGAGCCGGCGTGAATTACCGACCGATTGGCGACACCTCCAGCGTCCGGGATTCAGTCCCGACTTCGTCGATCAACGCATGGAGCGCATGGATGTCGCCTACGAGCGGGAGGATTGGATCGCCACGCCCGCCGCGCAAGCCCTCATCCGCAACAATCGCCCGCTCCTGGCCTACATCGCCGGACCGCCCGCCGCCTTCACCGCCAAGGATCACAACTTCCATCCCGGAGAACGCGTCGAGAAACAACTGATCCTTATCAATGATTCCCGCAAACCCATCGCATGCGACCTGACGTGGACACTCCAATTGCCCGAACCCGACTCGGGCCGGGACCGTGTCAGCATTCCCGCCGGCGACCAGGTGCGGCGTCCGCTGGCTTTCGCGTTGCCCGCCGCGCTGTCCCCGGGCCGTTACGAGGTGCGCATGGAGGCCGCCTTCGACAACGGCCAGACGCAGGAGGACCGCTTCCTCCTGGACATCCTCCCCCGCCCGTCGCCACCCAAGCCCGCCCAGGACACGCCGCGCGTGGCGCTGTTCGATCCGCAAGGCGACACCGCCAGCCTGCTCAAGCAGCGCGGTGTTCCCTTCCGCCATGTTCAGGCGGACACGGTGTTGGCGCCAACGGAGATCCTCGTGATCGGGCGCATGGCGCTCACTCTGCCCGGACCCGCCCCCGACCTGCGCCCCGTGCGCGATGGGCTGAGGGTTGTCGTGTTTGAACAGTCAGCCGAAGTGCTGGAACAACGGCTGGGATTCCGCATCGCGACCTATGGGCTGCGTCAGCTCATCACCCGCGTGCCGGATCACCCGATCCTGGCCGGCTTCACGGCCGATCACCTCCGGGACTGGCGCGGTTCGGCGACGTTGCTTCCCCCGCGCCTGGACTACGAACTGCGCCCACGCTACGGCCCGACCGTCCAGTGGGCCGGCATGCCCGCACCGCGCGCCTGGCGCTGCGGCAACCGCGGCAACGTGGCCTCGGTCCTCATTGAGAAACCGGCCCGGGGTGATTTCCTTGCGCTGGTGGAAGGTGGATTCAGCCTGCAATACAGCCCGCTCCTGGAGTATCGCGAGGGACGCGGCCTGATCCTATTCTGCCAACTCGACGTGACCGGCCGCACCCAATCCGATCCGGTCGCGGATGCCCTGGCCGGCAACATTCTTCGCCATGTGGCCGACTGGCAGCCCTCCCCGCGCCGGAACGTCGTCTATGCGGGTGCGGAAGCGGGACTTCAATTCCTGCAGGCACTGGGCATCTCCGCCAGGCCCTTCGAAGGCGCCGTCAAAAATGATGACCTGCTCGTGGCAGCACCAGGCAGCAGCCCACCCCTCACCAAACATCGTTCCCAACTGGACTCATTCCTGCAGCAAGGCGGACATGTCCTGGCCCTCGGCCTCGACCAGGAAGAGGTGGCGACGATGTCTTCCGGCACGGTGACCGCACAGCCCGAAGAGCACATCGCCGCCTGGTTTGAACCCTTCCCCGCCACCTCGCCCTTCGCCGGCATCAGCCCCGCTGACGTGCACAACCGCGACCCGCGCGCGCTGGCCTTGATCACGTCCGGCGCGTTGCCCATCGGGGACGGCGTCCTGGCGCGCGCCCGGAATGCGAACATCATCTTCGCCCAGATGGCGCCGTGGCAATTCTCGGCAAGCCGGCCCATGAACCAGAAGCGCACCTTCCGTCGTGCCGCCGTGCAGGTGAACCGGCTGCTGGCCAACCTCGGGGCCTGGTCATCCACCCCGCTACTGGAACGGTTCCATCAGCCGCTCTACGATGCCCGCCCCGAGATGCGCTGGCGCCAGGGCTTCTATCTCGATGTGCCCGAGGAATGGGACGATCCCTACCGCTTCTTCCGCTGGTAACCACTGACAGCGGTTTGTGGCGAGCTCCCTGTCCCTGGCGGACCTGCAAACGGCCCATGAACCATGGCAACGACCAAACTGCCTAAAGGCAGCACTACGAACGTGGGCCGCCACGTTGGTAGTTCTGGCTTCAGCCAGTCCCTGGTTCATGCGGAGCGCAAACCCGCCCAGAACCACATTTTCTACCGGGCGTTGCAACCCTGAACGTTGAGCGGTGAACGTTCCCCCCCACTTCTGCCTATTTCAGCCTGGGTCCACCGCCTCATCCCGCTTGGTAGGCGGGACGGCGACGTGGAACGTTCAACGTTCAACGGGCGGTCCCCGGTTCCTTCCCCACGCCCAGCTTGCGCAGGATCATCTCCAGCGGACAAAACAGGGTGAAGGAGGATTGGAGCAGGTTGAATCCGACGAACGCGGTGAACCAGAGCCAATAAGGGCTGTGGTAATGCGCCAACAGAAGACTGACGAGTATGAACGTCCCGGCGAACCGGCGGATGATCATCTCCATTTTCATAGCGTGCCTTGTTTAGTGATAGTTGGGCGGACCCAGCTTTCCTGACCGCCTGCTCGTTCATGTATCCGAACAGGGTAAAACTCAAGACCAGAACGAAGGGTCAGACTTGACTATTTGACTATTCAAGCCGGCGCGCCCCTGGCGCCGGCTTGAATAGTCAAATAGTCAAGTCTGACCCCTCTTCCTACGCCCGCGGCCAGAACCGCAGCCAGACGCGCTGGGGGGATTCGATCAGGATCTCCCGCAACAATCCCTCCATGCTCACGGCATCGGGTTCCTCCAGCCGAGTGGCCAGGCCCAACGCCCCGAGAAACACCCAAACCACCGCCCCGAAGAAAAAGGTGTACCGGTTCCAGACCACACCCAGCCACTCCGCCTTCCAGGTGCCAATGGCGTCGATGATGATCCCCCAGAAAATCGGCGACAAACCCAGCGCCAGGCTGGTCAGCACGGTGAACAACGCAAAGAAATGGCCCCGTCCCATCTCCGGAATCACGGCCATGGCCAGACGGAGGTTCGACATCTGAACCAGGGCCGCAAACAAGCCCATCATGAATTGCAGCACCAGCACCAGCACCAGCCCGGGAGACACCAGCTCACCGGCGATCGCAGACCACCCCGCCGCCACCAGCGCCCACATGAAAAAGGAAAACCCCAGCACCGGCCGGCTTCCCAGGACATCCAGTCGCGAACCGAGAAACCACAGGCTGCACAACCCTCCCAGGAACGAGAACGCCGTCACCAACAGGATCTGACAGTCCGGCATCCCGCCGATCACCTTGAGATAGGCCACCGTGAACGTGCCCATGCCGCCGTTCGCCACCGACCACATCACCGCCATGCGCAGCAGCTTGCGGAAGGGCGCAAACCGCATCATCGCCCCCCAGGGCACCGGTTCGGTGTTCTCCCTCCCACGCTCCGGCGGGTCCACATCTGGAATGCGCTTGAGGAAACTCAGGCTCGTCGCCCCCGCCAACGCGCTGAAAGCGAAGATGACGGAGAACTGCCACGAGGCCGGCTCGCGGCCAAGACAGGCGGCCGAGACCAGAAAGGACACGAAACTCGCCATACTCGTCACCGCCGCGTCGGCGCCCAGGTGCTTTCCATAAAGCACCATCGGACTGGCCAGCACCACCTGGAAGGAAAGCGCGTTGAACGTGGCGAACAGGAAGGCGTGATGCAATCCCGGCGGGAATCCGGAGGGGTTGGAAGGGTCCGTTTTCAATTCAGCAAGCCGACTGGGCGCAGCGCGGGCGAAGCCAATACCAAGCGCGGGCGAGTGTCAATCTTGCCGGGGGGGCATGCCGACCGATCAGTCGGATCAGTCGGATCAGTCGGATTGGACCGATCGGACCGATCCCAACCCCCCGCTTGCCGGCGGAACCAAAAAGCAGTACATCCCGCCGGTGTTCTCGGTCCGCATCAAGCGCGGTGTCTTCTGGCTGGAGGGGCTCAACGCCCTGGCCACGACCTATTACTTCTATTTCATCTTCTTCGTGCTCAAGCGGCGCTTCGGCTTCGAGGACCGCCAGAACCTCCTCTGGGCAGCGGCGCTGGGGGCCATGTTCTGCTGCGCGGCTTACGTCGGCGGCAAGGTCGGACAGCACCGCGGCTATCTCAAGGCGCTGGGCATTGGCTTCACCACCATGGCGGTCTCCCTCACCCTCGGCACCTTCCTCGATCATCCGGCAGGGCACCTAGTTGTCATGCTCATGGCCGCGGCCGGCATGTGCTTCACCTGGCCCAACCTCGAAGCGCTGGCGGCCGAACGGGAAAGCCCCGCACGCCTCCAGCGCAACATCGGCATCTACAACCTGATCTGGTCGGGCGGCAACGGCGTGGCCTACTTCACCGGCGGCGCCCTGCTTGAACACTTCGGCTGGCGCAGCATCTTTGTCCTCCCGGCCGGACTCCACATCCTCCAACTCCTCCTGCTCGCCTGGATGAGCCGGGAGGTGCATCATGACCTCACCGAGGCGGATCTGGAGACCGCGCCGGAACTCCATCTCTCCACCGTGCGCGAGCGGCGCCGTTCCCCCGTGCCACCCGCTCGTTTCATGAAGATGGCCTGGGTCGCCAATCCTTTCTCCTACGTCGCCATCAACACCGCCGTGCCCCTCATCCCGTTTCTCGCCGGCCGGCTCGACCTCTCCCCCACCCTCACCGGCATCGTCTGTTCCACCTGGTTCTTCGCCCGAACCGCCGCGTTTGGCCTGCTCTGGAAATGGGACGGATGGCACTACCGCTACCGTTTCCTATCCGCGGCCTACATCGGCATGGCGATCGGATTCACCGGCATCGTGCTCGCCAGCAGCGTGCCCATGCTGCTCCTCGCCCAGATCCTGTTCGGCTTCTCCCTCGGGCTCATCTACTATTCCTCCCTCTTCTATTCCATGGACGTCGGTGAAACCAAGGGTGAGCACGGTGGCTGGCATGAGGCCACCATCGGCGCCGGCATCTTCACCGGACCGGCCGTCGCCGCGTTCGCCCTCCATTTCTTCCCCGCGGACGAACAGGCCGGCGTCAAGGCCGTCGGACTCGTCCTGCTCGCCGGATTTGTCCTCCTCAATCTGCTGCGCTGGACAGGCGTCAGCCGCGTCCCCACCCTGTCCGGCGTCCCTCCCGCCGGGCGTGGTTAAAAGTGGGGAACCCAACGGAGCAAAAGCATGAGTAAGATAACAATTCTTGCTCTTACTCTTGCTCTTGCTCTTGCTCTTGCTCTTACTCTTTACCCGAAAAGAACGACCAACATGTTGTTGTTTTGCCCGGCCCCTCACCCCAGCCCTCTCCCGGCGGGAGAGGGAGTATCGTCTTCCGCACGGAGAAAGGCTTCCGATCTGAACCCGCACCCTCCAGGGGGCTTGCTGCTCCCTCTCCCCCCGGGAGAGGGTTGGGGTGAGGGGCCTTTGATAGGGTGCGATGTAGAGTGCTCTGTCCGCCCATGTTTCAACTTGTGTCGCAAGCCGCTGCGCAGCCTTCTTTCCCCAGTAGCGTCTGGGGAAAGATGTACTCTTACTCATCCTCTTACTCCGTTCCTACTCCAGCCGCTAAGCGGCATCCCTGCATCACCCATTTCAAATCACACCCCCTGATGCCATGTTCGGCTGGTTCAAATCCCGGCGCCGACGACGCCTCACCGCCCAGCCCTTCCCGGTGGCCTGGCAGGCGATCCTCGACCGGGGCTGGCCGCTCTACCACTGCCTTCCCGCGCCGCTCCAGGAACGCCTCAAGGCCCGCATCCAAATCTTCCTCGCCGAAGTGCGCTTCGAGGGCATCCAGGGATTTGCAGTGACGGACGAAGTCCGCGTCCTCATCGCCGCCCAAGCCTGCCTCCTGCTCCTCGGCAATCCCAAGGCCGACTACGAAGGCCTGCGAAGCGTGCTGGTCTATCCCGAGGATTTTGATTCCGAATGGACCGAGGTGTTGGAGGGCGGCGTGGTCAATGAAGAGGTGGTGCCGATGCAGGGCGACTCATGGGACTTTGGCACCGTCCGCCTTTCCTGGCCGGCCGTGCAGCGAGGCACCCGCAACGAGGATGACGGCATGAATGTCGTCATCCACGAGTTCGCCCATCAACTGGACCAGATCGACGGCGCCGCCGACGGATCGCCCCACCTGAGACGGCCGGACCGTTACGCCGCCTGGCAACACGTCTTCAGCGAGGAGTTCGAACGCCTGCAGGACCAGGTCCGGCGCGGACGCCGCACCGTCATGGACGAATACGGCGCCACCGACCCGGCGGAGTTCTTCGCCGTCGCCACCGAGTGCTTCTTCGAAAAGCCGCGTCAACTCCGCCGACACCGTCCCGAACTCTATGAGGAATTGAGCATCTTCTACGGACAAGATCCCGCCGCGTATGGGGAAAGGAAGAATGAAGAATGAAGAATGCAGAGGGGGGACGTTGAGCGTTGAGCGTTGAGCGTTTCAACGCTCAACGTTCAACTTCAAGGGGGATCTCCTCACACGTCGATGACGTCGCCGCCGGGACCCGGACGGTAGCGGTCGGACACGATCCGGAACCGCTTTTCCACCCTTGCCTTCACCCAGCGCCGCACCGACGGAATCATCAAGGCGAACCCGCACAGGTCGGTGAGCAGGCCGGGCGTGATCAGCACGATGCCCCCGACCAGGATGAGAAGTCCGTCCACCAAGTCTCCCGCGGGCATCCGTCCGGCGTGCAACTCGGATTGGATCTTCGCCCAGACGCGGAACCCCTGTTGGCGGGCCAGGGAAGCGCCGAGGAACCCGGTCAGCACCACCAGCGCAATCGTCGGGCCCAACCCCACCAGGCGCCCGATCTGGATGAGCAGCATCAACTCGATGAGCGGGATGCAAATGAACAACACCAGCAATCTTGCAAACATGATTCAAACCCTCGGTCGACGTCGCAGTGAGCCCATCCGATTGTAGCCGCGATCCCGCCGCGGCGGGATCGCGCCTCCGTCAACGAAACAGTTCCCGCGCCAGCCAATGCAAATCATTCCGCCACACCTCCCGCGTGTGCCCGCCCGGTTCCACATGCCACGTGTGCGCCACCCCATGCTGCTTCAGCCACGCATGGACGCGCTGGCTGATGCCCAACAGCCAATCCTCCCTGCCGCAGGACACCCAAAGCAGCTTGAGGCAGGCAAGCGCCGCTGGGTCCGGCACCAACTCATCCATGGGTTTGGTGTTCGGTGCGGAGGAAAACGCCCCCACCCACGAGAAGGCATCCAGATGCGTCAACCCGATGTTCAGCGCCTGGCCGCCACCCATGGACAAACCCGCCAGGGCCCGGTGCTCCCGATCGGCCTTCACCGCGTAGTGCGCCTCGACAAACGGAATCACGTCGCTGATCAACTCCTGGGTAAAGGTCTCAAACGCCGGCGACTGCTGGTCCCAGGGCGTGCTGGGTGTCATGGTCTTGTCCGCCCGCCCATTGGGCATGACCACGATCATTGGCGCGACCTTCGATTCCGCATGAAGATTGTCCATGATCACGTTCGCGCGTCCCTCCCGCCACCAGCTCCTTTCGTGGTCCCCTATGCCGTGGAGAAGGTAGAGCACGGGATAGGTCCGGTCCTTGTCGTAGATTGGCGGTGTGTAAACCACCATCCGCCGCTCGATGCCGACGGTCGATGAGGGATAAGCAACAGCCTCGATGTGGCCTTTCGGCACCGCTTCGCGGCGATGGTCGAATCCCCCCGGCGCCTGCGGCCGGGCCGGCTGGTCCTCAGGCCCCAGAGTAATCTCGAATCGCGGATGCCGCTCCCGAATGCGCGCCGCGGTTCGATCAGGTGGCCGATCGGCCTCCTTCATGCGGCGGACGACCAATTGTTGCGTGGCGACATCCCCCACCCTGCGGGTCAGCCGCATCTCGTCTCCGATGACCCGGCCTTCGTAGGCAATGTGAATGACGGCCTCATAGAAGTTGCAGGTCTCCCGGAACGAGATGGCATCGCCTTCCAGCCGCAGCTCCGTCAATTCCGCCTCGAACCGCTCCCCGCTCTTCTCCGCTTGCGCCCGACCTGCCAGCAGGGCGCCTTCCTGTGTGAACGTGTAGGTGTATTGCTGCGGCCCGATCGGCGAGTCGAATGAAGTGTGCCAGGCGCCGTGGAGGTTCACGATGTGGGTGGAGGCAGGGGATGACATGGACTGGGCAAGATCAACACACCGTCGTATCGGCAGCCCAGCATGGACAAGCGATCCCGCTCGGGCAACCTGAAAGCACGGGAGATGCGCCAAAACGACAGGCGCGCGGGCTTCGACGGTGAGCTCAGCCGAACCGCTCTCCAGAGCCGCAGCAGATGAGCCAGCCCGCTGCGCCTCTGGAGAGTCGCGCGCCGCGGAGCCGACTCACGCGAAGAAAAATCAGGATGTAACCCTCCCGCCAAGCCGCGAAGGCGCAGAGGAGGAGGTTCTCGATCAGTCCTTGGCGCCTTCGCGCCTTGGCGGGAGCAACAATGAGGTGGCTGCCGATGGAAGGTGACGGACAGCCCCGTGACGCATCCAACAACGAACGTTCCGCCCCCTTGCGGGAGGCGGCTACGTGTCACGCGGCGGGAAACGATGGATGGGGCAATCGTTGTGAGCGAATCGACTGACCCGCCTCTACCGATCCGGTTGCATCCGCGCTTCCAGCAACCCGCGGAACCCTGCCTCCACAGGCCCCGAGATCCAGGGTTCGTACCCTTCGGCTTCCAGCAGGATGCGCCAGGGCTTTTTGTTCTCGGTAAACTCGACCCGGAACTGGCCATGGCTCCCGCGTCGCGTGTCCAGACGCTCCCATCTGTGTTCACCCTCCCCATGACCCGGGATGGCCTTCAGTTCCCGCACCGGCAATCCGGTCACGGCATCCCGCGCCAGGCCGTTGACTTCCAATGCCGGCACGAGCGTGATCACATGCTCCTGCCCATCCGCCTTGATTTCGATATATCGCGTGTAGCACCAACCCTCCTTGCGCGAGCACAACTCCAACACCTCATCCCAGGGGGCCTCGGCCCACTCGAGGCGTCCGTTCCCATCCGTGCGCGCGCGCCAATCGAGCTTGCCACGGTGGCTGCCCCATTGTTCCAGGATCACCTCCGCGTCCGGCACCGGCACCCCGTGTTCATCCTCCACCCGCAGACGCAGCACCGCCCCGGGCTTCAGCGTGATCTCCAACGGTGCCATGCCGACGTCGAGTTCCTTCAGCACATACACCGGCGCGAACCCATCCGCCGTCACGACGAAATCGAAGTTGCTGGCCGCCTGCAGCGGAAACTCAAAGCGGCCCTCGGTATCCGTGCGCACTTCCACCTCCCTGCTCGACCGCGGGGAGTGGGCCAACGCCGCATCCGCCACCGGGCGTCCCTGTTCGTCCACGACGCGTCCTGTCAGCACCACACCGGGTTGCAGCACCGTCTCCAAACGCCCCGCCCACAGCGCCTCCTCCTCCGGCGTGAACTCCCGGCCCGCCTGCTCCGTGCTGCTGCGCAGCCCCTTCACCCACGTCTCTCCATATTCAGGATGCTCCACGCGAAAGCCAAAACCGGGATGCCCCGCGCGAGGAACCACCGAACTGGTCCAGTGACCAGCGGCATCGGTAACGGCGACGACAGATGCGCGAATGAACCCGTCCCGCTCACGGGGGCGCTCGCGGCTGGCGGCGTCGCCGGAGTTGCTGAAATGCATCCGGATGTTCGCCCCGGGCACGGGCCGGCCTTGCTCATCGCGGACCCATCCTCCGATGGCGTCCTGGACCGGCTGGGTTCGAAGCGTATAGAGCACCGGGATTGGATCCTGCTTCTGCGGTGTGAACGTCGCGTAGCGCGCGGCCCAACCCTGGGACCACACGCCCACATCGAGCCGTTCCGCGTCCGCCGGATAAGGCACCGTCGCCCACCCTGTCTCATCCGTGCGCAGATCGTAGCGCTGTACCCACTCGCCCGCGTGGGTGACGATGTTCAAGGCCAATCCGGCACCCGCCACCGGCGCATCCGTGCCCCAGGTCAGCACCTGAAGAAAAAGAGCCGATTGTCCGGCATCAGCCTCGTCGGAGGCGGGGGCAGTTCCCACGGGTGGCGCGGTTGGCCTCGGATCGGGAATGACCTGCGCTACTTCCGTGGTTCTTTCAGGCTCGCTGGCTGGCGATGACAGGTTCGGAGAGGTGGACGGAGAAACAGCGGGCCACTGCGTCACGACCAGCCAGGCGATCACGCCGGCCGTGCCGCCGAGCAAGCCAAGCGACTTGAGCCGCGCCAGGCGCCAGGCAGAGAGCGCTTCCTGGGCCAGCAGCATGACGCCTGAACTCCCGGCCACACCCGCGCCCGTGACGGCCGCGGAGACCGAAGCCGCCAATCCGCCGGGCGCCGCACTCACGGCGTGCACCGTCATCAGGCTGCCCAATGTCGCGGCCGAAACGGTTCCGGCGCCGGGCCCGAGGCGATCCCGAAGCTTTTCCAGGCCCCGTTGCACGCGCTTCTTGGCCGCCTCCTCGCTCACACCCAACGCCGCAGCCACCTCGCGATGGGAGCAGCCTTCGTAGTAGCGGAGCAGAATCGCCTGGCGATCGGAGCGGCCCAGTCCCTCCATGGCTTCGTCCAGCTCGGGGGCGATCCGGTCCCAATGCGGGTCGGGTTGGGTGATGTCATGCATGACCACGGCTTCCTGTTCGCGCTGCTGACGCCGCTGCCGGGAGCGCAGGGCCCGGGCAGCCACGAAACGTGTGGTCTGGAACAACCACCCGCCCAGCACCGTCCGCCGCGACAGGTGCCGGGCCTTGCGGGCCAGGAGCACGAACACCGCCTGCGCGATCTCCTCCGCCAGGGCGGCATCCTGCACCTGCCTCTGCGCCACCGACCAGACCAGGCCAAGGTGGCGTTCCACCAGGGTTTGGAACGCGGATTCCGATCCGCGCTTGGTCATAGGCTTCGAGTAATTCCCAGTCGTTCATGGCCAGCGATGCGTTTCAAAGGGATATCCCCGCCGCCGCCGGAGACGGGACATCCATTCTTCCTTTGAGGACCGTGCAACCTGGCGGGAGGAGACAGGATGACAAGCGGATGATCTCAAAGGTGCAGGAGGTGGAGCAAGAGCAAGACGGGCACTTCTTGCACATACTCATACCCTTTACCCGAAAGGAAAAACCAACATGTTGTGGTTTTGCCGGGCCCCTCACCCTGGCCCTCTCCCGGGGGGAGAGGGGGCAGCGAGCCGGGATGGGTGAGAGGGATGAGCGCAGGGGCCTCTCTCCGCGCGGAAGACGACGCTCCCTCTCCCTGCGGGAGAGGGCTGGGGTGAGGGGCCTTTGATGGGGTGCGATGTAGGGTGCGCGCCTCGCTCCCCATTCCGCCTCGTGACCTCGGCGGCTACTTTGCGAACGCGGCTGCCAGGCCGCTTCGACCTTTCCAATCCCAGGCGATTTGCTAACCTGCGGAAGGGATTGAATGCGCGACATTCCCATGTACCTCCTGGAACCCATCGTCAATCGGATTTACCGCAGGAAAATGGCGGCCTTCCTGCGCATGGACGAACTGGCCCGGCAGCACGAGCCCATCCGCCCAGACCCCACCGCAGGCCCCTGCCTCCTCTATGTCCATGTGCCGTTTTGCGAGTCGCTCTGCCCCTACTGTTCCTTCCACCGTTGCGAGTTTGAGGAGACGCTGGCCACCCGCTACTTCGCCGCCCTTTGGCGCGAATTCACACTCTACCGGGACCTGGGATTCGACTTCGACGCCATCTACGTCGGGGGCGGCACCCCGACGGTGATGATGGACAAGCTGGCCGAAACGCTCGACCGGGCGCGCAAACTGTTCCGCATCCGCGATGTGTCGGTGGAAACCAACCCGAACCACCTGACCCCGGACCATCTCTCCCGCCTCAAGGAGTCCGGGGTGAACCGGTTGAGTGTCGGGGTGCAGAGCTTCAATGACGACATCCTCCACCACATCGGGCGCCTGGTGAAATACGGTCACGCGGCAGACATCAAGGAACGCCTGGCCGGGGCAGCCGGGCAATTCGACACCCTGAACATCGATCTCATCTTCAACATCCCGATCCAGACCGACGCCATCCTGCAGGCGGATCTGGATGCGATCGATGCGTTGCGTCCGGACCAGGTCACCTTCTACCCGCTCATGACGGCGCCCTCCGTGGAGTCGGTGCTCCGGCACAGCCTCGGTCCGATCGACTACGCGCAGGAGAAGCGGCAATACTTCGCCATTCTGGAGCGGATGCGACGCCACTACGCCGCCTCGACGGCCTGGTGCTTCTCCCGGAAGGACACCATGATCGACGAGTACATCATCGACTATGACAACTATGTGGGCATGGGAAGCGGCGCCTTCGGATTCTACGAGGGCACGCTCCACATCAACACCTTCTCCATCCCCGAATACCTCGCCAAGCTGGACCGCCACGAGTTTCCCGTCACCCGCGTCAAACATTTCCGCCCCGCCGAGCAACAGTATTATTTCCTGCTCCGCAAGCTGTTCGGGCTGACGCTGCCCCGGGACCAGTTCCGGGCGGGGTTGGGATTGGATGGCGCGTGCCACATCCGTCCGGCCTTGGCGCTGTTGCGCGCGGCGCGTGCGTTTGTGGAGGGGAAGGAGGTGGTCCGGCTCACGGAGCGGGGCATGTATTATTGGGTCATGGCCATGCGCGAATTTTTCATTGCCGTGGACACGCTCCGAGATCAGTGCCGCCGCCCCTCCATCCCCCCGGCCTGCATCCCAACAAGCCCCGTTCCCAACCCGACGGCCTGACACGCGCACGGATCCTCTCTGCCGCCCCTTCCCAGGATCCGTTGGGCCGTACGGCACGAAAAACGTACACGTCGATGTGTACGAATTCCGTGCCGTACGGCACCTAATTCGTACACGCCAAGGTGTACGGTTTTGGTGCCGTACGGCACCCACAAAGACGTAAGCGACTGCGAACGCGGTGGATGCGCGCTTGGCAAGAACCATGGCCGGGCTGCATGGTTTGGGCGTTGCTTTGACTTTGCGGCGGGTCTTCCTACACTCTGCGCTCATGAATCCACGTCCCTTCCAAACCCCTTTCGATGCGTGGTTGGTTCTCATCGGGTGCTTGTGCATGGCCACCCGGCTGCCTGCGGAGGATCCGTTGCCACAACTGGAGCGCCTCCAGAGCAGCCCCGTCCTGCGCCAACTCCAGCCCAATCCCGTGGCCGCCGCACCGCGCACAGCCGGCGAACGCACCGTGGCCCAGATGCACGTGCCCGAAGGGTTCCGCGTGGAATTGCTCGCCGCCGAACCGGAACTGCACCAGCCCATCGCATTCGCATGGGACGAGCGCGGACGGATATGGATCGCCGAGGCCTACAGCTATCCCGCCAAGCGCCCGCCCGGCGAAGGGCTCGACAAGATCGTCATCTTCGAGGACCGCGACGCCAATGGCAGCTTCGAGAGCCGCATGGTGTTTGCCGAGGGACTCAACCTCGTCAGCGGCCTGGAGATTGGCTTCGGCGGCGTCTGGGTGGGCGCGGCGCCCGAGCTCTTGTTCATCCCTGACCGCGACCACGACGGCCAGCCCGACGGCGCGCCCCAATTGTTGCTTGACGGATTCGGCTACCAGGACACGCACGAGACGCTGAACAGTTTCCTCTGGGGACCGGACGGCTGGCTCTACGGCATCCAGGGCGTCTTCAACACGGCGCGCATCGGCAAGCCGGAGGTGCCGCCCGATCAACGTCCCGAACTGCGGGCCGGCGTCTGGCGTTACCATCCCACCCGGCACGAGTTTGAAATCTTTGCGCACGGAGGCAGCAATCCCTGGGGGCTGGACTACGACGAGGACGGCCAGATGTTCATGACGCATTGCCGCAGCTATTGGGGCCGCGGGCCGACCACCCACGTCATTCAGGGCGGCCAGTTCTGGAACCAGGTCAACGGCAACTACGCCGACTTCATCGTGGCCCGTCCCCCCGCCGCGTTCCCCGAGTTCCGCAACTATCTCCTCGCCTCGGCCCGCTACGGCCACGGCGCCGGCGGTGCGGGCCCGCGCGGGAGCGACGCCATTTACGGCGGGCATTCGCACGTGGGAACCATGATCTACCTTGGGGACAACTGGCCCGACGCCTATCGCGGCCACCTCTTCACGCACAACCTGGGCGGGCACCAGATCAACCAGCAGATCAACCAGCCGCTCGGCTCGACGTACGACACCGCGCATGCCGGCCCGGACGTGCTCTTCTGCACCGACCCGGCCTACGTGGCCGTGGACCTGCAGTCCGGACCGGACGGCGCCGTGTACATGATCGACTGGGTGGATCCGCAACATTGCCACAATCCCAACACCGAACGCTGGGACCGCACCAACGGCCGGCTCTACCGCATGCAATGGCAGGAAGGTTACAAGCCGGTCCGCGTGGATGTCGGCGCCCTGACCGACCTTCAACTGGTTGGTCAGTTGTCACAGAAAGACCAATGGCACGCGCGCACCGCCATGCGCCTGTTGCAGGAACGCGCCGCCCAAGGCCTGGCGAAGGACGCGGTGGCGCGACTGCAGGCCCTGGCGAGGAGGCCCGGCATCGATCGCGAATCGCTGCGCGCCCTGTGGGTGCTGGGACGATGCGATGCACTGGACGAAGCCACGATCCTCGCCTCGCTGCAACACGAGGATCCCATGCATCGCGCCTGGGCCATCCAACTGTCCGCCGACGATCGGGAGATCTCCGGGCCGGTGGCGGATCGCCTGGCGGAACTGTCCCGCGCCGACGCGTCGCCCGTGGTGCGGCGTTATCTGGCCTCCGCCATGCAGCGCGTTCCGGATGAAACGGGATGGGACATCGCGGAGGGGCTCGTCCTTCATTCCGAGGATCAGGAGGACCGCGTGCTGCCGTATCTCATCTGGCATGGCGTGGCTCCGCTCATGAGCCGCGACGCCGATCGCGGCTTCCAACTCGCCGCTGCTGCGCGCATGCCGGTGCTGGCGGACTGGACCTACTGGTATGCCGCCACGCTCGAAGGCGATGCGCTCAACCGGGTGGTGGCCACCCTGCCGCGTCTGGAAGGCCAGGCCCTGCACAAGCGCCTGGCCGGCGTTGGCCTGGCCATGGCCTCGCGGGCCAACGTCCCGATGCCACCCAAGTGGGGCGACGTCGCCGCGTCCCTCTACCAATCCGACTCCGCGGACATTCGTCGTCTGGCCGAGGAACTGGCGGCGGCTTTCGGAGACGCCACGGCGTTTCCGCGCCTGCGCGAGACGCTGGCCGATGCCAAGGCGGACCCCGGAGCGCGGCGCCATGCGTTCGCCGTTCTGAGCCGGGCCCAGGACGCGGCCAGCCTTCCGGTCTTTCTCACGTTGCTCGACGACGATGCCTTCCGCACCGACACGATCAGCCTCCTCGCCCGTTTCGATGACGCGCACATTGCGCCCGCCTTGATCGGGAGGATGTCATCCCTGCAGGCGCGGGACCGCGCGGCCGCCCTGGGCACGCTGACCAGCCGGGCCTCAAATGCCATGGCGCTGCTGGACGCCGTGGCGGCGGGCAAGGTTGATCAGGGCCTTCTCACGGCCTTTTACATCCGACAAATGAGCGGCCTGCGGAATCCCGAGGTGGACCGGCGTGTGGAACAATCCTGGGGCAAGATCCACCAGTCTCCGGCCGAGAAGCTGGCGCAGATCAGCGCGCTGGAGAAGGCCTACCGCGAAGCCCCGCTCTGGGCCTACAGCGGCAACGCGGGACGGACGCACTTCGAGACCCTGTGCGGGCAGTGCCACCGGCTGGGCGACCTGGGCCAGCGTCTGGGCCCCGACCTGACCGGGGCTGGCAAGCACGGTGTTCGCTATTACCTGGAGAACATCTTCGACCCCAACGCGGTCATCGGGACGAGCTTCCAGATGACCACGGCCGAGCTCAAGGACGGGGATGTCATCTCCGGATTGCTGGTCCAGGAAACCGCCAGCGCGGTGACATTGCGAACCACAGTCGGGGAAACGGTGGTGGCGAGGACCGACATCGACTCCCTGCAGACCAGCGAGAATTCGCTCATGCCGGAGGGGCTGCTCGACACGATGAAGGACCGCGAGCAGATCGAGCTGTTGAAGTTCCTGATGTCGAATTAGCGGAGGGCTTGTAAGGAAGCGATCGGCGCGCGGCTCTCCAGAGCCGCAGCGGGTTGGATGGCCAGGTTGGGGGGGAGGAAACCCCTGGTTTGGGAAAGGTTTGATTGCGTTTGGCGCCATGCATTTTGCTTGGGATGAGGCTTTCCCGCTGCGGCTCTGGAGAGCCGCGCGCCGTTGGCTTGATAAACCAGGCAGCCATGAAAAAAAACGCTTTTAGGCAGTCCGAGCAACCACCCCAACCCGCATGACCACGGAACCCGCAACGCTTGCCGTGATCGTGATCACGAGCCTGGTCTCGTGGCAGGTCTTCCAACGGAGCGACCTCTACGAGCGCCTGCTCTTCTCGACCGACGCGGTGTGGCGCGGGCGCCAGTTCGAACGCCTGGTGACGTCGGGCTTCATCCACGGGGACTGGCAGCATCTGATCTTCAACATGCTGAGCTTCTACTTCTTCGCGAGTGGCATCGAGCGCTGGTATGGCGCGGACACGATGCTGCTGGTTTACTTCGCAGGCATTCTGGGCGGGAACCTCTTGTCACTCTGGCTGCATCGGCACCACGTTTATCGCGCCCTGGGTGCCTCGGGCGGAGTCTGCGGAATCATCTTTGCCAGCATCTTCCTGCTGCCTGGGGGCCAGGTGAGGCTGCTCCTCCTGCCGATCGGCATTCCGGCCTGGCTCTTCGCCATCGGCTACATCGTGGCCAGCTATTACGAGATGCGCCAGCAACGGGACAACATCGGACACGACGCCCACCTGGGAGGCGCCATCATCGGTCTCCTCATGGCAACCGCCCTGCATCCCGCCATCGTCCGCGCCAGCCCCGTGCTCTATGCCGTGGTCATGGGACTTGCCGTCCTGCTGTTCGTGCACCTGTTGCGTCATCCCCTTTACCTGCCTTGGACTCCGCGTCGGCGGCGATCCGAACCCGAATCACACCCGCGCTACACCACGCGGCATCTGGAGGATCCCCGGGAAGTGGATCGCCTGCTGGAAAAGGTGGCCGCCCAGGGAATCAACAGTCTGAGCGAGGATGAGCGGAAGCGGCTCGAGCGATACAGCAACCGACTGAAAGATAAGGATGGCACATGATGGAAACTGAAGCAGACACGGTCCGAATCCGGAGAGGGTATAGAAGCGATTCAACATCGGCAAAGACCACCTCGTTACCTCGGCGGCTACTTGTGCAGGTGGTGGCGGGGTGGTTTTGCCTGGCGGCCTGGCAGGCGGGAGCCGCCGAGACGCGGCCGCGCCTGATGGTGTTGACCGACATTGGCGGGGACCCGGACGACCAGCAGTCGATGATCCGGCTGCTGCACTACGCCAATGAATTAGAGATCGAAGGGCTCATCGCCTCGGCGTCGGGGATTCCCGGCGAGTTGAAGGAGGCGGTGACCAAGCCGCATCTCATTGTCGAATTGATCGACGCCTACGGCCAGGTCCAGGGATCGCTGGCCGGACACGACCCACGCTATCCCTCCGCGGACTCCCTTCGGACGCTGGTGAAGTCGGGCAACTCGCAGCGGGGTCGCCCGGCCATCGGGCCCGAGGGCGACACGGAGGGCTCGCGCTGGATCATCCGGGCGGGCGACAAGGAGGACGCGCGCCCGCTCAACCTCACCATCTGGGGCGGGCAAACCGACCTGGGCCAGGCCCTGTGGCGCGTCCGCCAGGATCGCGGCGACATGAAGGCCAAGGCATGGAGATCCCGCCTGCGCGTGTATGACATCGGGGACCAGGATGTGTTGGCCGACTGGATCCTGGAAACCTTCCCGGACCTGTTCTACGTCCTGCCCCGCCCGCGCAAGGGGGAGGATCGGCGGGAAGCCGTCTATCGCGGCATGTACCTGGGAGGAGACGAGTCGCTCACATCCCGTGAATGGGTGGATCAGAACATCCGGAGCGGACATGGCCCGCTGGGCGCGCTCTACCCGACGCGGACATGGACGGCGCCCAACCCGCACGGCACGCTCAAGGAGGGGGACACACCTTCCTGGTTTTTCTTTTTGCCCGTTGGCCTGGGCGATCCGAATCATCCCGACTGGGGGGGTTGGGGTGGACGCTTTGTCCTGGAGAATGATCGGGTTTGGATCGACGCGACCGACACCGTGGGCACGGAAACGCATCGGCGAGTGACGGTGTGGCGTTGGCGTCCGCAGTTCCAGGCGGATTTCCAGGCGCGCCTGGATTGGGCCGTCAAGCCCGTTGTGGAAGCCAACCATGCCCCGCATCCGGTGGTGAACGGCGACACCTCCGGCCAGGCGTTGGTCCTGCAGGCAAAGGCGGGGTCCGGGGTGGTGCTGGATGCCGACCTTTCGACGGATCCGGACAAGGACCGCTTGTCGTTTCGCTGGTGGTATTACGCCGAGCCGAGCCAAGGCGCGCCCGCGCCCAAGTTCAGCGGACCGAACGACTCTCAAACCGTGGTCAGCTTGCCCGCCGGCGAAGCCGGGGCCGAGTATCATTTGATCCTGGAAGTGACGGACGACGGGGAACCGCGGTTGACGCGCTACCGCCGGGTGATTGTGCGGGTCGAGGGGCGCTGAGGGGTCAGACTTGACTAATTGACTATTCCAGCTCGCGCCGTCACTTGCGCGAGCTGGAATAGTCAATTAG
>Ga0302046_10001042_pt1 | contig 26361 bp, 22 predicted proteins | sample RVTome_11_FD_200261 | JGI IMG/M metagenome (GOLD analysis project Ga0302046, IMG submission 200261) | Soil microbial communities from uranium-contaminated site in the Upper Colorado River Basin, Wyoming, United States - RVT147D111 (version 2) ... | reverse complement strand
TCCATTGAATGCTCCGAATACCCTGCCCATTCAAGTCCAATTCGAACGGTCCGGTTATCCCTTGCGCGACTCCAGGCCAACCACCGGTGTCAGGGAGGAATTGGGGAACACTGGTGACTCGAAAATAGAGGGCGTTGCCATTGACGCGGTTTTGATGAGCGAAGTAAGGGGTCGATTGAGTTGCGGCACCACTCAATGGTGACCTCAATCCCACGATCAGTTCGGTCTGACTTTGGTAACCGAAGCCCTCGAGGTTGATTGCATGGTTATCGTGTTGCTTCGGTGTGTAGGCCCACACCGGAGGAACAAGGCCGATATTGGCCCACACCAGGTGGATGGCTGTGGCCCCGACCGCTGGAACTACGTCAAATGTTCTCCTTGCAGTTGTGTCATTAGATGTTGAGGGCTCGTATGTCGGCGGGAATGGACTTGGCGGAATCAGAACATTGAATTTGCAACTACCAAAATGACTCGTGTTGGGCAAACCCGGATCGTAACCGCGCGGTCCTCCGTCCCAGGCGCGTCCTTCAGAATCCAGGTCATCTGGATCTCTCATGTTCCAAATATCGATTGGCTCGGCCGCACCCGGAGGCCTTAGATACATGTTTTCGTTACCTGAATCTGCAAAACTGAAAACTCCGGGACTGTGGAAACTATCCCCCAAATAAAAACCTCTTCCTTGGATAAATGTGTTTGCAGGCACCGTCCACCTAAACGGGAAGGAAGGGTCATCCGACAACCCAACCCCCCCAATGTTCACAGCCACTGGGGCCGGATTGTAAAGCTCGACGTGTTCGTTTCCTCCAGCCACTTCGAACTCATTGATTAAAATTCGTGGGATGCCATCATTTACCGCGGCCCCTTTTATGGCGAGCGGGTAGTAGTTATAATTCGCGTCACGAGCCCAAATTCGGTAGAAGTATTCCTGGCCGACATCGAGTCCGGTGTGGGTGGTGTTGCCCGAGGCGGCGAAGTCGCCCAGAACCGTGCCCGCCACATTATCCGGACCGCCCCAGGTATAGGGCAGATTCTGGCCTGTGGAGTAGGTCACGCCGTTGACCGGCGCGCCGAATTTGTCGATGGTGTTCCACGCGATTAGGACCCCACTTCCAATGGTCAACTGGCCGTAGCGTGCGTTGTAGGTGCTAATTTGGCTCCGAATCTGGGCGATCAATCCTTGAGCCGCGTTGAAATCTGTGTTGTAGAGGGATCCGGGCGGTAGACCTCGATCCGGAGGCACCGCGTTTTCCGATTCCCAAACCACCCTGGTTGGAGCTTCTGCGCTGGGAATCGGATTGAAATTGGCGTCGAGTTGAATGCGCATCACCATGGTGCGTCGCCGGTCGTAATCGCTGGAGGGCGGATCGATCAGCGGGTCCGTCGCGATGTTGTCCACGTCACGGTAACGATTGCGCTTGGTAAGTGAGGTGGCGATATAAAGGTAGCGGCGGGCCGGGTTGGGATCGAACGTGATATCCTCCAAGTCGGTAATGTCCTCGTTCGACACTCCGCTGGTTCCAGGTGGGCTGGGGTGAGTGATATTGACCGGCGTGATGTTGAGGATGGCACTTCCCGCCGCGTTCAGTTCGTAGATGTAAAGTGTGGTTGTGACCTCATCGTCGATGACCGCTATTTTGGGGTGTAGTTCGTTACCGACTTGAACACTCCCCAGGTAAACCACCCCGGACGCCTCGTCGACTTGCGAAAAGTTCCCATCGAGCGGGAATTGCAACCTGTAAACGTACTCGTCGGCGCCGATGTCGACGGGGCCCTCGACGTTGGTGAACCCCGTGTGGTCCAGGCGCGCCTCGCCGTCCATGTCGTAGCGCGCCAGTTCGGAGCAGCCGTGGAACGTCCTGTCCGTTCCCTGGTCGATGACGGGGGAGTTGACCGTCAATCGCGTGCCGCCGGCCTCGAACAATGGGTTGATATTAAGATTGCCAACCCCCGTAGGGAATCCGCCGCGCACGTCGCAGTAGTTGGCCACCACGGACCCGCCGAAGCCGCCAATTTGGATTTCGTCTCCCTGCGTGGTGAAGGTCGACCACACGATCGAGTTGATCAGCTCGACGGAAGCGCCGAGGTCGGCGTTGATTGTGCCCCCGTTGTTCGCCCGGGAATTCTCGCTGAACGAGCATTGAGAAAGGCGCACCCGGCCATTTTCGCCCGCGGCAGCCAATCCCCCACCCACATTGTTTGCCGTGTTGCCGTAAAAGCTGCAGTTGACGAACAGCGCCTTGGAGTCGAAGCAAAAAATGGCGCCGCCATCCTGAGTCGTCGAGTTTTGCTCAAAAGCGCAATTGGCAAACAGGGGATGGCTTCCGTTGACCGCGAACACCGCGCTGTCTTGCGCGTTCCTGATGGTGAATCCGATCACGTAGCCGCGCGCTGTTTCACTGGCGTTGTCGAACACAAACGCTTGGCTGCCGGCCACCGATTCGCAATCGATGATCGTTTGTTCCCAGCCCCGTTCGGAAACCAGGACAAGGTGGCGGTCGCCAAAATTCAGGTTCCGGTTGTTCGGCCCAGAGTACACTCCCGGCAAAACCTGGATGACCGAGCAATCGGCCACGTTGGGATCGTCCAAGGCCTGCTGAATGCTCGAGAAGGGCAGATCGCGGCTGCCGTCCCCGCCCGGGGCGGCCGTCGCGCTGACGTAGAAATCCACCGGTCCCAGGTTCAGAGGATCGATCACCTCGGCCAGTCGGTAAAACTGGGCGTCGGGACTGCCTTGGGCGGTGGGCAGGATGGTTCGCACATCGTCGAACTCGAGCGTGTCGATCCTGGTCCACGTCTGCCAATCATTGACAAAATTCAAATCGCTCGAGGCCAAAAGGTCGTAGAGGGCGCCGGGTCGTCCGCCCAACACCGACAGTTCCAGCTCGGTGGGGCTCTCGCCGGGCACATGGGCGATGTTCAGGGCGAATTCGTTGCAGGCCAATGCCTGCATCGACATGGCCATCTGAGGCACCGTGGGCTGGGCCAGGGATTTGGCCATCGCGGCTTCCGCCATCGCCCTGAACGCCGCACTTTCCTGCGGGCTGACCGGACCCAGGGCGGCATGGTCCTTGAGCTTGTGATAATTCGCGGCGACGGCGGACTCGTCCATCACCAGGCCGAACGTGGTCAACTCGTCGAACTGGCCCTGGGCCAGGCTGCCTCCCAGAACATCGCCGCCCAGGGCAAACCCCGGCTGGCCGCGAATCTGCCCCGGCGCGGACAGCTCGGCGCCGGGTCCGACGGCCTGCAACAGGCCGTCGATGTAAAGCCGGGTCTGCTGGTCCCAATAGGTCAGGACGACCTGGTGCCATTGGCCCGCCTGCCAGGGGGTTGGGGCGGCGAGGACCTCGATCTGAGGCAACGCCCCGTTGCGGAAGACCAACGCCAGGCGGGATCCGTCCGGGTCGAATTGCAAGGACCAGGACGGAAGCGCGTTGGGTCCGGAAAAGGTGCCCAGCTCGAACAACCGGGCCGGCACTCCCGGACCCGGGCCGCCCAGGGCTCCGCTGGTCCAGCTCGGACGGAACCACATCCGCACAGTGCCGGCTTTGGCGTCGAGGTTGAGGCGGCCGGCGGTTGCGCTGACGGGAAACACCAGCCGGGCCGGGCCCTGTCCCTCGATGGCCAGGGCATAACCGCTCCAACTCTCGACGGCGGAGATATTGTGGACGATCAGGGGGGCGAACCGGGGATGGATGAGCCAGTCGGGGGAATCGAAGCGCCAGAAGTTGAGGTGGTATTCCGGCATAGGCGGCAACGGCGGACGTGGGCTGGCCCGCGCGAATGGGGGAAGTAAAAAGCAGCCTAGGAGAAGGAACCCGAGGATCGACCCGGGGCGGGCGACCTTGGGGTTGTTATGGCTGTCCTTGGGGTGCGGCTGTCCTTGGGGTGCGGCTGTCCTTGGGGTGCGTTACTCCTTGGCGATGTCATACGGGGGACCTCGTGTTTTTGGGTTTTTGAATGTCACGCTTGGGCACAAGATACGTGTACTCCTTTGGTTAGGATTGGCGCACTTTGGACCATGGATGGGAAAAGTCAACAAGTGTTATGGCGTCCGGATTTTTTGCAGTGGCATGGGACGGCAGGGGCATCCGAACTTTTGCGGCAAGGGCATTCGGACTGTTTTTCATCGCGGTCGCTTTCAGCTCCGCGCTTCGTCGTCCCCTCCGGCTGCCCCATGTCCTTGCCATCAAATGCCCTTGCCGAAAGAACGAAACCTCCCCTGATCTCACACCCCGATCCCGGGCTGGAGGGTGAAGAGTCGAAGGTGGGAGACGAAACGATTAACGCGCCTATGACGGACTTTTGGGAGAGTAGGAGTATGAGTCCAGAGCTCCTGACATACCCCAGGGGAGTATGTCAGGAGTTCTGGAGTTAGGACGATCTCCCGATCGTCGGTCGTCGGGATCTGCACATCGAGCATCTAGACCGCTGCAAGTTTCTCCAACACCACCCTGGGCGTAAGCCCCGCCGAACGGAGTCGCAATCGTGCCTTCAACGTGACATGAAGGCTGTATGCCAGGAATGAGATCAAGATATGCGAGTCGATCCTGTCCTCTCGCTGGTGATAGATGGGGCGCAAGGCCAGATCCCCTTTGAGGTCCTTGAAGGCTTCTTCAATTTCCGTCAGCCGCAGGTAGTAACTCCAGATCTTTGCTCCATCCTTCCCGTTCAGATTGGTCCGCAACAGGTAGCGTCCTTCTCGCTTCCAGGCCCTTCGCATCCGATCGCGCAAAAGTGTAAAGTCCAGGCGGGCTCCTTGATTGGCTCCTTTCCCCTGGAGCGTGACATTGACCTTCACGAACCGGGCATCTCGGCCGGCCATTTTCTTGGCTCCTCCCAGCGCTTCACGCAACGCATCCCGTTTGAGCGGACGCTTGTGCTTCTGAATCCACTTGAGCTCTTCGAAATACTTGCGCAACCGCCGTCGGCGCATCGAACGTTCCTTGGCCACTCGATCGGTACTTTGCACGAACACGTAGGTTTCCCACTCTTGTGGCAGCACCTTGACCTCCACTCTCGATCGAGCCTTCTGCCAGGGTTGCTCACTCAAGGACTTTTCAAGCTGGATCAGTCGTCACTTGGGAGTGCCCACCACATAGGTGATCCCTGCCGGTTTGAATCCCAACCCTCTCCGGGACCCGCGCAGCCCCGCCTGGAATCATGCCGCCTTGGGCTGGCAACGATCCGCGAAGATGATCACGCCGGCACCCGTTTGCAGGAGGCTCTGCACTTGGAGATCAACCTCCTTGCCGATCGAATGGGAGGCGTCATTGACCACGACCATGGTCCCGTCGGGAAGGTAGCCGATGCCCTGCCCCTTCTCCTTGCCCTCCCGGATCATGCGCAGGGTCAGGAGGTCGCCGGGAAGGATGATCGGTTTCAGGGCCTGGGCGACCTGGTGGAGATTGATGCACTCCACACCGTTGAGAGCGGCCATCTGACCGAGGTTGTAGTCGTTGGTCACCACCCGGGCGTCCAGCGTGCGCGCCAGGCGCAGCAACTTGGAGTCCACACGCACCTCCTCGGGCACGTCAGCCTCATGCACCTTGATCTCAAAGCGGGGATTGCGCTGGAGACGGTTGAGCATCTCGAGGCCGCGCCGGCCGCGCTGACGCTTCAGCTCGTGATGGGAGTCAGCGATGGTCTGCAGCTCCTGGAGGATGAACTGCGGCACCACCACAATCCCCTCAATAAGCCGGGATTCCAGCAGCGCCTCCACCCGGCCATCCACGATGACACTGGTGTCGAGCATCAAGATCTCGTCAGGAACCCGGTTGGCCTTGAATCGCACATACGGAATAAGAAGCGAGAAATCCTCCTTGTTGCTCCGCATGGCCAGGACCATCCCCAGGTAGCTGAAGGCCAGGAACAATCCCAGCCGGACCAGCCAGCGGGTGCGAAAATCCTCCTCCACCCAGATGAACAGTCCCGACGCGTCCACCATCCAGGCCACCAGGGTTCCCACAAACAGCCCGAAGGTGGCGGCTGAGAAGGCTCGAAGGGAGAAACCCTTGAGCATGTGATCCAAACCGACCATCACCCCGCCCAGCCCAAACCCAATCAGGGTTCCATAGAATCCTCCCTGGATCACATCCGGCCGATACTGGCTGACTGCATACCCGGCCAGGGTACACAGAATCAGATAAAAAATACGTATGACCCAGAGTGACATAGGATCGGGTCCTGACTAATCGGCGCTTGCGCGCATGACCGGCACATTGCAAGCCCTTGGCGGTCTGCGCACTGAGGGCGCATACCGACCGTGGGTCGCGCCGCAGGGAGCCGGGCGTCAAGGCGTCCGGCCGCCAGGGCTGGCCATGGCAATCGAGGGCCTCCGCCTCCCGGACGGGGTCCTTGCCTGCGGTCCCCTGGCGGCCTGCAAGCCTGCAGTCCCGCCAACAGAGCAAACTTTCGGCCATGCCTGGGTCAAAGCCTGCCCCGGGAGAAAAAAAGCCGCCGAGGCATCTCGGCGGCTTGAAAACCACGGGGCAGACGCGCCAGGCGCCACCTCAGAGGGGGAAGAATCAACTCGAAAGGGCACCTGTGGGTGGGGAATTCTGCACGAACACCAGCCGGGCCTTGCTTTCCTCGTCCACCGTCACCTGGACGGCCTCTCCTTCGTGGAGGGAATCCTTGAGCAGTTCCTCGGCGAGGGGATCCTCCAGGTAACGCTCGACGGCACGGCGCATCGGACGGGCGCCATAACTGGGATCGTATCCCTTTTCCACCAGGAAATCCTTGGCCTTTTCGTCCAGGTGCAGTTCCAGATTCCGCGCCTTGAGCCGGTCCAGCACCTTCTGGATCTCCAGGTCGAGGATCTCGACCAAATCCGGCTTGGTCAGCGACCGGAACACGATCACGTCATCGAGCCGATTCAGGAATTCGGGCCGGAACGCCCGCTTGGCGTCGTCCATGATGCCTTCCCGCATCCTCTCGTAGCTGTTGACATCCGTGATGGGGGAGAAACCAAGGGTGGAGTCACGCTGAATGGTCTGCGCCCCGACATTGGAGGTCATCAGGATGATGGTGTTGCGGAAATTGACCGTCCGCCCGACGTTGTCCGTCAATTTGCCCTCCTCCAGGATCTGCAGGAGCATGTTCATGACGTCGGGGTGGGCCTTCTCGATCTCATCGAACAGCACCACCGAGTAGGGGCGGCGCCGGACCTGTTCGGTCAATTGCCCGCCTTCCTCGTAACCCACGTAGCCGGGAGGCGACCCGATCATGCGGGAGGCGTTGTGGCGCTCCATGTATTCGGACATGTCGAGCTGGATGAGCGCCTTGGAATCGCCAAACATCGATTCCGCAAGAGACTTGGCCAGAAGCGTCTTGCCCACCCCGGTCGGGCCCAGGAGCGCAAACGTGCCGATGGGGCGCCGGGGATCCTTCAAGTCGGCCCGCGACCGGCGCAGAGCCTTGCAGATGGCGGAGACGGCCTCCGTCTGGCCGATCACCACCCGGGAAAGTTCCTGCTCCATTTCCAGGAGCTTCTTGGCCTCGTCCTGCTCCATGCGGCGGAGCGGGATGCCGGTCCACTTCGCGACCACCTGGATGATGTCGTCATCGTCCACCTTGACGCGTTTTTCCTCGCGACTGGCCTTCCAGGCGTTGAGGATGGAGTCCATCTTCTCCTTGGTCTGCTTTTCCTTGTCGCGCATGGCGGCCGCGCCCTCGAAGTCCTGCTCCTTGATGGCCTTCTCCTTCTGGGTCTTGATCTCCTCGATATCATTCTCAATGGCCTTGAGCTCGGGAGGCCGGGTCATGGCGCCGATCCGTGCGCGGCTGCCGGCTTCGTCCATGAGGTCGATGGCCTTGTCCGGGAGGTAACGGTCGGTGATGTAGCGGTCCGAGTACTTCACGGCCGCTTCGACCGCGGCGTCGGTGATCTCCGCCTTGTGGTGATCCTCATACTTGGGACGCAGGCCCTTGAGGATCAGCACCGCCTCGTCGTTGGAGGGAGCTTCCACCTTGACGCTCTGGAATCGGCGTTCGAGGGCCGCGTCCTTCTCGATGTACTTGCGGTACTCGTTGAGGGTGGTGGCGCCGATGCACTGCATCTCGCCCCGGCTCAAGGCGGGCTTGATGATGTTCGAGGCGTCCATGGTGCCTTCGGCCGACCCGGCCCCGACAATGGTGTGGAGCTCGTCGATGAAAAGGATGATGTTCTTGGCCCGGCGGATTTCATCCATCACGGCCTTGATGCGCTCCTCAAACTGGCCGCGGTACTTGGTGCCCGCCACCATGAGGGCCAGGTCCAGGGTGACGACCCGCTTATCACGGAGAAGTTCCGGAACGTTACCCTTGGAGATTTCCTGGGCGAGGCCCTCGACAATGGCTGTCTTTCCCACCCCGGCTTCGCCGAGCAGGACCGGATTGTTCTTCGTCCGGCGGCAGAGGATCTGGATGACGCGTTCGATTTCGTGCCGGCGCCCGATGACGGGGTCCATCTCGCCTTTGCGGGCGATTTCCGTCAGGTCACGCCCGAAGGCCTTCAGCGCGGGGGTCTTCACCTCGCCCTTGCGTTCGGGGGCTCGCTCACCGGGTTCCGGGGCGGCCGGTTCCTCGCTGCCGCTGAAATTGGGGTCCAGCTCCTTGAGGATTTCCTGGCGGGTCTGCTCGATGTCCACATCGAGGTTCTTGAGGACGCGGGCCGCGACGCCATCACCTTCACGAAGCAGCCCGAGCAGGATGTGCTCGGTGCCGACGTAGGTGTGGTTGAGGGCTTTGGCCTCCTTGGCGGCGAGGGCCAGCACCTTTTTCACGCGGGGCGTGTAGGGAATGTTGCCGATCATCTTCTGGTCGGGACCGGTTCCGACCTGCTTTTCGACCTCCATCCGGACGGTCTCCAGATCCAGGCCCATCTTCTGAAGAACATTCACGGCCACGCCCTGGCCCAGCTTGATGAGGCCCAGCAGGAGATGCTCGGTACCGACGAAATTGTGGTTGAAGCGGTCGGCCTCCTTGCGGGCGAGCGCAAGAACCTGCTGCGCGCGTGGGGTGAAGTTGTTCAACGCTTCATCGCTCATAGGTAGTAAATAAATGCATTCAACGGACTCTTTGTCCAGTTTTGGAGCCAGTGAATCCAACCCCGTGTGTCGGCCGCCCCGCCTTCCATGACACCAGCCGCCTCATCCCGCGCAATCCCTTCAGGTGTATCCAGTTGTCACCCTTCTAAGCAAATCCTAGTCCGAATCACACCTCAGCGCACCAAAAAATTACCCGGCACGGGAATCCAGGCTCAAGCGCGAGATTCCAGGACCACCTCCTTCCCAGCGCATCGATCTCCGGCCACACACATGGCGATGCATGGAGGCCATGGTGCCGGGAAAGATCTCCTCGGTTCACCCTCGGCTTTTGCCGGGAACCCCCGAGCCCAGCACGCCTTAGGCGGCTCCAGGTCAGTTGGATCCGGGCTTGGACTTGGAGCGGCCCGGCTTCCGGGGCGGCTCAACGGCGGGTCGGGATACGTCCTGAAGCCGCAGGCGGAGCATGTCCGCCCGGCGCAGGTCGCGTTCCTCGGCGGTCAGCTTCTCCTCGAAACTGAGCTGGAGATGGGCTGGCTGGGTGACCATGAACAATTCATCGACCAGACCCCGCTTGAGATCGGGGAAGAGGCCCAAATCCGCTCCCAGCCGCATGAGGGAGAGGAGGTTCATGGTTTCCTTGGAGGAGATGCTGTGCGCGTTGGCGAGGATGCCATAGGCGCGGCCGATGTGATTGAAGACCGCCTTGGGTTTGCGCTCGAGCAAAAGGTCCCGGGCGTTTTCCTCGTGCTCGATGATCTGGGCCAGGACCTTGTTCATGCGCTCCACGATGTCCAGCTCCGTGTCACCCAGGGTCATCTGGTTGGAGACCTGAAACACGTTGCCCAGCGCCTCGGTCCCCTCGCCGTAAAGTCCACGCACGGCCAGGCCCAACTTGTTGACGGCCTGCACGATCTGGTTGATCTGCTCGGCCAATACCAGTCCCGGGAGGTGGAGCATGGCACTGACACGGATGGCGGTGCCCAAATTGGTGGGACAGGCGGTGAGATAGCCAAGGCGATTGGAGAAGGCGTAATCCAGCTTGCCTTCCAGTTCCGTATCGAAGGCGTCGATGGCCTGCCATGCTTCCTTGAGCTGGAGCCCCGGACGAAGGGCCTGCATCCGGATGTGATCCTCCTCGTTGATCATCACGCAGAGGGTTTCGAGGCGATTAAGGACCAATCCGCTGCCCGCGCTGCGGGCGGCATGCTCGCGGCTGATCAGGTGCCGCTCCACCAGGATGTTCTTGTCCAGGACCGAAAGCGTCTCCATGCCCGTGGAGTAGGCATCAGCCATGTCGGGACCCTGCTCCACGGCGGGACGGATGAGGTCGTACGCCTTGATGCGATCCGGTTTTTTGGCCCAGCTCGGAAAGGGTAGTCCTCGCAGGTTTCTGGCCAGGCGCACCCGGCTCGACATGACAATGCGCGTATGCGGGCCTTCCCGGCCGGCGGACTCCGCGGGGGAGACGAGGAAGGAATGGATGTCCATGGAGCGATCAGGTGGTGGTGGTGGAGTCGGTGATCTTGGCGCGGGTGGACTTGATCTCGTCCCGCACCTTGGCGGCTTCTTCAAACTGCTCGGACTCGATGGCCTTCTCCAGTTTGCGGTGAAGCTTCTCCAGGCGCTCGGCCAGGAGGCGCGATTGTTTGAACGCGCGGGGCGCCTTGCCCACGTGCCGGGTCCCCTTGTGCATGGTCTTGAGCAGGCTGACCAGGGCCTCGGAGAAGGTGTCGTAGCACCGGGCACAGCCGAGCCGGCCCGCCTTCTTGAAATCCGCCTGGGTAAAGCCGCATTCCGGGCACTTCAGCTTGGCCCCGCCGCCGGCTTCATCGATTTCGGTGGAGGCCCCCAGCCCCAGGAGCAGGTCCGCCAGGGAGAACCCGGTCGGGTCATTGACCCCCTTCTCCCCGGCGCAGGCCTCGCAGAGGTCCACCTTTTGCATCTTTTCACCCAGGATCTGGGTGAGGTGCACCTTGGCTTCCTTGTCTTTGCAAACGCAGCACAGCATAACGCTCAGTGGAAGTTATCGGTTGATCGGCCAGCGAGGTCAAGGGCACCCGCCAGCCCTAGCCTCAAATGGGCTCGCCACTCCGTTGGGTCAAGGCCTTGTAGCGCGCCTCCAAATCGAGGGTGACCGGTCCGGGCTTGCCGTCGCCCACCGTCCGGTGATCGATCCTCACCACCGGGATGATCTCCGCCCCCGTGCCGGTCAGGAAACACTCGTCGGCGACATACAAATCATAGCGCGTAAGGTCCGGCTCCGCGACCGTCAGCCCGGCTTCCCGCGCCAGGTCGATGACCGTGCCCCGGGTGATGCCATAGAGGGCCCCGGCGGAAAGCGGCGGCGTGTAGAGCTTGCCATGGCGGACGATGAACACGTTGTCCCCGGTGCATTCGGCGACGAAACCCTGGGCATTGAGCATGATCGCCTCCTCGCAGCCCGCGATGTTGGCCTCGATCTTGGCCAGGATGTTGTTGAGGTAATTGAGCGACTTGATCGCCGGGTTGACGGCGCTGTGCAAGTTGCGCACCGTGGGCACCGTGACGATCTCAAGCCCCTTTTCGTAATACTCCTGCGGATAGAGCTGGATCGAGTCGGCGATGATGATGACCGAAGGCTTGCGGCACCGGTTGGGGTTCAGGCCCAAGCCACCGGGACCGCGCGTGACCAACAGGCGAAGGTAGCCGTCCCGCAGCCCGTTCTCCCGGCAGGTCGCCACCACCGCCTGGACCATTTCCTCCCGCGTCATCGGAATCGCAAGCAGGATGGCCTTGGCGGAGTCATAGAGGCGATCGACGTGTTCCTTCAGCTTGAACACCCGCCCGTTGTAGGCACGGATCCCCTCAAACACGCCATCCCCGTAAAGGAGACCATGATCGAAGACCGAAATCTTGGCCTCGGCTTCAGGATAGTAGGTGCCGTCGATGTAAACATTCTTGCCCACGCGGCCAAACTAATGGATCGGACTGGCCCCACGCAACCAAGGAGTTGCAAAAGAGTTGCCAAATCCACGACGCTTGACTAGAAGCGCCTTCACGCCAGGTGGCGTGCAGACCCAAACCCACAGAATCACCATGCCAAATCCCTGGACCGGAAAAGGAAACCCTTACACGCGCAAGGAAGTCGTCGAACGCCTCCACGAATCCCTGAGAAAGGGACAGCCCATCCTCGCCGCCGGAGCCGGGACCGGCATCAGTGCCAAGTTCATCGAGAAGGGTGGTGCCGACCTGATCATCATCTACAATTCCGGCCGCTTCCGCATGGCCGGACACGGATCGACCTGCGGTCTCATGGCCTACGGCGATGCCAATGCCGTGGCCATGGAGATAGGCGAGCATGAAGTGCTGCCCACGGTCGAGGACGTCCCGGTCATCTGCGGCGTGCACGCCACCGACCCGCGCCGGCGCATGTGGCACTGGCTGCTTCAGGTCAAGGACATGGGCTTCTCCGGCGTGAACAACTTTCCCACCCACTGCATCGTGGACGGCCACTTCCGCCAGGTGCTCGAGGAAACCGGGATGAGCGTCAAGAAGGAGTTCGAAATGGTGGCCCTGGCCCGCAAGATGGACCTCTTCTCGATTGTCTATGTCGCCACGCCCGACGAGGCGAAGGCCATGGCGGAGGCGGGCGCCGATGTGATCATCGTCCATGTGGGCACCACCGTCGGGGGTTCCATCGGCGTCACCGGCGCGGTGGTGACCATGAAGGAGTCGGTCCGCCGCTGCAAAGCCATCATCAGCGCGGCCCGGACCGTGCGCAAGGACATCATATTCCTCTCCCACGGCGGCCCCATCGCCCGCCCCGAGGATGCCGCCTACATCAACCGCCACACCGACTGCGTGGGCTTTGTGGGAGCATCAAGCCTGGAACGCCTCGGCGTGGAGGATTCCCTCACCAACCTCACCCGCAAGTTCAAGAAGATCCCGGTCCAGAAGCGCGCCATCCAGGCAGTGAAGATGCGCTAGCAATCCGTTGAAACACGTATGAAACTCAGGTAGCCGTCCCGCCTCGCGGGATCAGGAGGCGGGTTTTGTGGTTGGATGGCTACCAGATACCGCCTCGTGACCACGTGGAACGTGGCTGGGCTCGGGCCGGCTGCTTTTTGAACGGCCTGCCAGGCAGCCCGCTCATCCGGGCCGCCTCAGGAACCAGCCGCCTTGTCCGAAGCCGCTGGCGTCTCCGGCGGAAGATGTTCCTTGATCCGCTGAATGAGGACCTCGGTGCTGACCGGCTTGGCCAGGAAAAGGCACCCGCCGCTGTTGAGCCCGGCCGGACCCGCCTCCCGCGCGGACACGGTGGCCGTGAGAAAAATGATCGGCACATGGCGAAGCTGGCGATCCTTGTGGATCAACGCGGCCACATCGCCGCCGTCCCGCGTCGGCATGATCACGTCGAGCAGGATCAGGTCCGGCCGGTAGTCGCGCGCCGTGGCCAGCGCGTTGCCGGCCCGATTCTCCTCGCGCACCTCAAACTCGCCGGTCTTCTCAAGGTTGATCCGGACCATCCGGGTGAACCCGGCTTCGTCGTCGATGATGAGGATGCGTTTCATGGGGGTGCGTGCCTTGGTCAAAGCTTAAACATAATGGTCGCGCAGGCGCCACCTTCATTTCGGTTGGTGATGTCGATGGTGCCTCCGTGGAGTTCGACGATCTTACGGGTCACGGTCAGGCCCAGCCCCGTGCCTTTGCCGGTGGGTTTGGTGGTGAAGAACGGATCATAGACCTTGGCCAGCGTCTCGGGCGACAGTCCGCCGCCGGTGTCCATCACCTCCAGAACCGCCACGGTGTCCCCGGCGTGAAAACGGTCGCCCAACCGGGAGCCCAGGTCGCGATCGACCTCCTCGGGCCGCAGTTGGCGGGCCCGGGCCCGCAGGGTCAGGCGCCCCCCGTCGGGCATGGCATGGATGGCATTGGTCATGACATTGACCAGCACCTGCTTGATTTTGTTCCGGTCAAAGCGCACGGGCGGCATGTCCGGGGCCAGCTCGGTTTCGACCGTGATGTCGTGCGAGGTAAGATCGTGCCGGACCAGGGCCAGCGACTCGTTGAGGATGGCTCCCAGGTCGTGGGCGTGCACCTCCAGCGCGCCGGGCACCGCGAAATCCAGCAAGCCCAGGATGATCATGTCAGCCCGATTGATCGCCTCCTTCATGTCCTCGATGATCAGGGAGGCGTTGGGATCCCCGGTCGGCAGGTTGTCCTTGAAGTAGTCGATGCCCATGTTGAGGATGGCGAGCGGGTTCTTCACCTCGTGCGCCACGCCGGCGGCCAGCCGGCCGATGCTCTGCATCTTCTCCGCCTGGATGAGCTGGAACTGGGCGGACTTGAGGTCCTCGTGCGATTGGCGCAGGTCGGTCATGGCCTGTTGCAGGCGCTCCTCGGCTTCCTTGCGCTCGGTGACGTCGCGCCCGATGCAGACCATGCCGACCACCTGTCCTTCGGGATTGGAAAGTGGCACCTTGGTGGTCGAATGCCACCGCAGTTCACCCGAGGGATTGGACAGCTTCTCCTCGCGGTTGAGCATGGGTTGACCGAACTCCATGATGAGATGGTCATCCCGCATGATCCGCTCGGCGGCCTCGATCGGGAAGAAATCGCGCGGCGTCTTGCCCACCACCTCCTCAGGCGAAGCCGCACCCACCAGACGGCAGTGGGCCAGGTTGTCCACCACGTACCGGCCCTCGATGTCCTTGACGTAGATGTAATCCGGCAGGTTGTCGATGAGGCTGCGCAGGACGTTGCGCTCGGACTGGAGCTGGTCCTCGATCCGTTTGATGGCGGAAATGTCGCGCGAGAGCCCGAAGGTGCCGATGATGGCCCCCTGCTTGTCCCGCAGCGGCACCTTCGTGGTCAGCGCCCAAGTCACGCTTCCATCGGGCAGCGTCTCCTTCTCGACCTTGCCGATGATCGGCTTGCCCGTCTGCATCAACTCCTGCTCGTCGCGGCGCGCCTCCTCCGCATGCTCCCGGGAAAAGAAGTCCAGGTCGGATTTCATCCAGGCATCACGCGGATGCTGGAGATGAAACAGGTCCGCCAAGGCGCGGCTGACCCGCAGGAAGCGGCTCTGACGGTCCTTGACGTAGATGCGGTCCGGGAGGTTGTCCAGCAGGGTGTGGAGCAGGTCGCGCTCCTTGGCCAGCGCCTCCTCCACTCGCTTGCGCTCAATGGCGTAATGCATCGAGCGAAGCAGGAGCCGGCTGTCCACCTGCCCCTTGACCAGGTAGTCCTGGGCCCCCTCCTGCACGGTGCGGATCGCCAGATCCTCGTCGTCAAGGCCGCTCATCACAATGATGGGAAGCTGCGGCACCGCCCCGTGCACCCGCGCAAAGGTGTCCAGGCCCAGGCTGTCCGGCAGGGTGAGGTCCACCAGCACCAGATGGATGTCCCCCCTCTTCAGCCGCTCCAATCCCTCAGCCAGCGACCCAGCCTCCTCCATGAGAAAGCTGGCCGCCCGATCCTCCGCCACAAACTCCTTGAGCAGGCGCGCATCGGCCGGGTTGTCCTCGATGATCAGGACCACCTGGAGCGACAGGGCGGGTTCGCTCATCGGCCTGCCTCCCCGGACGCCGCCGCCTGGCCTTCGGCAGGCAGCGTGAATGAAAACGTGCTCCCCTTCCCCACCTCGGAGGCCACCCAGATCCGTCCTCCATGCCGCTCCACAATCTTCTGGCAGATGGAAAGGCCAATGCCGGTTCCGGGATAGCGATCCCGGGCATGCAGACGCTGGAAGATGACAAAGATGCGCTGGGCATGCTCCATCGGGAGGCCGATGCCGTTGTCGGCCACGGAAAACTCCCAGTCAGGCCACACCCGCCGCACCCGAACCTGGATGCGGGGGGCTTCCTCGCCGTGAAACTTGAGGGCGTTGGCCAGGAGATTCTGGAAGAGCTGGGAGAGCTGGGTGGCGTCCCCCTGCACGGTGGGAAGCGGATCCGAGTCGATCACGGCCTGCACCTCCGCGATGGCCACCTGCAGGTTCTCCAGAACGTGCCGGAGGATGTCATCACACGCCACCGGCTCAAAGGGTCGGGCCTTGGTCTGCACACGGGAGAAGGCGAGCAGGTCGTCGATCAACCGGTGCATGCGCTGGGCTCCGTCCACCGCATACCCGATGAATTCCCGCGCGTTCTGGTCCAGCTTCTCCTGGTATCGCTTCTCCAGCAGTTCCAGGTAGCTCGTGACCATGCGAAGCGGTTCCCGCAAGTCATGGGAGGCGACGTAGGCAAACTGTTCCAGCGCCTCATTGGAGCGCCTCAACTCGTGCGTGCGCGCCTCGACGCGGCTTTCCAACTCCTGGTTCAGTTCCCGCAGCGCCTCCTCGGCACGAACCCTTTCCTCGAACTGATTCTGCAACCCCGCGGCCATGTGGTCGAAGGCGCTGGCCAGATGCGCGATCTCCCCCCTCCCCTTCACCTCGCCCGCGCGCGCTGTGAGATCTCCGGACTCCAACCGGCGCGTGGCTTGAAGCAGACGCTGCACGGGATGCAGGATGAAGGCACTCCCGCCCAGCCATGCGGCAAGGAAGGCCAGCAGTCCCGCCAAGGCCAGAAAGGTCAGATTGCGACGCAGCATCCGGTTGGACGGGGCCAGGGCCACCTCCACCGGGATGCCGACCGTCATGAGCGCGGACCGGTCTCCCATGGTTTTCCCCAGGGTGGTGAATCCGTAAAAGCGACGAACCCCGTCCCTTCCCGTGAACTCCCGGGCATGTTCCTCCAAATAATAAGAGGGGGGATGGGGAGTCCGGGGCGAGGCGGGCAGCGTCTGGCCGGTCAACTCCCGGTTGGGGTCGGGAAAGCGGGTCAGGGTGACGCGGGAGCGGTTGAGGACGGTATAGGATGATCCCTCGGGCAGCTTGGCCTCCCGGTAAAGAACCTGAATCCAGGCCAGGTCCAAGGCCGCCACCACCACCCCCACCACCCGCCCCCCACGGCCCCGCACCGGATAGGCCAGATGCAGCAACGCCGTGTCGCTCCCCTTGGGAAACACATAGTCCCCCAGAACAAAACCATCCCCCTCAACCGCCCTCTTGAAATAAGGCTCCGCAGCGATGTTGACGAAGTCCTCCGAGGGCCGCACGGCGGCAAACACGTTCCCCTCGATGTCGGCGACGCCGAGGTTGGCGTAGGCGGGATAGGCCAGCAATAATTCATCCAGCAAGGCCTGGCACTCCTGCACGTCGCCGGCCCGGACTTCCCTGACTTGGGCCAGGGTCAGGAGCAGCTGCCTGGCGTTGTCGATCAGCCGGTCGTGTTCGGCACCTGCCAGGCGGACCAACTGCAGCGTCTCGCTCTTGGCCATCTGAATCCCCGTCTGCCGCAGTTCAAACGCGTTGTAAACGACGACCACCAGGGCGGGCAGGATGGCCAGGAAAACCAACAGGAAGAGCCGGCCGCGAAGGCTCGCGGGATAGAAGCTCCGGTAGAAGGGTGCCTTCATGAGAGGGGGAGACTGGCGGTCCCGATCCAGAATCCCTCGATGCCCTGCAGCGTCTCGCGCAGGGCCTCCACCCCGTCCGGCTTGGAGACGTAGCAACTGGCTCGAAGCTGGTAGGCCTTCATGATGTCCTGTCCATCGCGCGATCCCGAGAAGATCACCACAGGAATCCCGGCAAGATGTGGCTCGGCCTTCATCTCCGCCAGAACCTCGTGTCCGTTCAGCCCGGGCAGGTTCAAATCCAGGAGGACCAACTGCGGCCGGGTGGCGTGCTCGTAGGCTCCCTGGCGGCGAAGGAAGGCCAGCGCCTGGCTGCCATCCACCACCACCTGCACGCGGCACACGCGCGGCGCGGACCGCAGCACCTCCAACACCATCCGCACGTCGGCCGGATTGTCTTCGACCAGCAAAATGTCGGTGGCTGTGTTCATCCTGCGGCCTCCCGGCGGGACGGCAGGGTGACGATGCCGCACCAGAACCGCTTGATCGACCACATCACGGCGATGAACTGGTCCATGCTGACCGGCTTCTTCACGTAACTGTTGGCGTAAAGCTGGTAGGCCCGCTGGATGTCGTCCTCGGCCTGGGAGGTGGTGAGGATGATGATGGGAATGTCCTGCAGATCGGGCTGCGATTTGACCCGGGCCAGGACCTCGCGCCCGTCGGTGCAGGGCAGGTTGAGGTCCAGCAACACCAGGTCGGGGCGGGGCGCATGGCCAAACGCCCCTTCGCGCTTGAGGTAGGCAATGGCCTGCTCCCCGTCGGAAAGCCAGTGAAAGCGGTGTGGCAGGTCGATCTCCTTGAGCGCTTCCTGGGTCAGGCGGGCGTCGCCGGGATTGTCATCCACCATCAGGATGTCGATCGGTCGGGGTCCGTTCATGTCGGCGGAACCGGCGGGCTGGCAGCGGGTTCCCCCTCCACTCTCAGGCGAGCCGGTCCGGGCATCAACTGAAAACCGCCTCATTCTTCATGGACGGGAAGGGTGAAATGGAATGTGGAACCGTGGTCCGGCTTCGATTCCACCCAGATCCGGCCGCCGTGGCGTTCAATGATCTTCTTGCAGATGGCCAGGCCGATGCCCGTGCCGGGATACTTCTCACGGGTGTGCAGGCGCTGGAAGATGACGAAGATGCGCTCCAGGAACTTGGGGCTGATCCCGATGCCGTTGTCGCGCACCGCGAATTCCCATTCCATCCCTTTGCGCTGGGTCGTGATGGCCACGCGCGGCCCGGCCTCGCCGCGGAACTTGATCGCGTTGGACACCAGGTTCTGAAAGAGCTGCACCAACTGGATATGGTCGCCTTCCACCACCGGGAGCGGGGTGTGCGTGATGAGGGCGCCATTCTCGTCGATCGCAACCTGCAGGTTGGCAAGCGCCTCCTTCAGGGCCGCCTCGCACGAGGTCCCGACAAAGGCGGTGCCGCGCATGCCCAGGCGCGAATAGGTGAGCAGGTCGTCGATCAAGGACTTCATCCGGAGCGCCCCGTCCACGATGAAGTGGACAAATTCCTGCGCCTCGTGGTCGAGCTGCTCCCGGTAGCGGCGCGAGAGCAACTCGGTGTAGCTGGCCACCATCCGAAGCGGTTCCTGCAGGTCATGGGAGGCGACGTAGGCAAACTGCTCCAGGTCGCGGTTGGAACGCTCCAGGTCGGCCAGCGTCTGCTTGAGCGCCTCCTCCGCCTGCTTCTTCTCCGTCACATCCCAGAAGATGACCTGCGTGCCCACCACCTTGCCCATGGCGTCGGTCACCGGCGCCTTGAGGATGTGCATGTACACCATCACCCCGTCCGAGCGGCGATGCGCCTCCACATCCTCCAGCACCTCGCGCGTCTCCATCACGCGGTGATCGTCCGCCACATACTTCTCCGCCAACTCGCGGGGAAAAAGGTCGAAATCGGTTTTGCCCTGGAGCTGTTCCATGGGCAGTCCCATGGTTTCACAGTAGCGGCGGTTGCCGAAGGTGATCTCGCCCCTGGCATTCTTGCGCAGGATGTTCATGGGAAGGCTGTCCACCAGGGAATGGTAGAGCGCCTCCGAGTTGCGCAGGGCGCGCTCGCCCCGCTCACGCTCGCCAATCTCGTTCTGCAGCCGCACGTTCATGCTTGCCAGTTCCCGCGTGCGGCGGGTGACCACGTTCTCGATGTAAGCCGCCTGCCCCAGCAGGGTGTAGAGGTAGCTGCTCAGCAACACGGTCAGAATCAGCCCTCCCAGCAACACCGCCCAGGCCTCCCAGGCCGCCTCCACCACAAACTTGTCCGAGGGCCGGCACAACACCGTCCATAGCCGCCCCGCCATGTCGAGGTCCTTCCGCTCCAGATAGCGCGCCATCTCACTGTGCGCCCCTTCCATGACATCGGCCCAGGGCTCACCCGGCGCGGCCAGCGGAACCAGGATGCGATCCTCGTCGTAGAGCCCCACCTCCAGGCTTTCCTGGTCGGGCTTCTTGATCTGCCGGACCATCACCGCCGGGTTCAGCACCATCACGGCGACCCCGAGCACACGCGGCTTCACCATCGCGTTCCCCGGCGTGCGTCGCCTCTCTCCGGCGTGGTTGGCAAACACCGGCAGGAACACCCTCACGCGGGGCGGGCTGGTCGGCGCGGCGCGCCCCAGCGTGTCGGCCACCGGCCCCGTGGCCACAATCTTTCCCACCTCCTCAGACATGGCCCGCTCGATCGCGGCCCGGCTCTCCGGATCCGCTCCGTAGTCCAGTCCATAACGCGGCTGGGTCGCAACCAGGGATTCATAGTAGAGAAGAGGGTAATAGTCCGGCCGGCCCTCCTCGGCCTCCACCACCCCCCCGTTCCCGGCCGGCTCCAGAATGGCCAGGCGCCGTTGCGTTTCAAACGCAGCCCTCTCCTCGGCGCTCACGCGGGGCGCCCATTGGAAGGACTCCACTTCCAGATGCCACCTCAGCGAGCCACGCACAAATGCGCTGAACTCGTCGGCTTCCACAGACTCGCTGGCGTTGAAGAAGCGCCCGATCGACATGAGGGACTCAAGATCGCTTTGGGCGCTGCGGATGAAAGTCTGGATGTGGTCCGTGGCCACAATGGAAAACAGCTCCTTGCGCTGCTTCTTCTCGTAACCGCGCACGAGAAAGAAAAGGGTCACGAAGAAGGATATCCCCAGCAACATCAACACCCCCACCGGTATAAACCGCTTCCAATTCCAAATGGAAGGAAGCATCGGGACATCCAGTCCCGATTCGGTGGTCCGAGCCGGGTTGGGTTGGTCGTTGTTCATGCCGGTTGGTGTCAGCCCAGGCAACTGTCTCCACGCCCGGCCTCATGCCGCGCCGGGAACCATCCTGAACGGGGAGCAGGTGTCAAACACCTTGACCATAAGGACTCCGGAAAGCAAGCCGGCTTTTCCCAGGTGCTTCGCGCTTTTCTCCCGACCCGTTTCATGGCTCAATCACCCGCCCATGTTCAACGTCCTGAATCAGGATCCACATTCCCGCGCCCGGCGCGGTCACCTGACCACCGCCCACGGCCCGGTGAACACCCCGGTCTTCATGCCGGTGGGCACCCAGGCCAGCGTCAAGGCCCTCGACCCCCGCGAGCTGGAGGAGATGGGCACCCGCATCATCCTGGGCAACACCTACCACCTGTTTCTCCGCCCCGGCATGGAGATCATCGAACAGGCCGGCGGCCTTCATGCCTTCATGAATTGGTCGGGACCGATCCTCACCGACAGCGGCGGCTTCCAGGTCTTCAGCCTTTCCAAGATCAGGAAGATCCAGGAGCACGGCGTCGAGTTCCGCTCCCACCTCGACGGCTCGCTCCTCTTCCTGGGCCCGCGCGAAGTCATGGGCATCCAGCGCACCCTCGGTTCCGACATCGCCATGGTCTTCGATGAATGCCCGCCCCACACCGCCTCCCCGGAGGCATTGCAGGCCGCGGTGGCCCGCACGCTCCGCTGGGCCGAGGAATGCCGCGCCCAACCGCGCTCCCCAGGCCAGGCCGTCTTCGGCATCGTGCAGGGCGGCAATGACCCCACTCTCCGTCAATCGTGCGCACGCCAACTGGTGGACATGGACTTCGACGGCTACGCCGTCGGGGGCGTCAGTGTCGGGGAGCCGGAAGCCCAGATGATGCAGGCCATCGACGACACCATTCCGTTCCTTCCCGAGGACAAGCCGCATTACGCGATGGGCCTGGGCACCCCCGCCCAGATCGTCGAACTGGTCGCGCGCGGCATCGACATGTTCGACTGCGTCCTGCCCACTCGCGTCGCCCGCAACGGCACCGCCTTCACCCGCACCGGCACCATCAGCATCAAGGGCGGCTTCAACAAGGCCGACTTCGGCCCGATCGAGGAAGGCTGCACCTGCTTCGCCTGCCAACGCTTCACGCGCGCCTACCTTCGACACCTCCTCAACGTCAACGAAATCCTCGGGCTCCGCATGCTCAGCGTGCACAACTCCCATCTCTACATGAGTGTCATGCAGGACATCCGAACCCACCTGGAGGCCGGCACGTTCGACCAGTTCCGAAGCGATTTTGTCCGCAACTACCGGCCCACGGAAAAGGTACTCGCCGGCCGGATCACGCCGCCAGGCCAGACCGTCTCCTGATCAAGCCCGCTCACCCCAACGCCGCCGCGATGCCCTCCTCCTTCCAAGTCGCCCTGGCCCAGATGCGCGTCGAGGGAGGCCGGCTCGAGGCTAATCTGCAACGAGCCGAGCACTACATCGCCCGGGCGGTGCGGGACGGATCCAAACTGGTGCTCCTGCCTGAAGCCCTCGACCTGGGATGGACTCATGACACCGCCCAAGCCGGGCCCATTCCGGGCGGCACCGCCTGCCAGGCTCTGCGGGATGCCGCGCGCCGCCACCATGTGCACGTCTGCGCCGGCATCGTCGAGCGAGGGGAGCAACACACCTACAACGCCGCCATCCTGGTCGATCCCGCAGGCGACATCCTCCTGCATCACCGCAAGCTCAATGAACTGGAGATCGGACGGGATTGCTACGCCCTGGGCCGGCGCCTGGCCGTGGCCGACACCGACTTGGGCCGCATCGGTCTGATGATCTGCGCCGACGCCTTTGCCCGCGACCAAATCCTGGCTCGTTCATTGGCCTGGATGGGCGCCGAGATCATCCTCTCCCCCTGCGCCTGGGCCGTGCCGGCAGATCATGATCCGGTGCGCGAACCCTACGGAGCCTTGTGGCGGGACAACTACCAACCAGTGGCCCAGGATCATCACGTCTGGATCATTGGCGTGAGTAATGTCGGCTGGATCGAGCAGGGTCCCTGGGCGGGCCGAAAGTGCATCGGTTGCTCCCTCGTGGTGAACCCATTAGGGGACGTGGTCCTCCAGGGCCCCTACGGCGAGGATGCCCAAGCCCTGCTCAGCCTGAACGTTCAACTCGCCCCGCGCCCTGCCTGGGGCGATGGCTGGAATCAGTTCCTTCGCCAATCCTGAGCCTCCCTCATTGCGCCCGTGCCCAAGCATCACCCACCACTCACCGACAGCCTGTGCCGCCACTGCGCCATCTGCTGCAGCGGCATCCTCTTCCGCGATGTGCGCCTGACCCGGACCGACTCCGTCCCGTCCCTCAGGAGCCTTGGACTCCACATCCGCCGCCGCAGCGATGCCCACTACCTCCGCCAGCCGTGCTCGGCCCTTGATGGGGATCAATGCCAATGCTACACCCAACGGCCAACACCCTGTCGGCGTTTTGAATGTCTCCTCTTCCAGAAAGTGGACGCGGGCCGGATCACGGTGGACAAAGCACGGCGGATCATTCGCCAGGCCAGGGCACGCGGCGCGCGCGTGGAACGGCTGCTGGAACAACTGGGAGTGACGGAGGCTCACCTCCCCCTGGCCCAGCGGTTCCGACGCCTGACCCGGCGACTTGAGGACGAAACCTGCGACGCGGACACAGCCCGCCTCTACGGCGATCTGACCATGGAAATGCATGCCCTGGAAGTGTGCCTGGCGGAATGGTTCTATCCCGAACCCAAAGCCTGACCCCGACGAAGCAGGGCCCGATCAAGGCCCCCCAGAGCACTGAGCTCTCAGAGGATCGGTTTTGAAGCACCTGGAGATTCCCGACATTCCTTCACCCTCATCATCCTCCGCGCCTTTGCGTCTTTGCGGGAGATTCTCCGGCACCACACCAGAGACCGACCTTCTAGGTGAATGACAACCAGAAATGGAATTGACGCCCGATGATGGGGCGGTAGCGTAGGGCACGAAAGAGGCCGGGTTCGAGGAAGGCAGAAGGAGCCCACGCGAGGCACATATCCCATTTGAAATAGCGAAGGTCCCGAGCCTCACCCTCGCCACCTTGTCCCGGACATATCCGTAACTCACTTCCACATCATTAACCAATTGGACAAGGTATCGTCTGAAGCGAGCAGCACGCCGATCTTCATTGGCCATGCCGTCATGTGTACTGTGTAGATTCGCAGACAATATGGATCCACGCATGTTAAGACGAAATTTCCTGAGGGGGCTATTCCGTGGTCTGCACGTGGTGTGGCCGATCCTGTCAGCACTCCTGGGACTGATTCTCGCGCTCGGCGTGGTGGTCGGCCTTCGCGAAGGCTGGTCATTACAAGAGTCGATCTATTTCGCATTCGTATCCGGGCTGACGATCGGCTACGGTGATTTCGCGCCCAAGTTTTTGCTCACACGCGTGCTGGCGGTAGTCATAGGACTGTGCGGTGTGTTGGTGACCGCGCTCATGGCTGGGATCGCCGTAAAGGCATTGGCAGAGGCGACTGAGGATCGCGAGAGATGAGTACTGAACAGGACAAGCAAGTCACGCTTACTCCATATCAAACGACCCCGAGGCCAAACAAGGCTGCTGCAGTGACCACACCGGGTGCGTTCAGGTTCCAATTCGGACACCCTTGGCGGCGCGTCCCTGAGCAGCGGCGTTCGACTTGCAGGACGACACCGCTATGGGTTTCGCACCGGTTTGAATGGCTCGCGCAGAGTGCGCCAAGGTCGCGGAGGACCGGAAGGCAGGCAACAGAGGCCGGGTCACGGCCGGACTGATCCACCTCTGCGCTCTCGGCGCCTCTGCGGGAGCATTCCTGGTCGTTGGACTCACAGACGGTTTCCCCCAGTGGAAGTGTCGAACCCCGTCGATGAAGAGCCCGCAGACCGCTGAGCTCTCCGAGGATCGGGTTTGATCCACTTGGAGTTTCTCGACGTTCCTTCACCCTCATCCTCCTCCGCGCCTTTGCGTCTTTGCGGGAGATTCAGCCAGGATATCAGTGCTCTTGCTCCAACTGGAGCTTGTGGTAATCTCAAGCCATGACGCTTAAGGCGATTATCCACGCTGCCGAAGAAGGCGGTTTTGGGGCTGAGGTTCCTGCTCTGCCAGGCTGTGTGACGCAGGGTGAGACGCTGGACGAGATACAGTCTAATCTTAAGGAAGCCATCGAGGGGTGGCTTTCTGTCGAGACTCCCCAGGATTCTCTGGGGCAGCATGATCAGGTGATTGAGGTCGCACTGTGAAGCAGGTTTTCGGGCAAGGCATTGGCTCGATCCATTGAATCTAAAGGGTGGCGATTTGCACGAGTAAACGGGAGTCATCATATATTTATCATGGATGGCCGACGTGAGCGCATCGTTATTCCCATCCACGGCAATCGACCTTTGAAAGTTGGCTTGCTGAGGTCTCTGATGAAGATAGCCGACCTGAGGGAATCTGACCTCTGATATCTTCGAACCTGGTTGTAAGCCGATCCCGTTTGATGACTACGTCGTCCGACACTGGGCGGGTAATCCCGACGTTGACCGAGCTGACCTCGTACGTCGGTTGCAGTATGCGGTTGCCGCTGGGAAGCGTGGCGAACGTTGCTCGTGCGGCAGTCCGATTTGGATCATCGGGTCTGCCGAACTTGGACTGGGCGGTTTCACTTGCCTGACGGGTGAGGCTGTTCCCGACAATGATTATGAGGTTGATGTGCGATGAGAACGGCGATCGGCGATTTGACCATGGAAATGCATGCCTTTGAAGTGTGCCTGGCGGAATGGTTCTATCCTGGCTGGGGTCAAAAGGGTCACATCTTTACCATTCACCCGAAGAGAACGACCAACATGTTGTTGTGTTTCCGGGCCCCTCACCCCAGCCCTCTCCCGGCGGGAGAGGCCTTCGACGAGCTCAGTCGAGCGGAGACTCGTCCTCTCCGCGGAGAAAGGCCCCTGCACTCAACCCTCTCGCCCATCTCGGCTCGCTGTTCCCTCTCCCTGCGGGAGAGGGCTGGGGTGAGGGGCCTTTGATAGGGTGCGATGTAGAGTGCTCTGGCCGCCCATGGTTCACCTTGTGTCGCAACCCGCTGCGCAGCCATCTTTCCCAGCAGCGTCTGGGGAATGACGTATTTTTTATCGATTAGTCTTCTCACTTCCTCATGGCCCCTGCTTTAAGACGGGCCTGTTCTTTCCAACGATGAAGAAACCGGGTCATGTCATGGACATGAAGTTCATGATCACATTGGTGCGGGACGAAGACGGGGTGTGGGTGGCCGAGTGCCCATCAGTCCCCGGTTGCGTCAGCCAGGGGCAAACCCGTGATGAAGCAATGGCCAACGTTCGCGAAGCCGTCGCCGCGTGCTTGGAAGTCCGCGTCGAACACGGCGCATGCAGGAAAGGGCCCGCAGAGGGCGCAGCGAGGTTTAATCCCTGAGTCTGACCAATGAAGGTCCCCCGCCTGCACTGCGCCCTCTGATTTGAGGCCCTCTGCAGGTTCAAAACATGAACCTCCTTGAGTCCCCTGCAGAGTACCAACCGCTCGGAGGCAAGTGTCTTAGGGCCTGTCAAGGAATAAGCTTTACATCTGATAAGTGATGCGGCAGCATGCGATGCCATGGATCGACTCCAGGTGCTTCGTCAAAAGTTTGATAGCATGTGGTCGCACTTGAATGAACGCTCT
>Ga0302046_10001041_pt1 | contig 26384 bp, 22 predicted proteins | sample RVTome_11_FD_200261 | JGI IMG/M metagenome (GOLD analysis project Ga0302046, IMG submission 200261) | Soil microbial communities from uranium-contaminated site in the Upper Colorado River Basin, Wyoming, United States - RVT147D111 (version 2) ... | reverse complement strand
GGCTGGCGCCACCGCCTCGAGCTCCCCGAGGGCATCGAGCGCACCTACGCCTGGTTCCGCGACCACTACGAGGCGGCAGTGGCGGGCCGCCGGGTGCAGACGGCGGTGGTGTAGGGGCGCACGGCGGGCGCCCCGACACCGGAGTCTCGCCTTGACGCTTCGCGAAGCCCGCGGGTACAGTCTGAGCCGTGTCGACCCCGTCCCCTGCAGCCCTTCGCCGGCTCGCCGTCGTCCTCGCGCTCGCGCTCGCGGCGGGCGGCTGCTCGGCGATCCGCCGGATGGCCGTCAACAGCCTCGCGGACTCCCTGTCGGCGAGCGGCGACGTCTACACCTCCGACAACGACCCGGAGCTGGTGGGCGACGCCCTGCCCTTCGCCTTGAAGACCATGGAGACGCTGCTCGCCGAGGCGCCCCGCCACCGCGGCTTGCTGCTCTCCACCTGCCAGGGCTTCACCCAGTACGCCTACGCCTTCGTGGCCTTCGACCTGCCGCGGCTCGAGGTCGAGGATTACCGCTTCTACAGGGAGCAGCGCGACCGTGCCCGCAGGCTCTATCTGCGCGCGCGCGACTACTGCTTCCGCGGGCTCGAGGAGGTGGCGCCCGGCGTCAGCGGCCGGTTGCGCGTCGCCCCCGAGGAGGCGGTGGACGCCTTCGCGGCCGAGCACGTGCCGCTGCTGTTCTGGACCGGTTCCTCCTGGGGCTCCGCGATCGGTCTGGGCCTCGACCAGCCCGAGCTGGTGGCCGACGCGCCGGCGATCCGCGCCCTGCTGGCGCGCGCCATGGAGCTCGAGCCGGCCTACGGGCGCGGCATCCTGCACGAGGCCATGATCGTGATCGAGGCCCTGCCCGAGGAAATGGGCGGCTCGATCGAAAGGGCGCGCGAACACTATGATCAGGTGTTGGAGCTGCGCGACGGCCGCAGCCCCTCGACCTGGCTGAGGTGGGCCGAGACGGTCTCGGTCCGGCAGCAGGACCGGGAGGAGTTCGAGCGACTGCTGAATCAAGTCCTGGAAACCGACCCGGACGAGGTGACGAGCGAGCGGCTGCTCACCATCCTCGCCCGCAGACGAGCCCGGATGCTCCTCGATCTCGCCGCCGACCTCTTCATCTGAGCAGCTTTCTTCAAGGGAGACGACATGCAACGGACCTACCGAATTCCCCGTCCCGGCATCGCCGCGACGTTGTTGGCGCTCCTGGCGCCCCTGCTGGCGGCAACTCAGCTTGCAGCCCCCGCCGACGCGCGGGTGGCGATCAAGATGGCCACCCTCGCCCCCGACGGCTCGGTGTGGGACGACCTGCTGCGCGAGATGGGCGCCGAATGGCAGGAGGCGACCGGCGGCGAGGTGGCGCTGCGCATCTACGCCGGCGGCGTGGCCGGCGACGAGCCCGACGTGATCCGCAAGATGCGCATCGGCCAGCTCCACGCCGCGTCGCTCACCATCGCCGGCCTCTCGAGCCTCGACCCCGCCTTCGAGATCTTCGAGATCCCGATGTTCTTCCGCTCCTACGACGAGCTCTTCCACGTGCTCGACGAGATGCGCCCGACCCTCGAGAAGCGTCTCGAGGAGAGGGGCTACGTGCTGCTCCACTGGATGCACGGGGGCTGGGTGCACTTCTTCTCGAAGAAACCGATTCGCACCGTCGACGACCTGCGCCGGCAGAAGCTCTTCGTCTGGGCCGGCAACGACGACCTGGTGCAGCTCTGGCGCAAGAACGGCTTCCAGCCGGTGGCGCTGGCGGCGACCGACGTGATGACGGGCCTGCAGACCGGGATGGTCGAGGCCCTGCCGTCGACCCCGCTCGCGGCCCTCTCGCTCCAGTGGTTCCAGCAGACGCCCTACATGCAAGACATCGGCCTGGCGCCCCTGATCGGCGGCACCGTGATCACGGTCAAGACCTGGAACCAGCTCTCGCCGGATCAGCAATCCAAGCTGCGCAAGATCGCGCTCGCCACCGAGGGGCGGCTGGAGAAGGAAGTCCCCCGGCAGGACGAAAAGGCCGTGACGCAGATGAAACAGCGCGGCCTGTCCCTGGTCGAGGTCCCTGACCAGAAGGAATGGCGCGACGCGGCGGAGCAGTTCACCGCCTACAAACGCGAGCAGATGGAGGCGGTGGACCTCCTCGACACGGCGCGCCGGCTGCGCGACGCCTACCGCCAGAGCCACGGAGGGGCCGGTGAGTGAGCCCTGCTGAACCGGGCGCAGAGGCGGAGGGCCCGCAGCGTTCGCGCCACGGCTTCCCCGCTCTCTTGAGCCTCGGCTTCGACCGCGCCGAGGGCTTCGTGACCTGCCTGGCCCTGGCGGCCATGGCGCTGCTGCCGCTGGCCGAGATCGTCGCCCGCTACGTCCACGGCCGCGGCGTGCCGGGCTCGCAGCCGCTGGTGCAGCACCTGACGCTCTGGGTCGGCTTCCTCGGCGCCTCGCTGGCCGCCCGGGAGGACAAGCTGCTGGCCCTGGCGACCGGCACCTTCCTCCCCGAGGGGGGCTGGCGCTTGGCGGCGCGCATCTTCTCGTCCACCGTGGCGGTCGCGGTCACGGCCCTGCTCTTCTGCGCGACCGTCCAGTTCCTGGCCACCGAGCGCGACGCCGGCTCGCAAATCGCCCTCGGCATCCCGGTGTGGGTCGCCATGCTGGCGTTGCCCATCTCCTTCGCCCTCATCGCCTTGCGGCTCACCTGGAAGGCGGCGACGACCGGCGCCTCCGCCACCCCGGGCGCCGCGGCGCCGGACGTCGCGGCCGGGCCGCGTTGGGCGGGCCGCGGCGTGGCGGCGCTCGCCCTGGCCGGCGGACTGGCGCTCGGCTTCCGGCTCAACGGCGAGCCGGAGCTCCTCGCCGGCACGCCGGCGTGGCCGGTGCTCGCGGTGCTGATCCTGGCCACCGCCCTCGGCGCTCCGATCTACGCGCTGCTGGGCGGGGCCGCCCTGGTGCTGTTCATGACCGACGACTTCGCGGTGCCGATCGCCGCGGTGCCGCTCGAGACCTACAGCCTGACCGTGTCGCAGACCTTGCCGGCGATTCCGCTCTTCACGCTGGCCGGCTTCCTGCTCGCCGAGGGCAACGCCTCGCAGCGCCTGATCGCCGTCTTCCGCGCGCTCTTCGGCTGGGTGCCGGGGGGCACGGCGGTGATGGCGGCGGTGGTGTGCGCCTTCTTCACCATCTTCACCGGGGGCTCGGGGGTGACGATCCTGGCCCTCGGGGCACTGCTCTTCGCGGCCCTCAAGGCGGAGAACTACCGTGAGAACTTCTCCCTCGGCCTGCTGACCGCGTCGGGCTCGCTCGGCCTGCTCTTGCCGCCGGCCCTGCCGCTGATCCTCTACGGCATCGTGGCCGAGGTGTCGATGACCGACCTCTTCCTCGGCGGCCTGGTGCCGGGGGTGCTCTTGGTGGGGCTGGTCGCCGCCTGGGGCGTGCGCGAGGGCATCGTGAGCGCGGCGCAGCGCACGCCGTTCAGCGGCAAAGCGGCGGTCACGGCCCTATGGCGGGCCAAGTGGGAGCTCTCCCTGCCGGTCTTCATCCTGGGGGCGATCTTCTCCGGGAAGGCGACGCTCATGGAGGCGGCGGCGCTCGCGGCCGTCTACGCCTTCGTGGTGCAGTGCGTGGTCCACCGCGAGCTGTCGATCCTCCGCGGCGTGCCGCGGGTGCTGCGCAACTGCTCGGTGCTGGTGGGCGGCGTGCTGCTGATCCTCGGCGTGGCCAAGGGCCTGACCAACTACCTGGTCGACGCCCAGGTGCCCGACCGCATGGTGGCGTGGGTCGAGGGGCACATCGCGTCGCAGCTCGTCTTCCTGCTGGCCTTGAACGTCTTCCTGCTGGTCGTCGGCTGCCTGATGGACATCTTCTCGGCGACCATCGTGGTGGTGCCGCTGATCGTGCCGCTCGGCGTGGCCTTCGGCGTCGACCCGATCCACCTCGGCATCATCTTCATCGCCAACCTCGAGCTCGGCTACCTGACGCCCCCGGTGGGGCTCAACCTCTTCCTGGCCTCCTACCGCTTCGAGCGTCCGCTGCTGCAGATCTGCCGCGCGGTGGTGCCGATGCTGATCATCCGGACGATCGGCGTGCTGCTCGTCACCTACGTGCCGTGGCTGACGATGGGGATCTTCGAGGTCTTGGGGCGGACTCCCTAGCCCGGACCGTGCCGCCCCAAGCGGATCAGCTCAGCTATGATCTCGCCATCGTGAGAAGGATCTCGCCGCTCGTCGTCCTCGCCCTCCTGGCGTTGCTGGGGTGCGCCAGGCCGGCGCCGGCTCCCGCGGCGCTCGACCGCGCCGAGCTCGCCGCCCGCGTCCGCGGCGAGCTGCTCCACGCCTGGCGCGGCTACGAACGGCACGCCTGGGGTCACGACGAGCTGCGGCCGGTGAGCGAGACCGCCCACGACTGGCACCCCGCATCCCTCCTGATGACGGCGGTCGACGCCCTCGACACGCTCGTCCTGGCGGGGCTCGACGAGGAGGCGGAGAAGGCGCGGGCGATCGTCGTCGAGCGGCTCTCCTTCGACCAGGACTTCGAGGTCAAGAACTTCGAGATCACCATCCGCGTCCTCGGCGGGCTGCTGTCGGGCTACCAGCTCACCGGCGACGAGCGTCTGCTGGCGCTCGCCGAAGACCTCGGCCGGCGTCTCCTGCCCGTCTTCGACTCTCCCACCGGCATGCCCTACATGTACGTCAACCTGGCGACCGGCGCCACCTCGGGCGAGCGCAGCAACCCGGCCGAGATCGGCACCCTGGTGCTCGAATTCGGCACCCTGGCGAGGCTGACCGGCGAGCCGGCGTTCTACGACAAGGCCAAGAACGCCCTCGTCCAGCTCTACGAGCGGCGCTCGGACGTTGGGCTGGTGGGCGAGGAGATCGACGTCCAGACCGGCGAGTGGATCAATCCGTCAAGCCACGTGGGCGGCGCCATCGACTCCTATTACGAATACCTCGTCAAGTGCGAGCGCCTCTTCGACGACGCGGACTGCGGGCGCATGGTGCGGGAGAGCCTGGCGGCGATCGCCGAGCGGCTCGTCGAGGAGACCCCGAGCGGGCTCTGGTACGGGGTGGCCGACATGCGCACCGGCGAGCGCACCGCCTCCCACTTCGGGGCCCTGCACGCCTTCCTCCCGGGCGTCCTGGCGCTCGCCGGCGACCTCGAGCGGGCGCGTCGCCTCCAGGACTCCGCCCACGCCATGTGGACGCTCCACGGAATCGAGCCCGAGGTGCTCGACTATCGGGCGATGGAGGTGGTCCATCCCCGCTACCCGCTGCGGCCGGAGATCATGGAGTCGGCCTACGTGCTCCACCGCGCCACCGGCGAGGCACGCTATCTCGAGATGGGCCGCACGTACTTCGAGGGGCTCGTCCGCTGGTGCCGGACCGACGCCGGCTACACGGTGCTCGAGGACGTGGTGACCAAGGAGAAGGGCGACCTGATGCCGAGCTACTTCCTCGCCGAGACGCTCAAGTACCTCTACCTCCTCTTCGCTCCCGACGACGTCCTCGATCCGGACGAGGTGGTCTTCAACACCGAGGCGCATCCGCTGCGGCGGACCTGGTAGATACGGTTCGCACTTGCCGTCAACGGCTCGCGGCGTTTTTCGCAGGTCGTTCGCGGCGGGTGCGACGGCGGGCGCTGAATGTGGTAGGGTCCCCGTATTCAAGTCGAGCTGCGTGCCCGGAGCCGTGGACGGCTCCCGGCGTAGGCGGTGCGGGCCTTGTTCCGGCCCGCCGCATGGAGAAGCGAGATGGACGAGACCCGATTCGGGCGTCGCGGATTCGTTGTCCTCCTGACGGCTCTGGCGGCCATCGTGGCCGTGTGGCAGGGCGGCGCCCAGCCGTCGTCCGGCAACGGCGGCTCGGACAGTCTCCAGTTCGGGGACTATCCGGTCCAGCACCCGCCCGTCTTCCAGCGCGGCAACCGGCTCTCGCAGCCGCTGCCGGAGGGCTCGCCCGAGGTCGAGGCGTTCCTCGCCTTCTTCAGCCGCTACGTCCACGAGCGCGTCGGCGCCGAGCTGCCGGCCGACCTGCGCAAGATCGACGTCCGGCCCTTTCCTTCCACCCTCTACGGCGACGTCGGCGTGGCCCCGCGCGACTACGGCACCGACCTGCCGCCGGGCGAGGCCCGCTTCGCCACCTCGAGCTACTGCCAGGACTGCCACGACGCGGCCCTGACGCTCGCCGGGCGCGACCCGCCGATGCGGGTGCCGGACCGGGAAGGCAACCTCTACGCCGACTGGTCGCCCTATGGCGAGTGGAGTGTGTCGCTGATGGGGCTCTCGGCCCGCGACCCGGTCTTCCACGCCCAGGTCGAGACCGAGCGCGACCGTCACCCCGGCGTCGATCCGGTGTCGATCGACAACGTCTGCTACTCCTGCCACGGCCCGATGGGCCAGCGCCAGCTCCAGCAGGACCTGGGGCAGGAGTTCAATCACTTCATGATCTATTCGACGCCGGACAACTTCGCCGGCCTGCCCAAGGAAGGCGGCGCCGCGGTGACGCCCGAGTTCGCCGAGTACGGAGCGCTGGCCCGGGACTCGGTCTCCTGCGAGCTGTGCCACCACATCGGGCCGAGCGACGGCGTCTGGAGCGCGGGCGGCGAGGTCGACTGGAGCGTCTTCTATGGCGCCCGCACCGAGGAGTACCCGGCGCGGGAGGACCCGCCGGGACCGCCCTATCCGTTCACCGCCAATTTCCAGGACAACCTGAACCGGCTCTACGTCCCTTCGGAAGGCGTGTCCGAGACCGAGGAGCCGATGCTCCTCCTGGGCATGGCGCGGGCCGAGCAGACGCCGCACATCCAAAGCAGCGAGTACTGCGGCGGCTGCCACGTGGTGATCGTGCCCAAGATCCCGGAGGGCTACCGCAAAGGAGCCCCGGTGCAGGGCAAGCCGGGCCAGACCTACACCGGCGACCCGTTCACCGACCCCAACGTCGGCCTCGCCTACGAGCAGACGACCTACTTCGAGTACGCCAATTCGGGCTTCCCGGCGCGCGACGTCCAGTGCCAGACCTGCCACATGCCCGGCCTCTCGCCGGCGGGCGAGAAGGTGGCCAGCGTCTCGCCCGCCTGGTACACGCCCGAGTACCCGGACATCCCCAAGCGCGACTACAACCGCCACCGGCTGCTGGGGATCAACCTCTTCGTCCACGAGATGTTCCAGCAGTTCTACGGCATCCTCGGCCTCGCCGATCCGCTGCGCGACGACGTGGTGCCCGCGGACACGGCCGCCAACCTCCTCAGCGCCGAGCAGTCGATCGTCCAGCACGCGACCCAGGGTCCCTTCGGCGAGGCCACCGCCGCGATCGCGGTGACCGCGGCCAGGGTCGACGGCGGAAGCCTGACCGCGAGCGTCACGGTGACCAACAACAGCGGCCATAAATTCCCCTCGGGGGCGGGCTTCCGCCGCGGCTGGGTGGAGCTCGAGGTGCTCGACGCCGGCGGTGAGGTGCTGTGGGCCTCGGGCTCGATCAACCCCTTCGGCGTCATCGTCGGGCCGGACGGCATGCCCCTGCCGAGCGAGTTCACCACCCAGGCCGACCGGCTCCAGCCGCACTACACCGAGATCACCCGCCGGGACCAGGTCCAGATCTACGAGGTGAGGACGCAGAAGCCGGTACACGGCACCGAGGGTCCTTCGGTGCTGACCACTCAGACCCTGTCGCTCTTCGAGGACGCCAAGGACAACCGCATCCTGCCCAGCGGCTGGACGCCGCCGGCGGACGTCCCCGCGGGCGCCACGCGCTTCGGCCTCGACCAGGCGACGCTGGCAACGATCACCGAGCCGCACGACGTGGGCGAGGATCCCGACTACTCCGACCCGCAGCTCATCGGCACCGATTCGCTCGTCTTCGAGATCCCGCTCGCCGACCTCGGCGGCCGACCGGCCCGGGTGCGGGCGTCGATGCGTTACCAGACCATCCCGCCCTACTTCCTCGTCGACCGCTACGTCGACGGCTATTCGAAGACGAAGAAGCAGTACGGGCCGGCGACGACGCGGCTGATCTATCTCACGGCCCACCTCGACACCAACCTGGGTCTGACGAGCGCCGGCATGTCGGTGGACGACTTCGACGTCATCGGGCAGTGGACGATGACCCTGAGCCGCGACACGGTCGCGGTGGACACGGCCGCGTACTGATCGAGCTGGAGAAGGCGATGAGCGAGCTGAATCGGAGAGTCTGTTTGAAGCTCCTGAGCGGGACGGCGGCGGCCACGCTGCTGCCGCGGCCGTCCCTGACCTGGGCCCAGACCGTGGGCACCTCGGCGGACGAGGTCGGCCTCTTCCTCGACCTCTCGGCGGTGCTGACCGCCGTGCCGCGCGCCGAGCTCGACGTGGCCCTGGCGCTCGAGTACATGGACCGTCTGGAGAGCCGGGCGCCCGGCGTGCTGCCGCGCCTGCTGACCGAATTCGCCCGAATCAAGGAGGAAGCGGCCGGCGACCCCGCGAAGCTGATCGACCTCGTGGAGGAACGCATCTGGAAGCCGGACTGCCCGCAGGTCTCCGTCGGCGGCAGCGAGGTCTGCGATCTCGCGGCGGCGCCGGAGTGCTGTCTCGCCCGCGACGTCCCCCTGCTCTGGTACACCTCGGCGCTGATGGTCACGACGGACCTGGTGGTGCCGTCGACCCAGTTCGAATACGGCAGCCCGGAGTCGTACCTGGGCGCCCTGGCCTGGAAGGTGGGCGAGGGACATCCGCAGGCCCAGTGCGGCGGCACCTACGGCTACTGGTCCGTCGCGCCGGGCGAGCCGCACAGGACGTCGGGATGAGCCTGCCGTCGACGATCGAGAGGAGGAGCCGCTGATGCCACGCTACGAAGTCGCGGCCGACCATTTCCCGCGCGAGGCCGCCCTCGAAGAGCGGCGCTTCGACGCCGTGATCGTCGGCGCCGGAATCGCCGGGGCCCTGATCGCCTACAAGCTCGTCAAGGCCGGCAAGACGGTGCTCATGCTCGAGGCCGGGCCCGACGAGACCTCGATCAAGGACCGCAACCTCTACGTCGAGAACTTCTACAAGGCGTCGCAGCGGGTGCCCGAGGCGGCCTATCCGGCGGTGCCCGCGGCGCCCAAGGCGACGACGCTCGACCTCTACGTCGACCCCTACGACGGCTACCTCGACCAGCGCGCCAGCGATCGGCAGCCGATCCCCGCCGCGGCCCGCAACGAGTGGTTCAAGAGCACCTACGAGCGGCGCGTGGGCGGCACCACCTGGCACTGGCTCGGCACCTGCCTGCGCCTGGTGCCCAACGACTTCCGCATGAAGTCCGCCTACGATCCGCCCGGCCCCGGCTGGGCCGACTGGCCCGTCTCCTACGAGGACCTGGCGCCCTGGTACGACCGGGCCGCGGAGGAGATGGGGATCTCGGGCGACCCGAATTACCTCTTCGGGGTCCCCCGCTTCGGCGACGTCTGTCCGCCCGAGTACCGGCACTACGCGCCGGCGCGCTACCCGATGCCGCGGATCCTACCCTCGTACTCGGACGGCCGCGTGGCCGCCGCCGTCGACGGCACCCGGATCAGCGCGCGGCAGCTCGGCGTCGACGGCTGCCTCGTCGTCTCGCCGACGCCGCAGGCGCGCAACTCGCTGCCCGGCTACCAGCAGCGGCCCCAGTGCTGCGGCAACAGCAGTTGCATCCCGGTGTGCCCGATCCACGCCAAGTACGACGCGACCGTCCACGTCGACCTGTGCCGCCGTCTCTACGGCCGGCTCTTCACCCTCGTGGCCCAGGCCTGCGCCCACCGGCTCGAGGTCGGCGCCGACGGCCGGGTGAGTCGGGTCGTCTACCGCAAGTGGGAGCAGGAGGGCGCCGACCTCAAGTACCACGACTTCACCGCCGCCGGCACCGTCTTCGTCGGCGCGGCCCACGCCATCGAGACCCCGAAGCTGCTGCTCAATTCGCGCAGCGAAACGCTGCCCCACGGCGTCGCCAACTCGTCCGGGTTGGTGGGCAAGTACCTGATGGACCACAACACCCAGCTCAGCTACGCCGTGGTCAGGGACCCCGTGTTCGGCTACCGCGGGCCGCTCTCGACCTCGGGCATCGAGACGCTGAAGGACAACCCGCAGCGCGGCAGCGCCGGCGCCTTCCGCATCGAGATCGGCAACGACGGCTGGGAGTGGCCCGACGACGCGCCGTACCAGACCGTGTTCAACCTGGTCGAGGGCCTGGCGGGCGGCGGCGCCGTCGACCTCGGCGGCGGCAAGCTCCGCGTCCACGAGAGCGGCGGGCTCTTCGGGGAGGAGCTGCGCCGCGCCGTCCGCGAGATCTCGATCCGCCAGATCCGTCTCGCCGCCCTGGTCGAGCCCACGCCCATGCTCAGCCACTACGTCGCCGTCTCGCCCCACCTCGACGCCCTGGGTCTGCCGCGGCCCAAGGTCGAGTACGGCATCACCGACGACCCTTACTGCACCCGGGGCATGGAGAACGCGATCAAGGTCCACCGGAAGGTCTTCGAGCTGCTGGGCGCGGTCCCGGGCCAGATCCACCACAAGCCGGTCGACCAGTTCGCAGGCGCCGGCCACATCATGGGCACCTACCGCATGGGAAGCGACCGCGCCGCCAGCGTCACCGACCGCGAGCAGCGCACCTGGGACCACGAGAACCTCTTCCTCGTCGGCAGCGGGCTTTTCCCGACGGTGGGGGCGTCGAACCCGACGTTCACGATCGGCGCCCTGAGCCTGCGGGCCGCCGAGACGATCCGCAAGCAGCTCGGCTAGCCGACGCCGGAAGCAGCGTTGCAGGCTCTGCAATGCACTTTCGCGAATTGCCGGAACTGCGCCGTAGGGTCTGCAAGGCACTTCTGCCAATTGCAAGAAGTGCCCTGCAGGGCCTGCGACGCTCCGTGTCAAACTCCCCCTATGAGAGCGGTGACACTGCCGGCCCTCGCGGCCGCCCTGCTCGCCCTCGCCTGCGGCGAGCGTCCGCGTCCGAACGTCGTCCTCGTCTCCGTCGACACGCTACGGGCCGATCACCTGAGCGGCTACGGCTACGAACGTCCGACCTCCCCTTTCGTCGACTCGCTCGCCGCTGCCGGCGTGCGCTTCACCGCCGCCTTCGCCCACGCCTCGTGGACCCTGCCCTCGCACATGAGCCTGATGACCTCCTGCCACCCCCAGACCCACCAGGTGGAGATCACCCGTAGCTCCCTGCCGGCCGCGATCCCCACCCTGGCGGAGGTCCTCGCCGCCGCCGGCTACGAGAGCACGGCTTTCGTGAGCTGGATCTACCTCAAGGCCGGCTTCGGCTTCGGCCGCGGTTTCCACGCCTACCACGAGCTGCTGCCGCCGCCCGAGCTCCGGGACTCGTCGACGCGGCACTCGGCCGAGGGCGTCGCCGGCCGGGTGATCGAGTGGGCGCGCGGGCGTCCGCGGCGGCCCTTCTTCCTCTTCGTCCACCTCTTCGACCCGCACATGAGCTACGAGCCGCCGCTCGCCTACGCGCGGCGCTTCGACCCCGGCCTCGGGAGCGTCGAGCCCGGCTCCTACGAGCGCCTGAGCCGCTACGTGGACGGCCTCCACGACGACGCGCCGGCGATCCCGCCCGCCGAGCTTGCCCAGGCCCGCGCCCTCTACGACGGCGAGATCCGCTACGTCGACGCCGAGCTCGAGCGGCTCTTCGGCGTCCTCGGCGAGGAGGGCCTGCTCGACGACACGCTCGTCGTCTTCACCTCGGACCATGGGGAGGAGCTCGACGACCACGGCTCGATGGAGGGCCACCAGTGGACGCTCTACGACGAGGTCCTGCGGGTGCCCCTGATCCTCGTCTTTCCGGACGGCCGCTTCGCCGGCGCCGTGGAGCCGCGGCTCGCCGGCCTGATCGACGTCGCGCCCACCGTGCTCGAGGCCCTCGGGCTCGCGGCGCCGCCCGCGTTCGAGGGGCGCAGCCTGCTGCCGCTGCTGGCCGGCGATTCAGCGCGGCGAGAGGAGGCCGTCTTCAGCCAGATCCGGCGCTTCAACCTCAAGTGGTCCCTGCGCACGCCGGAGCACAAGCTGATCTACAACCAGGCGCCCGAGACCGACGAGCGCGGCATGCCGCTGGCGGCGGGCTTCGAGCTCTACGACCTGCGCGCCGACCCGGGCGAGCGGACGAACGTTTTCGACCCCTCCTCGCCGGTGGCGCGCGAGCTGGCGCGCCGGCTGCGCGCTTTCACCGAGCGGCGGCCGCAGGGGGAGGCCGGGGAGGGCCCCGAGCTGACGCCGGAGGAGCGGCGGCGGCTCGAGAGCCTGGGCTACGTCGACGTTTCCGAAGCGAGGACCGGAAAGCGGCGGAACGATCCCGCCGCTACGTCCTCGCCGGCAACGCCTCGACCCGGTTGAGCAGGATCTTGCTCTGCGGCGGCGGCGCCGCGAGCAGGCCGATCATCTCCTCGACGACGCGGCCGGCCTCGAGCAGGGCGCCGAAGTCGGTGCCGGTGTCGACGCCGATGGCGTGGAACATGAAGGCCAGCTCCTCGGTGGCGACGTTGCTCACCGAGCCCTTGACCATCCTGTTGCCGCCGATGCCGCCGATGGCGCCGTCGAAGATGCGCACGCCGCTTTCGTACGCCACGAAGCAGTTGGTGATGCCGAGGCCGTAGCGGTCGTGGAAATGGACGCCGACGCGCTCGAGGCCGACGGTGCGCTCCACCGCCTTCAGGGTGCGCGCGACGTCGCCCGGCGTCGCGGTGCCGTTGGTGTCGGCGACCGCGACCATCTCGCAGCCGGCCGCCAGCAGCTCGCCGCACAGCCGCACCACGGTCTCCGTGGGCTGCGGCGCGTTGCCCTCCCCGAAGTCGCGGAAGGAATACGAGAGGTAGGCCCGCGCCCGGTAGCCCTCGCGGCGGGCGCTCGCCGCCACCTCGCGGGCCGCCGCCAGGGCCTCGGCGGTCGACATGCGGGTGTTCAGGACCGAGTAGGCCTCGGAGGCCGAGACGAGCAGCGCCACGGTGGTCACGTGGGGAGACCGGCGCGCTTCGTGGAAGTACCTGAGCTTGGGCACCAGGACGGCGATCTCGGCCTCGCCCGGGGCGATCGCCGCCAGCAGCTCGGGCGTGACCTTCATCGCCGGCAGCACCCGCGGGTTGACGAAGGAGCCGACCTCGACGTAGGGCAGGCGGGCGCGCCGCAGGGCGTCGAAGAGGCGCAGGCGCAGCGCGAGCGGCACCTCGGCCTCGCGGTCGAGCGCCTGCAGACCGTCGCGCAGGGTCACGTCGCAGATCCTGACTTCGGACAAGGGTCGCCTCCTCCCGGCGGCGAGGATACCATCGATGCCACGCGCCGCCGTTTCCGATAAGCTTCACGGCGAGCGGATCCGCTCGACATCCCTCCTGGAAACGTCCAAGGAGATCCAAAGATGACCAGAAGACAGAACCGGTGGAGGACGCTGGCGATCGCTGCGTCCCTTGCCCTCGTGGCCGCCTCCTTCCTCGGCCTCGCCACCGCCGCCGGAGCCCAGACCTTCGGCCGCGTGAAGTTCAAGGTCACGACCCCCGACGGCGAGCCCGCGACGGGCGTGAAGATCACCGTCACCTGCCGGGAGCGCGGCGGCTATCGTCAGGACCTCGAGACCAACAACAAGGGCGAGGCCGTGCTGTCGGTGGTCGACGCCACGAAGCTCTACCAGTTCCGCCTCGACTACGAGGGCTACCCCTCGCTCGAGGACGAGATCAAGCCGGAGCTGCGGCAGACCATCACCAGGGAGGTCGTGCTGATGCCGACGGCGCCGCCGCCGCCGTCCGCCGAAGCCCGGCTGACGCCGGCGCAGCAGGCGTTCAACGCCGGCATCACGGCGGCCCAGACCGACGACCTGGCCACCGCCCGCGCCAGGTTCGAGGAAGCCGCCGCGCTCGATGCGAAGCTGGCGCCGCCCCACCTCGCCCTCGCCGGCCTCGCCCTCGACGACGAGGATTACGAGACCGCGGTGCGCCATGCCGGCCGGGTGATCGAGCTCGAGGCGGACAACGCCCGCGCCTACCGGATCCTCCACGCGGCCCACACCCAGCTCGGCAACAAGAAGGAGGCCAAGGCGGCGCTCGACGCGCTCGAGGGCCTCGGCGAAGGCGCCGACGCCGCCGCCGTGATCTACAACGAAGGGGTGGCGGCGTTTCGCGTCGGCGACAACGCGACCGCCGAAGCCAGCTTCCTGCGCGCCCTGGAGCTCCAGGCCGACCTGACGCCCGCCGTCTCGGCCCTCGGCGTCCTCTACATGCAGAGCGGCCGCCACGCCGAGGCGGCGGCGATGGCCGAGCGCGCGCTCGCCCTCGAGCCGGGCAACGCACGGATGCTGCGGCTGCGCTGGGACGCCTACCGCGCCGCCGGCGACGAGGCCAAGGCCAGGGAGGCTCACGACGCCCTCGCCGCCGCCGATCCCCAGGTGCTGGTGAGCGAGCTCTTCGACGAAGGCGCCCGTCTCTTCGAAGCCGGCGACGTCCAGGGCGCGCAGCGGCAGTTCGAGAGCGTGCTGGAGATCGCCCCCGAGCACGCGCGCGCCCACTACCAGCTCGGTCTCTGCCTGGTCAACGCGGGCGACACGGCGGCGGCCCGCGAGCACATCCGGAAGTTCCTCGAGCTCGCTCCCGACGACCCCGAAGCCGCGACCGCCCGCGAGATGCTGACCTTCCTGGGAGAATGAGGAAGCTCGCCCTCCTCCTGCTGGGCGCGCTCGCCGCCCTCGCCGCCGGGGCCCAGGACCGCTGGCGGGGTCCCGACGGCGGCTTCCTGCCCTTCGCCACCGACGAGGAGGTCCTCGCCTTCCTGCGCGACGCCGAGGTGATCGAGCGCCGCGGGCTGGCGCAGGGGATCAACCGGCCGCTCAAGGTGCGCCTGCGCCTGGGCGCCGTCGAGGCCCACGCCGTCTACCGCACCGTCAACGTCAGGAAGCCGCGCGAGGAGAGCGGCGGCAAGGTCTACCTCGACTTCCACGACAGTTGCCTCCACGAGTGCGCCGCCTACGAGATGAGCCGGCTGCTGGGGCTCGACCACGTGCCGCCCTGCGTGGTCCGCGACGTCGGCCGCCTCCAGGGCACGCTGCAGTTGTGGATCGAGGACGCGATGACCGAAGAGAAGCGGCGGCGCGAGGGCAAGGAGGCGCCAGTGCCGGTCCTCTGGGCCCGCCAGCAGCAGACCCTGCACCTCTTCGACGCCCTGATCTACAACTTCGACCGCAACCAGGGCAATATGCTGATCGACCCCGATTGGAAGCTGTGGTTCATCGACCACACGCGGGCGTTCCACAAGTCCGCTCAGGTCGAGCGGCTCGATCGCGTCATCTGGTGCGAGCGCGACCTGTGGCGGCGGCTGCGCTCGCTCGACCCCGGCGAGGTCCTGCGGCGCCTCGACGGCCTGCTCGGGCCTGACCGCATCGCCCCGATCATGAAGCGGCGGGACCTGCTGGTGCGCCACCTCGAGCGGCGCATCGCCGAAGCGGGCGAAGGGGCCGTGCTCTATGTCGCCGGCACCCCTGACGCCGGCACCCCTGACGCCGGCCTGCCCTGACGCGTCATACGCTATCCAGGATCGCCGCCACGACCCGCGTCTCCGCTGCCATCGCCTCTTCGTGGTGGCCCATGAGCGCCATCTGCGCCAGGCTCGGCGAGGAGTTGACCTCGAGCACGGTGGCAGCGTCCGGGTCGGCGTCCGGGCTCTCGGCCTTGAAGTCGACGCCGTAGTGACGCAGCCCAAAGAGCCGCCCGATGCGGCGGCCGTGGTCGAGCCACGCGGGCGCCGGGCGGTCGAGCCGCTCGGCGACGCAGAGGCGGTTGAGGTTGAGGATGGGCGATCCCAGGTCGAGCACCTCGCCGGCCGCCAGCACCGAGCCGAAATCGAGCCCGCGGCGCGCCGCCGCCGACGTCCAGATCGGATCGCCGGCGAGCCGGAGCTCGAACGCGGCGCCGCAGAAGCGCCCGTCGGCGCGCGCGAGAAGCTCGCGCACGGCGCTCGTGCCGTCGCCCCGCAGCACCACCGGACGCCGCAGGTAGCCGAAGAGATAGTCCTCGTCCAGGAAGTCGAGTCGCACGTCGACGCCCGGGACCAGCGGCTGGACCAGGGCCAGATAGTCGTGCTGCCAGATCGCCTCGACGGCGGCGGCGAGCTCGCCGTCGCCGGCGACCACGGTCACCTGGCGTCCGCGGGCGCCGTGGTTCGGCTTGACGACGAGCGGATAGCCGTGGGCGGCGGCGAGCTCGCGGCCGGGCGCCAGGCCCAGGTGCGAGGAGAAGTCTTCCTGGAGGAAGCGGCCGGGGCGCAGGCAACGCTCGCCGGGCGGCACCCGGAAGCCGGCGCGCTCCAGGGCGAGAGCGGTGAAGAACTTGTCGTCGGCGATGCGCGAGGCGCCGGCGTCGTTCAAGGGCGAGAAGCCCCCGAGCAGGAAGAGACGGCGCGCGCCGCGCCGGAGCTCGCAGAGATAGCCCGTCTCGGGATCGAGCGGCACCACCTCGCAGCCCAGCCGGCGCGCCGCCTCCGCCCGCAGGGAGAGCATGGGCGAGAGCTCCCGCGGGGGGCGGGGCGCCGGGAGCTTCAACGCCGCAAATGACGCAGACATCGCGCCACCGTGGGCTTCAGCTCGCTGCGCTCGACGACCAGGTCGAGGAAGCCCTTCTCGAGCAGGAACTCGCTGCGCTGAAAGCCCTCCGGTAGACTTTGCCGGATCGTCTGCTCGATCACCCGCGGGCCGGCGAAGCCGATCAGCGCGCCGGGCTCCGCGATGTTGAGATCGCCCAACATGGAGAACGAGGCGGTCACGCCGCCCGTCGTGGGGTCGGTGAGCACGGAGAGATAGGGCAGCCTGGCCGCCCGCAGGCGGGCGAGGGCGGCGGCGATCTTGGCCATCTGCATGAGCGAGAGCACGCCCTCCTGCATGCGGGCGCCGCCCGAGGCCGAGACCACCACCAGCGGCGCCGCGCGGCGGATCGACTCCTCGATCGCCAAGGTGACCTTCTCGCCCACGACCGAGCCCATCGACCCGCCCATGAAGCCGTAGTCCATCACCGCCAGGATCACCGGCAGGCCGTCGATCTCACCCGCCAGCACGTGCAGGGCGTCGCTCACGCCGAGCCGGCGCTGATAGGAGCGCAGGCGCTCCTTGTAGCTCTTCGAGTCGGTGAAGCCGAGCGCGTCGACGGAGGCGATGCCGGTGAAGAGCTCCTCGTGCCCCTCGCCGTCGAGGAGCAGCTCGATGCGCTGCGCCACGTCGATGCGGAAGTGGTAGCCGCACTTGGGGCAGATGCTGAGGTTCTTGGCCAGCTCTTTGGAGTAGGTGACCTCTTTACAGCTCTCGCACTTGACCCACAGACCTTCGGGCACGTTGCTGCGTGGCCGGTGGTCGCGGATCGGCTTGGGCTTCTTGGCCTTCTTGAACCAGGGCATGGATCAGAGGTCTTCCTCGCCTTCTTCTTCGAGGTCGTTGGGAATGCCGAGGCGCAGGCAGATGCCGTCGTAGATCTGGCGGGACGCCTTCTTGGCGTTCTGGAGCTCGGCAAGGCGTTCCTTGACCTTCGACAGCTCTTCCTCGATCTGCTGGTCGAGCTCGGTGATTTCCTGGCGGGTCACGCTGAGCATATTCTCGTACGAAGCTCTCTGCTCCGGGGTCAACGACATGTCTTTCCTCCACAGGTGTCCTCAGCCGGGGCGCTGAGCATTCGTCGATTCTTTCACATCCGCGGCTCGCATCGGCGCCGGGCCGCCGCGCGGCCCCGGCCGAAGAGCCGCTCCTCGCAGCGCTGACGAAGGATACCCACGCGCGGCGGGCCAGGCAAGCCCCAGCCCCGACCCACCGCTCACCCGCCGCCTCCGCCCGGCGGAGGCTTCTCCGCGTTCGGAGGCGGCGCGGCGGCCTTCCGGGCCTCTTCCAGCTCGCGCTCGAGCCGCCGTTTCCTCGCCTCGAACTCCTGGCGCAGCGCCTCGGCCCGCCTCGCCATCTCCTGGTCGACGAGCTCCTTGAGGTCGAAGTCGGGCGGCGGCGCGGGCTCCTGCACGGGCTCCTCCCCGCCGGCGCGCTCATCGCCGGCCGGCGGCGCGGTCTGCGGCGCGACCTCGGGGAGTGTCGCCGGCGGCGGGCCCTCGTCCGGCGCGCGGAGAAGGAAGAACCACACGGCGGCACCGATCGCCCCGACGGCGGCGGCAGCGGCGAGAAGCTTGACCAGCGGCCGCCGGCGCCTGCGCGCCGCCGCCGGCGCCATGGCCACCGCCGCCGGCCGCTTCTCCTCGGCGGGAGCCAGGACGGGGACCGGGGGCGCGGCCGCTGGCGCCGTCTCCTCGCCTCGCGCCGGATCCGCACCCGCGATCGCCGGCTCGGGAGGCGTCGCGGCGGGCTCGGGAGCCGCGGCGAGAGCGTGCATGTAGCGGGCGAGCTCGCTCTGGCTCGGCAGCGGCTGCAGGCGGTGGAGGGCTTGCTTGAGGTCCTCTTCCATCTCGCCGGCCGTCTGGTAGCGCTCCTCGGGGCTCTTGGCGAGCGCCCGGCGGACGATCCGGTCGACCTCTTCGGGAATCGCGGGCACGAGCTCCCGCGGCGGGCGCAGGCGGCACTCGCGCACGGCGTCGAGCACGCCGATCTCGCTCTCGCCGGAGAAGAGTCGGGTGCCGGTGAGCATCTCGAAGAACACCGAGCCCAGCGAGAACACGTCGGAGCGCGCGTCGACGGGCTTGCCCCAGGCCTGCTCGGGCGACATGTACTGGAGCTTGCCCTTGAGCGCCCCCATCTGGGTGGTCGAGGCCTTGGCCACCGCCTTGACGATGCCGAAGTCGCAGAGCTTGATCTCGCCCTCGAAGCTGATCAGCACGTTCTGGGGCGAGACGTCGCGATGGACCAGGCCGAGCGCCCGGTTGTCGAAGTCGCGCTTGCGGTGAGCGTAGTCGAGGGCGCGCGCCACGGAGCTGGTGATCAGGAGCGCCAGCCCCATGGGCAACGGACGGCGCGTATCGCGGGCGGTGTTCAGGATGGTGCGCAGGTCCATCCCGTCGACGTACTCCATGGCGATGAAGAAGTCCTCGTCGACCTTGCCGAGATCGTAGATCTGGATGATGTTGTTGTGGTTGAGCTGGGCGGCGAGCTTGGCCTCGTCGATGAACATGGTGACGAAGTCCGAGCTCCCGGTCAGGTGGCAGAGGATCTTCTTGATGGCGACGGTCTTCTGGAAGCCCTCGACGCCCCGGCGGCGCGCCTGCCAGACTTCGGCCATGCCGCCGACGGCGATGCGCCGGATCAGGGTGTAGTCGCCGAAGACCTCGCCCTCGGCCGCATCGCGCGGCGGTACGATCGTCATCTGCTGGGTACGGAACTGGTCGAGCGCCGCGGGCCGCTTCGCCCGCGTCGCGGGGGGCGGAGGGCTCGGCGCCGCGGCCGACCGCGGCGCTGCGTCGTCGAGGGGAGGGGGCGGCTCGAAGATCGGCGGCGCCACCTCGGAAGGAAGCGGGAGCAGGTCCGGCAGCCGCTCGGGAAGCGCGGGGGCCGGCGGCCGGGCGATCATCTCGGCGGGAGGCCGCAGGGGGGGCACGGCGGTGGTCGCGAGCGCCGACCCGCTCGCCGCCGCCCGCGCCGGGGCCTTCTCCGCGGACGCCGGAAGGCTCGCCGCCGCCGGCCCAGGCGCAGCGGGCCTCGGCGCGGCCGGCCCGGGCGCGGCCGGCCCGGGCGCGGCCCGCTTCTTGTTGCGAGAGGGGAGCTCGAGCGAGGAGAGCGTCCGGTCGAGCAGGGCGTCGATCTCCGACGTCGTGCTCTTGGCCTTCGCCGCGCCGGGCGGCGCGGCGCGGGCGGCCGGGCGCGGCCGGCCGCCGGCGAGCGGCAGCACGCCCGAGAGGGTCTCCTCCAGCTTGCGGTCGATGTCGTCGGAGGGCCGGGGGGGCCGCGGCGGTATCGCCGGCGGCACGTAGGGAGCGCCTTCCACCTCGGCCAGCACCTCGCCGAAGATCTCGGCCGAGCTCAGTTGGCGCTGTTCCGGGGGCGCCGACAGCAGCGGCATCAGGACGTCGCGGGCTTCCTCGGCGGTGAACGGCTTGGGCAGGAGGGCGTCGGCGCGGTAATCGCCCGCGGCGACCCGCCCCACCAGGGTCGTGGGGATCATCACCACCGCTCCGGGCCCACCCTGGCCGCGGGCGAAGCGCCCGAGCAGGGAGCGGACCTCGGGGACCGCGGAGCTGGCGACGAGCAGCCGCGGCGGGCGGACGGCGGCCTCACCGAGGGCGCTGGCGGCACTGTCGCAGACCGCGACGGGCAAGCCGGCCGGCTCGAGCGCCTCCGCGAGGCGCCTGGCGTAGCTCGCGTCCGTCTCGACGACCAGGATGACCGACATGAGTCGCTCCGAAGCCAGAAACACAGTTCTAGCACCCGGGCGGGGGGGAGTCAATTCTCCGCCCGCCTCCCTTCTATACAATACCGCGACCATGCTCGTCCTCGGGCTCGACCCCGGCAGCCGCCACACCGGCTACGGATTGATCGACCGCCAAGGGTCGCGGCTCTCGTGCGTGGGCCACGGGCGCCTCTCCCTGCCGCGGGACGCGCCGCTGCCGGCGCGCCTGGCCCAGCTCAGCCGCGAGCTCGAGACCCTGGTGCGCGCGCACGCGCCCGACGTGGCGGTGCTCGAATCGCTCTACCACGGCATCAACCCGCGCTCGCTCATCGTGCTCGCCCAGGCGCGGGGGGCGCTGGTGGCTACGCTGGCGCTCCAGGGCCTCGAGGTCCGCGAGTACACGCCGGCCGAGGTCAAGACGGCGGTCGTGGGGCACGGGCGGGCCGACAAGGAGCAGGTGGCCCACATGGTGAGGCTGGTGCTCGGTCTTCCCCGCGCCCCGCTGCCCGCCGACGCCAGCGATGCGCTCGCGGTCGCGATCTGCTATGCTCACCGCCTGCGCCTGGATCGCCTCGAAGACCGGGGCTGAGACCGTGCGCGACAGGAACCAAGTGCTTGAAAACAAAGGACTTGCCTACCGCGAGGAGTTCCTTGACCGGTCTTTTTGGCGTGTGCTAACATGGCCGCTCACGAACGAGCCATCCTTAACCCGGGAACCCGATTCGCGGTCCGCGAGTCAATACCCCTAGAGGAGAACGAGCCTTGCCCGACATCGGCGGAACCTTCATGAAATTCATGTACCAGGGGGGCGCGGTCATGTGGATCCTCCTGGTCTTCTCGATCATCGCCGTGGCCGTGATCATCGAGCGCGCGCTGGTCCTGCGGGCGGCCAAGATCAAGGTCAACGAGTTCCTGGCCAAGCTGCGGAAGGCCCTGATCGTCAACCGGTCCATCCGCGACGCGATCAAGATCTGCGAGCAGTACCGCGGTCCCCTGGCCTCCATCATGAAAGCCGGCTTGCTGAAGTACGGCGAGCCCAAGGAGGACATCGAGAAGACCATCGAGACGGCGTCGCTCCACGAGATCGGCCGCCTCGAGAAGCGCCTCGTGTTCCTCTCCTCGACGGCCAACGTGGCCCCGCTCCTCGGCTTCTACGGAACGGTGTCGGGCATGATCCGCTCCTTCGAGGCGCTCGCCGAGCAGGGTCTGTCCAACCCCGCCGCCGTCGCCTCCGGCATCTCGGAGGCGCTGGTGACGACCGCGGCCGGCCTCCTGGTGGCCATCCCGACCCAGCTCGCCTACAACTACTTCATGAACAGCATCAACAAGTCGGTCCGCGACATCGAGACCTCCACCAACATGCTGCTCGAGACTTTCGGCGAGATGGAGCGCAAAGGCATCACGCCGGAGCAGGCGGGCGCCGGCGGCGCCAGCACCCCGGGCGGCAAGACCTGACCACGGAAGCTCAACCATGCGCCTGAAATCGAAACACCGGGCCGGTGCCTTGATCCCGACGGCGTCGATGGCCGACATCGCCTTCCTCCTCATCGTCTTCTTCATGGTGACCATCTCCTTCGAGAAGGACAAGACGCAGGTCACCCTGCCCTCGACCGAGCTGCGATTCGAGATCCCGAAGGAGGTGGCGACCATCTCCATCACCAGGCACGGCCAGATCCGCGTCACCAAGGGAGAGGCGATGTCGACTCCGGCGCAGATGGAGGACGTCCTGGGCTTCGCCTCCGACCTGGCGCTCCAATACCCGGGTCGGGCCGTCGTCCTGAAGGCAGACTCGGACGTGCCCTACGAGAAGGTCGACAAGGTCCTCGATTCCCTCAAGCAGGCCCGGGTCGAGCTCATCTACCTGCTCTCCGACGCGGAGAAGGTCGCGGACGACGGGCCCTGACAAGGAGGCGCCAGCGATGAAACTGAACAGACCCAGCCAGGACGCCGAGATCCCGACTTCGACGATGGCCGACATCGCCTTCCTGCTCATCATCTACTTCATGGTGACCGCGACCTTCGCCGCGACCCGCGGGCTCGACTTCGCCCTGCCCAAGGACGACGACAGCCCGCCCATCGTGGAGAAGGAGGACTCGGTGCTGATCGAGATCCAGCCCGACGGGCAGTACGTCGTCGATGCCAAGGCGATGCGGCTCGAGGAGATCTTCGACTACCTGAAGCCGAAGCTCGAGGCCAACCCCAAGAAGCCGGTCATCCTGCGGCCGCAGCCCAACTCCAACTACGGCTACATGGTCGACGTCTTCGACACCCTGCGCCACATCAAGGTCCGGACCCTCGACAACGGCGCCCGCGAGGCCTACCAGGTGACCTCCGCCCAGATCCGGGAGGCCGAGGAACAGGAAACGGACCTGGGCAAGGACGTCAACGTCTCCATACCGACTCAACGCGAGATCGACGCCTTCTGGTTCTAGGCGGGATCGCGCAACCAACCCGGGGCATACGTGATGGCAGAAGAAACGACACCCAAGCGGCAGACCACGGCGAAGAACGACGAGATCGATTTCGCCGCCGGCGACTACCTGACCTTCGCCGAGGAGGACGCGCAGGACCGCAAGCGCACGCGGATCGCGCTGGTCATCGCCGCCGTCTTCCACGGCATCCTGCTCATGATCACCTTCCCGGAGATCGTCGCCCAGGCCACGGAAGCGGCCAAGCAGCAGAAGCTCTTCGTGGTGCAGCAGGTCCGCTTCCAGCCGCCGCCGCCGAAGCAGAAGCAGGAGATCCCGAAGCCCAAGGCGAAGAAGGTCCCGATCCCGGATCCGACTCCCGACGAGCCGGAGCCCATCCGCATCGACGAGCCGGAGCCCGACATCGACATCCCGCAGGTCGACGACATCGTCTTCGGCATCCCGGAGGCTCCGCCGGTCGCCGAGCCCGAAGGTCCGATCTACGTCGGCGGCGACGTCAACGCGCCGGAGAAGGTCTTCGCGCCCCAGCCCCAGTACACCGAGATCGCGCGCAAGGCGCGGGTCCAGGGGGTCGTCATCGTCCAGGCCATCATCGACAAAGAGGGCAACGTCACCAACGTCAAGGTGCTCAAGGGCCTGTCGATGGGTCTCGACGACGAGGCGGTGAAGGCGATCAAGAAGTGGAAGTTCGAGCCTGCCACCTTGAACGGCAAGCCTGTCGACGTCTACTACAACCTGACGGTGAACTTCCGGCTGCAATAGACAAGAACCGTTCATGGCCTTCCAGGGGTCGCTCAAAGAGCTCCCGCTTCCCGACATCATCCAACTGGTTTCGGTGTCCGGGAAGACGGGAGCCTTCGTTCTCACCAAGTCCGATCAGACGGGGGAGATCTATCTCCACGACGGCGAGATGGTCCACTCCGCCGTCGGGCCGCTCGAAGGGGAAGAGGCCGTGTACGAGCTCGCCATCTGGCAAGAAGGCGAGTTCATCTTCAACCCCGGCGTGGAAACCGCGCAGCGGACGATCAGGAAATCCAATACGAACCTGTTGATGGAGGCGGCGCGCCGCATCGACGAGTGGCAGGTTCTCTCGAAACGGATTCCGTCCACCCGGATGGTGCCGGTCTTCACCAACCAGGGCTCATCGACGTCCGTGTCCTTCACGCCGCACGAGTGGGCGGTGATCTGCAAGATCGACGAACGACGCTCCATCGAAGAGCTGGCCTCGGTGCTCGGAATGAGCGCCTTCGAGGTCTGCAAGCTCCTCTACGGCCTGGTGACCGCCGGCCTGATCGAGCTCAAGGAAGGCCTCGGCCAGCTCGAGATCGGACGCCTGCGGGAGATGTCCACGACCGAGCTCGTCGACGTCGTCCAGCGGATTCACGACCAGGCCGGACAGCTCCTGGTCAATCACCAGAAACGGCCGGAGCTGGAAGTGACGACGCGGCGCGCGCGCACGGAGCTCGAGTCCGGCAAGGGCGCGGACGCCGTGATCGACATGGTGCGCTCGTTCGAGCAGATGGTCTCGGGCGCCCTCGGCCCCAATCAGTCCAGGGTCTTTCTCGAGCGGGTCAATCAACTACTGAGAGCATGACAACTACTGAGAATGACAACTACTGAGAGCTCGAGCTTACGGCCAGCTTGAACTACCGCGAGCTTGAACCACGAACATCCCGGGGCATGGTCCACGGCAGTACCGGAAGGAGCCCGAAATGCGCAAGACACTCGTCTCGATATTCGCCTTGCTCGCGATCGCCGGACCGGCGTTCGCCGGTTGGGAAGAAGGCGTCGCCGCCTTTACCAAGAAGGACTACGAAACCGCCCGCACCGAGTTTCAGCAGGTGGTCAACCAGAATCCCGACGCCTTCAACGGCCACTACATGCTCGGCCTCTCGCTCGGGTTCCTGGGCCGCAAGGAAGAGGCCCTCAATCACGTGCGCAAGGCCTACGACCTCAACCCCAACGACCTAATGATCAAGGTCGAGCTGGGGCGGGCCTACATCAACATGCGCCGCTACGCCGACGCCGCCAAGCTCCTCGGAACGGTGGGCGACGCCGACCTCGGCAAGCTCGACGAGCGCCGCCGGAGCGCCTTCTACCAGATGCGCGCCGCCGCGCGGGAAAAAAACGGCGAGGAGGACGGGGCGTACGCCGACTACAAGAAGCTCGCCTCGCTCCTCCCCCAGGATGCCCAGATCCAGCTCAAGTACGGCGTGCTGGCCTCGAACGGCGAGCAGATGAGCGACGCCTTGAGCGCGCTCGACCGCGCCCACCGGGCCGCCCCCAACGATCCGGACGTCAAGCGCAGCTACATCACCGTGCTCAAGAAGCAGGGCCGGACGCAGCGCGACAAGAACGCCAAGAAGCAGACCTACCTCAAGGCCGCCAATCTCGCCGGTGAGCTCGTGAAGGCCGACGGCAGCTACGACAACCTGCTGCTCAAGTGCGAGGTCGAGCTCGGCGCCAGTCTCTACGGCGAGGCGGTCACGAGCTGCAAGAGCGCGAGCGGCAAGAAGCCCACCGAGTGGCTGGCGCTGTTCTACCTCGGGCAAGCCTATTCGGCCAACAAGCAGTTCGCGGAAGCTGAGCCCCCCCTCGCCCAGGCCGAGCAGCTCGCCAAGCGGGCGGAGGACCTGAGGAGCGTCAGGAAGCAGATCGGCTTCGTCTACGAGAAGCAGAAGAAGTACTCCCAATCGATCGAGGCCTACGAGAAGGCCGGCGACCCGGCGGGCGTGGCGCGGGTCAAGGAGAACGAGGCGACGGCGCGCGAGAACGAACGGATCGAGGTGGAGAACGCGCGGATCGAGGAGATGCGCAAGGAAGCCGAAGAGCTCGAGAAGCAGCTCAAGGAGCTCGAAGGCGGCGGTGGCGGCGGCCGCTGAACCGGCCCTCTCCGAGCTCGACCACGCCGGGATCGCCCGCAGCCTGTCGCAGATCGCCGACCACCGCCGCGATCTCGCCGACGCCTTCTTCGAGCGTCTCGAGGTGATCGAGCTGCCGCCGGAGGACCAGCACGGCGGCATCCGGGTGCGGCGCGAGTCGGGCGTGGCCGTGCGCCTGGTGCGCCGCGAGCGCACCTGGCTGGCCACCCGCGACGGCATCTCGCGCGAGACTTTCAGCGGCGCCGTGCGACGGGTGGCACGGGCCTTGCCGCGCACGGCGTATCCCGAGCCGCTCTTTCCAGAGGAGACGTGGACGGAGGCGCCGGAGGCGCCGGAGGTCCTCGAATTCCCCGCCGCGCTGACGCGCGCCTTGCGCGCCCACCACGTGAAGCTCTCCTACCGCCTGACCGTGCGGCGGCACCGCCGCTGGGTACGGGTGATCGGCACCCAGCTCGCCTCGGGCGTGGAGCGGGAGTCGTTCTACAGCTTCGAGGCCGAGATGCCCTGGGGCCGCGGCGGCGGCCTCTTGACGGAGCTCGGCGAGCGCGCCGCCGAATCGCTGGCGGGGAATCTCGTGCACGCCTGGCGGGCGCGCGAGGCGGCGCCGCCGGAGCCGCGCCAGAGCACGGTGGTGCTGGCGCCCGCGGCGACCGCCGTGCTGCTCCACGAGGCCGTGGCCCACGCTCTCGAGACCGACACGCTGGAGCTCGGCGGCCATCCCGAAGCCGCCATCGGCGTCGAGCTCGGCGCCGCCTGCCTCGACGTGTTCGACGATCCGGCGACCGCGCCCGAGGGCGTGCGCCGCAAGGCCGACGACGAGGGCCACCCGGTGGTGCGCCGCT
>Ga0302046_10001040_pt1 | contig 26398 bp, 25 predicted proteins | sample RVTome_11_FD_200261 | JGI IMG/M metagenome (GOLD analysis project Ga0302046, IMG submission 200261) | Soil microbial communities from uranium-contaminated site in the Upper Colorado River Basin, Wyoming, United States - RVT147D111 (version 2) ... | reverse complement strand
AATCCGACCACCAGCTCAGCAGTTGATAGGGCGGCGGGATCGGTTCAAATCCGACCACCAGCTCAGCAGTTGGTTGGGCGGCGGGATCGGTTCAAATCCGACCACCAGCTCAGCAGTTGATAGGGCGGCGGGATCGGTTCAAATCCGACCACCAGCTCAGTGTTCTTCGTCTTGAAAAAGTCCGCGAAAGCGGATTTTTTATTTAACCTATGCCAAAGACTGAAAAAAGCACATACAGCCTTGTCATTGTTGGTGCGGGGCCTGCGGGTCTGGCTTGTGCCATCGAGGCGTCGAAAGCCGGATTGGATTACTGCGTTCTGGATCAGGGATCAGTGGCGGACGCCATCAGGCGGTTTCCGGTGCAGATGACCTTCTTCTCCACTCCTGAGTTGCTCCAAATCGGGAATATTCCGTTCATAACGGCGGGTTTCCGCCCTTCACGAAGTGAGGCCGTGCGGTATTATCAGGGTGTGTCCGATTCATTTGCCCTGAAGGTGATTCCGAATCTGAGGATGACCGGAATGGAGAAAACCCCGGCGGGATTTCGGATTGCAACATCCGCCGGTCATTTCACAGGATCCCGCGTTGTGGTTGCCACGGGATATTTCGATAGTCCATGTCCGTTTCCGGTTCCGGGTGCGGATTTACCCAACGTGCACCGATACTATGATGAAGGCTTTCGCTTTGCGGGGCAGCGGGTCGTGGTCGTTGGCGGGAAGAACTCGGCAGTTGAGACAGCTCTGGACCTCTACCGGCATGGAGCGAAAGTCACTCTGATTCATCGCGGTGAAACACTGAGCGAAGGCGTCAAGTATTGGATTCTCCCCGATCTGGAGAACCGTATCAAAGCGGGGGAAATACGGGCCTTGTTCCAAACCTGCGTTTGGCGCATTCGCCCCGATGTCCTTGAGGTCGAAGGGAGCGCCGGCGCCGAAATTCCCTTTGACTCATTGTTTATCATGATCGGCTACAGGCCGGAAACAACGGTACTGGAACAAGCCGGTGTAAACGTCAATCCGGACACGCTGGGCCCGGTTCACGATCCTGTCACCATGGAGACAAATGTCGGCGGCCTTTATGTCGCGGGATCTCTCGCGGCGGGGAAATTCAACAATAAGATCTTCATTGAAAACGGAAGGCATCACGGCGCAGCGATTGTTTCCGCAATTCTCAAAAAGTAATTGATTTTCGGCCATAAATGCAGTATTTTGATCCGTTGGTTGTTGCACAAGGAGCTTCAGACAAAAAATCCAATCCGCACGAAAGGCAGCAGATGAGCGAAGGAAAGATTGTACAGGTTATCGGACCGGTTGTTGACATTGATTTTTCCGGAGGGGAGCTTCCGGCAATCCTCAACGCCGTAAGGATTCCCCGCAAGAATGTTGAGGGCGTCGATGAAGAACTGATTTGTGAAGTGCAGCAGCAATTAGGTGAAGACCGCGTGCGTACAGTTGCAATGGATTCCACCGACGGTCTGGTTCGGGGAATGAAAGCGATTGACAGCGGCGAGCCGATTTTGGTGCCGGTAGGCCCCAAAGTCCTTGGACGGTTGCTCAACGTCACCGGCCAGCCCATTGACGCCCTCGGCCCCATTGAGGCGAAATTGAAGTATCCGATTCACCGCCCGGCCCCTGAATTCGACCAATTGTCCACAAAGAAGGAGATGTTCGAGACAGGCATCAAGGTCGTCGATCTGCTCGAGCCCTATACCCGCGGCGGGAAAACTGGACTCTTTGGCGGAGCGGGTGTAGGAAAAACGGTGCTGATTCAGGAATTGATCCACAATATTGCGAAACACCATGGCGGTTATTCTGTGTTTGGTGGTGTCGGAGAGCGGACTCGTGAAGGAAACGACCTCTGGCTGGAAATGAAGGAATCGGGGGTGCTGGACAAGACAGCATTGGTGTTCGGGCAAATGAATGAACCTCCCGGCGCCCGCGCCCGGGTTGGACTTTCGGCCCTGACTGTCGCGGAATATTTCAGAGATGAAGAGGGCAAGGACGTCCTTCTGTTTATCGACAATATCTTCAGGTTCGTCCAGGCGGGATCAGAAGTGTCGGCTCTGCTGGGCAGAATGCCCTCTGCCGTGGGATACCAGCCCACGCTCGGAACAGAAATGGGCGAGCTTCAGGAAAGGATCACTTCGACAAAAAAGGGTTCCATTACGTCAGTTCAGGCTATCTATGTTCCGGCTGACGACCTGACAGATCCGGCTCCGGCGACAACGTTCTCGCACCTTGATGCAACAACTGTGTTGAGCCGGCAGATCGTCGAGAAGGGCATTTATCCTGCAGTAGATCCGCTTGATTCGACCTCCCGGATTCTCGATCCGCTCATCGTTGGCGAGGAACATTATTATGTGGCGAAACGTGTGAAGGAGATCTTGCAGGGATACAAAGACCTTCAGGATATTATCAACATCCTCGGCATGGACGAGTTGTCAGATGAGGATAAGATCACGGTTGCCAGGGCACGAAAAATCGAGCGGTTCCTGTCCCAGCCATTCTTTGTTGCCGAGCAGTTTACCGGTTATCCGGGAAAATATGTGAAGCTGGAGGACACAATCCGCGGATTCAAGGGTATTATCGAGGGTGAATACGATCATCTGCCTGAATCGGCATTCCTGATGGTCGGCGGTATCGAAGAGGCGGTGGAAAAAGCGAAAAAGATGCAGGGATAGGCCATGTCGGAAAAGGCGTTTCATCTTGAGATTGTCACTCCGAAGAAGATCGTGTTGAGCGCTCCGGTCAGCAGTTTCACTGCCCCGGGTGTTGTGGGTGGATTTCAGGTTTTGAAGAGCCACGCACCCCTGTTGTCTTCCATTACTGCGGGCGAAGTGAAGGTCGTGAGTGACGACGGAAGCGAAACACGGTATGCGACGAGCGGTGGATTTGTCGAGGTGCGGGAAAACAAGGTTGTGATGCTTGCGGAAACGGCCGAACAGGCTGATCAGATCGATGTCAAACGGGCTGAAGCCGCACGGGATCGCGCCGAAAAACGGCTTGCGGAAAAAAAGGTCGAAGTGGATATTGAGCGGGCAAGGGCCTCGCTGCATCGTGCGCTGAACCGGTTGAGAATTGCCCGGTCTAAATAAGTCAATGATGATTGATACCTATCAACCCGTCGAAGAGGTTCTCCGACGGGTTTTCTTTTTTCGTGTGTCATGAAAACCACCGTTGGCCTTGAAGTTCTCGCAGATCGACCTGCCCTGGCAAAAGAATGGGGCCGGTGCGGTGCTCTGCTGAATCAGGCAAGCGTGGACGCCCGCATTGTCCCCTCGCAAGTTGTCCTCAAACGGTTACTAAAGAACCGCCTGGTGGTTCTGTTCTCGCCGCAGCACGGCCTCTTTGCGGACAAACAAGACAATATGGTCGAAAGCGGACACGGGCGGGATTTTCTCTCGGGGCTTCCGTTCTATAGTCTTTACAGCGACGTCCGTGAGCCGACCGACTCGATGCTCGAGGGGATTGACACCGTCATTGTGGATATTCAGGATGTTGGTACCCGGGTGTATACCTTCATCTACACAATGGCGGGTATTATGCGGAAGTGTGCCGCACTTGGGAAGAAAGTGATTGTCCTCGACAGGCCGAATCCGATCGGAGGAACACTGGTGGAAGGGAATATTCTCGAGGAGGATTCGAAAAGTTTTGTCGGCGAGTATCCTTTGCCAATGCGTCACGGAATGACGGTTGGCGAGCTGGCCCTTTGGATGAATGAAACGGAAACTCTTCGTGCGGATCTTAAGGTGATACGGATGAAAGGGTGGACACGGGCCATGCACTGGCAGGAAACCGGGCGCAAGTGGATTTTGACGTCGCCCAATATGCCAACGGCGGAGACGGCCGAAGTGTATCCCGGTATGGTGCTGTTGGAGGGGACGAACATGAGTGAAGGGCGCGGGACAACGATGCCGTTTCTGGCAATCGGAGCCCCCTACATTGAAAAACACAAGGACTGGATCAACCTTATTCAGTCCATTTGCGATTGCTCAGGTGTTGTGCTGAGGCCGACGGTTTTTGAGCCAACATTTCACAAATGGGCCGGGCAGACTTGCCGGGGCGTTCAGCTTGTGCCTTTGCAAGCTGCCCGTGTGAAGCCGTACGAACTCGGGCTCGGAGTCTTGCTGGCAACGATGCATCTGGCGCCGGAAGGATTCCAGTACAAGGATCCGCCGTATGAATACGAAACTGTCCGGCCTCCGATTCAATTGCTCCTCGGGAGCCGACACCTCGCAGAGCAATTACAAAAGCTTGCAAAACAGGATCTGCGCGCGAATGTGCTCTCCGAGCTCTCGGAGCAATGGCGTCCACAGCTCAAAAGATTCCTGCGGCAACGAAAAGACGTTCTCCTGTACTCCTAAGTTCGTTGACATTCAGTGTCGTAAGTCTTATATTTTTTCGATTTTTGTGAAGAAAAAACCAGGGAAACAAACGCGCGCTGCAGTTCGCCCCACCGTGGCCGAAATCGACCTTTCAGCCATTGCGTTCAATCTGCGCGGAGTGCGGAAGAAAGTTGGCAACAAAGTCAAAGTCATGGCAGTGGTGAAGGCGAACGCCTATGGCCATGGTATTGATCTGGTTCCACCGTTTATCGAGTCAGCAGGTTTATCGGACTTTTTCGGTGTTGCGTTTCCCGAAGAGGGTATCATGCTCAGAAAAGCCGGCATTCGGAAGCCAATCCATGTCTTTACGATCCCGCCGGAGAATCAGGCATCCTGGTTTACGGAGTTTGATCTCGAGCCTACCGTCAGCTCCGTCCGGGAGATCACCTTCCTCGAGCGCTCTGCTTCAAAGGCAAAAAAAACACTTCCCATCCACCTTAAGATTGACACCGGCATGAACAGGATCGGCGTAAAGCCCGCCGAGCTTGAATCCGTGGTGTCCGCGCTGGGCAAAGCGCGTCGGCTTGCCGTTCAGGGTGTTTTTACGCACTTTGCAACTGCCGATGAAGCTAACAAGCAGTTCCTTCTGCATCAGCTCGACGAGTTTCACCGGCAGCTGGATCGCCTGCGCCAACTCCGGCTCGAACCGGGGCTGGTGCATTGTGCCAACAGCGCTTCGATTCTTGACGTACCGGAATCAACCTTCTCCATGGTACGCCCCGGAGTGATGATGTACGGATATTATCCCTCCCGGACTACCAGTGAGAGTATTCCGCTCAAGGTCGTTATGACTCTCAAGACCCGGGTATCGCTCGTGAAATGGATCGGTCCAGGTGAAAGCGTAAGCTACGGCCGCCGGTTTGTGGCAACACGCCGGACGCAAATTGCAACGCTCCCGATCGGATATGCCGATGGATATACGCGGTTGCTCTCGGGCAAGGCAGAAGTCCTGATCCATGGGAAACGATTCCCCATTACCGGTGCAATCTGTATGGATCAACTTATGGCCGATGTTAGTTCCGAGGAAGTGAATCCGGGTGACGAAGCGGTATTGATCGGAAGCCAGGGGGAGGGGCGAATTTCCGCCTGGGATCTGGCGGGGAGTCTCGGAACGATTCCGTACGAAATCTGCTGTGCCATCTCATCACGAGTACCGAGGGTCACATTGTCATGACTCAAGCCCAGCAATATATCCAATCGCTGATGGAGAATGTGGCGGAAGGGCAAATCAGTTCGGACGATTATCGTATGACCTTCGCAAAGATTGGCCGGCGGCTGGCCGAAGCGGAGGATTTTAAGAACGAAATGCGGCATCTTTACAAAGTAGCGGGGTTCAGCAACTTTGCGCTTGCTCTCATGTGGGTTGCCGAGAGAGTCGAGACGGATCCATCAAAGGTTGATTACACACCCGAGGAACAATCATTGATTGTTTCGCTTTTTCGGTTTGCCGTCGGTGATATGGAATCTCCGCCATTAGGTGAAACGGCATTCCCCGTGTCTGAACCCAACCAGCCTGAGTTTGTTCCCATCGCGGAGAATCCTAAACCGCCGCCCGTCATCGAGGAAACTCCTGAAATGCCGGCTCAATTGCAAATGGAAAGCGCAGGCCCGATCGATGAGTCTGAGAAGGCAGCGTATGCCCCTCCTCCGGGTCCGGCATCGGGGTCGGAAGGAGAGTTCTCGGCGTTGATGGACAAGTTCGTGGAGGCCATGCAAAGTGGATCCGATGAACGCGATGGGCTGGTTCAATCCGTTCTCGCCCAGTCAAATGCCATGATCGCCGAGGGAAGCGGTGTTCCCGATGACCTGCGGGAGTTTTGCGGATATCTGGTTGAGTTCCTGCAATACATCACGGAGAATGGATTCATGGACGATGTGAGAGTGATGAATATTCTTTCGAACGTGTCCGGCCCGGTCGCTTCCTGGGCGCAGGCCCCGCCTGATGGCCGGGGCGGCGTCCTGACAGAGGGAACAGAAATTCTGCGGACCTTCAAATCATTGTTCGAATAGGGGACGGAATGGCGCACACGTTTGCGGTGATCATGGCTGGAGGGGTTGGATCGCGGTTCTGGCCCAAAAGCAGGGAAAGGAATCCGAAACAACTGCTTGAGATATTCGGAACGGGAACGATGATTCAAAACACGATTGCACGCGTTCAACCGATGATTCCAAGCGTGAATACAATTGTCGTTACGAACGCCCTGCATTACGAAGAGGTTGTTAAACAACTTCCGTTCATCCCCCGCGAGAACATTCTGCCCGAGCCGGTGGGACGCAATACGGCTCCCTGCATCGGTCTCGCGGCGTCCATGATTGAACGAATGGACCCGGGGGGGGTCATGATCGTCCTGCCGGCCGACCATCTGATCCATGATGAAACGGAATTCCGCAGGATCCTGGCCCTTGCAGTCGATGTTGCCGAGCGAACGGAGGGATTGCTGACGATCGGGATCAAGCCGACTCATCCTGAAACCGGATACGGCTACATACAATACTCTGCCGAAGAAACCGACGCGGTATTTAAGAACGACGAAGTATTCCGGGTCAAAACATTCGCTGAGAAGCCGAATCTTGAAACCGCGGAGCGGTTTTTGAAGAGTGGAGACTTTTTGTGGAACAGCGGCATGTTCGTGTGGAAGACTTCTGCGATCCTCAAGGAAATTGAGATTCATCTGCCGGAGCTTCACGAACAATTGGAACTTCTGAAGCCCGCAATGCAATCGCAGGGATTCAAAAATACCCTCGAGCAGGTCTACGGGCGTATACGGAGTATTTCGATCGACTACGGCGTGATGGAGAAGGCCGGGAATGCGTACGTGGTGAAGGGAGATTTTGGCTGGAGTGACGTTGGCTCCTGGGATGAGGTGGTGCGGCTTTTGCCAAAGGACGATCAGGGCAACAGCATAAAAGGACTGGCCGTTACGAGGAACTCGGGTAACAATTATATCGATGCAGGATCGAGGATTGTGGCGGCTGTTGGTGTCGACGATCTCATCATCATCTCTACGGGCGACGCGGTGCTGGTCTGCCGGAAAGGACAATCACAGGACGTCAAGGAAATTGTGGATTTTATCAGGCGGAAGCAAATGAATGATTTCCTTTAAAAGGGTTGCGCTTCTGCGCACGGTTGTCGCGTTCGTGTGTGCCATCATTGTTGCCTGTCAACCATCTCCGCGATTTGTCAGAAACGGCGGCGGGAACGGTTCGAGGGCGGAGGTGAGACCGGAGCCTGTCAGCGACACCGTAGTCACCGCCACGGTTCGGCCCCCTACTGGAAAAGCCCTCCTAACCATGGATGGAGTGGCGTCTTACTACGCCCATGATTTCCATGGTAAACTGACTTCGAACGGTGAGACGTTTGATATGAATGCGCTGACCGCGGCTCACAGGACCTTCCCGTTCGGAACAAGCATCCTTGTCACCAATCTCACCAACAACAAAACCGTGACGGTTCGGGTAAATGATCGCGGCCCGTTTGTCGATGGGCGGATCATCGACCTTTCCATGGGTGCGGCGAAGGTCATCGGACTGATTCAGACAGGAACCGCAAAGGTGCGCCTTGAAGTGATGCGTTGGGGGGACGGCAAATAGCATGGCGCGAAAACTCATCACGGAGTTTGATGTTCTTCAGGCCTCCCGTACAGGTGTAAAAATGATTTTGGCGGATGATCGGACGATGATCACACCCTCCGCAAGGGATGCGGCGACTCGGCTGAATATCAGCTTCGGTGCGTCGGGAAAATCTGATGAGGAGCAACCGAAGGGGGACCCCATTGTCATGCACCACCCTGCAGGAGGGCCGAAAAAGGCCGAGATATTGGCTCTTGGAGCCGATCATGGCGGTTTTGCCATGAAGGAGCTGCTACGGGTCTTTTTGCTGGAATCAGGCTTCCCTGTGGCAGACATGGGAACACACTCCGCCCAGCCATGTGATTACCCCGATTACGCGTATGCCGTTGCTTCGATGGTGTCCCGTGGAGACGCGAGCAGGGGAATCATGATAGATTCAGTTGGAATCGCCTCGGCTATTGTGTGCAACAAGGTTCCGGGAATCCGGGCTGCCGCTCCGACAAGCGAATTTGCAGCCAGGAGCAGCAGGGAACACAATGATGCCAATGTGCTGACGCTTGGAGGGAAGACCATGGGGATCGAGCAGGCAAAGTCCCTTGTGTCCGTCTGGCTCGAGACATGGTTTGGCGGAGGAAGACATCAGGCACGCTTGAAAAAGATCGAAGACCTGGAACAAAAATTCTCGCGCCGCTCATGAAATTTACAGTCATTGTAAAAGCGAACGCCCGCAAGAATTCCGTGCAGGTGCAGGATGACGGCGGTCTTCTTGTGCAGGTGAATGTTCCGCCAATCGAAGGCCGCGCAAACAAGAAGGTCATCGAGCTTCTTGCCAAGTTCCTCAACAAGCCCAAGAGCCACTTTTCGATCCGTTCCGGGCAGAAAAGCAGGTACAAGGTTGTTGAAGTGTTGTAAATCATCTCTTCTGTTCACCATCATTCCGCTGGAGCAATCATGAAGCGAACACTGTATGCGGTGAGCCTTATCATCCTCGTTGTGAGCGGCGCCCTGTCTCAGGAACCGGTCAACCCTGTTCCGGATGTGCGCGAACAGGCCCGTATTCATCAGGAATGGCTTCGGTACCGGCTGGAGGTCGTGTTGCCGCGGGTGATGCGTGAACATGATGTGGCCATGTGGGTCATTCCGATGCGCGAGTATAATGAGGACCCCGTGTTTTCGTCGCTTGTCTCACTCACGACGTTTGCGGCCCGCAGGCGCACCGTGTACGTGTTCTACGACAGGGGGAGTGAAAAGGAAGTGGAACGGCTCGCTCTCGGGGGTTCCTCGCAAGGTGGACTCTATACCGCGTACCGTGATACGACTCTTGGGAATAATGCGGAACTGTGGGGGAAGGAGCAATGGAAGCTGTTGGCGAAGGTTGTCAAAGAACGGCAGCCGGCGAACATTGCAGTGAATATTTCGGAAACGCACGCCTTCTCGGATGGAGTTACTACGGGCGAATGGGAACAGCTTCGCGAGGCACTCGGAGCGGAGTATGCGGGGAGAATAGTGCGGAAGGATCGGCTTGCCCTTGATTTTATCTCTCTTCGCGTTCCTACAATGAACGCAGTGTATCGTGAAATGATGTCCGCCGTTCATGCTATTATCGAAGAAGCGTTTTCAAACAAGGTGATAACGCCGGGGAAAACAAGGACGCAGGATGTGGTGTGGTGGATGCGTCAGAGAACCGCGGATCTTGGATTTGGAACGTGGTTTCAGCCGAGTGTGGATGTCCAGCGGTCGGGAGTACGGTCGGTTCAGGATCCGAATCCCGTGATCGAACGGGGCGATGTGTTGCATTGTGACTTTGGGATAACGCTCATGCGGCTGAATACCGACACTCAGCATATGGGCTATGTTCTGAGGGAAGGCGAGACTGATATTTCGGCTGGTATCAAGAACATCCTCGCGGTCAGCAACCGGCTTCAGGATATCCACCTGAAAGAAATGAAGCCGGGCCGTACGGGAAACGAGATCCTTGCCGGTGTGCTGAAGCAAATGAGAAATGAAGGAATCAACGGTACGGTTTACACACACCCCATCGGCGAGCATGGCCATGGAGCGGGGCCGCTTATAGGGCTTTGGGACCGCCAACAAGGCGTTCCGGGTCGAGGAGACGTTCCGGTTCTCGCCGGCACCTGGTTTTCCATCGAGCTTCAAGCTACTACCTCGGTTCCCGAATGGAAGAACCAGGCGGTTCGTTCGGCCCAGGAGGAGGACATCTTCTTGGACTCGGATGGGCGTGTTTCATGGGTCAGAGACAGACAAAGCCAATTCCATGTCGTTCGATGAGTGTTTGTCATTTCCAACAAACCACAACAAATCCATCCAAAAATCGTGATGCCATTTTGACACACTGACTGACACCTTGGGGACTAGTATTTTCCACTGATTTACCTCGCAAAATTCCTCCCTCCATCAACAAAACCTTCGAATTCTGCAGAAAATCCATATCCAGTAAGGACAAACCTGTCATCCGCTTGACAGTAAAGATCGAATGTTTATCTTTGTAGCAACTTTGTAACTAACCCATTCATTTATTGAGTCATTGTCATGAATGGTTAAGGTTATCTGATAGTCCTCCCACTGTTCGGATTCATTAATGAATAGAAAGGAGCCTCTAGTGGATAACAGATCAGACAGAACAGGAGCTTTCTTGAAGGTTTTATTGGGTATTTTGGTGACTATGATTCTTGCCGGCTGTGTTGAACCAAATCCTGGGCTTAAGTTTGCGGCCAAGGAAACCCCTGAATTGGGGGTACCGACAACTATTGAGACCTCCCAAGGGCTGGAGGGGCTGGATCTCAGGACCACCGAATCGCTCCGCCGATACGGTCCGATCATCCAAAAATACGCCCATTCGTATCAGTTGGATTGGCGGCTCGTTCTGGCCGTCATAAAGCAAGAGTCCAGCTTTCGCCCGCGGGTAGTGAGCCACAGGGGTGCTTATGGGTTGATGCAGATTATGCCGGTTACAGCCAGAGAACTAACGCAGAAGATTGGTGTTAAGAACGCCAAATCGCCGTACAATAACATCAAGGCCGGCATCTTTCATCTTAAGTCACTCTATCGATACTTTGACGACTCTCAGGGGGATGAAAGAATAAAGATCTCCCTCGCTGCCTACAATGCAGGTCTGAATCGAATCAAGGACGCCCAGGATATAGCGCAATTTATGGGTGACGATCCGAACACATGGAAAGGCATCAAAGACGCACTGCCCATGCTAACGAAACGTTATCGCACGCTTCACGCCAGGGTGTGGGAAAGCGGTTCACCCCGGTCGGGATACTTCCGTGACACGAAGCAGACCACCCAGTATGTTGAGAACATCATGGAATACTATGATGGATACCAACTAGCCCTTCGGTAACCCGATGGCCCAATTCCAACGGGCTTTCTTTCTAACGCTGTTTTGCATCTCTCCCCTCTTCGGCCAGCATTCCGATCCGGACACACGCCTCTTCCGAACAATCAACAACGGCCAAAATCCGGACCGGGACGGATTTTTCGAATATATGGATTATTCCAGCCTCCCCAGTTTTGGTGCGATCCCGCTTGGGTTTTTTGTCGTTGGAGCCGTGGCGGATAATCATTCCGCCGTGCAGGCCGGAATCATGTCTGCCATAGGGCAAACGGTCACCCTTGGAGTAACATTCGCAGTCAAGGAGATCGTGGCGAGACCGAGGCCATTTGAGACACTTGAAGATGTTAAAGTAAAACACCAATGGTCTGCGGCCGGTCACTCTTTTCCTTCTGGGCATGCCTCGCAGGCGTTTGCCATTGCAACCGTCCTCTCCTTATCCTACGACGATCCCGCCGTAACGATCCCATTGTTTCTTTGGGCGGGAGCCATTGGGTATGGACGGATTTATCTTGGAGTACATTATCCGGGAGATGTCTTGGGCGGAATGGCGATCGGCATCGCGGGTGGGCTTGCGGCTTGGAGTCTCAGGAAGGAAGTCAGAAGAATTTCCAACAGTTTCGCCCCTCCGGATGCCGCTCTCCGATCAGGAATTTTGGGATTTCAAATTGCGAGACTACAGATTCCGATTTAATACACCAAGGCGCAAACTGGGCCACTTCCCCCTCATTGCTTCTCCTCACAGATTTAGGTAAATTTCGATTGCCATGCTAAACTACCCCTCCCGACAACACAAAGCACCGGGTCTTTACGGAGACTTCTGGTTCAACACCGAGCCCTTTTCTATCGCCGACCTTCAAGGATACGTGGTTGTCCTGGAATTCTGGGATTACGCTTCCATCGGCTCCCTCCGTTCGTTTGAGTACTTGAAGGAATGGCATAAGAAATACCGGGAAATAGGATTGGTTGTCATTGGCATCCATACACCCGCATTTCAGTTCGGCCATAGCAGGGAGAACCTTGAGCCGGTTATCAAAGAATTGGGCATCGATTTCCCTGTTATCGCGGACAACGAGGCTCTTATCTGGTCTGCGTACGGGAGCCGCACCTGGCCAACCAAGTTCATTCTGGACAAAGACGGATTTGTACGATACTCCCGGGCCGGTGAGGGAGGATACGATCAGGCCGAGCGGATCATCCAATCCCTTCTGGCAGAGATCGGAATCCATGGCGAATTACCGGATTTTTCGCAACCCTTGCACGACACTGATATTCCGGGGATTCTCTGCTACCGGGCGACCGGGGACATTCAAACCGGATACCTTCGCGGAGCATTCGGGAATCCGGAAGGATACAGCCCCGAAAGCACCATCGAGTATGCAGATCACGGCCTTTATTTGCCGGGCCGGTTCTATCTGCAGGGCAAATGGATGAATGAAAAGGAATTTGTTCGTTTTGACGGCGGTTCCGGGGACGAGGGAATGGTGACGGTTCGCTATGAGGCCGCGAATGTGTATGCCGTCCTGGCCGGAGGCGATTCGCCTTCATTTTTCCACATACAACAAAACGGGCAATGGGTGCCGGCAGGCACGCGCGGCTCGGACATTCGGGAAAACCCCGATGGTTCCACGGGGCTGACAGTCAAAAAACCCGGAGTTTTCAATCTGGTGAAGAACAGGGAGTTCGGCGAGTATGTCCTTACGGTGAAGACGTCCGATCCGGCAGCGCGCATTTATTCGTTTTCCTTCGTAACATCACCCATCCCTGAAGCGGTTCACTCCAACTAATGTATTGCATTCGAATTCATGAGCATGGGGGTTTGGATAAACTCGTACTCGAGGAGATCTCAACGCCTGCAAACGGTCCCGCCGATGTGCTTATCGGTGTGAAGGCCACGTCGCTCAACCATTTGGATCTATGGGTTAGACAGGGGCTTCCCGGGGTCAAATTCAAACTTCCGATTATTCCCGGCGTCGATGCCGCCGGTATCGTCGTCAGCATCGGTGAGGCAGTGACTCACGTGGCGGTGGGGGACCGCGTTGTGGTTGCGCAGGGAATCTCGTGCGGACATTGTGTTCACTGTCTCAACGGATCCGATAACCTCTGCAAGGACTACCTGCTGATCGGGGAGCACCGTGATGGGGCAGATGCGGAATATTTATCCGTGCCTGCCCGGAACGTTCTGAAGCTTCCATCGGCGGTTTCATTTGATCAGGCAGCAGCCGGGGCTTTGGTCTTTTTGACTGCCTGGCAAATGCTGGTCGACAAAGCACGCGTTCGGCCCGGCGAGGATGTGCTGGTTGTTGGAGCCGGCAGCGGTGTGGGCAGTGCTGCCATCCAGATTGCCCGCCTTCACGGTGCGAGAGTTATTGCCACAACGAGTTCAGAAGAAAAAGCGGCGCACGCAAAGCGCCTGGGCGCGGATGCTGTGATTGACTATCGAAAGCAGAATGTCCCGGACGAAGTTCGTAAGCTGACCGGGAAACGCGGCGTCGATGTGGTGTTTGAGCATGTCGGTGCGGCCGTTTGGGATGATTGCATCCGGAGCCTCACCAAAGGAGGAAGGCTTGTCACGTGCGGGGCCACAAGCGGTCATGAAGCAAAAACTGATTTGCGTTACGTGTTCTATAAGCAGCTCCAGATTCTCGGATCGACCATGGGGAGGAAGGGGGATCTGATCAAGATTCTGCGTTTCTTTGAAACAGGAGCGCTAAAACCCGTGATCGATCGTGCGATGCCTTTAAAGGAGGTTCGCGAAGCGCATCGGTTGTTGGAAGAAGGGAAACAATTCGGGAAGATCGTGTTAAATCCCTGATTGATTTTCGCGGATTCGCACAGATTGGGCACAGATTGCAGATTTCGCAGATTCACAGATTTGACAAATCCTTCTGATTTTACAGATCAAATCCAAACCTGATTAATCACCGGGGGGTGTTATGACAGGGCAACGAGGGGAGTTCTATCCTCACAAAAATCTCACGGCCACGATTATTGGTGTTGCCTTTCGCGTGCACAATAGACTAGGGCCTTTTTTCCTTGAGAAGGTCTACGAAAATGCACTCGCAAAAGAACTTGAAGCCTTGGGTATTCGGGTTGAGCAACAGAAAAGGCTCACAGTGAACTATGGCGGGGAGCCGATTGGCAATTTTGTTGTCGATGTTCTGGTTGAGCAAAAAGTGATTGTTGAAGTCAAAGCTGTCCCTTCTCTCTTGAAGGCACACGGTGACAAGCTTCTTCACTATCTAAAAGCGTCAGGAATCGGGGTTGGCTTGGTGCTGAATTTCGCGTCAAGCGTTCAGATCAAACGTGTGATCTATACTAGAGATTTGAACGGAGGTTCTTCGAATACTTGATCTGCTGGATCCGCAATTTGTGCCCAATCTGCGAAAATCAGCGAAAATCACTCCTTGCGCATGAGCTTTTTCCTTGCTATAATCTTTTGTGGCGATTTGATGAAGACAGCTTGCGGCCACGATAAACAACTGCTAAAGCGTCGGAAAACGGAATGTTTCCTCTGAACCCCGGCGCCGAGCGCTGGGGATTTTTTTTTTCAGAAACTTGGCCCGAGCAAAGCGAAGGGGCAGAATAAGATATCCCTTGTGATCTCTGATTTCTGATCTCTGACCTCTGATCACTGGCCTTTGATCTCCGAATCAAATCTTTACTCATTTCATGCAGAAGACTTTTCTCCAAATACTGAAAGAAAAAGTAGTCGTCTTTGACGGAGCGACAGGGACCCATCTGCAGGGCCAGGATCTCACGCCGGACGATTTTGGCGGAGAGGCCCTAGCGGGTTGTAATGAGAACCTCGTTGTGACCAGGCCTGACGCAGTTCGGCTGGTGCATAAGGATTATCTTGAAGCCGGCTGTGATGTCATCGAGACGAATTCGTTCGGATCAACGCCAATCGTGCTGGCCGAGTACGGCCTGCAGGATTCGGCGTACGACCTGAATCGCCGCGCGGCTGCCATTGCGAAGGAAATGACCCGCGAGTTTTCGACCAAAGGTCATCCGCGATTTGTGGCCGGCTCCATGGGGCCAACGACCAAGCTTCCTTCCCTGGGTCATATCGGCTTTTCCGAAATGGCAACCGCCTATCAAATTCAGGCCCGCGGCCTGGTTGAGGGCGGAGTGGACCTCCTGTCGCTGGAAACCTGCCAGGATCTGCTGCAGGTGAAGGCGGCCCTTGCCGGCATTCATACTTGTTTCAAAGAGACAAAGAAACGGGTGCCGATCGTCGTTTCTGTGACCATCGAAACCATGGGGACGATGCTGCTTGGGACAGAGATCGCGGCCGCCCTGACGGCCATCGAGCCATTTGATGTCGATGTGTTCGGAATGAATTGCGCCACGGGGCCGAAGGAAATGTCGGAGCACATCCGCACGCTGTCTGCCGGCAGTCCCATACCTATTTTCGTCATGCCCAATGCCGGCCTTCCGGAGAACATCGGCGGATATGCCCATTACCACTTGACCCCCGGGGAACTTGTCCGCTTCCTTTCTCATTTTGTGAAAGACCTGGGAGTACAGGTGGTGGGCGGATGTTGCGGAACAACAAAAGAGCACATCAGGCAGCTTGTCCATGCTGTTGGGAGCCTTTCACCCGTTCAAAGGAAACCCGAGTTCGTCGCAAGCGCCTCAAGTCTTTACCAGTCTGTTCCCGTGCACATCGATCCGCCCCCCGTTCTCGTAGGAGAACGAACGAACGCAAACGGGAGCAAGCTCTTCAAGGATCTTCTTGCAAAAGAGGACTGGGAGGGCATCATCGCCATGGGCCGCGACCAGGTGAAGGACCAGGCTCATCTTCAGGACGTGTGCGTTGCCTACGTCGGCCGTAACGAACAGCGTGACATGGAAGAAGTCATCTCCAGATTCAACACGCAGATTACCACACCGCTGGTCATCGATTCGACCGAGGTCCCTGTGATCGAGGCGGCGCTGCAGCGTATCGGCGGAAAAGCGATCGTGAATTCGATCAATATGGAGGATGGAGAAGAGCGCATCGATACAATCGTTCCGTTGTGCAAACGGTACGGCGCCGCAGTGATCGCTCTGACCATTGACGAGCAGGGGATGGCCAAGACAGCCGCTGCAAAACTCGCCGTGGCAAAGCGGATTTACGATCTCGCTGTGCGGAAGTACGGAATGAAACCGCGGGATCTGATCTTTGATACCCTGACGTTCACTCTTGGCTCCGGTGATGAGGAGTTCCGCAAGGCGGGAATCGAGACCATCGAGGCAATCCGGCTCATCAAGAAAGAGTTTCCGGAAGTCCATACGATCCTTGGGGTCAGCAATATCTCGTTCGGCCTTTCTCCCCGTGCAAGGCATATGCTCAACAGCGTATTTCTGCACTACGCCGTGGAGGCCGGGCTGGACATGGCCATCGTGCATGCTTCGAAGATCATGCCGCTTTACAAGATTGACGAGCAGGGGCGTGAGATTTGCCGGAAGTTGATCTATGATGAACGGGTTTCTGAGGGTGTGGGAGAAGCAAAACAGGTGGTTTCGGACCCTTTGAAAGATCTTCTTGCTCTTTCGTCAACCCTGACCGGTGAGAAGCGCGAAGCCCGGGTTCAGGGCGGTACGGTGGAAGAGCGGCTCAAGAACCGGATCGTCGATGGAGAAAGGGCAGGACTGAATGCAGACCTGGGAGAAGCCCTGAAGACCCATTCCGCGCTCGACATCATCAATACCATCCTGCTGGATGGCATGAAAGTGGTGGGAGAGTTGTTCGGCTCGGGACAAATGCAGCTGCCGTTCGTGCTGCAATCGGCTGAAGTCATGAAGGCCGCGGTATCTTTTCTCGAGCCCCACATGGAGAAGTCTGATGAATCGAAGAAAGGTACGATGGTTATCGCAACCGTCAAGGGAGATGTGCATGATATAGGAAAGAATCTCGTCGATATTATTCTGACGAATAACGGATACAAAGTTGTAAACCTGGGGATCAAATGTTCGATTGAAGCAATGCTGCAGTCAGCGGAGGAAAGCAAGGCTGATGCAATCGGTATGAGCGGATTGCTGGTCAAATCCACTCTGGTGATGAAGGAAAACCTGGGAGTCATGGGCGAACGGAATATCAGGATCCCTGTGATTCTCGGCGGAGCGGCTCTGACAAGGCGTTACGTCGAACAGGATTTGCGTCCGCTCTATGGCGGAGTTCTTTCCTATGCCAACGATGCGTTTGACGGACTGCACTTCATGCAATCCCTCCAGGAAGGCGGCCAGGGAGCGGCACGTGTGCTTGCCGATCGTCGGGATGGCAATGGCGAAGAAGTCCTCACGGGCGCGGAAGCCAAGATTGCGATGATCGAAAAGGAAAAGCTTGTGATGACAAAGGGTTCGGAGTCAACTGCTCCCGTGGTGGAAGCGCGCCGTCGATTGGTCGGTCCCGATTCTCCTATCCCGATGCCTCCTTTCTGGGGATCGAAAGTCGTGGAGTCCATTTCCCTCGATGAGATATTCCCTTACATAAATGAGATAGCGCTGATACGGGGACAATGGAGGGTCGTGCGCGGGAAACTGACTGAAACGGAGTATCAGAAGATCCTCAAGGAGCAGATTCATCCTGATCTCGAAAAGTTAAAGCAATTTGTCAGGGAAAGGGGATTGCTGAATCCAATGGTGGTGTATGGCTATTTCCCTTGTCAATCGGATGCTAACGATCTGATTGTGTATCATCCGGTTCAAAATCCGGGGAAGTATGTTGAGGCGGTTCGATTTTCATTCCCGCGGCAAAAAGAAGGGAAGCGGCTCTGCATCTCCGACCTGTTTGCACCCGTTTCTTCGGGTAGAATGGACGTCGTGGCATTTCATCTTGTGACTGTCGGCCGCAAGGCTTCTGAATATTCAAAATCACTTTTTGAGGAACACAAGTACAAGGACTACCTGTACTTTCACGGCTTGAGCGTGGAATCCGCCGAGGCACTGGCGGAACTGTGGCATAAGAAAATACGGGAAGAGTTGGTCATCAGTGATAAGGACGCGCCTGAGATTCGAAAGCTGTTCAGTCAGCACTACCAGGGTTCCCGCTACAGCTTTGGGTATCCCGCCTGCCCCAACCTCGAGGATCAAGCCAAGCTGTTTCAACTCCTTCAGCCAGAGCGGATTGGCGTGACCCTGACCGAAGAGTTTCAACTGGAACCCGAACAATCAACCTCAGCGATCATTGTGCATAATCCGGAGGCCAGGTATTTCTTCGTCAAATAGGCGGCGAGGCAAAATTGCTCCTGAAACCTTCAACCTGAAACCTTCAACCTGAAACCTTCAACCTGAAACCTAAATGCCCAACCTCGTTTTGCTCCGACACGGTGAATCCCAATGGAATCTCGAAAACCGTTTTACCGGTTGGGTGGATGTGCCTCTTTCGCCCAAGGGAGAAGAAGAAGCCCGTACCGCCGGTGAAAAGCTCAAATCCTATACTTTTGACAAAGCCTACACCTCCGTTCTCATGCGTGCGATCAACACATTGACGATCGTCTTAAAGATTACAGGGCAGGAGCTGATCCCGGTTGAATACGATCAGGCCCTTAATGAACGGCATTATGGCGCTTTGCAAGGGAAAAACAAAGCGGAAACCGGGAAGCAATACGGAGAAGAGCAGCTTAAGCTCTGGAGGCGGAGCTACGATATTCCGCCGCCAAAGGAGAAAACCAAACTGAATCCCGAAGGGATTAGCGAAAGCCTGAAAGACACGGCCGCCCGCACACTCCCGTATTTCGAATCGAAGATCCTTCCGGATATCCGCGCGGGCAGGAATATTCTGGTAACGGCCCACGGCAATAGCCTCCGGTCCATCGTCATGAGGCTGGATAGCCTCTCGAAGGAACAGGTGATCGAGCTGAACATTCCGACCGGAGTTCCCTTGTTATACGTTTACGATGAGAAGGGAAATGTTGTTAAGAAGGGGTATCTCTAAGGTCCGGATAACCTCCCAACGCAAGCATATTCCATCATCCGCTTCAACTTGTCGTTCCGTTGAATTTCCACCAACTAATCGGTATACTGATAATGCATGAACGACGATCGGTTTCAGAAGGGATTGGACGTATTTAACAGCCGGGATTACTTTGAAGCGCATGAAGTGTGGGAGGATCTTTGGCATGAATACCGCGGAACCGACCGTACATTTTTGCAGGGACTGATTCAGATTGCCGCCGGACTGTATCACCTCGATAGCGGCAATATTCGGGGAGCCCGGAGCCAGCTCTCAAAGGGGCTGCAAAAACTGGAACCCTATCAGCCCTCTCACAAAGGCGTCGATCTTCCCGCCCTGATGAGCGCAATCAACGTCTGCTTGAGTCGTTTGACTGCAATTGAGCAGGGCGAACAGAAGTCGTTTGACTTGGCGCTTTTTCCTCAAATTCACCTTCGATGAGCCATCCTTAGTCGGCACAATCCATGCAGATCGGTGCTTATGAGATTCACGCCTTAGAAACCGGGCGGTTTGCGCTGGACGGCGGTGCCATGTTTGGGATTGTCCCCTACGTGTTCTGGAGTAAAACCAATCCGCCCGACGACCGCGGCCGGATAGCCCTCGCTGCGCGTTGTCTCCTGATCCGGGGTAATGGAAAAACCATTCTCGTTGATAACGGGAACGGAACGAAATTTTCCGACAAACTCAAAGACATCTACAAGCTCGACAATTCGCAGTCTGCCTTGCACGCATCGCTCGCCCAACTGGGTGTCAAACCGGACGATATCACCGACGTTATTCTGACTCATCTGCACTTTGATCATGCAGGTGGTTCCACCGCCCTGGTGAATGGAAAGCTCGTTCCGGCCTTCCCGCGCGCGCGCTATTACGTACAGAGAGAACATTGGGAATTGTCGCAACGGCCGACCGAAAAGGATCGGGGCAGTTTTATGAAGGATGACTTCATGCCCTTGCAAGAGCACAAGGTCCTGGAATTTCTGGAAGGCGAACAGGAACTATTTCCTAACATCCGGCTTGTTGTCTGCAACGGGCATACGAGTGCCCAGCAACTCCCTTTGATTTCCGACGGTTCAAAGTCGCTCCTGTTTTGCTGCGACCTCGTTCCCACCATGTCCCATGTTCCCATCCCGTACGTCATGGCTTACGACGTCAGGCCCCTTGTAACGATTGCAGAGAAAAAAAAGCTTCTCGGCAGGGCATCAGAGGAAGGATGGATCCTTTTTCTGGAACATGATCCGAAGATTTCCGCGATTGTGGTAAAATCGACAGAAAAGGGGTTTACGGTGGATCAGCAACTGGATCTCAAGTAGCGGGAACCCGGATTTGTTATGAGAGAGAGGAACCACATCACAGTTGGGCGGGCGGAGGGAATGCGTCAGGGAGTGGCGGCGACGTTTCCGGTCGGAAGCGAGCCAGGAGTTTTGTTCCGCGTGGGCGGGGAGTTTTTTGCAGTCCGAAACAGGTGTCCGCATCAGCAGTTTGAGAGACTGCACGAAGGAGATGTTGAGGGGCTTACCGTCACGTGTCCCATGCACGGCTGGAAATTCGATTTGCGGACCGGCGCAAGCGTGAACGCGGACGGCAGACTGAAAGTGTGGAAAACCGAGCTGCGCGGGAAGGACGTCGTGGTGCATTGTGAGGGCGACTGTTGACACACGATCTGACAGAGCGGGTGAAGCGAAGGGCCCTTGAGATCGGATTCGCGGGCGTGGGGATCGCGCGTGCGGAGAAATGCTCCGGCGAATTTGCACATCTCGAGGAATGGTTGAAACGGGGATATCAGGGCTCGATGAGATGGATGGAGCGGAACGGCTCCAAGCGGGAGGATCCGTCGGCAATCGTGCCGAATGCCCGCTCGGTTGTGTCCGTGGCGATGAACTACTACACCGACACACAGCACGCAACAGATCCTGGAGATGGAAAGATTTCGCGTTATGCCTGGGGAGACGATTATCATTTCATCATGGAAGAGCGTCTCGACCGGCTCCAGGCTTTTCTGATCAAAGAGGTCCCCGGTTCGAATTGCCGCCGTTATGTCGATACGGGTCCGGTCATGGACAAGGCCTGGGCGGTTCGGGCCGGTGTCGGATGGTTGGGCAAGCATACCAACGTCATTACCAGGGAATACGGGTCCTGGGTGTTCCTTGGCGAGATTATTACCGACATTCATCTTGTTGCCGATCAGCCGATCGAGGATTTCTGCGGTACATGCACGGCCTGTCTCGATGCCTGTCCGACAGGAGCCATCGTGGAACCGTATCTTGTCGATTCGAACAAATGCATCTCGTACCTTACGATTGAGCACCGCGGAACGATTCCCGGTGACTTGAGTCCGAAGTTCGAAAACTGGGTCTACGGATGCGATATCTGTCAGGACGTGTGTCCGTGGAACAAGTTTCAGAAAGTGACAACGAACGAATCATTCCGCGCACGGCCGGATAACGTTGCTCCTCCTTTGGAAGAACTTGCCTCAATGCCGCAGGAAGAGTTTTCAAAAAGGTTCAAACGAAGTCCGGTGAAAAGGACAAAGCTCCAGGGCCTCCGAAAAAATGCAAAAGCCGTATTGGAGAGCAAGAGAACATGAACCAAATCGTTGATTTGTTGACTCGTTGTTTCGTTGACTCGTTGTCTCGTGGTCGCGTTCATTACCATCGACCGTTCACCGTTCACCATTCACCGTTCACCATGATTTTCATCCTACACCCTTTGCTCTCTACCATCCCCTTGAATATCCATGCCTAATACCAGCCACAAAGTAATCATCATCGGTTCCGGCCCTGCCGGACTCACAGCAGCTCTCTACACCGCACGGGCAAATTTGAGCCCTGTCGTTTTCGAGGGGATTCAGCCCGGCGGTCAACTTACGATCACCACCGAAGTGGAAAACTATCCCGGGTTTCTGGAAGGAGTCATGGGTCCGGAATTGATGGATATCTTTCGGAAACAAGCATTGAAATTCGGGGCTCAAAGCCTCTACAAAGAAGTCACGGCCGTCGATCTCTCCAAGCGGCCTTTCCGTGTGGTCTCCGACGACAAGGAGTATTTTGCCGACAGTCTGATTATTTCCACCGGTGCAAGCGCCAAATTACTGGGAATTCCCTCAGAGTCCGAATACATGGGTTACGGTGTTTCCGCATGTGCGACCTGTGATGGTTTCTTCTTCAAGAACCAACATGTGGTGGTCGTTGGAGGAGGGGATACGGCGATGGAGGAAGCGACATTTCTGACAAAGTTCGCCTCGAAGGTGACTGTTGTTCACCGGAGAGCGGAATTGCGGGCCTCTAAGATCATGCGGGACAAAGCGTTCAAGAACCCCAAAATAGAGTTTATTTGGGATTCTGCTGTCGACGAAGTGTTGGGAAAAGAAGAGAATGGGAAGAAGTCCATCATCGGTGTTCGCTTGAAAAATCTGAAAACAGGCAAAGTTACGGATTTCCCTTGTGACGGATTGTTCCTCGCCATCGGCCACCAGCCGAACACAAAGCTATTCAAGGGACGGTTGGAAACTGATCCGGTGGGATACTTGAAGGTGAAATCCGGATCCACGAAAACTAACATTCCGGGTGTTTTCGCTGCTGGCGATGTTGCGGATCCGGTGTATCGTCAGGCGGTCACAGCTGCGGGAACAGGTTGCATGGCAGCGATTGATGCCGAACGATTCCTCGAACATGAGGGCGCAGGACATGACTAGTACCCCAGGGAAACGCTCAGGGGGAACAAACCGACTGGTGGGGAGCATGCCGAAGATCGGCATCCGTCCGGCCATTGACGGCCGCCTGGGTGGTGTACGCGAGTCGCTCGAGAAGCAAACGATGACGATGGCGAAAAGTGCCGCCGAATTTCTCGGGGAAAAGTTGCGGCATCCGAACGGAATGAAGGTCGAATGCGTCATTGCCGATCGCTGTATCGGGGGTGTAACCGAAGCCGCCATGGCTGCTGAGAAATTTGAGCGGGAGGGGGTGAAAGTATCCCTGACCGTTACTCCATGCTGGTGCTATGGCTCCGAGACCATGGATATGGATCCGTTCTTACCCAAAGCGGTCTGGGGATTCAACGGTACGGAACGGCCGGGAGCCGTGTATCTTGCTGCGGTATCTGCGGCGTACAATCAGAAGGGCCTTCCAGTTTTCAATATCTACGGACGCGATGTGCAGGATTCAGGCGATACGAAGATTCCCGCCGATGTCCAGGAAAAGCTCCTCCGATTTGCCCGCGCGGGGCTTGCTGTTGCCGAAATGCGAAACACGTCCTACCTGTCTATCGGAGGTGTTTCAATGGGTATCGTCGGATCGATCGTCGATCACCCATTATTTGAGCGGTATCTTGGAATGCGTGTTGAGACGGTTGATATGTCCGAGCTCGTCCGCCGCATGGAAGAGAATATCTTCGATCCGGAAGAATACAAACGGGCCCTTGCATGGACGAAGAAGAACTGCAAAGAGGGTGAGGATGTCAATCCGCCCAAAAGGCGCCGGTCCCGGAAGCAATTGGATACCGACTGGGAAACCTGCGTCAAAATGACTCTCATTGTCCGCGATTTGATGGTGGGTAATCCGAAGCTTGAAAAACTTGGCTTTGGTGAAGAGGCGCTCGGACATAACGCCATCGCATCGGGCTTTCAGGGACAGCGGCAGTGGACGGATCATTTTCCCAATGGTGATTTCCTGGAAGCCATCCTGAATTCTTCATTCGATTGGAATGGGATACGCCAGCCGTACATTGTGGCGACGGAGAACGATGCCATGAACGGTGTTTCGATGTTGTTAGGCCACTTACTGACCGGTTCCGCCCAGGTGTTTGCAGATGTACGGACGTACTGGAGCCCCGCGGCAGTCAAGCGTGTTACCGGCACCTCACTCACCGGCAAGGCTGCGAACGGCTTCCTTCATCTTATCAATTCCGGATCGGCAGCCCTTGATGGGACGGGCGAGCAGAGACTCAATAGTGCGCCGGCAATGAAACCGCATTGGGAAATTTCCGAAGAGGAAGCAAACCGATGCCTGAAGGCAACTACATGGTTCCCGGGTGTCACGGAGTATTTTCGGGGGGGCGGTTATTCTTCGGGATTCCGGACCAGAGGTGGAATGCCTGTGACCGCTTGCCGTATCAATCTGGTGAAGGGCCAGGGGCCGGTAATGCAAATTGCCGAAGGATGGACGATCGATTTACCGGAGAAAACGCATCGAACCCTGGATCAGCGCACGAATTCAACCTGGCCGACGACATGGTTCGTTCCGAATCTCACAGGGTCCGGAGCATTCCGTGATGTGTACAGCGTCATGAACAACTGGGGCGCCAATCACTGCGCCTTCAGCAGCGGCCACATCGGAGCGGATTTAATTGCGGCCGCGTCGATGCTGCGCGTTCCGGTTTACATGCATAATGTTGGCGAGACAGCAGTGTTCAGACCGAGTGCGTGGGCAGAATTTGGCACCCAGGGCCTTGAGGGAGCGGATTTCCGCGCGTGTGCGAACTTCGGGCCGTTGTATGGAAGGTACTAGATGGGAAGCGGAACAGAGAGCGGAACAAAAGCGGGACAATATCAAAATACGAATTTCTAAGCGGCTCAATTTAGGATTTATTTTTTAGAGGTTGTTTGGAATTTCGGATTTGGCATTTCGAATTTCAATCCCCGAAAAGACCCTCATTGGAAGCACGTCATTATTTAGCCTGTGACCTCGGAGCCGAAAGCGGCCGCGTTATGCTTGGTTCCTTCGATGGAGCGAAGTTGATCGTCCGGGAGATCCACCGTTTTCCGAACACCCCTGTTCGTACAAGCGGATCGCTTCGCTGGGATATCGATCGTCTCTTCGCGGAAATCAAAGCAGGCCTCGCCGCCGCTTCGAGGGAAGGCATTTCGATTTCAAGCGTCAGCTGTGATTCCTGGGGAGTGGATTATGTGTTGCTCGGTGGGAAAATATCAAATCCCCCCATGCCTTTTCATTACAGGGACCACCGAACAAACAAGGCTTTCGAGCGGGCGTTTCCCGTGGTTCCGGCTCAACGGATTTTTGAAGAAACCGGCATTCAATTCATGCCCATTAACACCCTCTACCAACTTCATGATGATCTCATTCATCGGGCTGAAGTACTTCACGCGGCAGAGAGGTTTCTCACGATTGCCGATTATTATAATTATTGCCTTTCCGGTGCTGCAAAAGTTGAAGTATCCCTGGCGAGTACCACCCAGCTGTACAATCCAAAGACACGATCGTGGTCGTCTGACCTGATTACACGATTCGGTTTTCCTGCGCACGTTTTTCCGGAGGTAGTACCGTCGGGAACAATCCTCGGAGAAATGCTCCCGGACCTGGTTCGTGAAACAGGTCTGCAAGGGTGCAAGGTCATTGCAGGAGTTTCGCACGATACCGCAGCCGCCGTTGCAGCGGTACCGGCTGAAGACGGGCAGTGGGCGTATCTCAGTTCGGGAACCTGGTCCCTCCTCGGCGTCGAAACCGGCTCCCCGGTGATCAACTCCAAGAGCCTGGACTACAACTTTACGAACGAGATTGGCTACGGGGGCTCGGTTCGCCTTCTCAAGAATATTCCAGGAATGTGGATCATTCAGGAATGCCGCCGTGTGTGGGCCGCACAGGGCAAAGAATACTCATACGAAGCTCTTGCAACAATGGCGGAGGAATCAACAAGCACAGGGACGATCATTGACCCCCTGGATCAGCGGTTTGTCAGTCCCGCCGATATGGTAGCTGAAGTTGAAGAGTTTTGCAGGGAAACCGATCAAAAGGTTCCGAAAACTCCGGGCGAGACTGTTCGTTGTGTGCTGGAAAGTCTCGCCGGATCGTATCGCCATAAACTCGATCAGGTGGAGGAACTTATTGATCGAAAAGTCGAAACCCTGCATATTGTCGGGGGAGGAAGCCGGAACAAGTTGCTCAATCAGCTGGCCGCAAACGCTGTGGGTCGGACGGTCAAAGCCGGGCCTGTGGAATGCTCAGCGATAGGGAACATCATCGTACAAGCCATCACTCTCGGTGATATCGGCTCTTTGACCGAGGCTCGGCAAATCGTTCGGAATTCCTTCCCGGTTGAAACATATGCACCGGAAATGAAACCAAGAGTCATGTCCGCACAGAGGGCCTCATCATGAAGGTTTCGCTTGCATACGGAAAAGGAATGCTCGAAG
>Ga0302046_10001039_pt1 | contig 26406 bp, 21 predicted proteins | sample RVTome_11_FD_200261 | JGI IMG/M metagenome (GOLD analysis project Ga0302046, IMG submission 200261) | Soil microbial communities from uranium-contaminated site in the Upper Colorado River Basin, Wyoming, United States - RVT147D111 (version 2) ... | reverse complement strand
ACGTGCTCTTCTGCGGCATCGAGATCGCCCCGCTCGCGTGCAACAGCACTCAGGTTCACGTGCAGTGCCGCAGAAACGGCGTGTTCTGCGTCCGCCAGGCCGAGTCCGCGCAGGAACCATGATGTGGCGCCGGTCATTCGGTCCTGCGCCAGCTCCACCTCGCCCAGTCCCTGGCATGCCAGTGCCGCGGCTTCACCGGCCAGCTCGGCTTCGGCGAGCACGTAGCAGCGCTGGAAGTAGCGGGCGGCGTCGTCGAACCGATCCCGTGCAGCCTGCAGTGCACCCAGATGCCGGAGTGTCGCGATCTCCGGCTGCCGGTCGTGCAGTGCTTCGGCGATTCCCTGTGCGTGACGGTACCAGATGTACGCCTGACTGCTGCGCCCGACGTGCTCCTCCATTTCGCCGGCGCGCAACAGTGCCTGTACCTTGGCGATCGGATCGGCGAGCTGCTCCGCTTCCAGTGCCTCGAGCGCCGCGTCGAAGAGCGACTCGAAGTGGGCACTCACCCTCGCCAGTGCACGCGGCAGGAGTCCGCGCAAATGCGACGGCTGCACCAGGCGCTTGCCTACTGTCCGGTACGGCTCGGCGTCCGGGCGCGCCAGCGAGCTGGACACCACGAGTGCGCGGAGCGGGCGCAATACATCGACGTCAGGGAGCAGTCGCAGTGCACGTTCCACGCGCAGGTCAGGGAAGCCGGCGGTCGAGTTCACAGGCCGTATTCCCGCGTCTTGCGCGCCAGCGTGTTGCGGTGCACGCCCAGGATGTGCGCGGCTTCGCCGATATGTCCGCTGGTGCGGTCCAGCACGTGCGCGATGTGCCGCATTTCCATTTCACGCAGGCTCAGCAGCGGTTCGGAGAGCGGGTCAGCGGCGACAGTTTCGGCAACGAGCGGGTTCGCATTCGCGTTCCGCCATTCATCGGGCAGGTGCTCGGCCAGCAGCACATCGCCATCAGACATCAGGACGGCACGCTCGATGACGTTACGCAGTTCCCGTACATTGCCGACCCATTCATGGTGAGTCAGCAGCTCGAGTGCACGGTCCGATACGCCGCAGAACTCCTTCCCGTATCGCTGGCCGAACTCGCGCAGGAAGAAGCTGGTCAGAAAGAGGAGGTCGTTCTCCCGCTCGGCCAGGCGCGGCAGCCGGATGGTCACTACGGCCAGCCGATAATACAGGTCTTCGCGGAAGCGCTTCTGCTCGATCAGTGCGGTCAGATCCTGATTCGTTGCGGCGATCAGACGCGGATTGACCGGAATCGGCTGCGAGCCGCCGACCCGCTCGATCTCACGCTCCTGGATTGCACGCAGAATCTTGCTCTGCAGCGGCAGGCTCATGTCGCCGATCTCGTCCAGGAAGAGCGTACCGTGGCTGGCGCGCTCGAAGCGTCCGGTCTTGCGCGCCACCGCACCCGTGAACGACCCCTTCTCGTGTCCGAACAACTCGCTCTCCAGCAGATTCTCGGGAATGGCCGCACAGTTCACGGCGACAAACGGCTTGTCACGCTGCGGTCCATGCTGATGAATGGCTCGCGCGACCAGCTCCTTGCCGGTCCCGGAATCGCCCAGGATCAGCACGGTCGCACAGCTCGGTGCGACCTGCGCAATCGTGCGGAAGACGGGCAGCATGGATGGGCTCGCCGAAAGCATCTGGTACGGTCCCACATCGATCGGCGTGGCTTGCGGCAAGGGCCGCCCGATCTCGCGCTCCGTCGCCCGGATGCGGCGCACCAGATCGATGAAACGCTGCCGGCCTACCGGCAGAGGCAGGACATCGAACGCGCCCAGCTGACTCGCGCGCAGCGCCAGTCCGATGCACCTGCCGGGAACCAGTACTACGAAGCGCGGCCGCTCCTGCATCCGGGCCAGTACGTCGACCCACCAGCCCAGCCGCTCCTCCGCATCTTCGTCCATCTGCACCAGCAGCCCAGCCCAGCCACCAGTGCCGAGCGCGCGCAGTGCGGCCGTCGAATCGAGAACGCGATGGAATGACGCGCCCTCTGCCTGCGCGTAGCGGGCCATGTCGCGCAGCACCGGATCCGCACCCACGCCGAGCAACCTCGGAAAGCCTGCAGTCTCGACTCCGTCCGTTGACGCGCTCACTTCATTCGACTTCATGTCGGGCGGTGCCTCCTCCCCGATACCTTGCCGCCAGCACCAGCGAATCGTCCGTCCCCTTCGCGAAGTCCGCCAGAATGTGCTGCGCCAGCTCGTGCGGTGTGATCTGCGCGCTGAGCCGCCGGCGGAAATCCGGCCGGATGCCGTCCGTGGCGAACACCAGCAGGTCCTGCGCATGAACCGTCACAACGGTCGCCCGCAGCAGCGGCAGGCGCAGCCCTACGATGCCGCCGCGCACCAGGATGTCCTCCTGCCTGGGCGCCGCGCTCCGGTCAGCGCGCAGCAGAACACCGCTCACATTGCCGATGCCGATCCACGTCATCGTGCTTTCCTGCGCGTCGAACAGCGCCAGGCTCATGACGACACCGCGCGTTCCGCCGAGCACGGCATGACAACGCTTCACCAGCGAGATCACCGAGCCCGGCTCTCCTTCATCCAGGGCCGCCGCTGCGCGCATCGCCGCGCTCGCTGCCTCGCTGCCATGCCCCACGCCATCCACGACGGCCACCAGCGTGCCCGTGCCGTAATCACGCACGACGTACGCATCACCACACTGCGCTTCGCCCGGCAAGGCCGCCGACGCAACGCCCCATTCGAGGAAGGCCGAGCGCCCGTTCCGCTCATCACTCATGCATGGTCCTTCGAGTCCGCGGCGAACGCGCCTGCCGCTCAGCGCGTCCACAGCCGCATCGTGATGTGCGTTCCGCGTCCATTCTCGGAACGCACCTCGAACTCATCCATCAGCCGGCGCGCACCGGGCAGGCCGAGTCCCAGACTGCCGGACGTCGAGAAGCCGTCCTGCAGCGCCAGCCGCAGGTCCGGAATGCCGGGCCCCTCGTCCGTCGCGTCCACCTCGACGCCGGCGCGCCCCGCGCGCTCCGCCAGCCGGATCAGCATCTGACCGCGACCGGCGTAGCAGACGATGTTGCGCGCGATCTCCGAGATCGCCGTGGCCAGAACCGTGAGATCGCTCGCCGAGAATGGCAGCGTCGATGCCAATCGCCGCCCCTCCTGCCGCGCCATCACGATGTCGGTCTCCGTCGCGATCGCGATCCGGACCTCAGCTTCCAACCCGATTGCTCCGCTTGGTTCGCTGCCGCAGATACAACAGGCCCTCCTCCAGATCGAGAGCCGTCGCTACACCACCCAGTGTCAAACCCAGCTGCACCATGGCGAACGCTACTTCCGGCTGAATCCCCACGATCACCGTCTCCGCACCACGCAACGTGATCATCTGCGCCAGACTGCTCAGCGTGCGCACGGCGAACGAATCCATGACGTCCAGCACTGTCACATCCACGATCACACCACGTGACCGATACTGACCCACCTGCTCGACGACATCGTCGCGCAGTCGGAGCAGATCCGTATCCGTCAGCGACGACTGGATCGAGGCGATCAGGAAATCGCCCTGCTTCAGGATGGGGACCAGCATCGCACCGCTCCGCCTCCTCGATGCCGCCCTGCAGGTCGCCCACCGTGTTCATCTTCGTCAGGTCCACACCGATCGTCACCAGCGTCTGCGCAATCTCCGGGGAAAGGCCCGTCACGATCACCGTCGCGCCCAGCAGCCGCGCCGCTTCCACCGTCTGCACCAGGTGGTTCGCCACCGTCGCGTCCACTGATGGCACACCCGTGATGTCCATCACCACCACCTTCGCGCGGTTCGACCGCACACCCCGCAGCAGCTGCTCCGTCAGCTGACGCGCCCGCTCCGAGTCGACCACACCAATGATGGGCAGGATCAGCAGCCGCTCGCGCACCTGTAACACCGGTGTAGACAGCTCGCGGATCGCTTCCTGCTGTTGCCGGATCACCCGCTCGCGCTCCTGCACGAAACCGACCGCCACCGTCGTCGCGATCCGGTTCGCGGCCGGCTCGTACGCATCCAGAATGCGGTTCAGCAGCGCGAAATCCGCCTGATACTTCTGGAACAGTGAGCGCGCCAGCACATCGCGCAGCAGCAGCACGATGCCCACCACCTCCGGCGTGTCCACACCACGTGGGATGATCCGCTCCGACAGATTGCGCGCGTACGCCTGCAGCGCCTCCACACTGCCCGTCTCCAGCACTTCCACGTAGTTGTCGAAGACCGATGTCGCTTCCGCGAAGATCTCCTCGCGCGTCATGGCGATGAGCAGCCTCGATTCCGTGATCCGGCGTACCCACTCCTCGCGCAGCTGCGGTCGCTTCAGCCGCAGGTGGGACACCAGCTCGCTCAGCACGCCCGCAGGCGGCTCTTCGCGCAACACTTCAGCGGTTCGGGGCATCATGGCGCCTCTGCCTGTCGAAGTGGGCAAGGACAGCCCGGCCAGAAAATCGGATGGGCAGCTTGTGTGCCGCTGCAGATTGCAACGCTGGTGCCGGCCCCGATGCATCGTCCGGCCGAGCGCCGTATCCCATTGCAGAACATAACCTTGGACGCCACTGCGCCGCCCTCGTGAGCAGCCGCCACGACAACCCCGTGCACCAGATTGCAGCCGCCAGCCGCAGCGCTCAGCGGGCCGGGCTGGCCGATTCGCGGCGATCCCGGCCGGAGCGACGATCCACGCCGTGGCGCCGATCTCCACCATCGCGCGGATAGACCGCGTACGGTCGGTTCGCCCGCCGCCGATCCGATATCATGCGTCGTCCTGACCCACGCCGCCGATCCGGCTTGCTCGTTCGTTCCTGCACGTCTGCATCCCTTCCTGCGGTCTCCCCCTCCCAGGCCCGGATTGGCAATGACGACGCCAGCGGCAACGGCGCAGCCATGGGGAATCTGCGTGGTCGCGCAACGCGGCAGCGCACCATTCTGGTGCGGACCGCGCAGGCACGCCCGTTTGCGGGGCAGAGCAGCGTTCGATCGAATGCCTGAGAGCGGGCCCCGCGAAGCCTGAAGCGGTGTTTGCCGAGCCGTGCGAAAGTGGAGCGAGATGGAAGCGGACACTGCTTCTGGCGCCGGTTGAGCGACACCGGTGGCACGTCGAGACTGTCATGGTGCAGGATGCGCGAGGTTCACGGCCGCACGCCGGGACGGCGTACGGCGCTCCGAAGAACTCCTGTCGGCCGAAGTCCGAAGAGAAGTCCTCCAATGAAGCGAGCTTCAGCAAGGCGACGCATCGCCTCACGTTCCGGTCCGCAATCCGGTCCTGCGTTGGCTCATGGCGCGATTGCGCTGCTGGTCGTGGCCGGGGTGGTGGCCGCGGCGCGCCTGGTGCCCGTGCTCAGGCCGGGCGTGCACGAGGAGCCGGCGCCAATCGGGTACTCGGCCTTCATCCATGCCATGGAGAGCGGCAGCATCGAGTCGGTGTCGATCCGGCCGGGTGCGGAGATCACCGGTCGGTTCCGCGACGTGGTGAGTGGCGGCGCAGCAGAATTCCTGGTCGTGTATCCGTTGGACGACGTTTCGTCGATCGCCGATCAGGCGGCAAGGAAGGGAATCGCCGTGTCGTTCGTCAGCTCGCGCCGGCCGGTGTTCGAACGTGGCAGTATCATCGCACTGCAGGTCGCGCTCGCCGGCGGCCTGTTCGCCGTCGGGTTCCTCGTCCTGCGCGGCCAGGGACTGGGCGGCCGCGTCGGCCAGCAGGCGGCGGATGGTGATGTGACATTCGCCGATGTCGCGGGAACGCAGGGTTCGGCTGAAGAGCTGCGCGAGATCGTCGACTTCCTCGCCGATCCTGAAGCGTTCCGCGCTCTCGGCGCGCGCGTGCCGAAGGGCGTTCTCCTGGCCGGACCGCCCGGTACGGGCAAGACGCTGCTGGCCAGAGCCGCGGCCGGTGAAGCGCGCGTCCCGTTCTTCCACCTTTCCGGCTCTGAAGTGACCGGCTTCGTCGTCGGGCTCGGGGCGCACCGCATTCGTTCATTGTTCGCGCGCGCGCGTCGCAATGGTGGCGTCATCTTCATCGACGAGATCGACGCGCTCGGTGGATCACGCGGCAGCAACCGCGCGCACAACGAAGATGACCGCACGCTCAACCAGCTGCTCGTCGAGATGGACGGCTTCCAGCCAAGCACCGGCGTCGTCGTCATTGCCGCGACGAACCGCCCCGATGATCTCGATCCGGCACTCAAGCGCCCGGGCAGGTTCGACCGGGTCATCGCCATCGGACTGCCCACCGCAGACGGACGCGAAGCCATCCTGCGCCTCCACGCTGCGCAGCGCGCGCTGCCGCTCGCGACCGACGTCGACTTCCACCGTCTCGCTCGCCTTACGCCCCGCAGTCAGCGGCGCCGATCTGGCCAACCTCATCAATGAGGCGGCACTCGCGGCCGTGCGCGCAAAGTCCGCCCACGTCGCGTGGTCGCACTTCGAGATCGCGCGCGACCGGATCCTGCTCGGCAACGAGCGCGTCGGGTTCCGCGCCCGCGATAAGGAATGGCGCACCGTCGCATGGCATGAGGCCGGACACGCCATCGCCGGCGTCGTCGCCTCACCCGAAGACGGATTGCACAAGGTCAGCATCCAGCCGCGGGGCAAGGCAATGGGCGTCGCCCATTTCGCGCCCGATGACGACCAGCACGTCCACAGCCGCGCCTACCTCGAAGCCCAGATCATCAAGGGCCTCGGCGGTCGCGTCGCCGAGGAAATCGTCTTCGGTCCCGACAACGTGACCGGCGGTGCCGAGAACGATCTCGTCCACGTCAACCGCATCGCCAGGCAGATGGTCTACCGCCTCGGCATGGGCGACGACGCCGGACTCCTCGTCTACGAATCCGATGCGCCGCTCAGCCCCGCCACCCAGGCGAAGCTGGACGACCAGGTGCGATCCCTGCTCCTTCGCATATACGCGCGAACCCGTGACATCCTCCTGACGCATCGTGCCGCGCTCGACGAACTCGCTCAGGCTCTCCTCGATCGCGAAACCATCGACGGCGCCTACGCCCTCCGCATGCTCGCGAATGCCGGCGTGCCGGTTCCCGAACGCGCTGCGGCGCCCCACGCTTCCCACGCCACGACACCAACCCCCACCCTTCTCACCCCGACGTCAACGTAGGCCGCCCGCCCGAACGGGCTCCGGGTCTCGGTACCGGCGCCTCATCCATACGAATCCGTATAATCTGCGGAACGGTTACCGGCAGCCGCGACTGGCTGATCCCGGCCATTGCGTGCAGGAGCGACATTCAGCTGGACGTGCGACCATCGACGAAGGATCGCTGCGATGAGCACTGGCGTCTCGAGATGCCCGCCGCGCTGAAGCTGAACGCGGTGGGCATGGGCAGGGTCGAGCTGCGGATCGACGGTCGGCCAGTGCGCCATGCGCGGCCGGCGGGCCCGATCAGTACAGCGTAACGCTGCGCGCGACGGTCGGCAGCGTGCGGCTGGACGTGAGCGGAACGCACTGATCGATCGATTGCGGATCCTCGTCCGGTGTGGTCGATTCGCCTGGCGTCGTGCATTGGTCTGGGCGGGCGATCAACGTGCGTCGTAGCCTTCGACGATGCTGGTGAACGCTCCGGGCACGAATCACGGGCCACGCAGTCCGCCGATGACCCAGATGCGACCGTCGACGACCACGGCGGCCGCGTGACCTCGTGGCGTAGGCAGCTGCGGCATCACGTCCCAGTGATCGGTGAGGATGTCGTAGCGCAGATGCGATTCGACTGATGGCGACCCGGGCACAGCGACCACACCCCCGAGGAAATGGACACGACCGCCCACTCATGCATACGCCTGTCCCACGATCTGTCCATAGTCGGCGAACTGGCCGCCGGCACTCCATGTATCGTCGAGTGCATCGTAGATCTCGATGTCGAGCAGCGTACCGATGCCTTCCAGTGGCTGGCCGCCGAACCCATGCACTCGGGTGTCGATCGCGATGGCCATCGGCCGGCGACGCGGCATCTGGATGGGAGCGGCATAGGTCCACCGGTCGGCAGCCGCGTTGTAGACGACGATCGAGTCGCCGGGGAAGACGCCGCCATGGTCCGTGCTGCCGAAGCCGCCGCCCACGACGACGATGCCGCCGGGCACACCGACGGCATCACCGTCGCGCAGATCCGGAAACGATGCGCGCTCGATCCAGCGCCCACCAGCCGGATCCCAGACCAGCACGCTGCGGTCCGCGAAGTGCACATTGTTCGGCAGCAGGTGCATCCCTCCGACGAGGTACAGAGAGCCATCGGACACGACCAGTCGTGCACTGACGCGAACGTCCGGCAGGTCGGCCAGCCGCTCCCAGCTCGTGGCACCCGGAACCAATCGGTAAACGCGCTGGCTCGGCCCGGCTTCCGATTCGCCACCGGCAACGACGATTGCGCCGCCCAGTTCCGCGGCCGCAACACCCATCCAGCCGGCCGGAAGCGAAACGCCGGTCGACCAGTGTGCATCGGTCTCGACAGTGAACGGCGTCGGTTCGCTGTCACACGAAGCCGCAACCAGGGCGATGAGAACAATGCCGAAGCGCGATCCGCTCATGGTTCCTGTACGCCTCCGAACATCGGCGCGGTCGGCTTGCGTGCGAGGAGTACGCGGCCGCCATCCTGCCAGGTATGCGGGGCTACCGTGAAATGATGCGTTAGTGCATCGGCGTCACGCAAGTGCCGCTGCAGTGAAGAGTTCGTGCAGATCGAGCTGCCGCCGGCGAGCACGTGCGCGGTGCGCGCAACCGTCCGTTGCCGTCGTGGATCTCCATTTCGACGAGATCATCGGCGGTGATGTTGATGATCCGGATTCGGCCGCGCAGCGTCGCCGCACGCGCCGGCAATCGAGGCGAGCACCACAATGGAGAATGACCGCGGTGTCGGCCCGGCATCGGCAACCTCGCTCGTCACGTTCTCAGTGGATTCCATGAGAACGCGCCATCGGGGCCGCCGACCGGACACGTGCCCGCCGGATCGCGCGGGTCGTCGCGGAGTGGACAGCGTACAGGGCACCGACAGGTGCCGTCACGGTCGGCGCCGTCGTCCGCGCATGCATGTCGACTGGCGACCGGTTTGGCGGAGCGCTAACCTGCATTGCGTCAACTCGCACAGGCTGCCGCCCCGTCCCGCGCAGGCAATGACAGGATCCGGTCCGCCGCACCTGAGTCGCTGGAAGGGTCTCGACGTCGCGAGCGAAGGCAAAGGCATATCGCGTCCGCTCAGCGAGAACGTGAACCTGCTCGGCGCCATGCTGGGTGAGGCGATCCGTGCGCGCTTCGGCGATCGCATGCTCGAGCTGGTGGAAGAGCTTCGCCTGCTCTGCAGGGAGGCGGCGCAGCAGAACGATCCGGACCGGCGGCAACGCGCGGCTGCGCGCGTCGGCGAGCTGCCGTCCGCTGATCTCGTCGCCCTGCTGCGCGCGTTCACCTCGTTCTTCCATCTGGTGAACCAGGCGGAAAAGCAGGAGATCATCCGCGTGAACCGGGAGCGCGCGCGGCAGGGCGGTGCGGAGTCGGCGCGGCCCGAGTCGATCGGCGAAGTCGTACGCGACCTGGCCGGCGCAGGCGAGCCGCTGGCTGCCGTCCTGGCCGTGCTCGGGCGGCTCGACATCCAGCCGACGCTCACGGCACATCCAACGGAAGCGCGCAGGGCGACGGTGCTCGAGAAGCAGCGTCGCATTGCAGAACTGCTCACGGGACTGCGACGCACGGATGCCACGCCGGAGGAAGAGCAGACGTATCTCGACGCGATCTACGATGAGATCCTGATCCTGCTCGCCACCGATGAGATCCGCGCGGAACGGCCGGTCGTTCGCGATGAAGTTCGCCAGGGTCTGCACTATCTCGCGGGCGTCATCTGGGATACGGTGCCGCGCATCCACGCCGACTTGCGCAGGGCGATTCGTCGTCACTACGGTTCCGACCCGGAGATCCCGCCGTTCCTGCGCTACCGATCGTGGATCGGCAGCGACCGCGATGGGAATCCGTTCGTGACAGCCGCCGTCACGCGCTGGACGTTCGCGGCCCAGCGCCGGTCGGCACTGCGCCGCCACGTGGACGAGCTGGAGGCGTTGCGCGATGAGTTGAGCCTCTCCGTCCGCCAGGTCGCCGTGCCCGCGGAACTCGTGGCATCACTCGCGCGTGACGCCGAAGCGTGCCCGTTGCCCGGGCACGTCGCACGCGCACTCCGTAACGAGCCCTGGCGGCGCAAGGCGACGCACATGACGCTCCGGCTGCGCCAGCTGCTGGCTGCGAAGGACGCGGACTTCGCGGGCGACAACGGCTACGACGCACGCCATTTCATTGCCGACCTCGAGCTGATCCAGCGCAGCCTCGTCGCGACCGGATTCGAGAGTGTGGCGCGTAATGGTCGACTGGCGCGCCTCCTCGTCCTCGCGCGCACGTTCGGTTTTCATCTCGCCGCCCTCGATGTGCGCCAGCACAGTGACGTCCACGAGCGCGCAGTGGCCGCGCTGCTCGCGGCAGCCGGCGTGCACGGCGATTACGCCAGTCTGGATGCAGACACGCGTGTCGACCTGCTCGAGAGTGAGCTGCGCAACCCGCGCCCGCTGCTGCCGTCCGCCGCCGCACTGCCGGACGAGTCCGCCGAGCTGCTCCAAGCGTTCCGCGTCGTCCGCGATGTTGCCGTGCGTGAGCCGGAAGCCGTGGGCAGCTGGATCGTCAGCATGACGCAGAGCGTCAGCGACCTGCTCGAACCGATGCTCCTCGCGAAGGAAGCCGGGTTGTGGTCGGTCGACGGCGGGGCCGTCCGCTCGTCGCTCGATTTCGTGCCGCTCTTCGAGACGATCGATGATCTGGAGGCCGCGCCGGCCAGGATGAGCGCGCTGTTCACCAGCGAACTGTACCGCCGGCAGCTCGACGCGCGCGGCGGCCTGCAGGAGGTCATGCTCGGCTACTCCGACAGCAACAAGGACGGTGGCTACTGGATGGCGAACCGTGCACTCCACCATGCGCAGGATGCGCTCGGCCGCGTGAGCCGTGAACATGGTGTGGATCTCCGGTTGTTCCACGGTCGAGGCGGCACCGTGGGCCGCGGCGGCGGCCGCGCCAACCGTGCCATCCTCGCCATGCCGCCAGCCGCGCTCAACGGGCGCATCCGGTTCACCGAACAGGGCGAGGTGATCTCATTCCGTTATGCGCTGCCCGACATTGCACGCAGGCACCTCGAGCAGATCGTGAGCGCCGTTGTGCGCAGTGTGACGAGCCCGGCTGCGCAGAATGCGGCAGGGCAGGGAGCGTCGCCGTCGTCGCGTGCAGCTGCACTGCTCGATGAAGTGGCCGCTCGATCGATGGTCGCCTATCGCGAGCTCATTGATCACGACGACTTCTGGACCTGGTACACGAGTGTCACGCCCATCGAGCACATCAGCCGGCTGCCCATCGCGTCGCGGCCGGCTGCACGTGGAGCGTCAGCGAACGTGGCGTTCGATGGACTGCGCGCAATTCCGTGGGTCTTCGCGTGGACACAGGTGCGCTACGTCGTTCCCGGCTGGTACGGCACCGGCGCGGCCCTCGGCGGGTTGATGCAGGACGACGCGGACGCGGCCGGCGAGCTGGCGCACCTCTACCACGACTGGCCGTTCTTCCGCGCGCTTGTCGACAATGCGCAACGCGAGATGGCGCGCGCCCGCCTCGACGTCGCCGCCGAGTACGACCGGCTGGTACGCGACGGCGATGCGCGCGCTGACCTGCACGCGCGCATCGTCGACGAGTTCCGCCGTGCATCCGATGCAATACTCCGCATCACGGGCCAGCACGCACTGCTCGACAATGATGCAGTCATTCAGCGATCGATCGAGCTGCGCAATCCCTACACGGACGTGCTGAACCTCGTGCAGATCGAGTTGCTGCGTCGGTTCCGTGCGATGGCCGGCGACGAGGATCGGCGTGCTGCTCTCCGGCACGCACTCTTCCTCAGTATCAACGGAATCGCAGCGGCAATGCAGAGCACGGGTTGATCGCGGCTCAGTCGGCGATCTCGCCGAGCCGTGCGGCCTGCGTGAGCAGATAGTCGCGTTCGGGGATGTTCGTCGTGCGGCCCGCCGCCCTGCGGTAATGCGCGATGGCACCAGCGTAGTCCCCCGCCAGCTCGAGCAGGTGCGCGCGTACGGCATCGAGCCGGTGATGACCACGCAGGCGGGTGTCGTCAGCGAGCGCATGCAGCAGCTCGAGGCCGGCGGCCGGTCCGTGCACCATGGCCGCGGCGATCGCGCGATTCAGTGTCACCATCGGATTGTCGGACATGCGCTCGAGCAGTCCGTATAGTGCCAGGATCTGCGGCCAGTCCGTGTCCTCGGCCCGTGGTGCTTCGTCGTGGACGGCAGCTACGGCGGCCTGCAGTTGGTACGCACCGACCGAACCCCTGGACAGCGTTGCACTGATCAGCGCCACGCCTTCTGCAATGTCCTGCTGGTCCCACAACGTTCGATCCTGCTTCGTGAGCGGGATCAGCTCGCCATGGGATCCCGTTCGCGCCGCCCGTCGCGCATCGGTCAGCAGCATGAGTGCGAGCAGGCCAGCGGCCTCGCCGTCGTCCGGCAGCTGCTGGTGCACGGCCCGCGTCAGCCGGATCGCCAGACGCGAAAGCTCGTTGCGCTGCAGGTCGGGACCCGCCGTGCTGGTATAGCCCTCGTTGAAGATGAGATAGAGCACGTGCAGCACGCTGGCGAGACGCTCGACGCGTTCCTGGTCGGTCGGCAGACGGAACGGCACGCCGGATGTCCGGATGCCCTGCTTCGCCCGACTGATGCGCTGCGCCATGGTCGACTCGGGCACCAGGAACGCGCTCGCGATCTCCGCCGTCGTGAGACCGCCGACGGCACGCAAGGTCAGTGCAATCGCCGATGACGGCGTCAGTGCGGAATGACAGCACATGAACAGCAGGATCAGCGTGTCATCCGGATCACTGCCGTCGTCGCCGCCAGCGACTGGCGCGACTTCGAGGTCGACTTCGAGCGCAGCCACGGACTCGCGTCTTCGTCGCGCCAGCTCGCTGCGCAGGTGGTCCGTCCTGCGGCGCGACGCGATCTGGATCAGCCAGGCGCGCGGATTGTCGGGTACACCATCACGCGGCCACTGCACGGCCGCAGCGAGCAGTGCTTCCTGCACCGCGTCCTCCGACGCGGCGAAATCGCGGAACCGCCGGATGAGCGCACCGAGCACCTGCGGCGCCAGCTCACGCAACAGATGCTCGGCACGATTGTCCAGCGACGTCACCGTCACGTCAACTCTTCCGGTGGCCCGCTCATCACCTGACGCACCTCGATCGGCAGGTTCAGGGGCGCGCCGCCAGGGCCGGGCGCTGCCGAGGCGCGCGCGGCGATCGCGTACGCGCGTGCGGGCGAGTCGACGTCGACGATCCAGTACCCGGCGAGAAACTCCTTCGCTTCCGGAAAGATGCCATCGGTGACCGGCACGCCGTTGCGGCCGGCCCGCACCAGCTTCGCCTGGTCCGGTCCGGCCAGACCTTCAGCCGCCACCAGCTCGCCGCCATCAGCCAGCTCCGTGCCGAAACGTCGCATGAACGCCATGTGCGCCTCGATGTCCTGCTGCGGCCATTCCGCGATCCTGTACGGTCCGCCGCCCGGTGCGTTCATCATCAGCATGTACTTCATGGTGTCTGCCTCCTCTCGGTTGCCGCGCTTCCTGTAGTGCGCGTTCATCTGGATGTCGGAGCAGGCTCCGCTTTCTCGACATCACGGTCTCCGGCCACGTCCGCACCGTCACGACCGCGTGTCTCGGCTCACGCGTACGAGAATGCGCGGTGGCCAGCACGCCCGAAAGGGATGCTGTCCGCCGCGATCGGCATGGGCGATCTTGTCGCCACATGACCCGACCGCCATCCGCCGACGGCAATGCCCCGATGAACACTCCGCCATTGTCCGCGCAAACGATTTCCCTGAGCCTGGCATACTGCCCGTCGTTCGACTGGCACGCGACGCTGGACTGGCTCGAAGCACGTGCCATTCCAGGCGTCGAGGCGGTCACGCGGCATCGTGGCGGGTGTCATGTCCGCAGCGTCCACCTGGAGGGTCACGGCGGTTGTATCACGATCGACGCTGCACCGGAAGCCGACAGCCTGAGGGTGGAAGTGCCCGCGGCGCTGCAGCCGGTCGTCGCTCAGCTGATGATGCGCGTTGGACGGCAATTCGACGTCGACGCCGAGCCGCAACGCATAGGGGCGCACCTCGCAGCGGACCCGCGCCTCGCACCGCTCGTAGCGAAACGACCCGGGCTGCGCCTGCAGGGCGCATTCGACGCATTCGAGCTTGCATGGCGAGCCGTGCTCGGCCAGCAGGTCACCGTACGCGCCGCGACGACACTCGCCGGGCGACTCGTCAGACTCCTCGCCGAACCGCTGCCCGATGCGCCCGTGCACACGCTCACGCATCGCCCTCTTCACGCAGACCGACTGGCCGACGCGAGCGTGGCCGCGATCCAGCGCATCGGACTGCCGCGCACCCGCGCCGGCACACTCGTCGCACTCGCCCGCGCAGTCGCCGACGGTGAACTGCCCGAACTCGCGAATCACACCAATACGCCCGACCCGGTCCAGTTCATGCAACGGTTCATGGCGCTGCCCGGAATCGGCCCATGGACGGCGGAATATGTCGCCCTGCGTGCACTCCGCTGCACCGACGCATTTCCGGCCGCCGATCTGGGCTTGCGCAAGGCCATGGGCGGCATGAGCGCACGCGATCTGATCGCCGCCGCAGAACCCTGGCGTCCCTTCCGCGCCTACGCGGCGCACCACCTCTGGGCCAGCCTCGCCGATGGATCGTGAATGCGGTAGCGCTCCCTGAAATCGGTGCCAATGACGAGCATCTCGAGGCTGCCGGAACGACGACCTCTCAAGGACCCGGGGCGCGTGCAACTTCTCACGATCATTGCGCTGCTCTCATCACTCGGTCCGGCATTGCGCGCGCACCGCGTCGATCCGATGATCGCATTGCGGGAATGAGTGCGTCGACTGGACCGCCTCACTCGGAGCGCAACGCGCGCGCCGGGTCGATGCGGCCGGCGCGCAGGGCTGGCAGCCCGGCCGCGCCTGCGCTGACCAGTGCCAGGAACCCGCTGACCCCGAGCAGTACGCCGGCATCGAGCGGCCTCACGGCGAACAGCATGCTGCTCATGCTGCGGGTCAGGAGTACCGAAGCGAGCAGTCCGAGTGCAATGCCGGTGGCGGTGACCGCCAGTGCTTCCCGCTCGACCAGCCATGTGATCGTACGCGCGTGCGCGCCGAGTGCGCTGCGCACACCCAGCTCGCGCGTTCGCTGGCCGACCAGGTAGCTCATGACGCCGTAGACGCCGAGCGCCGCCAGCAGAAGGGCAAGCGCGGCGAAGATGGCGAACAAAACTGCGTTGGAACGAGGCGACGCCAGCGCAGCGGCCACGACCCGATCGAGGGGTTGCACGTCGTACAGCGCGATCTCCGCATCGACCGCTGCAACGGCCTCGCGCATTGTGCGCACGACCGTTTCCAGCGGTGCCGCGGATCGGACGATCAGCGTACGCGTCGTCCAGATCGACTGCGCCTGCGGCAGGTAGTAGATGGGTGCGGGTGGTGCGTCGAGTGCGAGCTCACGCACGTCCGCAACCACACCGATGACTTCACACGGACAGCTCGCATCGCCGGAACTGACGAGTAATCGGGAACCGATCGGATCCCGATCCACCAGATGGGTGCGCGCGAGCGTCTCGTTCACGATCACGACGGGCGGCGCATTGGCGCCATCCGCATTCGTGAACCCGCGGCCGCTCACCACGCGAATGCCCATCGTCGTGAAGTACGATGGCTCGACCGCACGCAACTGGCCCGACGCCCACTCCGCCGGACCCGGCACATCGCCATCATCGACTTCGAATCCGAAGCTGAACGAGCCGGTGAGTGGTACGCGCGTCACCACGCTGGCCGACGTCACGACCGGTGCTGCGCGCAGCCGTTCCAGAACCGCATCGTAGAACGCGGCCCGATTCGCCGCCTCCGGATAGCGCGATGACGGGGGACTGACGCGCGCCGTGATCAGGCCGGCGGATGTGAAACCGGTGTTAACCGCGAGGATGGCGGCGAGACTCTTCGCCAGCAGTCCGAACCCCGTCAGCATCACCATGGCGAGTGCGATCTCACCGACCAGCAACGCGCGCCGCACCCGCTGTGACCCGCCCGCGGCCCGCCGGCTGCCGGCAGCCAGATGCGCCGTCGCGTCGGTACGCGATGCCTGCACTGCCATGATCAGTCCGATGGCGACACCCACGAGGATCGCGATCGCGGCAGTGTAGAGTCCGACCGTGAGATCCACCGCCACACCGTCCGTACGGGGCAGATTGCCCGGGTTCAACACCACCAACACTCGCGTGAGTGCCAGCGCCAGACCGATGCCGAGCATCGCTCCCGAGACCGCCAGGACGAGGCTCTCCACAACGAGCTGGCGCGCCAGACGCGCCGGTCCCGCACCCAGCGCCTTGCGCACGCCGAACTCAGCACGCCGTGCCGTGCCTCGTGCGAGCAGCAGATTCACGACATTGGCACATGCGATCAGCAGAACGAACGCGACCGCGCCCCACAACACGAGAAGGGCACGCTCGACCCCGCCCACCAGCTGCTCGCGCAGCGGTACCACGACGGCCGACCACCCCGCATTCGTGTCCGCATGATCCCGGGCCAGCCCACCGGAAATCGCATCCATCTGCGCCTGCGCCGACGCCACCGCGGCACCAGGCGCCAGTCGCGCCAGCACACTCAGGTAGTGAGCCCCACGCGCCGACTGCACATCGAACGGAAAAACCAGTGGCCGCCAGAGATCGGTGCCGGCCTGGAACGCGAAGTCCGGCGCCAGCACGCCGGCGACTCGGACGGACCGGTCATCCACCCGGATCGTCTGCCCGACCAGCGATGCATCACCACCGAAACGACCCGCCCACAGCCGATGACTCAGCACAACGACATCTTCGCTGCCCGGCGCCTGCGCGTCCGCTGTGAACACTCCGCCCAGCAGCGGCTGTACGCGCAGCACATCGAACAGCGCCGCATCCACATCCACACTCCGCACCCGCTCCGGCTCGCCTCCCGTCGACAGTGTCGCAGTGCCTGACACATACGCCGCCATGCCCTCGAACAGTGTCGCCCGTGTGCGCCAGTCCTCCCAGTTCGCCGGCGATACCGTGTAGCGCGGCCAGCCACGCTCCAGGTTGCGCTCCCACACCAGCACCAGCCGCTCTGCCTCCACGTGCGGCAGCGGCGCCAGCAACACTCCGTTCACCACACCGAACATCGCCGCGTTCACACCCACGCCAACCGCCAGCGTCGCCAGCGCGGCCAGCGTGAAGCCCGGCGTCCGTAGCAGCGCTCGCACCGCATGTCGAACATCCGACCGCAGCTCATCCCACACACGGCCACGACGCACCGGGATCGCACGATCCGCATCAGCCACGTCAGACTTCCCGTGCGCTTCACGCCGCATCACGAAAGCCTGCAGCAACAAGTCCATCACGCCGCGCGTGACCAGCAACGGCAGAACACGTACGCCTCGCGTGGCGACGGCCGAGCGCGTGCCATCGCGGAACATCTCCCGCGCATCCTGCCACCACTCCTCACGGAACCCGCGCGGCAGCACGATGCCGAACCACCCGTACACAAGCTCGGCCACCCGGACCCACCGCTCACTCTTCATCGCGTCCTCCCCAACCCCGGTATCAGATCCCGCGCCGCTGCCGCTTCCACCACCTCGCGCAACCGCGCCGCCTCGCCCGCCAGCACGCGCCGGCCAAGCGCCGTGATCCGGAAATACCGCCGTCGCTCGTCCGCCGTCTCCACCGACCGTCGACGTCCCGCCTCCTGCACCAGGCCCTGCTCCACCAGCCGCCGAACCTGACGATACAGATTCGCCGGTTCCAACCGCATTCCGCCCCCTGTGCGCGCCTCGATCGCTTTCGCCATGCCATAGCCGTGCAGCTCGCCGTCATGCAGCACCAGCAGCACTTCCAGCTCGACCGGCTTGAGCGGCAGCAGTGCAGCCGCCGCGTCCGCGCGTGCCCGCCCCATGGCCTCGCGCCTCCCTCTCTATTATCAATTGTACAATACTATCAAAACGACCATAATGCCGCCGCAACCCGTCGTCAAGATCCGGCAGGTCATGTGATCCGCACGCGGCGCGACTGGACGGACGATGGCAGGCGGCGAGCCGTGGCCGGGGCAATCGCTCTGGGCACGGGAAACGGATTACCGATTGCAGGTTGAAAGGTACGGGCACGGGGCGCTTGCGGGGCACTGCAACCTTGCCGGCCGGTTACGGCGACGGGGGACGTAGCTCGAGCCGGGCGTACCCCCGCTCGGCGCGGACCCGCCGGATCGCTTCACGGCTGCCGGCTGACGCCGGAGCGCGGCGCGCGGCAGAAGACGGAGCGCCATGGCGGCTACGCGAATGGCCCGTTCCCCTGCACGTTCGCGCTGTCGGCTCCCCCAGAGCGGCTATTTCGTCATTCGCTGAAACCGCGCGAGCATGCCGGCGAGAAGCCGGCGCGTCGGTCGGCGAACTCGCCCGACGCGCCGGCCTCGCGCTGCTCGGTCGTTCCGCAATCCCTCGATTGGATGCGGCCTACTGCAGGCGGAACATCAAGCCGACGTTCACGGTCGCCGCACCCGCGCCGACGTCTGCGTAGGCGGCCATCCTCTCCTGGAAGTAGTAGCGCGCGCCCGCGCGACCTATGAAGTAGATCCCACTGTTGGGGCAGAAGTCCTGTCCGGTCCCCCTGAAATCGCAGGAGAGAATCGAGTACCCCAACCCGAGTCCGAGGAAGGGATCGAACTTCGGCGTGTTCTCGAGCACGAAATGGTAGTTGGCGGTGGCGCCGATCGGGATGTAGCGGTAGTCGTAACCGGTGATTCCGTACGAGTAGTAATCGAAGCTGGCCTGAATCCCGAGGATGCCATTGCCCATGTTCGGAAGCGTCCTGATGCCCTTCTCGAGGCGGCCGCCGATCGCGAGGCTCGCCGAACCGATGCCGCCCAGACCGACCGTCGGACCGATATCCAGAATGGTGGCTGTGAAACCACCCTGTGCGGAAGCCGGCCGCACCATTGCCGCACTGCCGGCCAGTAATGCCAGTACGCCGATGCCGATGAGTTTACGCGTCATGTCAGTCTCCGGGTGAAGTTGGCTTGAAACTCGGCCGTCCAGTCCAGCCGTCTGGAAGGCTGGCTGGGGCCCCGAATGGGTGCGACACGAATCGATGGCATCATTCCTGCCCGCTCCGACCTCGCTTGAACCACGGCGTCCGGGTACCCATTCCGATTTCCGGACGCTGCCATTCGTCGATGACGGCGTTGTTCGCCGTCGGTTCCGCGTCATCGTCGTCGCCTTTGCACTCGTGAATCGGACAGGTGCGTCGTACCGGGTTGAACCGTCGTGCCGCAACAGTTCCCCACCAGGGGCTGCCATCTGCATTGCGCAGAAACGACGCGAAACCCGTCACCGCCCGATGACGGACTCGTCGCCCGCTCCATGGTACTCTGCGCCGATCCGGTCCGAAAGATCGGCGTAGTCATATTCGTGAGAATCCCGGGGCAGGGGCGGCTCGATGTCGATCACAGGTCGAGCGTGGTGGCCCGCCCGGGAAACCGGAACCCGGACGGCGTCGACCTCGCCGACATGGCTCATTTCGCGCTGGATGCTGCCGCAATGCGGTCCAGCTCGGCGCGGTAGCGGGCCGCCTTCTCCGGCTGCTGCGTCCGCTCGTAGATGTCGATCAGTGAACGTCGCGCGGATTGCAGCCAGCTGACCGACGGATTCGCCTGCCTGGCCAGAATGTCATAGCCGGCGACCAGCTCGGTTTCCGCTTCCACGTATTTCTCGCGCATGCCGAGCACGCGGCCCAGCTTGATGCGTGCGATTCCGGTGTTGATGTTTTCCGCCGACAGTGATTCCGTGAACCGTTCGACAACATCGCGGAACGCGGGCTCGGCGCGGGCGTAGTCGCCGGCTTCCACGTAGACGCTCGCCAGATTGGACAGCGCGATGGCGACGAAGTCGTGCCGGTCGCCCAGCGATGCCCGATAGATCTGTGCCATGCGCGAGAAGTGTCGCTCCGCCGTTTCGAGGTCAGCCGTCTGCAGCGCGATCGTGCCCAGGTCGCTCAGCGTCGTCGCAATGCTCGGATGATCCGGTCCGTACACGCGTTCGCGGATTGCGAGTGCGCGCGTCAGGTACGCATGCGCCTCGTGGTAGCGCTCCTGGTACACGAGAGACTGCCCGAGCATCTTGAGATTCGATCCCGTCTGCGGATGAGCGGGGCCGTAGTACGTCTCCACGATGTCGAGCGCTTCGCGGTACAGCTTCTCCGACTCCGTGTAGTGGCCCAACTGATTCTGGATGGCGCCCAGGTTGATCAGCGCATCCCCGACGTTCGGATGCTGCTCACCATACAGCCGCCGGTCCAGTGCGAGCACGATGCGGTTGAGTGAATCCGAGATGGCGAAGTTCCCCGCGTAGTAGTGCGCGTTCGCGAGGATGGTCAGACTTCCCGAATACTCGGAAGTCGTGTCGGTGCGAGCCTGCAGATCGACCGCTTCGCTCACGACCGCAATGGCTTCATCGTGCTCACCCTTGTCGCTCAGGAGCGCACCGAGACCGTTGAGCGCGGTGATCACAGCGGGATGATCGCGGTCGTGATGGCGGCGCGTCACAGCCAGAGCACCGCGCACCAGCTGCTCGGCCGTGTCCATGCGTGCCTGGTCATGGCGCAGCAGGCCCAGTGCGAGCAGGCTCGCCGCCACTTCGGCGTGATCCTCACCGTGCAGCGAACGTCGCTGTTCCAGTGCCAGCTGCAACAGGGAATCGGCACGCTCGAAATCGCCCAGCTGCTGATAGAGCCCGCCCAGCGTATGATAGAACTCCGCCTGCACGATGGGCTCCGATTCCAGTGCACGCGCCTCCCGGACTCCACGCTCGAGCAGCGCCAGCACACGCAATGTGTCCGCCGGGCCGATCTGGTCGTCACCGCCGGTGAATAGGCTGCGCGTGAACGTCTGGATGCGCTGCGTCCGGGATGCCTCCGCGAGCGCGGCATCGCGGGCTGCGGCCAGGCGCACCGTGTAGAACGCGACCAGTCCGACCACGACCAGACTCACGAGGGCGGCAGCCAGCACCGGTCGCCAGTTGCGTCGCACAAACTTGCCCAGCCGGTAGCCCGCACTGTCCGGCCTCGCCTCCAGCGGCTCGCCCTTCAGATAGTGATCGATGTCGCGGACCAGCGCGTCCACCGTGCGATAGCGGCGCTGCGGATCCTTGTGCATCGCCGTCAGACACAGCACATCCAGGTCCGCCCACGCCGCCCGGCCCGGCAACACCGGCGCGGCCGCATTCGTCGCAGCAGTCTGCGCCGCAACGGACGGTCGCTCCGGCTCCTGCTCGACGATCAAGGTTTCCGACTGGCCCGGCGTCATGCGCGAAAGATCGAACGGCAGACGTCCGCTCAGCAGCTCGTACAGGATCACGCCCAGTGCGTAAACATCCGTGTAGACGCCCACCGGCTGGCCAAGGACCTGCTCGGGCGCCGCGTACGCCGGTGTCATCATGCGCAGCCCCGTAAGCGTGCGATCCGCCGGCTCGTCCAGCGTGTCCAGATGCTTCGCGATCCCGAAATCGAGCAGCTTCAGCGTACCACCCGCCGTCACCAGTATGTTCGATGGCTTCAGATCGCGGTGGATGATGGCCTGCCGGTGCGCGAACTGAACCGCTTCGCACGCGGCACGGAACAACCGCAGCCGCTCCACAACCGGACTCGACCGCTGCGCACACCAGCTCGTCAGCGGCTCGCCTTCCACGTACTCCATCACTATGCACGGCGTACCGTCCGCCAGCGTCTCCGCGTCGTACAGCCGCGCAATCGACGGGTGGTTCAGCTGCGCCAGCGTCCGCTGCTCGATCGCGAACCGTTCCCGCCGCGCCGGCGACAGTGTCGCATCACGCAGGAACTTGATCGCCGCACGGCTACCCAGATCCGACCGCTCCGCCAGATAGACAACGCCCATCCCGCCTTCGCCCAGCAGCGACACGATCCGGTACGGGCCCACCTCACGCTGGACCGCTACCGACCCCTCCATCACACGCCCCGCCACCGCACCCAGATCACGGTTCAGCAGCGACGTGTCACGCGCATCCGCCTCCAGCAGCGCCTGCACCTCCGCACGCAGCCGCGCGTCCGCGCCACACGACGCATCCAGAAACGCCGCCCGCTCCGCTTCCGGCTGTTCCAGCGTTGCGTGAAATAACTCCTGTATACGCCGCCAGCGTTCGGCGTCCAGTGCCATGCTCCCGCTTCCGTTGTGGGATGAGCCTCGCCCGTATTCCCGGACCCGGCGACCGGCGAGGAAGCCGTCCTGCACTCCGCTGCGTCCAACTCGATGCTAGCCGGCGCGCTTCAATTCCACCGACAACCACGCCTTCGCCGCCCGCCAGTCCCGCACGATCGTCGACTCCGACACGTCCAGCAATTGCGCGGTTTCCGTCAGATCCATTCCGCCGAAAAAGCGGTACTCCACCATCTGCGCCTGGCGTGGCTCGATCTGCGCCAGATCATCCAGCGCCGCGTCCAGTGCCAGCAGCTCCTCCGACGAGTTCACCGGCGCGTCCAGCGATTCGTCGAACGTCACCATCACGTACCCGCCGCCTCGCTTGTGCGCCGTACGACGCCGCGCCGCCTCGATCAGTACCTGTCTCATCGCCCGCGCCGCGATCCGCTTGAAATGCAGTCGCGACTCCGGCGTCAGCTTCAGCGTCTCCGCCAGCTTCACGTACGCTTCGTTCACCAGCGCCGTCGGATTCAGCGACTCGCTCGGCTCACTTCGCCGCACGCTCATCGCCAGTCGCCGCAACTCCTCGTACGTCGCGCTGAACAACGCGTCCAGCGCTCCCCGGTCTTCCTGCATCGCTCCGCGGGTGCACTCCTGGGTGGGGCCTCCGCTCGGACCCCGGCTCGGGTGGTCGCTGCAACCCTCACGTTACCACCCCGCGCCCACGTGCGCCACGCGAACCCTTCCGCTTCTAGTCTACTAGTACTATATATATAGTATGATCGGACCGGCCGGTCGCAAACCCTGCAACGAAGGGGAGGTGGACGATGGAGCCGAAAGCGCGACGGGACGGGGCGGACGCACCTTTCGCGAACCTTCTGGCGAGCCGGCCGCCGCGTGGCGCGAGAGGCGCCGCAGCGGCGACGGTGGCATCGGTGGTGTGGCACGCGGGCCTGCTGGGAGGCCTGTTGTATGCCACGCGGGTGATCGCATCGGACGAAGTGCCGGCGGAGGAGTATCGGAACATGGTAGACCTGGCGGTTCCGCTGCCGGTGCCGCCACCGCCGCCGGAACCGGCAGCGCCGCAGCCGGAAGCGGCGGACGCGCCGTTCGGGCATCAGGTGCTTGCGGCACCGGAGTTCATTCCGCCGGAGATCCCACCGCCAACGCGACTGACGCCCCGCATCGATGCGCGTGATTTCAGCGGGCTTGGCGAGGCGGGTGGCAGAGGCGGCGTGCCGCGGTCGGCCGTGGGAGGTTCCGGTGACGGCACGATCAGTCCGGATGAGGCGCCGCGCTTCATGGTGATGGAAGTCCGGCCGCGAATTCTGAATGCGGACGAAGTGATCCGTGCCCTCGAGCGTTCGTACCCGGCCCTGCTTCGTGATGCTGGCGTGGGCGGCGACGTGACGGTGTGGTTCTTCATCGATGCCGGAGGCAACGTGCTGAAGCGTCTGATCGACCGGACGAGCGGCTACGATGGACTCGATGCGGCGGCCCTGAAGATAGCCGACATCATGCGCTTCGCGCCGGCGGAGAACCGCGGCGTGAAAGTGCCGGTATGGGTGTCGCTGGCGGTGAAGTTCAGTGCGCGTTGACCTGACCGCTGCGGGAGGGCTGTGGACACCAATGACTCGAACACGGCGTGAGGACACCCGGTCACGTCCGTGACTTCGGTGTGAGGCCCGGTCGTGGCGAATGGCATTCCGTGTTGCGAACGTCTCGCGGGGTGCGTGCCCTGCGCGTACTATCGTGGCCGGTGACAGGAGGCAGCCGGATCACGGGTGAGGAACGAATGACGGAGCAACGCAAGCCGGCGCTGGTGGTGGTCCGGAGTGGCGCGGATGGTCTTCGCACGGAGATCGGGATGCGCGGCCACACGCTCGTGGCGGACGAGCCGGTCGGGTCCGGGGGCACGGATGCGGGCCCGACGCCGTACGAGCTGCTGAGCGCGGCGCTGGGTACCTGCATCGCGATGACGGTTCGCCTGTATGCGAACCGCAAGGGCTGGCCGCTGGAGGGTGTGACCGTCCGGCTCCGTCACAGCAGGATCTGGGAGAAGGACTGCGAGGACTGTGACGAGGCGCCCGTGGGAGTGGACCGGATCGAACGTGATGTCGAGCTGGAAGGTCCGCTGGACGATGAGCAGCGCGAGCGCATCCTGGCGATTGCCGACCGCTGCCCGGTGAAGCAGACGCTGGCGCGCGGCGTGCGCGTCGTCGCGGCGGCCATTCCGGCGCAAGCCTGACGTGACCGTCGTTCGCGGTGCGACGGCGACGCGGGCACTGACGGTCACGCCGGCGATGGTGCGCGCCTATGCGGAAATCACGGGGGACTACAACCCTCTGCATTTCGACGAGGCGTTCGTCGCCGCCACACGGTTTGTCACACTGGTTGCGCAGGGCGGCATCACGACCGGGCTGCTTCATGCGCTCGTCGCGATGGACCTGCCGGGTCCCGGCACGGTTTTCCTCGCGCAGAACTGGAAATTCACGGCGCCGGTCCACATCGGCGACAGGATCACAGCGGAGGCCGAGGTCCTGAGCGTGCATGAGACGAAGCCGGTCTGTCAGCTCGGCGTACGGGTCCGTCGTCAGACTGGCGACGTGGTTCTCGAGGGTGAAGCCTGGTGCTACACATTCACGCCCGCGCGTTGAGCGCTGCTGTTCCTCTCATTGTCTGCTTCGCGGCGACTGCATGCAGCGAGGTGGATCCACCCAATCTCGTCAGCAGCTCCGTGCCGGTCTGGCGCGATTCGGCCGCATGGCACTTCGATGACGAGCCGGCCCGCGTGATCGGCACCGATCCTGCCGATCCCGCCGCATGGCTGGGTGCTGTCGAGGCCGCCGCCTGGCTGCACGACGGCCGCGTCGCCGTGACCGTACCGGGTCTCAATCAGGTCCGCATCTACGATGCGACCGGCAACCTGCTCCACGCGTTCGGCGGTACCGGCCGGTCTGCAGGCCGGTTCGCTTCGATCGGCGCCGTCTGGTCCGCGCCCGACGGGACACTCGCCGTCGTCTCGACCCGCGACGGCCGTCTCGAGCTGTTCGACACTGCGGCTGCGGTCCTGCGCAGTCTGACACTCGAACCGGTCGTCGGCTCGTTCCGCATGGTTCCGATCGGCGGGTTTGCCGATGGCTCGGCGGCCGCCTGGGCGCCTGCGCCTCACCCGGTGCTCCCCGTCCCGGGCACAAGGCTCCGCGATACGCTCATCGTTGCACGCTTCGACACCGCCGGCGCCTTCATCCGACGCCTCGCCGCCGTCGCCGGAATGCGCTACGTCGTCTTCGACGATGGCAACGGCGCGCGCCAGCTCGCCGCACCCTTCGCCGGCCCGGCCGCCGCAACCGTCCACGACAGCCTGCTGATCGTCGCCGAATCCGACCGGCCGGGCATTCTCGAAATCGACCTGGACGGCGACACCGTGCGGTCCATCCGCTGGTCCGTACCCACCGACGTTACCGAGACGCTGCGCCAGGAGTACGCCGCATTCATCCTGGCAGGCGCCGCTCCAGACGGCGGAGCACTCATCGGTCGGTTCCTCGATCTCGCCGGATTCCCCGATCGCCTGCCCGCCATCCGTACGATCCGCGTCGACGATCGCGGCTTCCGCTGGATCGAGCCCTGGCGACTGCCCTGGGATTCCGCCACCGATTGGACCATCATCGATCCGGGCGGTCGCTGGCTCGGCAGCGTCGCCATGCCCCGCGACTTCCATCCCACGGCCTTCCGCGACAACACTGTCCTCGGCCTGGTCACCGCACGCGATCAGAGTCAACGGCCGGCAATCTTCGTGTTGCAGCGCTCTTCAGCAGTCGGAACGTGAAGCTGTGGTCCCGATTCATGCCGCACCTGTCCGCGGGCGGAAGCGCAATCGGGACCCGGCTGCATTCCGATTCGGTGCACAAATACGTACGCGCTTGTGATATCAGCATTTGCCCGCATTTCAACAGCAAAGAAAAGACTGGAACTCGACACCCTGCTGCGTTTATATTCGCCACACGCCGCGGACGCACGCCGTGTCCGCCGGAGTGCCGGAACCCTTCGCGCAGGGAAGCAGCATGAGCGAAACCGAGGCGTCGACCGGCTCGAGACGACGTGGGCGGCATTTGCGTACGCCCCTGATGGTGGCGTGC
>Ga0302046_10001037_pt1 | contig 26421 bp, 21 predicted proteins | sample RVTome_11_FD_200261 | JGI IMG/M metagenome (GOLD analysis project Ga0302046, IMG submission 200261) | Soil microbial communities from uranium-contaminated site in the Upper Colorado River Basin, Wyoming, United States - RVT147D111 (version 2) ... | reverse complement strand
CTCGAAGATAGCGGGTATCGTCTTCGTCGCGGCGCCTTGCATCCGGCCCCGCGGCGTCCGGAACGCGACCCGAGGGATTACTCGGACAGGCTCCTAGGCTCCTGGCTTGGACACACGCTATCGCATCGACGACGTCGGCGAGGTCCTGACTCCCGCCCTCGTCGTCTATCCCGAGATCGTCGACGCCAACATCGCGGCCACGCTGCGGCTGCTCGGCGGCCGCGCGGAACGCTGGCGCCCGCACCTCAAGACCGCGAAGCTGTCGTTCACCATGCGGCGCCTCGTGCACCACGGCGTGACGCACTTCAAGTGCGCGACGTCGCTCGAGCTACTGACGGCCTGCGAGGCCGGGGCCGGCGACGTCTTGGTCGCCTATCCGGTGGTCGGCGCGAACGCGCGCCGCGTTCGCGAGATCGCGGAACAAGCGCCCGAAACGCGCGTCTCGGCGCTGGTCGAGGCCGAGGAGCAGATTGCGGCCTGGGAGGGCGGCCGGGTCGGGATGTTCGTGGACATCAACCCAGGCATGGACCGCACCGGGGTCGACCAGCGGCGCTGCGACGCGATCGTCGACCTGGTCCGCGCCATGGCGGGGCGCGGGCCGAGCTTTCGCGGTCTGCACTACTACGACGGGCAGCCGGCCCTGGGCGATCTCGAGCGGCGCGAATCGCTCGCGCACCAGGGCTACGACCGCCTGCTCGAGATCGTCGGCGAGATCGAGCGCGCCGGTTTCCCAGTCGAGGAGGTCGTCACCGCCGGCACCCCCGCCCTGCTCCCCTCCCTGTCGTACCGCGGATTCCGGTCGGCGTCGTTCACGCACCGCGTGTCGCCCGGGACGATCGTCTACGGCGATCTCACCAGCCTCGCCCAACTGCCCGCCGCAGGCTTCGCACCCGCGGCGCTCGTCGTCTCGACCGTCGTGAGCCGCCCGGCGCCCGGCCGCGTGACGTGCGACGCGGGTCACAAGACGGTCTCCGCCGACGCGGGCGTTCCGACCTGTGCGGTCGCCGGCCGCCCCGAGTTGGTGCCGGGGCGACCGAGCGAGGAGCACCTGCCGATCGACGTTCCACCCGGCTCGCGTCCGCCCGAGCTCGGCGAGGCGCTGTACCTGGTTCCGCGACACGTGTGCCCGACGGTGAACAACTTCGACCACGCCCTCCTGGTATCGAACGGCAGGATCGTCGGGGTCGAGCGGGTCAGCGCGCGGGGCCGCGAGACGTCGTTCCCGGGCCGTCGCGCCTGACCGGCGCTCGGCTCCTACCGAGAATCGAGGCCAGGGTCTCGATGCCGCGCTCCATGACGTCCGGCGGCGCGGAGGTGAAGCACACGCGCACGTGGGTCGGATAAGGACCGAAACTCGTTCCTGGAGCAACGAACAGTCCACGCTCCACGCAGTCCTCGAGAAAGCCGAGCAGGCCGCGAGCGTCGAGACGCTGCGCGACGTCCAGGAACAGGAAGGTGCCGCCCTCCGGCGGCGCGACGTCCAGGCGCTCGGCCGCCATCCGTCCCAGGCGCTCGTACTCGGGCTTGATCCTCGCGACCCAGGCGTCGCCGCGACCGTCCAGAGCGCGAGTCGCGGCGAGCTGCGAGGCGGTCGGGCAGCTGTAGAACGAATGGGTGCCGACCTTGCGCAGCTCCGGCATCAGCCGCTCCGGTCCGACGACGTAGCCGCACCGATTGCCGGCCATGCCGAACGCCTTCGAGAACGAGTGCGCGGAGAACGTCCGCTCGGGCGCGAGGGAGCGCGCGTAGGTGTGCTCCCCGCGGTAGACGTAGTCCTCGTAGACCTCGTCGGTGACCACCCACAGATTCTCCCGCGCCGCCCAGTCCACGAGCGCCTCGACCCACGCCCGCGGGATGACCCGCCCGGTGGGGTTGCTCGGCGTGCTGAGGTACAGCGCGACCACCCTCGGGGTGTGGTGACGGCGGACGATCTCGACCGCGGATTCCGGCGAATCGGCCACGCCCAGGAACGGCACGGCCACGGGCACAGCGCGGCAGCAGCGGACGATGCCCGGGATCAGCGGCCAGTACGGAGCGAGCACGAGCACCTCGTCGCCCGGCTCCAGGATCACGCCCATCACGGCGCCGAGGGCCCCGGTCGCCCCCGCCGCGATCAGCACGTTGTCCGGCCCGGTGGGAACTCGCGTGCGCGCTCGGGCGCGCTCGGCCACGGCGCCGAGCAGCGGCGCGATGCCGTGGGGCGGCGAGTAGCGGTGCATTCCGGGATGTTCCTCGACCGTCAGGTCCTGCATGCGGCACCCCTCGACCGGCTCGAGCCACGTGTCTCCGACGTGCAGCGGGTAGACCTCGCCGTCGTGACTCGCCAGTCGATGGGCCAACGCCGAGAACACCGACCCGCCGATCTCGACGAGGGATGGCGAGATGTGTGGGTAGCGCGGCATGAGCTCCGGTTCCGTGTGGGTGCGTCGTGCATTGTAGCCCGGAGCGCCAAAGAGAGCCGGACTTGGTGAGGCGTGTCGATCGGACGAGGTGCACGACGGGGAATCGCTTCTTCGCGCGGCGGGGATGCTGAAACGGGAGGTTCGAGCCGCTCGTGGGGTCCTTCGAGCGACCCGAACCTCCCCTTTGGGGGACTTACGGGACGGCCACGATCACCGCGCGCTCGCGTCCTCGGATGGGCGACTCGCGACCCGGCGCGTGACGCTGACGAACTCCGTTGCCGCCTCCGGCACGCGGGAAACCTCCCCGGTGAGGATCGAGGCGGCCGACACCTCCCGACCGTAGAGCCTCGAGTTGGCATCCTCGCTTTGCTGGATCACGGCGCCTTCGAGCGACGCGCCGACGAACAGCCCCTGAGAACGCGACCATGTGAGGATCTGCGCCTGCAATTGCAGATCGGTCGCGGCCTCTGCGGTGCGGCCGACCGGCCCTGCGGCCGCGGACGCATTCCCTCCGAGGCTGAAGCGGTCCTCGAGGAGGTTCTTCATGCCGTCCTTGTTCATGATCAGGAGGACGAAGTCGGTCTGCTGGCCACCCCACTGCCAGCCGATGCTCGCCCCACCCATGGAGAAGAACGACGGCGCGCCGAACGCGCCGCTCTCGTCGCGGCACAGGGCAGCGCCGCGGCCATAACGGCCGCCGACGATGAACGCTCCCTTGGTGACGTTGGGGAATACCATCACGCACTCGGAGCGCTCGAGGAGCTCTTCCGGGATGGCGTCGTCCGGGGCGGAGGTCAACGTGTCGAGGACGTCGGTCGCGTTGTCCAGCACCTTCCGGTCCTCTGCAGTCAGCTTGTGGCCGCCGATCGCGGGCGTCACTCCGAGGATGACCGCAAAGAAAAGGATCGCGATGGGCTTTCGCATGGCGGTTCTCCTTTCTCGGAAGAACGAAGGAGCAAGCTCCGTACCACTGCGAAACAGCCGCACGGCGTGAGCGCCCCAAAGCGAAAACCGGCGTTCGAAGGGAAGAACTTCCCTTCGAATGTAAGAAGGGGCCCGCTGTGCCTGCCGGCCAGTGCGCTGGGCGAGCGATGGTGATCGCGGTCTCACGACGTCCCCGTCGTGACCCTTGCGAAGCCGTCCCTGTTGGACGCCAGCCAGCGGCGATAGGCCTCGAGGCTCGCCTCGAGCCGGACAAAACACGAATCCAGCTCGACCTTCCTCGCGTCGGTGGCTTCTCTGAGATTGACCAACGATTCATGGGCTCTCAGCAACTCCAACCATAGCTGCACTTCCGCGACCAGTAGCGACTCCACTCCCAACCTCTCTTTCTCACTCGGCTTTCCTCCGTGGACCGGTGGAGGCCGAGCCCGCTTTGAGTGTTTGGTCAGCAAGGAGCCTGCCAAGACCGAGGTCCCGTGAAGACGCGGCAGGCTTCGGTGAGGAATCCTGCGAACGCACCTGCGGTAAGCTATGGGGACAGGGAAGGGGGGCGACCGGCAAACGCAGTGGAGGGGTCCGCGTGACGCTGCGCGCTTTGATCGTCGAAGACGACAGGAGCAGCCAGGAGGCCCTGAGCGCCTGGCTCGAGGCCGAAGGGTTCGAGGTTCGCAAGGCGAGCTCTTCGGCCGAAGGGCGGAAGGTCGCCTCGAGCGAGCCGTTCGACGTCGCGCTGGTCGACCTGCAATTGCCCGACGGAAGCGGGATCGATCTGCTGGACGTCCTGGGCCAGCAGGCCGGCGCCGAGATCGTGATGATCACCGGTCATGGAACGATCGAGTCGGCGGTCGAGGCGCTGCATCGTGGCGCCGGCGACTATCTGACGAAGCCCGTGGACCTCGGACGACTCAAGAGCATCGTGGACAAGGTTCGCAGGACGTGGGACCTGCGCCACGAGGTGGCGGAGCTGCGAAACGAGCTCAGGAAGCTGGGTCGCTTCGGCCGTCTCATCGGGGCGTCCCCCGTCATGCAGGAGCTCTACGATCTCATCGCAAAGGTCGCGCCGACCGACAGCACCGTCTTCGTGATCGGCGAGACGGGCTCCGGCAAGGAGCTCGTCGCACAGATGGTCCATGCCCTCAGCGCCAAGTCCAAGAGCTCGTTCGTGGCACTGAACTGCGGAGGAGTGCCTCCGAACCTGATCGAATCCGAGCTGTTCGGCCATGAGAAGGGCAGCTTCACCGGAGCGGACCGCCAGAGAAAAGGGATCTTCGAGAGGGCGGATGGCGGGACTCTCTTCCTGGACGAGGTCACGGAGATGCCCGCGGAGCTCCAGGTCAAGCTACTCCGCGTCCTGGAAACCGGAAAGGTCACTCGCGTCGGGGGAGAAAAGGAGGTCGATACTCGGGTGCGCTTGATCGCCGCGACGAATCGCGATCCCGAGCAGGCCGTGACGGACGGCAAGCTGCGCGAGGATCTGCTGTACCGTCTGCACGTCTTCCCGTTGCGCGTGCCGCCGTTGCGCGATCGAGCCGGAGACGTCGAGCTCCTGGCGAATCACTTCCTCGCCGAGCTCAATCGCAGCGCCGGCGCGGACAAGAGGATGACGGACGATTCCATGGAGAAGCTCCGGCGACACTCGTGGCCGGGCAACGTCAGGGAGCTCAGGAACGTGATGGAGCGTGCCTTCATCATCGCCGGGGAGCGAATAGGACCGGAGGATCTTCCCGTCGACAGCAGACCCGCGCCTCGCCTCACTTCGACCATCACGGTGCCGGTCGGCTCGACCATCGACGACGCGGAGCGCCGGCTCATTCAGGCCACCTTGGAATACGTCGACGGAAACAGGAAGAACGCCGCCAAGATGCTCGGCATCAGCGCCAAGACCCTGTACAACAAGCTCGGCAGGTACGAACCCCGTTGACCCCGGCGCCGCCTCGTCGACCATTTCCGGCCCGGTAGAAATGCAACGCCGTGGAGAGCTCTTACACGCGGGCGACCCCGGCGGACCGTCGCAGGGTGGCGCTTCCGGCACTTCCTGGTGTGGGACGAGCGGCACGCGGTTTGCCTCCACAGCGGACAAACCGAAAAAAGGAGGTGTCTCATGAAGAGGCTGGTTCCGGTTCTGTGTCTCGTGCTCGCCCTGGCGCTGGGCAACGCGATCTTGGCCGAAGGTACCGACGTCAGGACCGTGTCGGGCGCTGCCACCGCCGTGAACGTCGACGGCCGCAGCGTGACGGTCGAGGTCACGAAGTCGGTCGATGTCCCGAAGGAGGGGGCCGGCCAGAAGCTCGTGTTCGCGATCGATGATCAGACGGTGATCACGAAGGACGGCAAGCCCATCGAGCTCCAGGACATCACCGTTGGCGACCGTCTCACGGTCAACTACAAGGAGTCGAGCGGCAGCCAGGTGGCGCTTTCCATCGGGGTGAGCACGCAGGCCGCTTCCTAGCCCGTCTCGCGGAAAGGGTGGACGACCGGCGCCCCAGGGTCCGCCCGCCCTTTCCCTCCGTTTCCCTTCTTTTCTCCGGCCGAATCCCTCCCTGCTCGCCGTTTCCGAACGCGGATCATGGTCCCGGGCCATTACCCGGCGTGCGCTGGTGCCCCCGTGGCCCCCGTGGCATGATCGGTCGAACGGCCGCGGGTGGAGCGTGAGGAATGGGCTTTCGGCGCAAGCAGGTTGCCGTGATGACCCTGGTGGCGGGCGCCGTCGCGCTCGCGACCAGTTTGATCAACGCGGCCGTCCTCGCTCGGGTCAAGGTCGCGGAGACGCGTACGGTCGGCGAGCAGCTGGCAAGCACGCTGTACCACCAGGCGAGTCGAGCCATCGAAGCGAGCTGGCCGGACGACCTGCGCACCTCCCTCGGCTCCGATCCGGCGCTTCGTACCTTGGCCGAGGCGGTCATCGGCTATTCCCCGGTCACGCTGTACGCCGCGATTTCCGACCTCGAGGGTACCGTTCTCTTTCACAGCGACCCGCGACAGCACGGGCGCAGCTTGCCCCCGGCGGAGCCGTTGAGACAGTTCTCCGCGCACAACGGTCTGTACCAACTGTGGAGGTTGGCGTGGGACCCGAGGACGCTCGCGGTGGACTTGCCGTTCAGCGTCGACGGCAAGAATCCGTTCGGTACGGTTCGAGTCGCGTTCTCGCCCGTGCTGCTTCGAAAGGAGCTGGCCCGAATGGTCGCGACGAACACTGCTCTTGCCGCGGGCGTCGTCCTCGCCGTGTTCCTCGCGTCGTTCTACCTGGCGGACCGCTTGCTCGCGCCCTTCGAGGTCCTGCGGCAGGCACTGAAGCAGATCGATCCGGATCGGAGCGGGGCTCCCCTCGATCTGCGCGACGAAGCCGACGTCACCCGGGTGGCGGAGTTCTTCGATGCGGTCGGTCGCAGGCTCGCGAGAGACCACGACGGCTCGCTTCCGGAAACGGCATGGCTCGAGGCCACGCTCGGTGGACTGTCGGATGCGGTCATCGTTCTCGACCGCGAGGAGAGGATTCGATTCTTCAACGAACCCGCTCGTCGATTGCTCGGCCAGGCCGAGCACGAACGACTCCTCGGACGCCGGCTTCACAAGGTCCTCGATCCCGACCACCCGCTGCTGGGTGTCCTGCGCCGCGCTGCGAAGAAGGGAACGGGAGCCGAACCCACGACGAAGGCGCTCGAAACGGCGGAAGGGCAAGCCGTCGACCACGTGCTGAGCGCACAGATCCTCGAGGATCGGGATGGCGTCTCGGGCTTCATGCTGACGGCGCGCGACGTCGGGAAGCTGGCGCAGCTTGCGTCGAACCTGTCCTATTCGCAGAAGCTCACCGCTCTGGGTCGGTTGACGTCGAACATCGCGCACGAGATCAGGAACCCTCTGAACGCCATGGCGATCAACGTCGACCTCCTGCGGCGCAAGATGACCGACAGCGACCCTGAAGCCCATCACCACGTCGAGGTCCTGGATCACGAGATTCGACGACTGGATCGAGTCATCGAGGGCTTTCTGAAGTTCGCCCGACCGGAGGAAACGCACCCCGAGTCCGTGCGACTCGACGAGCTGTTGGCGGAGATCGGCGAGTCGATCGCGCCGGCCGCCGAGCGAGGCAACGTCGATCTCGATCTGCGAATCGAACCGGACCTGCCGCCGCTGTACGGCAGCCGGGACCTGCTGCGGCAGGCGTTCTTCAACATCATGGCCAACGCGTGCCAGGCGATGCCGTCCGGGGGGCGGCTCCACGTTTCGGCGAAGAACGGCAAGGAAGGGAGCGTGACGGTGACGATCCGGGATACCGGCGTCGGCATACCTCCCGACGATCTCCCGCGGGTCTTCGACCTTTATTACACTACCAAAGAGGACGGCAGCGGCATCGGGCTCTCCTTGGTGTACAGAATCGTTCAACTCCACGGTGGAGAGATCGATGTCGACTCCGAGGTCGGCGTCGGAACCGTTTTCACCATCTCCCTGCCGGAGGCGCCGCGGTGAGATCCACGACCTCCGTTTCGGCGGAGAGAGTGAGCGTCGTTCTGCTGGCCGTCGCGTCGCTGTTCGCGGCGGCATGCCCCAAGAAAGCCGCGACTCCTACGCCCTCGATCCCGGCCCGGGAGATCCGCGAGTCCCGGGCGGACGGCGTGGGCGGCACGGTGCAGGACGCCGTGCCGCCGGCACCCGAGCCCGAGGAGAACCGCCCTTCGCCACAGATGCTCACACACGGTTCGGAGCCCCTGCCCGCTCGTGAAGAGCTCGAAGGCCTCCTTTCCGACGCCGACGAGCTGCTGTCCGTGCTGGGCGATCGGGAGTTGAGTCCGGAACAGACGGGACAGAAAGAGGCTGCGGAAGCGTTCCTTCTTCAAGCGCGTGCTGCGATGAACGACGGCGACCTCAAGCGCTGCTCGTTCCTCGTCGAGAAGAGTCTGGTCCTGGCGAGGGAGGTCGAACAGAACGCCCGTCCTCGGCCGGATCAGGCACCGGACGATCGGTAACTACGGTCGTCCGGGCCGAAACTATTGCACCTGACAGCACCTGACCTTCGCGCCCCGCGCGAAAACCTCCGCCCACAACGCCTGGCAAGACTCTTGCGTTCCGGCAGGGTCCGACATCGAAGCAGTCGGTGGGAGGACAAGACGATGAACGCAACAACGATCTTCGAGCGTTTCGTGAGCACGCTGCTCCTTCCGTTCCTCGTCCTCGCGGGCGTGGCATGCGGTGGTGGTTCCACCGCGGACGGCACGAGCGAATACGACGCCGACCCGGAACCGGGTTTCTTCGGCTCCGATCCCGCAGATCGCGAAGAGACGATTCCGGCCGGAACGATCCTGAGCGTGCGGCTCGATCAGGGCCTGTCGAGCGCCGACGCGCTCGCCGGTCAACCCTTCTCCGGCCGTCTTGCCGAGCCGGTCGTTCTCGGCGGCGACGTCGTGCTCCAGACGAACACGGTCTTTCGCGGGAAGGTGCTGGAAGTACAGCCCGCCAAGAGGATCGGCGGAAGGGCGCGTCTCAACCTGCTGTTCACGAGCCTCGAGCATGATGGCCGGGACGTTCCGATCACGGGGTTCTACTACTCGGAAAGCAAGAGCCAGACAAAGAAGGACGCCGCGACGATCGGTGGTGCCGCCGTCGGGGGCGCCGTGGTGGGTCGAGTAATCGGCCACGAGAGAGGTGACGAGGCGGACGGCACGGCTGTCGGCGCGGCCGTCGGAGCCGCGATCGGTAGTGCCGTGGCGGCATCCAACAAGGGCCAGGAAGTCACACTCCCGGAAGGCGCCCTCGTTCGGATCGAGCTGGAGGCGCCGGTCACGATCGCGGTGTAGCCGCGAGCGAGCGCCTCTCGCCCCGTCAGACCAGACGCACGAAAACGGCTTCGGGAGGGCACGCGATGCGCAGCGGGAGGCCGTCCGCGCCGAGCCCTCGGCTGACGATCAGCTCGGCGCCGTCGGTCGCGTAGCGCCCGGCGTGGAGCCCGTAGCAGCTCTGGCGCATGACCGGAGGCCACCCGGGGATGCGAATCTGACCTCCGTGGGTGTGACCCGCCAGGATCAGGTGCGCACCCCGTCGCGCGGCCTCGAAGAACACGTCGGGGTTGTGGGACAGCAGGACGACCGGAGGCGGCGGCTCGAGTCCCGAAAAGCTCCTCGCATCCCTCAGGGCGGCATCGAGGTCGGGCCGTCCCTCCCACAGATCGTCGATCCCCGCCAGGAGGAGCTTCGCGCCGTCGCGCTCCAGGACCACGGAGAGGTTTTGAAGGAACCGGATCCCGTGCTCCTCCGCTCTACGGCGCAGGGCCTCCGGGCTCCGGGTGTAGTGCTCGTGGTTCCCGGAGACCGCGAACACGCCGAGCGGCGCGCGCAGCAGGCGGAACGCCGACGCGAACGCGTCGAACTCGTCGACCCCGCTCGTCGTCAAATCGCCGCCGAGCAGGATGAGGTCGGGCCTCAGCGAGAGCAGCTTCTCGAACGTGCTCTCCAGCGTGCGCGGCTCGAGGAACGGTCCGACGTGGATGTCGGTCACGAGCAGCACCGTCGTCCCGCGGAGTCCGGCCCCCAGACCCGGCAGGGACACCGTCGCCTCGGACACGACGAGCTGACGCTCCAACTGCCTGCTGTAGGGCAGCTCGATTCCGGGGATGCGAGGAAAACAGCGCTTGGCGATGAAGTGATGGGTCGCGCGCCACACGCCGTCGGACCACGCGCGCCGCGGCTTCAGGGCCCGGGCGTCGGCGGGACTCGGGAACGGATCGACCTCGAGCGGGGCCGCCGCTCCCGCATCCCCCGGGAGCCTCGCGGGGCCGAGGACGGACGCGATGTCGGTCCCATCGACCGGCGCCAGGGTGAAGCGCGGCGGCGGCAGCGAGCTTCGTTGCATCGACCGACCACTATGCCATGGCATCCCGAGCTTCACCACACGCGCGGGACGAAGCGCCCGGTCCGGCGCATGTAGTCACGGTACTCGTCCCCGAAGCGCCGGACGAGGTTCTCCTCCTCCCCACGGGTGCGCACGACGATGAGCACGAACGCCGTCGTCGCGCTTGCGGCCAGAAATGCGTTCGCCGTCATGAGCGAGTTGGCGATCACCGCCAGGGCGAAAGCCGCGTAGAACGGGTGGCGAACCCAGCGGTAGGGTCCTCGCGTGACCAGCGTCGCGCTCGCGCGCGTCACGACCGTATCGGTGAGGTTCGTCCCCAGATTGTGGAACGTCCACACGATGAGCGCGCCCGCGAGCAATCCGATCGGGGCGCCGCACCACCGCAACGCGGGCGGCAGCGGCAACTGCGCCCAGGCCATCCACCGCGGCTCGATGAGATAGGCGACGAACGAGGCCATGCTGACGGCGGCGACCGGGCGCAGCGTCAAGAGCATGAACCGGCCCTCTGCGCCGCGATCGACGTTGCCGCCGGCCCGATACGCCCTGATCCGATAGTACAGCCCGATCGGCGCGAACGCGGCCATGCCGGCGATCATCACCACGCGATACGCAAGCTCGTCGCCCATCGTGGTCGGAATCTACCGAAACGGCGGAGATTCTCCAAGTGCGGGGAATTCCGACCCGTTCGATCCTCAATCCGCCCCCCCGGCCCTCTGTCGCCGGTCGTCGATCCGTGGCAACCCTGGGTTCCGGAACACCGACATACGAAACGCGCATCCGGGGCGACGCGGATGCCGAGGAGGATCGACCGTCATGATCGACAAGACTGCGGACCTGGCCGGACCCGGCATCGGCGACTACGCGGACCTGGAGACGATACTGCCCCGCGACTACGCCTCGCTGCTCGACCGCAAGGAGACCCAGCGGGCCCTGTTCGCGGCGAAGCGCTACATCGAGGACAACCTGTGTAGCGAGCTCAACCTCATGCCGGTGACGGTCCCGTTGATCGTCGACGTCGAGAGCGGCGTCAACGACTATCTCGACCGCGACGGCTCGCGCACGCCGATCCAGTTCCACATCTCGAACGACCGCGACAAGAACCCCATCGACGCCCAGGTCGTCCAGGCCGCGACCAAGTGGAAGCGCGTCGCCCTCCGACAGTTCGACATGAAGCCCGGAGAAGGACTGCTGACGGACATGCGGGCCGTGCGCAAGGACTACTTCCTGGACCACGATCACAGCGCGTACGTCGATCAGTGGGACTGGGAGCTGGCGATCACGAGGCAGCAGCGCAATCTCGACTTCCTGACGGGAGTCGTCGACAAGATCTGGAAGGTGCTCAAGGGTGCCGAGCGGCACGTTCAGCACGAGTTTCCCCGGCTGCGATCGAGCAAGTATCCCAACCTTCCGGAACAGCTCACCTTCCTCCACGCCGAGGAGATCCTCGAGCGCTATCCCCACCTGCCTCGCAAGGCGCGCGAGACGGCGATCCTGCAGGAGCATCCCGCGATCTTCATCTACGGCATCGGCTGGACGCTGAAGGACGGATACCCCCACGAGATGCGCGCCGCGGATTACGACGATTGGGTCACCGAGACGACCTCGCGCGACGGGCGGCCGATGCATGGACTGAACGGCGACATCCTGGTGTGGAACCCCGTCACGAGGCGCCGCCACGAACTGACTTCGATGGGAGTCCGGGTCGATGCCCGGTCCCTGAGGAAGCAGCTCGATCTCACGGGTCAGCTCGAGCTTCTCGAATACCCCTATCACCAGGCGATTCTGAAGGACGAGATCCCGCTCAGCATCGGCGGCGGGATCGGGCAGTCACGGACCTTCATGACGCTGCTGCGGAAGGCGCACCTCGGTGAGGTCAGCGTCACGGTGTGGCCGGAGGTCCTGAAGAAGATGTGCTCGAGGAAAGGCATCCACGTCCTCGAGTAGCGGTCCTCGGGTAGAGCCGCAGCGCGACGACGCGGGCCGGAGCCGCGCCGGGGGTGCTATTCTGTCCCGCAACGACCCCGGAACTTCCGAACGCGTTGGAGGCGGAGTCTCATGCGTCGTGGCACACTCGCATTCCTCGGCGGGCTCCTGTTTGTCGCGAGCGCCTGCGGATACCCTCCGGGGGCTCCCCCGTCGACGATTCCCGCCGCTCCGGTCGCCGCGATCGTGCCGACCGAGCTCGAAAAACACGGCGACGTCCGCACGGACGACTACTACTGGCTGAAGGACCGCGACGATCCCGACGTCATTCGCTACCTGGAAGCCGAGAACGAGTACACCGCGGAGACCATGAAGCACACCGCGGCCTTCCAGAAGAAGCTGTTCGACGAGATCGTCGGCCGCATCAAGAGGAACGACGAGTCGGCGCCCTTCAGGGACGGCGGCCACTACTACTACGAGCGCTTCCGGGAGGACGGCGAGTATCCGATCTACTGCCGCAAGAAAGGCTCGCTCGACGCCTCCGAGGAGATCCTGCTGGACGTCAACGAGCTGGCCGAGGGTCACGACTACTACGCGGTCAGCGGCGTGAAGGTCAGCTCCGGCCGGGACATCCTGGGCTACGCGACGGACACCGTCGGCCGCCGCAAGTACACCCTGCGATTCAAGACCCTCGCGACCGGCGAGACGCTGCCCGACGAGATCCCGGACGTCACGAGCAACTTCGCGTGGGCCGAGGACGACAAGACCGTATTCTACACCAAGCAGGATCCGACCACGCTGCGGTGGTTCAGGACCTATCGGCACGCCCTGGGAACGGATCCCGCGAACGACGAGCTGGTCTACGAGGAGGAAGACGAGACCTTCAGCACGGCGGTGTTCAAGACCAAGTCCAAGAAGTTCATCATGATCGCTTCGGACCAGACGTTGAGCTCCGAGTACCGCTACCTCGAGGCGGACGATCCCACGGGGAAGTTCCGCGTGCTCCAGCCCCGCGAGCGGAATCACGAATACACGGCCGATCACCTCGGCGACCACTTCTACATTCGGACCAACAGGGACGCGAAGAACTTCCGCCTGATGAAGACGCCGGTCACGAGCACCGATTCGCGCGCCTGGACCGACGTTATCCCACATCGTGACGACGTCTTCCTCGAGAACTTCGAGCTGTTCCGGGACTACCTGGTCGTCGAGGAGCGCGCGAACGGCCTGATCCAGATGCGAATTCGCCCGTGGTCGGGAGAGGCCGAGCACTACCTCGACTTCGGCGAGCCCGCGTACCTCGCCTCCATCGAGGTCAACGCCGAGCTCGACACTCCCGTCGTGCGCTACGCCTATGCCTCGTTGACCACTCCCAAGACGATCTACGATTACGACATGGCGACGCGGAAGAAAACGCTGCTCAAGCAGGACGAGGTCCTGGGCGGGTTCGACCCGGCGAGCTACACGACCGAGAGAGTGTGGGCGACGGCGCGCGACGGCGTCAAGGTCCCGATCTCGCTCGTCTATCGCAACGGGTTCCGCAAGGACGGCTCGAGCCCCTTGCTGCTCTACGGCTACGGATCCTACGGGTCCAGTCTCGATGCCTCGTTCCGCTCCGAGAGGCTCAGCCTTCTGGACCGGGGGTTCGTGTACGCGATCGCTCACGTCCGCGGCGGCGAGGAGCTCGGACGCCAGTGGTACGAGCACGGCAAGCTGCTCCAGAAGAAGAACACGTTCACCGACTTCATCGACACCGCGCAGTTCCTGGTGGAACACGGCTACGCCGACCCGCAGCGCGTCTTCGCGATGGGTGGCAGCGCGGGCCGGTCTCCTGATGGGCGCGGTGGTCAACATGCGACCCGAGCTGTGGAGGGGTGTCGTGGCCGCGGTGCCGTTCGTGGACGTGGTCACGACCATGCTCGACGACACGATCCCGTTGACGTCCGAGGAGTACGACGAGTGGGGCGACCCGAACGACAAGCAGTACTACGACTACATGCTGTCGTACTCGCCGTACGACAACGTCGAGGGGAAGGCCTACCCGAACCTGCTCGTGACCGCAGGCTTGCACGATTCCCAGGTGCAGTACTGGGAGCCGGCCAAATGGGTCGCCAAGCTGAGAGCGACGAAGACCGACGACAACCTGCTGTTGCTCGACACGAACATGGAGGCCGGGCACTCCGGAACGACGGGCCGCTTCAAGCGCTACGAGGAGACCGCGCTCGAGTACGCCTTCATCCTCGATCTCGCGGGGATCCGGGAGTAGCGCGCCGGGCGCTCGACCCATCGCCGCTCATTCCGCCATCCGGGCCGCTCCAAGCGTCCACCGCAGGGTGAAGGCCCACCCCTTGCACGGGCGTGAAATGCCACGCGTTGCCGCGTATCATCGGAGGGCATGATGCGCCGCCCGCTCGTTCTGCTGCTCCTCGCTGCCGCCGGCTGCGGAGCCCCACCCTTGCGCATCGCGCGCCCGCCCAAGGCTGGAGAGCCCACGCTGCGAGTCCTCACCTACAACGTGAACTTCGGTCTCGCCGGCGATCGGGAGGGGCTCAACGCCATCCGTGCCGCCGACGGAGATCTCGTCCTCCTCCAGGAGACGACCCGGCGTTGGGAGGAGGCGATCCGCACGGACCTCGCCGATCTCTACCCTTACATGCAGTTCCACCACTCGGGTGGCGCCGGCGGAATGGCCGCGCTCGCAAAGCGGCCCTTCGAGGATGGCGGCGTGCTCCCCGCCGAAAGCTGGTTCCCCGCCTGGATCGTGCGCGCGCAGACCGAGCTCGGGACCGTGCAGGTCCTGAACATCCATCTGCGTCCGGGCTTCGGTGAGAACGGTGGCGTCGTCAGCGGCTACTTCACGACGCCGAGGATCCGCGAGAAGGAGATCGCCGCGTTCGCCGGCCGGCTCGACGAGACGCTGCCCACGCTAGTCGTCGGTGACTTCAACGAGGACGAGGACGGCCGCGCTCTGAAGAGACTCGAGGCGAACGGCTTCCGCACCGCGCTCCCCGAGTTCGCGCCGAAGGCGAAGACCTGGCGCTGGCCGACGAGCCTCATCGACCTCACCGGGCGCTTCGACCACGTGGTCTACGACGCGCGCCTGGAGCCGCTCTCCATCGAGGTTCTCGAGGAGCAGGGCCGCTCCGACCACCTCCCGTTGCTCGCGGTCTTCACGACCGCGAGCGGCGGCTGATGCTGATCGGGAAACAAGCGCCAGGAACACGAACGGACGGCGATGGCGGCGGCGATCACAAGCGATCGTGAGGCACCTCTTCCCACTTCTTCTGGAAGAACACCACCACGCTGCCGAACTCCCCCTTGCCGTGCAGGGCCAGATGCACGTTGCCGCATAGATTGCGGTGAAGCACGGCGATCAGGCGGTTGAGGTTGTAGCAGTGCTTCTCCATGAGGGGAGCGCGGAACGGGTTGCCGTGCACCAGATTGGCGAGGTTGTGAAGCAGGGGCAGCCTCCCGCGCAACCGGCCGAGCACCCTCAAGGCGAGACGGGTGCGGCGCTCATATGGAAACTGGACACAGCCGACGCCGCCTTCCTCGAGGAGGTGGATCAGTCGGGTGAAGATGGCCTCGCCACGCCGAGGGTGGATGTGCTGGAAGACCAGCGACGAGTGGATCAGATCGAACGTCTGCGCGGTCTCCCAGAAGCCGTCCGTAATGCGCACGAACTCCAGATTCGACAGCGAGAGCTCGGAGCACCTCTTCCTGGCCTCGCGCAGCATGGACGGGGAGATGTCGGCGCCGACCGCGAAGCCGGAGACGAGAGCGATGGGCATGGTGCAACGACCGACGCCGCAGCCGAAGTCCAAGGCGCGCGCCGGCTTGAAATCCGGGGCGACGTGCGCGCGAATCGTGCGCATCACGAACTCGACGTGCTCCTCGCCTGATTGGAAGAACTCCCGGATGGTGCCGTCGTTCAGTTCCTGCCTGCGGAAGCGCTCGCGGCTGAGCACGCCGTAGTACGGCTCGGCCTGACCGAACCTCTCCCATTCGCGTTCCGGTTTTCTCCTCAGCACGAGATGCGCTGCGAACCCTGCTTCTCGGCGGGTGCGCCCTCCACGATGTCGGCCCCTGACTGCACCGTCTCGGATCCTCGAAAAAGCGGCCGAAGACGGCCTTTCCCCGGCGCGACTACCCCGAAACCGTCTCCGGACCTATTCCTTATTAGACATCGGAAGGGAGCGAAACGCATGCGTATCTGTGCCACGATTCTCGTGACGCTCGTGCTCGTGGCCGCGGCCGGCCACGCCGGGGACGAAGGCTCCGCCCGCCTCGAATCCCGGGGAGAGGGTCTCCAAGCAGCGACCTTCGACACCCTCTCCGGGACGGTGACGGTCTATCTCCCGGAGGACATCGCGGCCGGCGACACGATCTCCGGAACGGTGGAGGCCGACCCCGCCGGCGACAGCGACAAGAAACGCGAGAAGAACCTCGGCACGCTCTCCGGCTACGTTTTGGAGGTCGAGGACGAGGACGAGGACGAAAGAGAAGAGGTGGGCGACGGCCGCTTCGCGGTGCACGTTCCGGAGGCTCCGCGCCGGGACGAGGTGGTTCGGCTCGTCCTACGCGAGATCCGTGATGGCAAGCCCGGGCGGGAGATCGACGGCGTGGACGTACCGCTGCGCTCTCCTTCGGAGACCCCCGGGGAGTTCCGGCTCCCGAGCGTCGCGCAGACCGGGCGCTCCGCGATCGTTCGCGGGCCGTTCGATGGCGATCTCGCGACGACCGGGCTGACCGTTGGCGAGATCGAGGCCCTGCCGCTGGCCGAATCTCCACGCATGGCGATCTTCCGCACGCCGCAAGAGATCGTCGGGGTCTCTCGCGCCGCGCTTCGGGAGCGCGGAGAAACCGTCGCCGAGGGCGAGATCCGCAACGTCGCCGTCAGCCTCTCGGCTCCGAAGCTCGACCTCATGAAGGGTGAGTCCACGACGTTGACGACGGTCGTGACCGGTCTCGAGGATCTCGGCGAGGAGATTCCCCTGGAGCTCGACGTATCGCCTCCCGCGGTGGTTGCCGTGGAGGGAGGCAATCGTCACACCGTGGTGATCCGCCCCGGAGACGTCGGCGAGAACGGAGCCTACCGCCTGAGCCTGCGAGTCACCGGACGGCTCGCCGGTGGCTGGAACGCCGAGGCCACGGTGCGGGTCCCCGAGCCGGAGCCGCCCGCGGACCGCTTCGCGCTGGTCATCGAGGGGGAGGTCGTCGGCTACATCGCGGTCGTCAGCCGCGAGCCGATCGTCTTCGAGGCCGGTCTCGGCCTCGGCCGCCCGCTGTACGACTGGATCGAGAGCAGCTTCGAGAACGGACCCGTTCGGAGGAGCGGCGAGATCGTCGGCTGCGACCAGGACGGCGTCGAACGCGAGGTGCAGGCGTTTCACGCGGCGGTCATCGACTCGGTGCGCTTTCCCCCTCTCGATGCGAGCGACGATTCGCCGGCCTACTTGACCATCGCCCTCGGGCCCGAGTCGATTCGCCACGAGGAGGGCTCGGGCAAGCGGGTCCACGTTCCCCAGGCCAACGAGAAGTGGATGCGCTCCAACTTCAGTTTCGAGCTGGGCGGCCGGTCCGTCGAGAGGGTCAACAAGATCCAGTCGTTCACCTGGAAACAGAAGGTCATCGGCGACACCCCCGGAAGCCGTCGCGAGCCGACGCGTCACCCCACCGGGATCGAGACCCCGGACTTCAAGCTGACGGTCTCGACCACCGACGTCGACTCGTGGGAGCTGTGGCACCGCGCCTTCGGCGGTCAAAGCCAACGCACCGACGACGCCGTCGAGAGCCGCCTCGTCTTCCTGGGCCCGGATCGGGTCGAGCCCCTCGCTCGGATCGAGCTGCGCGAGACGGCGCTTGCATCCCTCGAAATCGGGCCGGCGAGCGACCCGGAGAATGGCCAGCATCACGTCACCATCGAGCTGATCAACGGCAAGACGTCCTTCGATAAGGAGGTTCCATGAGCGCGAAGAGAATCCTGATCGTGCTGAGCGTCGTCACTTTCCTCGCGACGGTGAGCGTCGGCACCGCCGCGGCAGCGGGCTACATCAAGTTCGACGGGATCGACGGCGAGACCAGGGACAAGGACCACAAGGGCTGGATCGACGTCGCGTCGGTCTCCCAACCCGGTCACCAGGCCGGCGCCGGCAGCGGGGCGGCGGGTCGCCGCGGCTCCATTCCCGTCCAGGACATCACCGTGACCAAGACATCCGACAGCGCCAGTCCGAAGCTGGCCGAGGCCGTGTGCAAGGGCAAGGTCTTTGCCAGGGTCGAGATCCACGTCCCCGTCTCCGGCGACGGCCCGGCCGGAAGCACGCCGTACACCTACGAGCTTCGCAACGTGCGCGTGACGAGCTACAGCGTGAGCGCGTCCGGATCGTCGGGAGGAGACCGCCCGACCGAGCAGATCTCTCTCAACTTCGAGGAGATCAAGGTCAGCTACGCGAGGCCCGGGAGCACGAGCAAGGGCAACGTGGAGACGACCTGGAAGGTCGAGAAGGGCGAGTAGCGAACCCGGTCCGGGCCTCGGCTGGTCGCGGGCGGTCTCACCGTCGAATCTCGACAAAAAAGGGAACGGTGAGCGGGAAGTCCGCCTCCTGGCCGTGGCCGTTTGGACTACAGTGGCTCGTGGCAACGGACCATGCAAGGAGATACGTCATGAGCCCCACGAGCTCTCGGCATTGGGATGCGGTGGTCATGCTGGTCGCGGCCTTCGGAGTCGGCCTGTCGGCCGCAGACGTCGGCGAGCCCCACCAGGGACCGATCGTGCAATACGGGACGATGCACGAGGCCATCGCACAGCAGCAACACGAGGGGCGGGTCAGCTTCGGCGAGGTCGTGAAGCGCCCCCACTTTTACGGCGTGGCCGCGCTCGAGGGACTCCGCGGCGAAGCCACGATCCTCGACGGGAAAGTCACGATGACCACCGTCGACGTCGATGGTCGGATGCAACCGATCGAGGGGCCGGCGAGCGACAAGCAAGCGACCTTGCTGGTGGGGGCATACGTTTCTTCCTGGTCGAAGCACGCCGTGAGTCAAGACGTCGGTGCTGGGGAGTTCGACAGCTACATCGCCGACGCGGCAGGCAAGGCCGGCATGAGGACGAGCGAGCCGTTCCTGTTCACCATCGAGGGCGAGTTCACCGACGTCAGGTTGCACGTCATCAACGGAGCCTGTCCGATGCATGCTCGACTGAAGGACGTTGAACTCCCCAAGGAACAGCAACCGTTCGCGAGCGTTGTGCCGCGAGTCAAGGGTACGCTCGTCGGGGTGTTCGCCAAGGATGCGGTGGGGAAGCTCACGCATCCCGCGACGTCGACGCACGACCACCTGTTGTTCGAGGATCCCGCGACGGGGAAGACGGCGACCGGCCACGTCGAGCGGGTCGGACTGCGGGCGGGGTCGGTGGTGCGCTTCCCGCAGTCGTAGGCAAGTGTCACGCGCCGCACTGCTCGGCGGGCGCGGCGGACCGCTGGGAGTGACCCATACCGTGGGATGGACTTGGTCGGTGTCCCCGCCGGGAACGTCGCCGTAGACCCGGGCCGGGGCGCTCCAGTTGTTCCCCTGATCGGAGAGTACGACAGGTAGGTGTCGGGGTCCCCGTCGCGGCTGTCCGTCCAGACCACGTAGATCCGGCCGTTGAAGGCGCCGGCGGTAGGGTGACCGACGACATGACCTCGTCCGAGCCGAGCCAATTCACGCCGCCGTCGAGCGAGCGGTCCATGAGAATCGACGGAGGCTGGAGCTGGAGGTAGAGGCTCTTGCCTCTCGGTTTACGCCGATACCGCGCCCGTGTCAGCGGACGAGGCGACCGCGAGGGGATTCCGTAGCGCCCAGGGTCCTTCCGGGCCCACTTCGGTGGCCGAGTCGTGCTAGGGTTCCGCCATGCCGTGCCTCGTGGGATGCATCGCCCTGGCCACTCCCCGGCTGGCGATCGTGCTGGTCGTCCTGTTCAGCGACTACATCGGGCGCGCGTACGAAACGACCCTGTGGCCGCTGCTCGGGTTCTTCTTCATGCCCCTGACTACCCTGGCCTACGCCTGGGCGATCAACGCACGCGGCTCGGTCGCCGGCGTCCACCTGGTGGTCGTCGTCATCGCGGTCCTGATGGACCTCGGACTCATCGGCGGCAGCGCCAGGGCTCGCCACAAGAAGGCCTAGCTCCGGCTGACCCGAGCTTGTTCTGCCTCCTAGGGACAGCTACCGGTGAGGTCCTTGGCCGTGTCGCCGCACGTGTTGGAGGGTGAAAGACCGGAGCGCTCGCCTCCGGTGGCAAGGCCCCAGGAGCTTTCGACCCCCAGCCCATTGCTCCCGACGACGACGAACCACAGATCTCCTGCGGGAACCGAGGTCCAGGTCGCGGGGTTTCCGATGTCGCACACCGCCCCCGCGATCGTGTAGGCCCACACTTGACCGAGATCCCCGTAGATGACCTTCGCGCTCGGCGGAGCGCACTGGTCGTCCCACGTTATCGCGATCTCGCTGCCGTCCGGCGTCAGGCGCTCCGCGCTCATCGCAGTGCCGCCTCCCGCGCCGTCGGGAACCGGCGGTGGGGCCGCGGCGAGCGCGGCGCAAGTCTCGTTCAGGCACTCCTCCGGATCGAGGAAGTGCACGACGACGTTGTCCAGGTACCAGTACAGCTCGCGCTGCGCGTTGTAGTAGTGCCACCGGATCTGGACGTCGGGGGAATCTGCGGCCTGAGCCGAGATGTCGAGGATCGCGTGCTGCGAGTTGGGGCTCGATGTCCCTGCCCATTGCGCCACGGTCACCCAGGCGCCGCCGGTCTGCGCCGAACGAACATCGACGGCGGCGACCTCGCCGGCGCTTGCGGCGAACCAGTGATCGAACTCCAAGGTGACGATGGGATCGGAGGTCAGGTCCAGCGCGGGAGTGATGAGCTGCTCGTTCATGACGTCGCCGCCTCCGGTGCACGAGGAGTCCGCCGCGGCCCACGTCCCGGCCAGCGGGGACGCGGGGTCCGGGCTGGCACACCCGGACGGATCGGCCGGGGTGTCTGCGAACCACGTGAAGCCGTCGGGGCTCCCGTCCATGGAGCCGTCGATGACGGTCCATCCTGCGGGCGGCACGATCCCGGACTGGAAGCTCTCGCTCAGAACGGTGCCGCTCCGCTCGGCGATGACCTCGCCCACCATCTGCCACGAGGTCGCCGACCAGCTCCCTTCGTTCGAGGAAATGTCGACCTGGAGCTCCATCATCGAGCCGCACTGCAGCGTCTCCGTGAGCCGGGCGATGAAGTGCGGCGGGAGGGTAGCGCTCTGCGCTCCGGGAGCCACGCTGCCCACGGTCGCCGTGTCGTCCAGCATCACGACGCCGGCGGTGATCGGAGTCACCTGAGCGATGACCCCGGAGAGCGCGTCGGTCCCGGCGTTCTTCACCGTCACGCTGAACTCGACCTGCTCTCCCGCCTCCCAGCGGCCGTTGCCGAGGCCCGCCGCACCGGTCGAGCAGGCGTCGGTCTCGAGCTGGTGGGACACGAACTCCCCGACGGCGCCGCACGCCTGCGCCTCGAAGGTCAGGATCAGCGTCCAGCTCGACAGCTGCCCGACGTCAGCGCCGGCGTCGTCGGTGACCTCGAGCAGCCACGTCCCGTTGGCCCCGAGCCCGTCGAGCGTGGCGAGCGAGCCCTCGGGACGGAAGCGTCCCGTGTACGGCGGGGCTCCCGCGGTGATCGCGGTCGCCGCCTCGTCGTCGAACACCGTGCCGGTGAAGTTCTCTCCCGTTCCTCCGTTGTCGGTGCTCAGCTCCACGCGCGTCCCGTTGGGGCCGATCAGGAAGATGTCGAGGTCGCCGTCGTAGGTGTGCGTGATGTTGAGCCGGACGTCGACATCGAGCACCGTCTCGGTGTCGGCGACCACGATGGGACTGGTGAAGGTCGTGTTGTCCGCGATCGGCCGGGGGGTGTCCGTGCTGGGGTACTCGGGGATGTTGTTCACGCCGGTGGCGAAGGCGTAGTACGCCCCCCCGTTGTCGGCGACGGCGGCGTTTCCGGCCGGGTCCACGGAGCGCACCCAGAAGTGGTAGCTCGAACACTCGCTCAGCCCCTGGACGTTCACCTGGTGCGAGGTGACCGGAGCCGCAACCGTCGTGGTGGACCAGGCCGGCGGGGACACGGCGTAGGACACCGTGCTGTCCGAGAGTTCGTCGGTGACCCACGTGACGATCGCGGACGATCCGGTCACGGCGCCGACCTGGACGTTGCCGATCACCGGCGCGGCGCAATCCACGGTGGCGGCGTCCTCGCGGGGAACGTTCACCCCGCCCTGGCCGTCGTCGGCATCGATGTAGCGCACGGTGAGACCGTCCCCGTGGGCCACCGATAGCGTGCCGTCGCCGTTCACGGGCGGAGCAGTCCCGAGGCCGATGGTTCCGGTGAAGGTGCCGGAGCCGACCGGCGTCTCGATCAGCGTCAACGTCTCCGGCGCCGGCTCGGTGCCCGACCACAGGATGACGTCCTGGCTTCCGGCGCCGCGGATCGAGCCGTCGTTCACCTCGACCGAGACGGTCGCCGAGCAACTGTAGAGATCCGTATCCAGCTTGACCGAGCCGGCGTCGTCGAACAGCGAGCAGGCCGGAAGGGCGTTCGGCCCTGCCTGGTTCGTCGCCCACACGTTCTGGATGCGGACTCCGCGATTGGGACAGTTGGCGCAGTGGTGCAGGGCAACGACCTTGTTGGTGACTCGCGACAGAACCGGCGAGCCCGAGTTGCCGCCCTCGGTGTCGCAGAAGTAGCCGATCTCTCCCACGGTTCCGCCGACGCACACCGGCTCGTTCTGAGAGAAGACCTCGCAAAAGCCGTCCGGGTTGTTCTGGTCCGACGGGTGGGTGGAGTACAGGGCGATCTCCTTGGGACGTCCGGCGGGATGCCCCACGATGTAGATCGTCTCGTCGATGTCGACCAGCCGGTTGTCGATGAGCAGCCAGCCGTACGTCGACGCCGGGTCTTCGCCCGCGGGCGCCTGGATCAACGTGTAGTCCAGGTTGCGATGGTTCTCGAGCCAGGTTCCACCCATGAACGAGTATTCGAAGGTGGCGCCGCCCCCGCCGCACACGGGGTCTTCGTACATGAACTGGAACTCCATCCGGTCCAGCTCGCCCTGGGTGTCGAAGTCGCTGTCGTCCCACGTGCAATGGTTGTTCGTGAGGACGTGGTTCTGGCACGACACCAACCAGGCGGTGCACAGGGCGCTTCCGTCCATCACGATCCTGGCCACGGCTCGCGCCTCGTCGTAGACGTCGGGGAACGTGTTCTCGTGGCACACCGCGTCGTCCTTGTCGTCGGTCCCGCAGATCGCTCGCATCGCTTCGCGAGTTCCGTAGCGCTCCTCCAGCTCGACGCGCGAGTAGCCGCGGGTGACCCGCTCGATGCGGTAGCCGTAGAACCCGTGATCCTCGTTCTTCGAGTACAGGTCGATGATCGCCTCGGGACCGAGGATCATCTTCGAGATGAAGTCTCCACCTTTGTCCTTGAATCCCCTGCCCCGGTAGACGTGGACCTGCTTGCGCGCGGGGTCCCGGATCTCCACCCAGTCCCCCGGAGCCAGCTCGAAGCGCTTGAACTCGAAGACCAGGTACTCGGCGTCGGGATAGTAGAAGCGGTCCGACCACACCGGCCCCGTGCTGCCCTGCTGGGCACGGGGGTAGGGGTGCGGTGTTTCCAGCACGACCTCTTTCAGGTGCTCGCCGATCACGAGCGGCTGTTGTGCGGCGGCTCCGCTCGCGATGACGAGCAGACCGAGAGCGATGGGAACCGACGAGCGGTGCGGCCGTGGATAGCGGAACATTTTGCCTCCCCTTTGAGCTCGAGAACGACCATTCAGGTACTCGAATTCTGTCCGGAAATCAATCGATCTCGAGCTTTTTGTTGTGCACGAAAAGGGGCATTACGGTCTCCGGCGCGCGCTCGCTTCGCGCAATCCCGCCGAATCTCGGCGGCCCCGAGCCGTTATTCGCGGTCCGACCGTCGAGCCGCACGCGGACGGCCACCTGCGGACGCCGGCATGACCGAGGGATCCCCCGGCGGGGCGAAGGGGCTGCCGCCGAAACCTACTTTCCTTCTCGTGCCACGATGGATGGCCAGTTGGCATCGGCTTTCCCGAGAAAGCCTCCTCGATCAACGTCAAACAGCGCCTTGACTTTGTGGTCGTAGTTCAGGACGAGGCGGTCTTGGAAGATCTGCCACGTCTCGATCTTCACGGGGGCGGTGTAGCCCTTGGCTGCACCGTAGGCGCAGAAGCCACCGAACGCGGGAGCGTAACGGTCCGGTTCCGTCTCGAACATCGCTTTGTTCTCGGGGGACCGGAACCGGTAGGTGGCCCCGCGGTGGCGCGTGGTGATTCCCGTCTGTCCCTCGAGCGCCCTCCCCTCGGTGAAGAACGCCACCGGATCGTAGCCCTCCAGAGCCAGACCCGTTCTGTCCACGTTCACCAGATCTTCGGCCGTCGCCGCGCCGGTTGCCAGGATCAGGGAAACGGTGAAGATCGCTGCGTGTCGCCTCATCGGTTCCTCCTCGATCGTCTCTCGGTGGCGACCACGGTCGCCCCGGCAATCTCCCTTCTCCTCTCCGTATTTCTTGCCGTTCGTTCAGGACAACTCTCCGGCCCGGTCCTCCGCGAACTTCTCCTGCGGTCGACGGGTCCCGGTCCCACCGATTGGCATCGCAAGCCGCGGGGCGTGACAGGTCTCACCGCGCCTATAATACGGGCGTACGCGCGGTCGATCACTTGGTGGACGATTCCGCATGAGCGAAGTGGGGAAGAGACGCATCATGGCCCTAGCCGTCGTTATCGTCGCGGTGCTGACGAGCGCCGGCCCCGCCCATGCGCAGGACGACCCGCACGCCGCGTGTGCCGCGCCCCCGGCCTACGTCCCCGCCGAGTTGCTCGAGCGCCCGGTGCCGCTGCGAAAGGGCGTCGGCAACTCGGCCGAAGACGTTACCACCTCCTCCAAAGAGGCCCAGGCGTTCTACAACCAGGGGCTCAATTACCTGGAGTCGTACGTGTGGATCGAGGCGTCGCGCTCTTTCCACCAGGCGCTGCGTCTCGACCCCGAGCTCGCCATGGCCGACCTCGGCCTGAGCCGCGTGTACTCCGGTCTCGACAACCCGGAAGATGCCAGGCGGTACTACGAGAAGGCGCGCGAGCTTGCATCCGGCGTCACCGACCGCGAGCGACGCCGCATCGAGATCCGCGGCAAGCAGCTCGCGGCGATGGAGAACCTCGAAGACACCGCGCTCCTCGTCGCGTACCGCAAGACCATCGACGACGCCCTCGCCGCCGACCTCGACGATCCCCAGCTCTGGCTCCTGCGCGGCAACGCCTCGGAGCCCACGGCTGCCGGCCGCGGTCAGCGCGGCACCTCTGCGTCCGTCGCGTTCTACGAGCAGGTCCTCTCGCGCGTACCCGATCACGCCAGCGCGCACCATTATCTCGTTCACACCTACGAGAACATCGGGCGCATCGACAAGGCGCTCGAGCACGGCGAGGCCTTTGCGCGTCTCGCGCCGTCCATCCCGCACGCCGCCCACATGTGGGGGCACGACCTGCGCCGCGTGGGGCGTGTCGACGACGCCATAGCCCAGTTCAAGAAGGCCGACGCCCTCGAGCGCGCGTACTACGAGGCCGAGAAGCTCGACCCCAGCCTCGACTGGCACCACGGCCACAACCTCGACCTGCTCGCGCTGTGCTACCAGTACAAGGGGCAGATGAAGCTGGCCGAGGCGACCATGCGGGAGGTGGCGGCCCTCGAGGTCCTGGATGCGTATCGCGCCTATGGCCTGAGGGTGCTTCCCGGCTTTCTCAACCATCGCGCGCGTTACGCGGAGGCGCTGGAGGCGGCGCGCACCATGATCGTCTTCGAGTACCCGCAGGCGCGGACCGTCGGCCATGCTCTGGCGGGGCAGGCGCTGGTCGGGCTCGGGCGCATCGACGAGGCGCGAGAGCAGCTCGCGGCCGCGGAGCGCGACCTGGAGAACGTTCCCCGCGTGACCGCGGGGATCATCCCCAACCGCGGGATCGTCGAGGGCTGGGTCGAGGCGCTGCGGGGCGAACTCCTGCTGCGCACCGGACGAATGGACGAGGGTCGCGCCATGCTGAAGGAGGCGCAGCGCGCGCTCCGCGCCGCGCCCGGCCCGGACGCCTGGATCCAGGCACTGTTTCGTCTGGAGACGATGGCGCGCAGCGCGCGCGAGGCCGGCGACTGGGAGCTGGCGGATTACACCGCGCGCCAGATGCTCGACCATGACGCGGCCTACGGCGGGAGTCATCTCGCACTGGCCCTCGTGCTCGAT
>Ga0302046_10001036_pt1 | contig 26421 bp, 28 predicted proteins | sample RVTome_11_FD_200261 | JGI IMG/M metagenome (GOLD analysis project Ga0302046, IMG submission 200261) | Soil microbial communities from uranium-contaminated site in the Upper Colorado River Basin, Wyoming, United States - RVT147D111 (version 2) ... | reverse complement strand
TACCGGCAAGCTGCTCAAACGGCCGATGGCGGCCACTTTCAACCAACCTGAGCCTCGGGCGTCGCTACGCTCCGACCACCGGCCGCCTTCGAGCGGAATCGGTGGCCGGATTCGGCGGAATGGGCAACTTCGGACTGATCCTGCTCCAGCACGTCGCGAACGAGGCTCGGGAGCTGCTCGCCGCGGTCGACGTCGAGCGGAGCGACGCTGCCGAAGCGGCCACCGAGCACAGCGCGCCTCCAGAAGCGACCGATGGCGTCTGATCGCCCGCCCTCGGTCCACTTCGTGCCGGACTCGCCGGAGGATGTCGACTACCGCGCCCTCGCCGAGACGGTCTACACCGTCGCCGCGGAGCGACAGGCGGCCGCGCTCAAGGTGCGGGACGCCGTGCTCGCGGCGCTCGACCGCGGCGATGTCGTCGGCGCCCGGGGCTTGGTCGAGCGGTGGACCGAGGAGGCGATCGAGGAGATCGCCGCGAGCTTGTGACGGCGTGGTGGGGGCGCCGGGGCAGGACGAAGCGCCCGCCCCGGCGCCCCCCCGCACAAGAGGCCACCTAGTCCGGAGCCGCACCGATGAGCGAGCCGCAGCAGATACCCCCCGGAGACGTCTTCCTCCGCCCCGGCGAGGTAGCCCGCCGCCTCGGCTACTCCGCCCAGGGAGGTCGACCGCCTCGCCGCCACCGACGACACCTTCCCCCGCTGGCGACAGATCGCGGCCACCGGCTCGAGGGGGATCTTGCAGAGCGAATTGGACGCCTGGCTGCGCTCCTTGCCGGAGGCGCCGGAGAACGAGACGATCAAGAAGGCGCGGCGACGCAACACGCCGCCAGTAGACGCCCCCCAAGGGCTGAGGGTAGCGTCCCCGAGCACGAGGGCGAAGCCTGCGCGGCCAGGCCAACGTGCTCTCGGTCGGTGCGCCGGGGGGTACCCCCCTCTCGCCGGGCTGGTGCGCGCAGCGACACGGCGGCGACACGCGGCGCCGCGGTCGGCGCGGCGAGCCGCCGGCGCGGGCGAGGCGCTCCGCGCCGGCGGCTGGTTTCGCCGATCGACGCGAGCGCCGACACCGTGATTGCGAGTCGCGGCGCCGCCGGCGAGCGGCGGCGGGCGCGGCGAGTTGGCGCCGCCGAACTAGGCGGGAGTCCCGCGGGGTCGGTCACTCAGCATGCGCTTCCTATCCCCCGGGAGCGTCAGAGTGTTGGGGAGTCTACCGGGTTCCCGCGCGGAGGCTCCCCGCCGTCCGCGGCCGCCGCGGCCTCCGCCGCTTCGGCTCGGATCGTGTCGCCATAGACCCGCTCCCACTCCTCTCGCGAGCTCACGCCGGCGACGGCGAGCACCCCGAACGAGCGCCCGCCGCTCGTGAGGTCGAGCGCCCGGGCGTTGGTGTAGACGCCGCCGTCTTCCCGCGCGGCGTCGGCCAGAGTCTCGAGGGCGGCCGAGAGGTTCGGCCGGCGGCGGCCGAGATGAGCGTCGAGGATCCGCTGCCGGACTTCCTGCCGGTACACGTTGCTCGCGATCGGGATCGCCGAAGTGTCGGAGAGGTAGCGCTTCCGCGCGTCCCGGAACAGCTCGACCAGGTCGGGAGCGAGACCCTTCCCGGCGACCCGGTCGGGGTGGTAGTGCTCGACCGCTTGCGGGGAGATCGCGACCCCGAACTCCGCCTTGATGGCCGCTGCAACTTCCTTCGGGGTGCGGAAGCACGCCAACTGACAGACCGCGAACACCTTCGCGTCGGGTGAGAGCTTCCCGCTGGTGCTTTTCATCGACGGCCTGCGTCAGGGTGGGTCAACCCCCCTCCTCGTTCAACAACTGCTCTCGGATCGCCCGCGCTTTCTCGAATGCCTCCGCTGTCTGGCGCATCTTCAAGAACTCCTCGGCCGCCTTGGCGACCGGCCGCAGCAAGCCCTCGATCGACTCCAAGCGCTGCTCGATTCGGGCCAGAACTTCGTCACGCTCACTCATCGTTGCCACCTCCTCTTGCTCGATCTCTCGGGACGTTCTCACCTCTCTCCACCATCGCCTCTTCCTTCGTCCGCTTCAGCCACTCCACGAGCGTGTCTATCTGCTCGGGAGCAAGGACGACCACCTGATCGTGATCGCGATGGTCGCCAAGATCCTGCTTGATGCAGACAAAGCCTTCGTCCGAGCAGTAGACTTCGACCTGCTTCATCTCGTACTTCATTTCCTCTCATCCTCCTGGCCGCTAAGTCTATGACAAACTCCCGGCTCTCCCCGAAGGGGAGCCGGGTTGTCCCGGTCGCGTGTCCCGGCGAGCGGGACAGCTTGTCCCGGCGCCGAAAGCGCCTGTCGCGAAAGGCAGTTTTAGCTCGATCAAGCGAGCCTTCGGGACAACGGTGAGACAGCGTGTCCCGAGAGGCTGTCCCGGCGGTTGTCCCGGCCCGGCTCCAATCGGGGCGGGACAACGTGTCCCGGCTGTAACGCGCTGACTCGCCGCGACTTGCAGCACCGGCGGGACAAGTCGAGACAGAATCGGGACAGCGTGTCTCGGCGGTTGTCCCGGCGGTTGTCCCGGCCTTGTCCCGCCCCGGCGGCTCACGAGTGCCCCTCCCGCAGCAGGCTCAGGCGGTCGCCAATCTCGACCAGCTTGCCGCTCTGCTTCGCCCGGTTGATCGTGCGCCGGCCGGTCTCGCGGGAAACCCCCTCAGCCTCCCAGGCTCGCAACAGCGCCTCGCGGCCGACTGGCCCGGACCGAAGCGCCTGCGTCAGCCGCTCCGACAGCGACATCGCCGCGGCGAGATCGTCCGGCACGTCCCGCAGGTCGGTGCGCTCCACGAGCGTCCGCTCAAGCTCGAACGTGAACCGGAACCCGTGCGTCCCGCCCTTCGCGCCGAAGTTGGCCTTCCGGCTATAGAGCGCGACCTCGGCACCCGTGTCGCCGGGTGCTTGCTCGGACAGCTTGACGAACCAGGTCGAGCGGGCGCCGTTGTGCCAGGAGGTCGACCCGAACGGCTTCCGATCAGCGTTGTCCAAGGCCTTCGTGACGTGTGCGAGGTGTAGGGAGCCGATCTCCCCGAACGAGCGGAGCGCCCGGAAGTAGCGGCCTGCGACTTCGGCATCCTCCGGCTTGCCGTCGCAGGCGAAGGCGATCGAGTCGAGGATCACGAAGGTGAGGCCCCGCTCTCGGATCGTGCGGCGGATGCGGTCAACCTCCATCACGAGAGGCCGGTCGCATCGAAGGTAGGTCACAGCCGGCATGCTGCCCTCGCCAAAGAGCAGGCCCAGGCGGAGCCGGTGATCGGCGCCGGCGAGCTCCCAGTCGAAGACACCGACCTTGCGGCCTTGCTTCGCCAGCTCGCCGGCGAACCAGAGGGCGAGATAGCTCTTGGTCGTGCCGCCGTCGCCGAAGACGATCATCGGGTTCCGCTCGAGCAGCGGAAAGCCGTGCACGGTGAGCGTGCGCTCAGGGGTCGGCTTCGGCAGCTCGTGCAGGTACACCGCGGGGTCGCCCTCTCGCTCGGCCGCCCTGACACGCAATGCAAACTCGTCGATCAGGCGCCGCCAGTTGATCGTCTTGCCCGTCTTCGCCAGAGCCTCGAGGTCCTTTGCGAAGCCGCCCCGCTTCGGAGCGCTCGACAGGTTGACGTCGTCGACAGAGAGGACGCCATCGACCGTCTGCGCGCCCTGGATCTCGGCCCGCACCAGCACCTCGGCCCGGAGTTGCGAGCGCTCGCGGCGAAGGTGCTCGGCCTCGATCGTCACGCCGTAGGCCGGCAGGACGAAGCGGTAGCCGTCGACGCCGACAGGGTGGAAGCTCGGCTCGTTGTCCCGAGCGAGCCGGATCGCCGCCTGCTCGCGCTCGGACTCGCGCAACGCGAGGATCCTCTGGTCGAGGCTCTGGGGTGTTGCCGTCACGGCTGCCACCCGACTGGCGCGTCGAGGTTGAGCGCGGTGGCGACGCGAACGCCCCGGTCCCCGTCTTCCTCGCAGTACTCGCGGAGAAGCCGCCTCTCCAGCGCGCGCCGGGCGGCTTGTCTGGCAGCCTCGCCGCGGTCGGCGCGCTGGCGGTCGAGCGGTTCTAGCCGGTGGTCTAGCAGTTCCCGGAAGCACACGAGGTCAGACAGCAGGTAGTGGAGCCGATTGCAGGCCTCCACCGTCAGCGTCACGCCGCACGAACCGCAGTACAAGAGGCGCGGCTCGCGGGCGAGGTAGAGCACGCCGTCGTGCTCCTCGCCGAGCACCGAGAACGGACAAGCACACGGAATCGTCGGTTCCTCGCCGACGTCGACCACGGGCGCCGGTTGGACGGCGGCGACAGTCAAGCTGTTTCGCTCCAGCAGATCAATCCGTCGTCCACGCGGAACGGCGTTTGAGCGCGGTAAAGGCGCTCCATCACCTCGATCGCGGCGCTCGCGCTTGGCGGCCGAAACCGAACCACCTCTCCAGAGTCTCGGCAACGTGAGCGCTGCCGGCGACGTCGGCCGCCGCGAGCCAGCGGGGTGATCACCTGAAGCTGACAGAGCCATTCTGAAATAGTGGCCTGGCTCACCCCCAGGCGCGCCGCGATCTCACGCTGCGACAAGCCGTCTTCGAGATACCAGCGCACCGCCCGCCACCGTTTCACGCGGTGGCGGCCCTCCTCTGACTTCCGCGGGCGGCCCCCATTCGACCGTGGGACACCGGCGCGCCGGAGAGCCTGCGAGACGGTCGGCGGCGAGCAACCCAACCGCCGGGCGATCTCGACCCCGCTCAAGCCCGCGCCGTGCAACTCGAGAATCTCCTTGTCGCGCGCGGCGCGCTGATCGGCCGTGATCTGCCGTTCGCTTCCGCCGCGTACCCGCGGGCCTTCCCGGTGCGCCGCCCGTCTGCTCACCTACACGGCTCCCGTCACCTCGCTGAACCTCATGCCGGCCCGCCGCGCGTAGAGCCTGATCTGCGCGGCGACGAGATCGAGGCGATCAGCGACCACACTCGGATCGACTGACTGCTGGCCCGACCGCAGTCGCCGGCTCTCCTCCCGGATGGCCATCGTCTCGTCCAGAATGGTCTGGAGGCTGGCGTGCGCCTCGGCGAGCAGATCGCTCGGGGGCGACGTCATGCCACCTCCTCGACCGGCAGACCGAGGTACTCGAGCACGTCGCGTCCGCGGTAGACGACGCGCCGACCCCACGTGCTCCACCGCGGACCGTGCTGGCGCCCTGTGCGACGGGTGCGATACCGCTGCACGGCGAGCGTGTCGACGCGCGCGAGGCCTCGCTCCTCCAGTTCCCGGGGTGTGTACGCCCGCTCGGGCTCGATGTCGTATGGCACCCGGCACCTCCTCCGGGGGTACGCCCCCGTCGATGCCGGAAATGATCTACAACCGAGCCGGGGCGAGTAAACCGCAAATCTGCGGCACTTTTCTACGGAGTTTTTCTGACAAGGCCCGCAAGGCACACTGCGCGAAAGGGATATCCACGACTTCCTGCCAACTCGTTACCCCGAGCGGACGATTTTGACCGCATGTTCCGCGTACCGTTCGGGGCACTTCAAGCCCAGATTCCCGAGTACCCTCGCCAGAAGTCCGTCCTTGGTGCTCGACGCGGATTGACCGGCATCGCGCAGAAGTTCGGCGATCCTGACCGCCAGCCTTCTTCTTGCGTCCGTGGAAAGAGCCCGCTCATCCCCGGTGCGAACCCGCCTCCTTTGGGATCGCACGAGAGGTGAGCTCTTGAGTACCTCGTAGAGAAAGTCGATATCCCAACGAAAGCCAAGAGCACGAAGGATGTCTACGCTCTCGCTGGAAATCTTCCAAGATGCGAACGATTCGCTAACCATCCCACATTCTTCCTCAAACTTTTCGAGAGATCTCAGTGCTTTTTGAATGCGCTGCTTCCTCTCGGCGTATTCCGCACTGAAATGCTGCGTGTCAAAATAACAGTAGTAGGCCGCGCCGATTCTGATCGCCAGATACTCGCCCACTTCCTTAACGATTTCCTCTCGATTGTGTGCCTCAATCGAAGGCGTCAGCAAAGCGAGGAGTCTCGTGCGGTTACCTGTCTCGCCCCTTTCATGCAGACGATTCCGTTCCGCCCTGATCGCGAACTCTTCATCGCGACTGAGGCCATCGAAGTCCATCGGATCGTCGAGGTCCTCTTCTGAGCAGGGACGGAGGAAATCTGTTGTAGCGAGGGAACCAACGAATAAAAAGCTCGGGCGCGGATAGCGCAGCTTGATGGGTTCAACCTGACCTATGATCCTTCGCACGCGCGTCGCGCTGTTGCCGTCAAGCGCCTCCGTCAATTCTATGCGCACGAAGCTGAGCCACTCGAGCACCTCAAGCGCAGCGCGTCGTAGTAGGACATCGAGGTCGTCCGTGGCTGGCTCTGTCTCGTGGTCAATGCCCCACCGAAGCCACGATTGAACCGTTGGGGGTGGGTCACTTCGGCGCTGGTGACTCATCTCGCACCTCATGTAGCGTCGGTAGTCGGGCGCTTTGACGCGCGTCCGCGATGGCCGTCACGGTTCCCAACGCACCACCGCCGCGCGCCGCCTCAAGGTGATCAGAAAGCGCCGCCGCCGTCGCCTGCGCCGCCGGATCGGAGGCATGCGCGTAACGAGCTGCCGCGGCGAGCGAGCGATGCCCAAGCATCTTCGCGACCATCGTCAGCGGGGTGCCGATCGTGACCAGAGCGGCGCCGATCGAGTGGCGGAGATCGTGCAATCGAAGCGCGGGAAAGTCCGCGGTCTTCCGGGCGCTCTCCCACGACTTGTGGACCGTGGCCAGCGGCTTCCGCTGGTCGCGCGGCGAGGGGAAGCACCAGGGCGACCGTGCCGCTGGATGCTCGCGGTTGCAGCACCGATCAACGCCTTTAGGTACGAGTCCTACCGGTTCCACGACAGCCTCTCGACACGGCCTCGAGGCGCTTGGTTCGGCCGTCTTCATCGAGGCCTTTTCGGTGCTTCGTGGCTGTGCTTCGTTCTCGCCTGTTTGACCATGATCGTCGGTCTGCTCGTGAGCCTTCTTGGACGATAGGCCATCGGACAGTCCTTCTCTCTGTCGCTCCCTCCACTTAGCCGTCCGCCACCCATCGATCCCGCCGGAGGCGATCCGCCTCCGCCGCACCCCACCGAGTCCCGTGAGGGGCTGGTCGACGAACAGCGGGCGAGTCCCGTAGCCACTGGCCTCCCAACGACGACCACGAAGGAGGCCACCCATACCCTACAAGCCGCCGACAACCCCGCCGCCGTCTACCGCGACTCCCTCAGCCGCGGCAGCTTCTGGGCGGTCCACCACTCCCTCGAGACGATCGTCGCCCTCCTCGGCGGCACCGACCCCTGGAGCTACCCGTCGCACCGGCTCCGCTACCGCGAGACCGCCCGGCTGCGGGCGCAGCTCGTCGAGCGCTACGCGCCAGCGACTGTCGAACAAGAGAGATGCTCGTAAGGTCGAGTAATTGTGGGCGGTTGACCGGAGGACGTGACGCCCCCATAAGCGAGCGCTCAAGATTCAACAGGCTTCAGTAGACGTCTTCGTGCGACCCGATCTCGATCAGGAACACGTCGTCTTCCTCCCCCTCCCGGCCGGGCACGAACTCGAACAGGATCCGCAGGTCGTAGCCGGCGCTGCAGGCCCAGGTGCCTGACAGCTTCCCCTTGAGCTTGTGGGTCGCCAGCCGAGGGGTGAACGGATCCCCTTCAAGGGCGCGGAGGGTCGACTCGATCTCCTCTCGAAGCTGAGGCTGCCGGCGGAGGGTGCGGCGAAATGCGCGGCGGAAGGTGTTGCTCCAGACCAACCGTCTCATGGGTCAGAGCTCGCCGAGCAGCTCGTCCACCGACCCTCGGCGCACAGCGCCCTCGGCCAACTCCCGGCGCGCCTCCTGGATGCTCGCAGCGAGGGCGTCTCTCCGGCGTTCGATCTGCCGCCGGCGAACGATGTCGATCAGGCCTTCCTGTTGTTCGTCCGGCAGGGCCTCGACCGCCTCGAGCACCTCGTCGAAACGGATGGAGTGGGACTGGGACATGGCCAACCTCCTAGCTTCCGATCGCGTTCGGCCTCGCTGGCGGTGGGGACCGATACCCCGGTTCGGGCACGCCAGAGAACCACCGTGAATGCTACCAGAGTCCTGCGTTCCTCGGCCCGAGGCTGCCCAGGAAGGCACAGGAGGCCTCCCGCCAGGAGCAGGCCCGCCCCGATCCGCTCGGCCAGCCGATTCCCACGCCTGGCGAGCAAACATCGAGCAAACACCCGGGACCGAAGTCGGGCGTAGACCAGCGTCGAGCACCGTACCCGGCCTCGTCCCCGCTCCTTCCCCAACCTCTTCTCACAGAGACGTTTAGCGTCAACCAGCAAGCCCCAGCGTCATTAACGTAGAACTGGCGATTCACCGGAAAATCGTGGTGTCGCTGGTTCGATTCCGGCCCTGGCCACCCTCTGAACTCCGGCGAAGATCTGCGATCGCCGAGCCGATGAACCTGCCCGCCGTCCTCGGGTTGCCGGCCTTGACGCGGGCCGCACGACCCACGGTGGCACCAGATGAGCGACCGGCCGGCGACGGATAGGCCGGGATCAGGTCGAAGCGATCGACACTCGGATTGCTTGAGTCGCGGTCTTTAGCTCCGGCAACTTCGACCGCACGACGTCCCAAACGATACCCAGGTCGACACCGGCGTACTCATGGACGAGGATGTCCCGAAGGCCGGCGATCTTCCGCCACTCGATGTCGGGCCGGAGATCGGTCAGCTCGGCGGGGAGTCTCTTGACGGCCTCGCCGATGTTGGCGAGGTTGCGGCACACGCCGTCCTGGACCAACAGGTCCTTCGAAAACTCCTCGAACGACTTGCCCGCGGCGTACAGTTCGACCCGGCGGATCGCCTCCAAGATGTCGTCCAGGTACAGCTCAAAGCCCTTGAACATAGGCCGCCTGTTCGCGGACGTGCCGGACAGCCGGCTTCAGTGCTTCCTCTGTGACCAAGTCGACTTCGCGGTCGAGCAAGCGCTCGAGCAGGAACTTTGTGTCCATGTAGCTGTCGAAGCTCGGCCGGACGAAGCGGACGAGGAGATCGACGTCGCTGCCGGAGCGGGGTCGGCCGTGAAGGTAGGAGCCGAACAGGCCGAGTCGCTTCACGCCGAGCCGCTGAAGCTCCGAGCGGTGCTCCTCCAGCGTCCGGAGGATCGTCTCGCGATTGAGTTCCACGGCAACTCCCTCCCGACGCTGGTCCGAATGGCGGAACCCGCCGGGGTCTTCAGCCTCTCAGACGTGGCTCGGCCTCGCGCCGGAGGCGGCGGGCGTGGGACGCGCTGTCACGGATGTCGGGGCGGTAGCCGATGAGCCCCTCCCGGCGCCAGTAGTCGACCAGCTCGGCGCCGGTCCGTGGCCGCTCGGCGGTGGCGCCCTGCCTGGACAGCAGGCGGAGCGCGTACTGTTCAACAGGCAGGCCCAACCGCGCAGCTTCGGCCGCCAACTCGCGCTCGAGCTTCTCGGGCAAGTCCAGGGTGATCGTCATGGTCGGCTCTCGGCAACGTGGGGGGCCGGGGGCCGCAGGCCGTAGCCGCCGGGAGCGCCTCATCGTAGCACCGCCGTGCCGCGGGCGAGGTTCAGCTCGACGCGCCGGCCGGCGACCGCTCTTTCTGGTACGCGAGGCGTTCGCTGCTACGTCATGCCGCCCTGAGCAGGAACCGGACGCGCACAGCATCGAACGGGAAGACGATCCGGCCCTGCTCGGTCTTGTGCAGGATGCCGGCGTCGAGCAACGCGTGAACGTCGCCGTGCACCGCCTTGACGTCGCGTCCGACCCGCCGGGCCGCGGCGCGCAGGCTCATCGGACCGGCGCCGGTCATCGCTGCCAGCAGCTCCCACCGCTTCTGGGTCAGGACCTTGAACAGCAGCGCCGGCGTGTCGAAGCTGATGAACGCTCCCTGGCGCTCTCCGGCGAAGGCACGTTCCAGCCGGCGGTTCGTCTCGTCGCGCGACGAGACCTCCAAGGTGACGGTGCGCATGACAGCGTCTCCACTTCTCGACATCGTTCCAGAAGTCGGCGAGCTGGGCCCGCGAGGTGAAGTAGCAGGAGCGCGGCCCTCACCCATCAAGCCTGCGTCACCCCTCGCCGGCCTCCGCCGACCCTACCTCACGCCACCGTAGTCGCCAGCTCCCGCGCCGCCGGCACCGACTTGTCCCCCGTCAGCAGCGTCCTGATGCTCCCACCGCGGTGCGCGCGCTGGAAGTAGTCGCCCAGCCCCTCCCCACCCCGCCGCCCGCCCGCCCACTCGGCAAGCAGGGGCGACAGCGACTCGGCGATGCGGTCGATCGGCACCTGCTCGTCCCACAGGTCCGCCAGCCGGCCGCGGGCGAGGCCGCCGCCGACGTAGAGGTCGTAGACGCCGGGTGAGCGGCCGACGATGCCGATGTCGGCGGTGTAGGGGCGGGCGCAGCCGTTGGGGCAGCCGGTCATGCGGACGGCGATCTCTTCGGCGTCGAGGCCGTGGCGGGCCAGCTCGACCTCGAGGGCGGCGACGACGTCGTCCATCGCCCGCTCGGCGTCCGCCAGCGCGAGGCCGCAGGTGGGCAGGGCCGGGCAGGCGACGCCGTGGCGGCGCACCCGCGACAGCTCGGAGGGCAGCGGGACGCCGTAGGCGGCGAGGATCTGCTCGACCGCCTCGCCGCCGCCGGCGTCGAGGTCGGCGAGCAGGAGGTTCTGGTCCGGGGTCAGCAGGACCCGCGGGCGCAGGGTCTGGACGATCCGGCGCAGGGCCGTGCGGGTGCGGCGGCACGGGGTGTCGGCGATGCGGCCCTCGGCGACGAAGACGCCGTAGAACCAGCGCCCGTCGCCCTGGTCGTGGAGGCCGAGGTGGTCGCGGTGGCGCAGGGGGCCCGTCTCCACCGGCGGCGCGAGCGGGAAGTCGATCCGCGACGCCAGCTCGCGGCGGAAGCGGTCGAGGCCCCACTCCTCGATCAGGTACTTGAGCCGGGCGTGGCGGCGGTCGGAGCGGTTGCCGTGATCGCGGAAGACCTCAGCGACGGCGCGCACCGCCGCCACCGCGTGGCGCCGCTCGACCCAGCCCACCGACGTGCCGATGCGGGCGAAGGTGTCGGCCTTCTTGTGGGTCATGCCCAGCCCGCCGCCGGCCAGCAGGACGACGCCGTGGATCGCCCCGCCGTCGCCGTCGGGGATCGCGATCAGGCCGATGTCCTGGGCGTGGACGTCGACGCTGTCGTCCTCGGGCAAGGCGACGGCGGTCTTCAGCTTGCGCGGCAGGTAGCCGTCGCCGTAGAAGGGCTCGTCGTCGGCCGGCGGCGGATCGCCGGTCTCGACCCGCTCGCCGTCGAGCCAGATCTGGTGGTAGGCGCGGGTGCGCGGGCACAGCTCGGCGGCGATCTCGGCCGCCAGGCGCCGCGCCTCCGCCCAGGCGCCGCCGGCGTACGGGGCGGGCGGCGCCATGACGTTGCGCTCGACGTCGCCGCAGGCGGCCAGGGTGCTGACCAGGGCGCGGTTGATCGACGCCACCGCGGGCTTCAACTCGTCCTTGAGCACGCAGTGGAGCTGGAGCCCCTGGCGGGTGGTGATCCGCAGGGAGGCGTTGCCATGGCGGCCGGCGATGCGGTCGAGCGCGAGGTACTGGTCCGCGGTCAGCTCGCCGCCGGGGATCTTGCACCGCACCATGAACCAGTGCTCCTTGTCGGCACCGGTCAGCCGGCGGATGCGGCGGGCGTCGCGGTCGTCCTGCTGGTAGATGCCGTGGAACTTCAGCACCTGGACGTCGTCGTGCTCGAACGCCGGGGCGTCGGACGCCAGGGTCTCGGCGACGCGGCCGCGCAGCCCGCGGCTGGCGGTCTTGGCCCGTTCGACCTCGGAGAGCTTGGGGGCTCGGGGCACGTTGTTGCGGCTCATGTCGGGATTACCTCGGAGGGAGCGTTGAGGGGAAGGTCAATCTGCGCGGGTTCGAAGGAGGTCAGGATGCTCGGCTGCAGCTCGGCGCCCAGCGCGCCGCGGAGGGCGACCACGGCGCCGACCACCAGGGTGGCCGGCGGGCGGACGCCGGCGCGCTCGGCGAGCGCGGGCAGCTCCGCCAGGGGGGCGACGAGGGTCCGCGAGCCGGGGAGCGTGGCGCGCTCGATCAGGGCGGCGGGCGTGTCGGCCGCCTTGCCGAGGCGCAGGAGCTCCTCGACCAGCTCGCCGAGTCGGCCGACCGCCATCAGCGCCACGATGGTGTCGGCCGAGGCCCACTCCGGAACGCCGGCCGCCGGATCGCCTGCGTGGTGGCCGGTGATGACGGCGAAGGAGGAGGCGACGCCGCGGTGGGTGAGCGGGATGCCCGCCGCCGCCGGCGCCGCTACCGCGCTCGAGATGCCGGGCACCACCCGCCACGGCACGCCGGCGGCGGTGAGCGCCGCCGCCTCCTCGCCGCCGCGCCCGAAGACGAAGGGATCGCCGCCCTTGAGCCGCACCACCGCCAGCCCGGCGCGCGCCAACTCGACCAACGTGCGGTGGGTCTCCTCCTGGGTGACGCCGGCCCGACCGGGCGTCTTGCCGCAGTCGATGCGCAGGGCGGCGGCCGGCGCCTCGGCAATCAGCGCCGGGTGCACCAGGCGGTCGTACACGACCGCGTCGGCGCGGCGCAGGCAACGCAGCCCGAGGACGGTGATCAGGTCGGGATCGCCGGGTCCGGCGCCGACCAGGTAGACGACGCCGGGGCGCGGCCCGCCGGCGTCCTCGGCCACGGCGTCCGGCGGGAACATGACCGGCGCCCGGGCGGGGGCGGAGTCCGGCGCGATCATGGCGCCACCTCCTGGGCGGGGACGCCGGTGATCTCGGCGATCCGCGCCGCCGCCGCCGGCTCGTCCCCGGCCGCGAGCAGGTCGAGGACGTCGGAGTCGACCAGCCGGTACCAGATCCGGCGGCGCTCCCCGAACTCCGGCACCCGCTCCGCCAAGGGTGCGCGCAGGGCTCCGGCCAGCTCGAGGAAGCGCGCGTGGTGATCGCCCAGCTCGCGCTCGAGCGCCTGGCGCAGCCGCACCGCGAGGGCCGGCGCCTTGCCGCCGGTGGACACCGCGACGGCGAGGTCGCCGCGGCGGACGACCGACGGCAGGATGAAGCTGCACCGCCGCGGGTCGTCGACGACGTTGAGCGGCACCTCGAGCCGGCGGGCCTCGCCCTCGATGGCGTCGAGGTCCGGCGCGTCGCGCTCGGCGACGGCGACGAAGGTGCGCTCGAGGTCGCCCGGCAGGTAGGTCCGCGGCAGATGGACGATCCGTCGCTCGGCGACCGCCCCGGCCAGGCTCGGCTCGAGGTCGAGCGCCACCAGCCGCACCCGCGCGCCGGCGGCGAGCAGGCCGCCGACCTTCTCCGCGACGAACGCGCCGCTGCCGCCGAAGACGGCGCAGTCCCGGCCTCCAAGGACCAGGAAGGCCGGGTAGGTCAGTTTCGCGACGACCGCCGTAGCGTTCATACCGCCTCTCGCAGCAGCCGGCGTTCGTCCACCTGGCCAACCTCGCCAACCTCGCCGAACTCGGCGGCCTCGCACACCTCACCGACCTCGGCGGCCTCACCGGCTCCGGCAAGCGAGCCGACGTCGCCGACCTCGCCGAAGCCACTCTCCTCGCGCACGAACCCCAGCCCGACCAGCGCCCGCAGCAGCCGCTCGGCGCTCTCCTCCGGGGTCTCGAGGGTCGTGTCGAGCGTGATCTCGGGATCCGCCGGCGCCTCGTAGGGGTCGTCGACGCCGGTGAAGCCGGGGATCTCCCCGGCACGGGCGCGGGCGTAGAGGCCCTTGGTGTCACGCAGCTCGCAGACCTCGAGCGGCGTCGCCACGTGGACCTCGACGAAGGCGCCGGCGCCGAGCATCGCCCGCACCTCGTTGCGCACCGCGCGGTAGGGGCTGATCGCGGCGGCGACGGCGGCGCCGCCGTGGCGCGCGATCTCGGCGGCGACGAAGCCGATGCGCCGGACGTTGACGTCGCGGTCCTCGCGGCTGAAGCCGAGCCCCTTCGACAAGTGGGTGCGCACGACGTCGCCGTCGAGCACGGTGACCCGGCGCCCGCGCTCCTCGAGCAGGGCGGCGAGCAGCTCGGCGAGGGTCGACTTGCCGGCGCCCGACAGCCCTGTCAACCAGAGGCAGAAGCCCTGGCGGTGGCGCGGCGGGTAGGCCTCCTCGAGGATCTCGGCCACCTCCGGGCGCGTGAACCACGCCGGCAGGCGCCGCCCGCGCCGGAGGTAGTCGTCGCGCACCAGGGTGCCCGAGAGGGTGCGCGTCGGCTGGCCGGGCGGCACGTTGGCCGCCTCCTCGTAGCGCTCTTCGCCGGGGAGGTAGACCAGCTCGCTGAACGGCACTGGCGCGACTCCCAGCTCGTCGCGGTTCCGCGCCACCAGCTCCTGGGCGGCGTACGGCGGATAGAAGGGCTCGCCCCGGCTGTCGACGCCCGGGCTGGCGTGATCGCGGCCGACGATCAGGTGGTCGGCGCCGTGGTTGCGGCGGATCAACGCGTGCCACAGCGCCTCGCGCGGACCGGCCAGCCGCATCGCCAGAGGCAGGAGCGCGAGCAGCACGCGCCCGGGCGGGTAGTGGCGGACCATCGCCCGGTAGGTGCGGACGCGGGTGAGCTGGTCGACGTCCCCCGGCCGGGTCAGTCCGACCACCGGGTGGAGCAGCAGCGTGCCGTCGACCGCGTCGATGGCGCGGCGGGTCATCGTCTCGTGCGCGCGGTGCAGCGGGTTGCGGGTCTGGAACGCGACGACGTGGCCGGGGCCGTGGCAGCGCGCGAGGCCCAGCCCCGACAGCCGCTCGCGCGTCTCCGCCGGCGTCAGCAGCAGCCGGCCGAAGTTGCGCGGGCGCGGCAGCCGGAAGACCTCGAGGCGGCCGGAGACGTTGTGCCGCGGCAACGCCAGCAGCTCGGCGACCAGCGGGTGGCGCGGGTCGGTGGTGCCGAGCACCTCCGCCGCCTCGCGTTGCGGATCCCACGGGTAGATCTCCTCGACCGTCAGACGGGCCAGCAGGTCGTTGTGGGCGTCGCGCAGTGCCACCTGCGAATCCAGGCGCAGCTCGGCGCTCGCGGGCACCTGCAGGGTGACCGGCAGCGGAAACAGCGCGCCGCCGGCGAGTCGCATCTCGCCGACGACGCGCTCGTAGTCCGCCCGGCCCATGAACCGGTCGAGCGGCGAGAAGCCGCCCGAGGCGAGCAGGGTCAGGTCGCACAGGGCGCGGTCGGAGATCTGGAGGGAGGGCAAGCGGGCCGCCTCGGACTTGACCCGCTCGCGCTCGGCGGCGGGGACCCAGAGGTCGACCAGCTCGCCGCCGTAGGGCGGGATCAGCCGGGCGACGGGACTCGGGACGGGATCGGAGGGTTCATTCGACGATCGGTCCATGGCGGTTCGCTCCTCGCAAGTTCCTCGTTTCGCTCTCGTCGGTCTCGTCGCTCGCGTCGTCTCGCGGTCCGTGCGGTCCCCAGTGGAGGCCGCACTCCTTCGGCTGCCCGTCCTCCCACCACCAGCGGCCGGCGCGCGGGTCGGCGCCGGGCGGGGTGGGGCGGGTACAGGGCTCGCAGCCGATCGAGGCGTAACCGCGGGAGTAGAGCGGGTGGCGAGGAACCGCGTGCCGCTCGAGGTAGGAGGCGACGTCGGAGGCGCTCCAGCCGGCGAGCGGGCTGACCTTGACGACGCCCGGACGAAGCGGATCGGGGCCGATCTCGGGCACCTCGGCCCGGCTCGACGCCTGCTCCCGGCGCAGGCCGGCGACCCAGGCGTCGAGGGTGGACAACACCCGCCCCATCGGCACCACCTTGCGCGCCCGGCAGCAGGCGAGTCGGTGATCGACGGAGCGGCGGAACAGGTCGGGGCCGAAGCGCCGGACCAGCGGCTCGACGTCGGCCGGGTCGGGCAGGTAGACCTCGACCTCGAGGCCGTAGCGGCGCCGCACCCGCTCGACGAACCGGTGGGACTCCGCCGGCAGCCGGCCGGTGTCGATCGTGAAGACCCGCACCCGCGGATCGAGGCGGACCGCCAGGTCGATCAGCACCATGCCCTCGTCCTGGAACGCGGTGCCGATCGCGACGCGCCGGCCCCAGCGGGCGAGGACCTCGGCGAGCAGCGCTGCGGCCGAGACCTCGGGAGAGGCGTCGGACTCGATCTCTGGCGGCCCGGTGGGCCGGAGCTTCGGTTCGGCGGTCATCGTCGCTCTCGTTCGAAGAGCGACGGCGGAGCCGGATGCGGGGAGCGCCTCGAGAGAGGCTGGGGGCTGAAAACCGAAGGACCCGCTCCGGCTAAGCCGTCGCGGGTCCTGGTTTCATCCTCTGGCGGATGATCTCCGGTTCGTCCGGATGTGGTCGGAGATCAGCCTCCGAGCACCCCTTCCCGCGCGGCCTGGTGCCGCTTGCTACAGGCGCCCGGACAGAGAGCGCGGGAGGGATGGATCGAGCAACTCATCTCGACAGAGCTTCTAGCAGGTCGTCCGCGATCTGTCAACTGTCGAACCGATGCGGCGGCCGTCACGAGGCTTCGCCGGCGACCGCCTCCGGCGCCGGCTCGCGATCCACCTGATCTTCCCCCTCCGAGCGGGCGATGATCGCCGCGCCGCAGGAGTCGGAGAAGACGTTGACCGCCGTGCGGCACATGTCGAGCGGGCGGTCGACGGCGAGCATGAAGCCGACCAGCAGGTCGACCTGGGGGCCGGTCAGCCCGACGGACTGGAGCACCAGGAAGATGATCACCAGACCGGCCGAGGGCACCGCGGCGGCGCCGATCGAGGCCAGCAGCGAGGTGACGACGACCACCGCCTGCTGGGCGAGGCTGAGCTCGAAGCCGAGCGCCTGGGCGATGAAGAGTACGCCGGCGCACTCGTAGAGGGCGGTCCCGTCCATGTTGACGGTGGCGCCCATCGGCAGGACGAAGGAGGAGACGCGGTTGGACACCCCGACTTTCTTCTCGACCGCCCGAATCGTCACCGGCAGGGTGGCGCCCGAGGAGCTGGTCGAAAACGCCATCGCCAGCGGCTCGACCATGTTGCGGAAGTGGATGCGGGGGTCGATCCGCCCGAGCACGATCAGGAGCAGCGGCAGGGTCAGGAACAGGTGGACGCCCAGGCTGCTCAGGATCGTCACCATGTAGAGACCCATGGCCTTGAACGCGCCCAGCCCCGAGGTGCCGACCATGTTGGCGATCAACCCGAAGACCCCGACCGGGGCGAACAGGATGACGCCGCCGGTGAGCTTCATCATCGCCTGGAAGGCGGAGTCGGCGACGCCGAGCAGGATCTCCCGCGGCCGGTCGGGGAGGCTGCCGATCGCGATCCCGAGCAGGATGCAGAAGAAGATCAGCGCCAGCATGTCGGCCCCGGCGGCGGCGGCGAGGACGTTCTCGGGCACGATCGAGAGCAGCAGCTCGACCGGCGAGCTGGGGGTGGACAGCTCGGGCAGCTCGGCGCTCTCCATCCCCGCGAAGTCGGCGCCCACCCCCGGCCGGATCAGGTTGACCGCGGCCAGGCCGACCAGGATCGCCAGCAGGCTCGACAGGACGTAGTAGCCGAGGGTCTTGCCGAACAGCCTCCCGAGGCTGCGCCCGCCGCCGACCGACGCCACCCCGCTGACGATCGAGGTGAACACCAGCGGCACGATGATCATCTTGAGCAGGCGCACGAACAGCGTGCCCAGCCAGCCCACCCGCGCCGCGAACGGCTCGCCCCCGATCACCCCGGCGACCACGCCGAGGACCATCGCGATCGCGATCTGCCAGTGGAGCCGCAGGTACCAGCGCCGGCCCGGGTCGTCGTTCATCGTGGGCAGACGGTAAAGGATGCGGGCGCGGGGCGCAAGCGAGCGGCGAGCCGGCGGCCCCGGCCGGGAATGAGTAGCGAATCAGCGCGCCGGCGCCAGCGCGCCGCGGCGCGCCTTCCACCCGTCCCGGTCCTCCCTGCGCACCACGAAGCGCAGGCCGGACCAGGTCTCGTCGAGGGCGCAGATCTTGTTGTCGACCACGCCGAGGTCGAGGCCGAGGCGCTGGACCGACTCGAACGCGAGGTCGGTCTCGACGCGGGAGGCCTTCTTCGGCCAGGCGACCCACAGTCCGCCGGCGGGGGCGAGCCGGGCGAGGGACGCGGGGAGGGCGCGGGCGAGGTGGTCGCGGCGGCGGGAGAACAGGAGGATGACGTCGTAGTCGGCGCCGGCGCTCAGCCGCCGCTCGGGGCGCACCCTGGGCGGCAGCTCACCGAGGGCGGCGGGGTAGCCCGCGGGCGCCTCGAGCACGGCCAGCCGGTGGCCCTCCTTGATGCCGAGCTTCTTCGGCAGCGGCGTCCCCGAGTATCCAGCCATGGCGCCCGCGCTCACGATCCGAGTCTACCGGCCGGGCGGCCGCCATGGCGTCCGCCCGCGCGCCCGGACCCCGGATCTGTCCGGCGGATCCAGCCTAAGGCACGACGTCCGACCAGGCGGTCAGGTCGCCGCTCTCGAAGCCGTCGGCGAAGATCGGCAGTGTGCAGTCGAGCACGCCGCGGATCGCGATGTCGCCGGTGACGCCGAGGGCGCAGGCGCTGAACCAGGAGCTGGGCGGGATGGCGAAGATGCCGTTTCTGCCCGCCTGACAGCCGTCGACGTCGGTGACCACGCTCGGTCCGAGCGGGTTCGGGTTGGACAGGAACTGAAAGTCGACCACCACCGTCTGTCCGGTCGTCATCGGGATCCCCGGGATGATGGGGTACTCGTTGAAGAAACCGTCCGACAGGATCGGGCCCAACAGCTCGCGCCGCAACGTGCCGGGCACCGGGAAGGCGCCGGGGTCGGAGATGGTGACCGCCTGCCCGAGGACGTCGGGCTGGCCTCCCAGCAACGACAGCCAGAGCACCCGGACCGCGGTCAGGTCGCCGTCGCAGGTCGCGGTCAGCCAGGCCGCCGCGCGCTCGTCGGCGACGAACCCGGCCTGGATGGCGACGTTGCCGAAGTCGACCACGCTGTCGTTCTGGATCACGGTCTGCGCGCCGGCCGGGGCGGCGGCCAGCAGCAGGACGAAGGAGACGGCGAAGATCGCGGGACGGCGGATTCCGGCAGCGCCGAAAGGACTGGAACCAGGCATCGAGGCCTCCTTTCCACGAATCCTTTCGCCGGCGCGTCGAAGAACAAGCGCCAATCGACAAATCCAACTAAGTCCGAACACTGTAGCGCGCCTCGCCCGGGAGCGCAATCCGGCGCTGCCGCGGTGGCGGCGGACGAAGTCGATCGGCACGTCGCCGGGCCGGACCGGGAACGGCGGCAGCGCCCCGGCGAGGACGGGCGGCTGAAGATCGTCGCCGGCCCGGTATGGAGGCCGGTCAGGAGCGCCTCGCGCGCCGGCGGGCAGATCGGCGCCGCCGAGTAGAAGTGGCGGAAGCGCAACCCCTCGGCGGCCATGCGGTCGAGACGGGGCGTGCGGATCAGCCGCTGGCCGTGGGCGCCGAGGTCGCCCCAGCCGAGGTCGTCGGCGAGGACGACGACGAGGTGGGCCGGTCCGATTCGGGCCGAACACCGCGCACCGGCGGGGGCCCGCCGCGGCCGGACTCGCGGCCGGACTCGTCGCCGGCGCCGCAGCCGGCAGCGGCGGACCCGACCGCGAGCAACGCGAGCAGCCCGACGACGGCGGCGCGCGCGCTCAAGGCCCCCGCACCACCTCGCCGCCGAGCATCACGAACGTCACCCGCTCGAGCGCCGCGACGTCCTCGAGCGGGTCGCCGGCGACAGCGACCAGGTCGGCCAGCTTGCCCGGCTCGACGGTGCCGATCCGATCGTCCCAGCCGAGCAGCTCGGCGCCGACCCGGGTGCCGGCCTCGATCGCCTGCATCGGGGTCATGCCGGCCTCGACGAGGCAGCCGAACTCGCGCGCGTTGAGGTGGGCGGGGAAGCCGCCGAAATCGCTGCCGACCGCGATCCGGACGCCGGCGCGGATCGCCGCGCCGATCCGCCGGTAGTTCTCCGCGCGGTACTTGAGGGAGAGGTCGACCAGCTTCTGCTGGGCGCCGCTCGGCGAGCCGTGCTCGATGTAGTGGTCGCCGATGGAGAGGGTCGGCACCAGGTACGTGCCGCGCTCGACCATCCGCGCGATCGTCTGCTCGTCGACGAAGGTGCCGTGCTCGATCGAGCGCACCCCGGCCTCGACCGCCTGGCGGATGCCCTCGGTGGCGTGGGCGTGGGCCATCACCGGCACGCCGTGGCGCGCCGCCTCCTCGACCACCGCGGCCAGCTCCTCGGGGCTCATGTGGACGTGCTTGGGATCGTCGCCGGCCGAGGCGAAGGCGCCGGTGACCAGCACCTTGATCCAGTCGCTGCCGTGCTTGATCTCGCGGCGCACCGCCAGGCGCATCGCGTCGGGGCCGTCGGCGATCAGCCCGTCGGGGACGATCCGCTGCTCGGGCGAGAACAGGTTGAGGTCGCCGCCGCCGCCGGTGATCGAGATGTAGTGGCCGGCGCCGGTGATCCGCGGGCCGGCGAACAGCCCCTCGTCGATCGCCCGCCGCACCTCGAGGTGGGCGTAGTGGACGTCGGCGTCGCCGGCGACGCGCAGGGTGGTCCAGCCGGCGCGCAGGTTCTCCTGGGCGGCGCGCAGCCCGCGCAGCGCCTTGTAGGCCGACGACCAGCGCAGGTGGTCGACCTGGTAGCTGTCGGTCGAGATCAGCAGGTGCGAGTGGGCGTCGATGAGGCCGGGGAGTAGGGTCGCCGTGCCGAGGTCGATCACCTCGACGCCGGGCGGGACGATCTCGGGGCCGCCGACCGCGACGATCCGCTCGCCCTCGACCAGCACCGCGGCGGGCGCCAGCGGCTCGGGGCTGCGGCCGTCGATCAGCCGGGCGGCGACCACGGCGACGCGGGGCGGCGGGGCGCCGGCGGCCGGCGGAGCGCTGGAGGCGACCGGACCCGGTCCGGCCGCCACCGCCGCCGCGGCGAGCCCCGCGAGAACCAGGCGGGTGACCATCGGCGCCAGCTTAGCCGCCGGGGGCCGCGGCCGGCAAGGAACCGCCGTCCTCCGCCGGACACTCCTCGCGCAGCGGCGGGAAGGAGAAGTCGCCGCCCGGGTCGGTGCGCGACCGGTTGAGGATGGCCGCCAGCTCGCGGTAGACTCCGCACAGGTCCGGCCGGCCGGAGAGATCCTCGGTCTCGCCCGGGTCGCTCTCGAGGTCGAACAGGAACGTCGGGTCGTCCGCCGCCTCCAGCTCGCGGCGCAGAAGCTTCCACCGACCGAGCCTCACCGCCTGGCCGCGGAAGCCGGCGAAGCTCTCCCAGTAGAGCGGTGCTTCGGCGTCGTGCCCGGGCTGGTCCTCGCCCCGCAGCAGCGGCGCGAACGAGACGCCGTCGAGGTGGTCCGGCGGCGCGACCCCGGCCAGCTCGAGGAAGGTCGGCGCCAGGTCCCACAGCGCCAGCGGCCGATCGACCACCCTCCCGGCGGCGACCGTCCCCGGCCAGCGGACGATCGCCGGCACCCGGATGCCGCCCTCGTCGAGCCGCACCTTCCATCCCGCCAGCCCGCCGGTCGAATCGAAGAACTCCGGGCCGGCGATGCCACCGGTGCGGTGCGGGCCGTTGTCGCTAGTGAAGACGGCCAGGGTGCGCTCGGAGAGCCCCAGCTCGTCGAGCAGGTCGAGCAAGAGCCCGACGTCGCGGTCGAGCCTGGTGACCATCGCGGCATAGGTGGCGCGCGGCCTCGGGTTGGGGCGCACCGTGCGCCGGCCGCCGTGGTACGGGACCTCGGGGAAGACGCTCTCGCCGGCGGCGTCGAGGTAGCCGGCCCAGGCGGGATCGCCCGGCGGCAGGTACAGCTCGGCGTGCGGCAGGGTGAGGGCGAAGTAGAGGAAGAACGACCGCTCGCGGTGGCGGCGAACGAAGTCGAGGGCGGCCTCGAGGTAGGCGTCCTCGGTGAAGGCCACCGGCCGCTCCGGCAGCTCGCGGCTGGCGCCGTCGCGCAGCGCCCACAGCCGGGAGTTGATCGGTCTGGCGCCGGGCGGCAGCGGGTACGGCGGCAGAGTCTGGGTTTGGGCGTCGCGGTGGTTCATCACGCCGAGGAACTCGTCGAACCCCACCCACTCGGGGGCGCCGGCCACGACCTCGCCGCGGCCGCTCCCGTCCCTCTCGTAGGCGCCCATCGCCCACTTGCCGAACACGCCGCTGACGTAGCCGGCGGCGTCGAGGAACCGCGGCAGGTAGCGGGGTTTCGCCGTCGAATCGGCCTTCAGCACGCCGGCCCAACGCACCCGGGTGTGCCCGGTGTGCAGGCCGGTCAGCAGCGCCTCGCGGGCCGGCGGGCAGATCGGCGCCGCCGAGTAGAAGTCGGTGAACCGCGCCCCCTCGGCGGCCATCCGGTCGAGGCGCGGGGTGCGGATCCGCCGCTGGCCGTAGACACCGACGTCGCCGTAGCCGAGGTCGTCGGCGAGGACGACGACGAAGTTCGGGCGCTCGGGGCGGGCGGGACGGTCCCGCCGATCGGGCGGGCCGGCACCGCAGCCGGCCGACCCGGCGACGGCGGCGGCCGCCCCGAGGAGCAGCGCCAGCAGCCCGGGGGCGTGGCGGAGCTTCACTGCCGCCGGTGAGGGTCGGGGGAGTACATTGCCAACGGCTCTCGCCGCGATGGTACCGCAGCCCGGCCGGGCCCAAACCCGCCGTACCGATAGACTCGCACCAGGCGTCCCGCCGACCAAACCTCGCGGCGAGTCCGGCGTTGTACCTGCGCACGCCCGCCCCGCGGGCCGAGGGGTCGCAAACCGCCTCGCACTCGAGGAGACCGATGATGAACCAGCTCCGCCAGGCCGCCCACCGGCTCGCCCGCGATCCCGGCTTCAGCCTGCTCGCGATCCTCACCCTGGCGCTCGGCATCGCCGCCAACACCGCGATCTTCGGCGTCGTCCACGGCATCCTGCTGCGGCCGCTGCCCTACCCCGAGGCCGACCGCCTGGTGATCGCCGGGCACTCGGCGCCGGGCCTCGATCTCGCGGGGATCGGGCAGTCCGAGCCGCTCTTCCTGCGCTACCGCGAGCACAACCGCTCGTTCAGCGGCATGGCGCTCTTCCGCAGCCGCTCGGCGGCGCTGACCGGCGAGGGCGAGCCGGAGCGGCTCGACGGCGCCCAGGTCTCTTCCGGGTTCTTCGCCACGCTCGGCGTCGCGCCGTCGCGCGGGCGGGACTTCGTCGTCGCGGACGAGCAGCCGGGCGCGCCGCCGGTGGCCGTCCTCGGCGACGCGCTCTGGCACCGCCGGTTCGGCGCCGACCCGGAGATCGTCGGCCGCACGATCGTGCTCGACGGCGTCGCCCACGAGGTGGTCGGCGTGGCGCCGCCCGACCTGCGCTACCCGCCGGACGCCGAGCTGTACGCGGCGATGACCTTCGATCCCGAGGACCTCCGGCTCGGCGCCTTCAGCACCAACGGGCTCGCACGGCTGCGCGACGGGGTGTCGATCGAGGCCGCGGTCACCGACCTCAACCGCCTGATCGCCGACCTCGAGGCGACGTTCCCCGGCGAGTCGGCGGCGCCGGTGCTCGCCCGCGCCGGCTTCGTCGCCGAGGCGCGGACCCTGCGCGAGGACGTGGTCGGCGAGGTCGAGTCCCGTCTGTGGATGCTCCTCGGCGTAGTCGCCGTGGTGCTGCTGATCGCCTGCGCCAACGTCGCCAACCTGTTCGTCGTCCGCGGCGAGGCGCGGCAGCGCGAGACCGCGGTGCGGGTGGCCCTCGGGGCGAGCCGGCGGCGGCTGGCGCGCGAGGCGCTGGCGGAGAGCGTGATCCTCTCGGTCGCCGCCGGGGCGCTCGGTCTGCTCGGCGCCGCCGGCGCGATCCGGCTGCTCGTCCGCTTCGGGCCCGCCGAGCTGCCGCGGTTGTCGGAGGTCTCGATCGACGGCCGGGTGGTCTCGTTCGACTTCGCGCTCGCGCTCGCCACCGGGATCGCCTTCGGGCTGCTGCCGCTGGTCCAGCCGCGCCTGCGACGGCTCGCCGAGACGCTCAGCGACGGCGCCCGCGGCTCGATCGGCGGCAAGGCGCGGGCCGGCGCCCGCCGGGTGCTGGTCGGCGCCCAGGTCGCGCTCGCGCTGGTGCTGCTGATCGCCGCCGGCCTGATGGTGCGCAGTTTCGCGCGCCTGGCCGACATCGACCTCGGCTTCCGACCCGCCGGCGCGGTCACGGCGACCGTCTCGCTGCCCGCGAGCAGCTATCAGGACGACGAGACGGCGGCGCGGTTCTACCGCGGCCTGGTCGACCGCCTGCGCGCGCTCCCCGGCGTCACCGGCGCCGGGGTGACCTCGATGCTGCCGCTCGCCGGCCAGTTCTCGGGCAGCGGCCACCGCTTCGAGGACCGGCCGGCCTCCGAGCAGGAGCTGCCGGTCGTGCTCGGCACCGCCTACGTCACCGCGGGCACCGTCGAGACGATAGGGATCCCGCTGCGCGCCGGCCGGACGCTCGAGCCCGCCGACGCCGAGCACCGCACCGGGGCGGTCCTGGTCAGCGAGAGTCTCGCCCGCGTGCGCTGGCCGGGCGAGGACCCGCTCGGCAAGCGCCTCTTCCCGGGCGGCCCGCCCGAGGACGATCCCGACCCCTGGTACACCGTGGTCGGGGTGGTCGGCGACGTCCGCAACATCCTGGTCGAGGAGCCGCCGGAGATCGTCTATTACCCGTTGCTCGCCAAGACCGACGACCTGTGGACCATCCGCGACGCCTCGGTGGTCCTGCGCACCGGGGGCGACCCGATGGCGCTGGTCGAGGCGCTCCGGCGCACGGTCTGGGATCTCGACCCGACACTCCCGATCGCCAACGTCCGCACCCTCGACGAGCGGGTCCGCCAGGCGCGCGCCGAGACCGCCTTCACCGTCGTGCTGCTGCTGATCGCCGCCGCGGTGTCGCTCACCCTGGGCACGGTCGGCACGTTCGGCATCGTCTCCTACCTGGTCGCCCGGCGGCGCTCGGAGATCGGCGTGCGGATGGCGCTGGGCGCCCGCGCCGCCGACGTCGCGGCGCTGGTGGTGCGCGAGGGGCTGATCGTCGCCGGCGCCGGCGGCGCGATCGGCCTGCTCGCCGCGGCCGCCGCCACCCGCTGGATGGAGTCGATCCTGTTCGAGGTCAGCCCGCTCGATCCCGCGACCTTCCTCGGCGTCTCGGCGGTGCTGCTCGCCGCCGTCCTCGCCGCGACCTGGATCCCGGCCCGCCGCGCCGCCCGCATCGACCCGGCGCTGGCGCTGCGCGGGTCGTGACGGAGGTGACGGTGCGCCGCGCCGTCGTTGCGCTCGCCCTCCTCGCCGCGGCGGCGCCGCCCGCGCCGGCGGCGGTCCCGGCGGCTGCGTCTGCCGGCGCCACCCTCCGCGCCCTGACCGTCGACGACTACTTCCGGCTCGGCGACGTCGGCGACCCGCGGCTGTCGCCCGACGGCGCCTGGGTCGCCTACACCGTGACCACCTCCGACCTCGAAGGCGACCGGCCGGAAACCCGGGTCTGGATGGTGCCGGCCGCCGGCGGCGAGGCGCTCGCGGTCACCGCCGCGGGGACCTCCGCGCACAGCCCGCGCTGGAGCCCGGACGGGCGGCTCCTGTCGTTCCTGGCCGCCCGCGACGGCGGCGAGCAGCAGGTGTGGGCGCTCGACCGGCGGGGCGGCGAGGCCTCGCCGCTGACCTCGGTGCCGCAAGGGGTGGAGGGCTACGCCTGGTCGCCCGACGGCCGCCGTCTGGCGCTGATCCTCCACGACCCCGACCCGCGGAAGCTGGCGGCTGAGGCGCGATCGGAGTCGGGCGACGACGGCGACGATGCAACGCACGAGGACGCCGGCTCCGACCGCCGCAAGAGGACGCCGCCGCCCTGGGTGATCGACCGGCTCCAGTTCAAGGTCGACGAGATCGGCTACCTCGACCGCCGGCGCGACCACCTCTGGCTGCTCGACCTCGGAGAGCCGGGCACCGCCGGTGTCGAGAAGCCCCTGCCGACCCAGCTCACCGCCGGCGACTACGACGACTCCGATCCGGCGTGGTCGCCCGACGGCCGCTGGATCGCCTTGGTCAGCAACCGCGGCGAGGAGCCCGACGCCACCTACGACACCGACCTCTGGCTGGTCTCGGCCGATCCGGCGGCGACCGAGCGGCCGCTCCGCCGGCTGACCGACCACCCCGGCGCCGACGACTCCCCCGTCTGGAGCCCCGACGGGCGCTCGATCGCCTACCTCGCCACCGCCGATCCGCAGTGGCTCGACTACGCGGCGCGCGAGCTGGCGGTCCTCCCGGTCGAGGGCGGCCCACCGCGGTCGCTGGCGCGCGACTCCGCCCTCTTCGCGCCGCGCTTCGCCGGGGACGGACGGTCGGTCTACTTCCTGATCGAGGATCGCGGCGAGCAGCAGTTCGCGAGCGTGTCGCTCGACGACTCCGGGCGCGACCGGCCGGGCATCGAGGTCCTGGTCGGCGGCCGGCAGGTCGTGCTCGCCTTCGATCCCGGCCCGGCCAGCGCCGCGGACGGCGCGGGCGAGGCCGTCGCACTGACCGTCTCCGAGCCCCACCGCCCCGCCGAGGTGCACCTGTGGCGCGGCAC